>Ga0073928_10011287_pt1 | contig 10442 bp, 10 predicted proteins | sample PaiPotPPA55metaG_FD_76969 | JGI IMG/M metagenome (GOLD analysis project Ga0073928, IMG submission 76969) | Iron sulfur acid spring bacterial and archeal communities from Banff, Canada, to study Microbial Dark Matter (Phase II) - Paint Pots PPA... ...
AGACCGAGACGGGCCAGCTGACGGCCAATCTCCCAGGCGGGCAAGCCCGTCCCGGCTCGATGGGGAAACCGCTGCCTGGCATCGATCTCCGCATCGATGACGGCGAGCTCGTTCTGGCCGACCCCAGCACCGACCCGACCTTCTTCGTCGGCTACCTCGGTGGCACGCCGGCACCGGACACAGACCCATGGCGCACCGGCGACCGTGTCGAGCAGGACGAGGATGGCTACCTCTACTTCCATGGCCGCTCGGACGACGTGATCATCTCGGCGGGCTACAGGATCGGCCCGTTCGAGGTCGAGTCCGCGCTCGTCTCACACGACGCCGTCGCGGAGGCCGCGGTCGTGGCCGCGCCCGACGAGGAGCGAGGATCGATCGTCAAAGCGGTCGTGGTCCTCCGTCAGGGCTACGCGGCAAGTGGCGCGCTCGCCACCGAGCTACAGGAGCACGTCAAGCACGAGACGGCGCCCTACAAGTACCCGCGGATCGTCGAGTTCGCCAGCGAGCTGCCCAAGACGGCAAGCGGGAAGGTGCAGCGGGCGCTCCTGCGCGGCCAGTAGGTCTTGCAAGGACGCCGCCAGCCAAGGAAACGTTCCCGCGCGTGGATACGCTCATAGGATCGAATGCGTCCCGTGATCGGCATCTGCACGTCACTCGCCCGCGCTCAGTGGAGCGTTTGGGACCGCGAAGCCGCGCTGCTACCGCGTGATTACATCACCGCGATCCAGCGCGCGGGCGGCCTCGCGATGATGATCCCGCCCGACCCGCAGCTGGAGGATGACCCCGATCAGGCACTCGACCTGATCGATGCGCTGATCCTCGCCGGCGGCTCCGACATCGACCCGTCGAACTACGGCGAGGAGCGCCACCCCGAGACCCGGGGGACCGTCCCCGAGCGCGACCACGCCGAGCTGGCGTTGGCAAGACGCGCGGTCGAGCGCGACATGCCTGTGCTGGGAATCTGCCGCGGGATGCAGCTGCTGAACGTCGCCTTTGGGGGAACACTCCTGCAGCACCTGCCCGACGAGGTTGGGCACGAGAACCACCGCGTCAACCCCGGGAGCTTCGACGGCTCGGACCACGACGTCCGCCTGGCCGAAGGCTCGCTGGCCGCTCGGGCCGCGGGCGAGACGTTTCACGTGACCAAGTCACATCACCACCAAGCGGTCGACCGCGTCGGGAGAGGCCTCACGGTCAGCGGACACTCGACGCTCGACGATCTCCCGGAGACGATCGAGGCGCCCGAGAAGCGCTTCGTCCTCGGCGTGCAGTGGCACCCCGAAGCCGACGAGCGAAGTCGGGTAGTCAACGCGCTCGTGGAGCACGCGCGCGACTACCGCCGCAACGGCGGCTCCGCGTAACCCGCCGCTCGTACAGCCGCCCTCACCTCGTCCGCGTGCGCGGGGCCGCGCGTCTCCAGCACGAGCTGGATCGCCGACTCGCGAACGTGCAGGTCGATGCCCTCGCGGATGTGCTGGACGTCGAGCAGGTTCGCACCCTGCTCTGCAACCAGCGCGAGCAACGGCGCCAGCGACCCGGGACGGTCGGGCAGCCGCGCGAGCAGCACGAGCCGCCGACCTGCCTGCGTTTCGTGGCGCCGGACGACCTCCGCCAGCAGACCGGGATCAACATTCCCGCCGGAGAGGATCACGACCGTCGAGCCTCCACGCCTTCGCGGCGAGAACCTTCCGTCGATCAACGCCGCCACGCCGACGGCACCCGCGCCCTCGACCACTAGCTTCGCGCGCTCCAGGAGAAACACCATCGCCTCGCCCACCTCATCCTCGTCGACGGTGACGAGCTCGTCGGCCCACCGGTCCACCATCCCGCGCATCTCCCGTCCCGGCTCCTTGACGGCGATCCCGTCAGCGATCGTGAGCCGCGCATCCGCGTCCACGCGAACGCCGATCACCTCGACGTCGGGACGTGCCGAGGAGAGCGCGATCGCCACCCCGCTGATCAGTCCACCGCCGCCAACCGGGACTAGCACCCTCGCTATATCCGGGACCTGGCTCAGCAACTCGAGCCCGATCCCGCCCTGACCCGCGATCACCTCCGGATCGGCAAATGGGTGCACGAACGCCATCGACGCCTCGGCACCGCGCGCGCGCGCGGCGTCAAGCGATTCCCTCACGTCCGCGCCGACGAGCCGCACCAGCGCGCCTAGCGCGCTGACCGCCTCCACCTTCGCGATCGGCGCCACCACTGGCATGAACACCTCGCAAGCGACCCCCCGCGCCTGCGCCGCGTACGCGACGGCCTGGCCGTGATTGCCGGCGCTGCCGCACACAACCCCTCCGGCGCACTTCTCCCCCAGCGCCGCGACCTTGGCGAGCGCGCCGCGCAGCTTGAACGACCCCGTGCGCTGCAGGTTCTCGGCCTTCAAGACGACCGTCGCGCCGCACCGCTCCGACAGCGTCCGCGAGCTCAGAATCGGGGTCTCGCGCACGACACCGGCGCCGGCCACCGCCGCCCGCTCGATGTCGGCAACCGAGATCTCGTTCAGGGGAGCGCCACCACCGCGTCGATCTCTACCTTCGCCCCCAGCGGCAGCGCCTGCACTCCGATCGTGACCCGGGCAGGAGGGCTCGACTCGAAGAACGACGCATACACGTCGTTGACCTGGCCAAAGGAAGCGATGTCGGTCAGGTAGATCGTGATCCGCACCGCGTCGCCGAGCGTCGCCCCCGCGGCGTGGCAGACCGCCGCGAGGTTCTCGAGGCAGCGTCCCGCCTGGTAAGCCGCGTCCGCCCCGACGAGCTCGCCGGTCTTCGGATCAAGCCCGATCTGCCCGGAGCAGAACAGCAGCCCGCCCGCGCGGACGGCGTGGACATACGGCCCGACGACGGCAGGCGCGTCCGGCGCGGTGACGGATTCGCGGTGTGCAGACACTGAGCCGCGAGCCTACCTGGGTAGCCTGCCTGACGTGCCCAACCGCCTGGCCGCGGAGTCGTCTCCGTACCTCCTCCAGCACAAGGACAACCCGGTCGACTGGTTCGCATGGGGAGATGAGCCCCTGTCACGTGCGCGCGAGCGCGACCTGCCGCTGCTCGTCTCGATCGGCTATTCGGCGTGCCACTGGTGTCACGTGATGGAGCGCGAATCGTTTGAAGATCCGGAGATCGCCGACCTGATGAACGAGCACTTCGTCTCGATCAAGGTCGACCGCGAGGAACGCCCCGACATCGACGCGATTTGCATGGAGGCCTGCCAGGCGATGACGGGCCACGGCGGCTGGCCGCTCAACACATTCCTCACTCCCGAGCAGGCGCCGTTCTATGCCGGCACCTACTTCCCGCCGGAGCCTCGGCAGGGAATGCCGAGCTGGCGGATGGTGCTGCTCGCAGTGGCGGACGCGTGGGAGAAGCGTCGCGACGAAATCCGCAGCCAGGGCTCACGCGTCGCGCAATCGCTCGGCGCGACCGCTCGCCTGGAGCCTTCGAGCGAGCCAATCCGCGAGGAGCTCGTGATCGAAGCTCACAGCGCCTTGGGCGCCTCCTATGACAGCGCCAACGGCGGGTGGGGGGGCGCTCCGAAATTCCCGCAGGCCTCGACGATCGAGTTTCTGCTCGCGCGCGGCGAGCGCGACATGGCGCTCGGCACGCTGCGGGCGATGGCAGCCGGCGGCATCTACGACCAGGTCGGCGGCGGGTTCGCCCGCTACGCGGTCGACGCGACCTGGACGGTGCCCCACTTCGAGAAGATGCTCTATGACAACGCGCTGCTCGCGCGCGCATACCTGCACGGCTGGCAGGTCTCGGGGGAGGAGCGCCTGAAGCAGGTCTGCTGCGAGACGCTCGACTGGGCGCTGCGCGAGATGCTCCACCCGGATGGGGGCTTCTGCTCATCACTCGACGCGGATTCCGAGGGCGTCGAGGGCAGGTTCTACGTATGGACGATGGACGAACTGGAGCGGCTTGCACCGGAGGCAATCGACTACTTCGCGCCGCGGCCCTTCGAGCGCGGGACGTTCGTGCTTAAGGCGTGCGGCGAGCCCCCGGAGAACCTCGACGAGGTGAGGCGCCGGCTATATGAGGAGCGCTGCAAGCGCGTCCGTCCCGGCCTCGACGATAAGCGCCTGACCTCGTGGAACGCGCTGATGATCGCGGCGCTCGCGGAGGCTGGGGCTGTGCTGGGTCGGGCCGATTACCTCGATGCCGCGACCGAGTGCGCGCGTTTCCTGCTCTCCCGCGGGCGGGTCCGAACGGGTCGGATTCCGGCCTTCCTCGACGACTACGCCTTCCTGCTCGAGGCCTTGCTGACCCTGTACGAGGCCAGCTTCCACGCGCGGTGGTATGGCGAGGCTGTGAGCATCGCCGACGAGATGGTCGCGCGCTTCGAGGATCCCGAGCGAGGTGGATTCTTCACGACCGCCGAGGATCAGGAGCGACTGGTCACACGGCGAAAGGACCTCGAGGACTCGCCGATTCCGTCGGGCAACTCAGCCGCCGCGTTCGGGCTCCTGCGGCTCGCGCTGCTGTCCGGCGAGGGCAGCTACGAGCGTCATGCGCTAGGGGTGTTGCGGCTGCTGTTCAGGCTGGCGGCGCGCCACCCGCAGGCGTTTGGCCACCTGCTCCAGGCCGCCGACTTCTACCTCGCGCCGGTGAGGGAGGTCGCGATCGTCGGTCCGGATCCGCAGCCGCTGCTCGACGTCGTCCGCGGCGCGTACCGCCCGCACCTCGTGCTCGCCGGCGGCTCCGCCGACGGGGTGCCGCTGCTCGAGGGGCGCGAGCCCGTCGACGGACGCGCGGCCGCTTACGTCTGCGAGCACTTCATCTGCCAGGCGCCTGTGACCGAGCCTTTTGAGCTCGAAGCCATTCTTTAGCTGTTCGGGGCGATTACAGAACAGGTAGGTAGCGCTCGAGCTCCCAGGGGGTGACCTGGACCCGGTAGTCGTCCCACTCCTGGCGCTTGATCTCGATGTAGCGGTTGAACATGTGCTCGCCGAGCGTACGGAGCACGAGCTCGGATTCGGCGGTCAGCTCGATCGCCTCGCCGAGCGTCTCGGGCAGCTGCTCGATCCCAAGGCGCCGGCGCTCGTCGGGAGACAGGTGGTAGAGATTCTTCTCCATCGGCTCGGGGAGCTCGTAGCCGTGCTCGATCCCCTCGAGCCCGGCCTGCAGCAGCACCGAAAAGGTCAAGTAGGGGTTGCAGGCAGGATCGGGGCAGCGCAGCTCCATCCGTGTCGTCTGTTCCTTGCCGGGGTGGTACAGGGGCACGCGCACGAGCGCGGAGCGATTTCGGCGAGACCAGGCGCAGTAGACCGGAGCCTCGTAGCCGGGGACAAGGCGCTTGTACGAGTTGACCCACTGGGCGAAGATCGAGCAGATTTCTCTCGCGTGGCGGAGCTGCCCGGCGATGAATGACTTGCCCACGTCGGAGAGGAAGAACGGGTCCTCAGCGTCGTAGAACGCGTTCTGGTCGTCGCGAAACAGTGACTGGTGCGTGTGCATGCCGGACCCGTTCTTGCCGAACAGCGGCTTGGGCATGAACGTCGCATGCAGGCCGTACTTCATCGCGTATTCCTTGACCGTGATCCGGTAGGTCATGCAGTCGTCGGCCATCTTCAGCGCGTCGGCGTATCGCATGTCGATCTCGTGCTGGGAGGGTCCGACCTCGTGGTGCGTGTACTCCGTGTGGATCCCAAGCTGCTCGAGCGCCAGCACGGTTTCCCTGCGCAGGTCGGAGCCGGCGTCGAGCGTGGTCAGGTCGAAGTAGCCGCCCTCGTCGAGAACCTCGGTCGACTTCGAGTCGCGGAAGTAGAAGTACTCCAGCTCTGGTCCGACGAAGTAGTGGTCGAAGCCCATAGCCTCGGCGCGCTGGACCGCTCTTCGCAGGACGTGCCTCGGGTCGCCTTCGTAGGGGGTGCGCTCGGGGGTCAGGATGTCGCAGAACATCCTCGCCACCCCCTGTTCCTGAGGCCGCCACGGGAGCACGGCGAAGGTGCTCGCGTCGGGCATCGCGATCATGTCCGACTCCTCGATTGGGTTGAAACCGGTGATAGAGGAGCCGTCGAAGCCCATCCCGCCCTCGAACGCGTCAGCAAGTTCGGTGGCGTTGATCGAGAACGCCTTCAGCTGGCCGAGGATGTCGGTGAACCACAGGCGGATGAAGCGGATGTCACGCTCGTCGGCGAGCGCCATCACATCTTCGGCGTTGAGTGTGTTGACAACGTTGGTCATCTGCGGCGCGAACGTTACTTGCTCGCTGGGGCGTGCAATCGCCGTATGCTCGATCCGTGGCTCGCTGGCTGGGCATCTTCGCCGTTGCCGCATCGCTCGCGGCGTGCGGCGCGACGACCGCCGAATCCCGCAGCGCCCGTGTTTCCGAGCCGGCGCGCCCCACGTGCGCGCGGGCGGACTCGCACACGATCGCTTCCGACCGCGTCGCCAGGGTCTACAGCTGGCACTCCACGGTCTATGGCTGCGCCTTGGGCAGGACCTACCGCCTGGGCGCCGTGTCGAGGTCGATCAGCGAGTCACGCGTCGGGCCGGTCGCCCTGGCCGGCGAGGACGTTGCCTATGGCCTCGCGACCTACGGCGTCGACACGGGCTCGACGGAGGTCGTCGTCCGCCGCCTGACCAGCGGCAAGACGCTGCACCGCGACTCCGCGACGAGCAGGCCGCTTGGACCCGAGGCGTTCCAATCCGTAGATTCGCTCGTGCTCAGGCGCGACGGCGCCGTCGCGTGGATTGGGCAGGCGCAGTCGATCGTCTCCCACTCTCGGGAGGTCGAGGTGGTCCGCGACGACCGTCGCGGGGAGGCGACGCTCGACGAGGGGACGGCGATCGCGACCGGCTCGCTGCGGCTGAACGGATCTACGCTGACGTGGAAGCACGGCGGTGCGACGCGCTCCGCGGCGCTCAGCTGAGCTTCGCTTCAGACTCTCGCGGTGACGCGCGGCGCGAGCCAGCGTTTGGCCCAGCTCTGCAGCTCTGCGAGCGCGGGCTCAAGCTCGCGGCCCATCTTGGAGAGCGAGTACTCGACACGGAGCGGAGGCCCGGAGATGACCCTGCGCTCGACGATCCCGCGGGCCTCGAGCTGCTTCATTCGCTCGGACAGCAGCCGGTCGGAGAGCTCGGGGACGGCCTGCGCGACCTCTGAGAAGCGCAGCGGGCCGTCCATCAAAACGCGCAGGATCGCTCCGGTCCAACGGCGTCCCACGAGCTCCACTGCCTCGTGATAGAAGGGGCAGCAGCCAGCGCTGCGCCCCCCACTATCAGCGCCCGAGATGTGCTCGCGGGAGCCCATGCCCAGCGAAGCTTACGCTGCTTCGAGTGCGCGCGAGGCCTCACTCGAGCCGTCGACCGGCACCTCGCCCGCCACGTTCACGATCGCGGTGAACTGCTCGAGCGCAACCGCCGCGATCGCCTCCAAGATCTGCTCGTCATCCCAGCCGGCCTCGCGCGCCTCCTCGTGGAGGTGCATCTCGGGCCGGCCGTGCTGCTCGAGCAGCGCATGGAGGTAGCGCAGCAACGCTGCCTCACGCTCGTCCTTCGAGGAGAACTGGCGCGCCAGCGCCACCTCGTCGAGGGCGAGACCGGCCCCGCGGGCCGCGCGGGAGTGCGTGGCGATACCCGGCTCGGAGTGGTAGTACTCGGCGACGGCCAGGGCGATGCGCTCGAGCGTTGCGAGCGGAAGCTTGCCGTGACGCAGCTCCGAACGGAACCGCGCATACGCTCGAAGCGCCGCCGGCGAGCCGGCCAGCACACCCAGGAAGTTGGGCAGCTGCCCGCCCGAGGCAAGCGCCCCGCGCAACACCTGTACGGAGCCCTCAGGCGCCGTCAGGTCGTCGTGGATTTGGAATCTGCTCATCGAGGTCTTCATGATTGACCACCAGGGGGTCTAAAGGAGGGGTAGTGCTCCTCACACCTACCCTTTACTTTCGAGACTTGCTTACGGTTCATAAGTGTACCGGGGTTTTCTCGATTGGACAAGGGGATGTTTTGGGGCGTTCAGAGACTTTTGGAGGTCTTTCGACCACCACAGCGGGCCTTCGCGCCGGGCCTTCGGGCGCCTGGCTCCACCTCCGGCGACTTGTTTGCGCCTTCGACGGCAGCTCCGGCGATCCTGCTCGGCTAAGGGCCACCTCCCCTTATACGTTCACGGATAAACGCCGGATCAGGACGCTCTTCGAGGTGTGTAAGAGAGGCTGGCCGCGCGTCGCAGCGGCGGGTCAGTGGGTGCCGGGCGCGTGCCCGGCGGGGCGGCGACTCAGTGCAGGCCGAGCGCGTGCGCGTGAGCCGCGGCGCCGTGGGCGGCGATGGTCGCGGCGTGGGAGCTCGTCGCTGCCGCGAGGATCAGGAGCACACCGAGCAGCACCGCCCACAGTGCGGCGCGATCGGGACGGAACCCGGCGCGCTCATGCGGCGCGCGAGGGCGATGCCGACGCGGCCGCGGCGTGTAGCGCTCGGCGCCTCTTCCCTGGATGGTGATCGTTCGCCGGCCGGGCACGCCGCCCCGGGGCGTTTGGGACCGACCTACGGGTCGCGGCGCGAGACGCGTCTCTGGGCGACCGCCTACCAGGCGCAAGCTCTCCTCTTTCGGATATTCGGCATCCGCCTCGTCTTGCGGCCTAGGGGCCCTGACCGCGGAAGCACCTGCGTGCGGCATATCAACCGTCCTCTTTCGTGTGCTTGCGGGGTTAGCTGACGGGCTCGCACCGAAAGAGCGGCGCTACGCAGGCAACTGCGATTAGCCCAACAAACCTGGGTCCCCCGCTTCCTCAGCGGTCCGCGCTCATACGCGAGCCGCCACGGGAATTCAGCTGTACGGGAGCGGCATCCTACCGCCGGCCCCGGCGGAATGTCTGGACCTCGGAGTCGCGGTCCCCGCATCGTCCGGGCAAATGTCCGACCAGTGCCGGCGGGACGGCAAGTCGAAGGGGCAGCCCGAACGCCTACTCCCGGCCAGCCACCTTCGCGACGAAGTCGGATACATCCTGGGCGTCCCTGCCCTGCACGACGTTTGCGGGCATGGTGCCCTCGCCGAGGCAGGTCTCTGGGCTGTTCGGCGGAGGGTTCTGGACACAGCCGTTATTGATCGTGTTGAGCACGAGCGAGGCGGGTGGCTTCAGCACGTCGAGATTGGGCCCCACCTTGCCGATCGCGTTGGCCCCAGCCAGGGTGTGGCAAACGGCGCACTGCTCGCCAAAGATCACCCGGCCACGCTTCTCCGCCGCCGTCAGTTTGATCCCGCCGATCTGGCTGCTCGCGTTGGCGTGATTCCCGGTTAGGAATGCAATCGGCAATCCGACGCCGAATACGACGAACACGATCGCGAAGACAGTGCCCATCACTCGGCGGCCCGCGCGGCTCTGAGTCTGGAGGGCCGCCCTTGCGCCCCCTACGCCACCCCGGGCTGCGACAAAGAACAGCCCGAGCGCGAGCACAACCCAGAACGCCAGAAACAGGTAGACGGCAAGCACGTGCGCGCGGCACCTTATCGTGCGGGGCGCCGGCAGTGGTTTGGAGGCATGCAGCCGACCCCGGACAGCCGCTTACTGCCGCCTTCCCGATGCGAAGCTCATTACCGGGGGCGCGACCGCGCGGAAGTCCTCCGCCGCCGGCTGCTCCTCGTCGCTGACGACCGACGCGCGGGTGGCCGACGCCCGCTGCTGCTCTGCACGACCGATCCGCACCTGCTCGTCGAGCATTGAGAAGTCCTTGACCTCGGCGAGCGGTCGCTCGCACCTGTCGCCCGCTCGGCATCCGGCCTCGCTTAACTGGGCGACGCGCGAGTCATCCGGCTGAGCGGTGATCGACCCGACCTGGTCGACCAGCACGTTGATTGCTCCGGCGGCAGCTGCGAGTCGCTCTAGCTTGCCCTCGATCAGCATCAGCGGCTCGGTTCTGACGATCAGGCGATGCCGTTCGTAGAGCTGCGAGGGGACGATCAGGTTGATCGTCCCGAACTCGTCCTCCAGCAGGATGAAGACGATGCCGTTTGCCGTGCCCGGACGCTGCCTTGCGACAACGAGCCCGCCTGCACGGACCCGGGTGCCGTGTGCGAGCGATTCGAGATCGCGACTCGTGACCGCGTCCGCCGGGAGGCGATGCCGCAGCAGTGCCATCGGATGGGTGTGCACCGTCAGCCCGGTCGCGCCATAGTCGGCGAGCATCGCCTCCCACTGACTCAGCTGGCGCAGCTTGGGAGGCGGTGGAAGATCGAGCGGGAGCGCCAGCTGGGTTCCGCCCGGAACGCCAACCCCTGGCGTCGCAACGCCCAGCTGCCACAGAGCGATCCGGCGTGGTGAGGGCGAGGGATCGCCGCTCAGAGACGACGACCCGTCGCCGTTCGCAACGTCGCCACTCGCAAGCGAGTCACACGCCCCCGACCATGCCAGCACCTCGAGCGATGATGCGCTCGAGCCTGCCCGCGAGGCGAGATCGGAGAGGCTACGAAAGAGACCCGCGGCCTGTCGTGAGGAAATGAGCTGTCTG
>Ga0073928_10011288_pt1 | contig 10440 bp, 14 predicted proteins | sample PaiPotPPA55metaG_FD_76969 | JGI IMG/M metagenome (GOLD analysis project Ga0073928, IMG submission 76969) | Iron sulfur acid spring bacterial and archeal communities from Banff, Canada, to study Microbial Dark Matter (Phase II) - Paint Pots PPA... ...
AGGTCCCCTTCCACGGACCCAGAAAGCTCTCGGTCCGCTACTTGACAGTCTACAGACCTATGAGTAGCTTCCCCATCTCTTGAATACTTATAGGTAGCGGGGAGCACGGCCTGAGGTGGTAGGGCTGCTCGAGGCGTCGCGCGCCGCGCTGCACCTCCCCGCCGACCAGCGGGGAGCGATCATTGCCCTCTTGGTGGAGACGCGGCCGGCGTTACCGTGGTTCAGCAGCGCATTCGAATACGTCGGACCCGCGCCCCCGCCTGCGCCACAGGGTCACAGCTGCGTTTGCGCTGATTGCCGCCAGCTCGGCCGGCGCGCTCGCTGACGCCAGCGCGGGTTCAGGCCAGCCACCCGTAGCAGCGCCAGGTACCGGAACAGCGGTCGAAGTCGTACAGACGACCCAGCGAGAGCAGATGAAGCGGCTCGCCGACCTCAGCTTCTCAGACAACACGCCGGCACCGACCGGCGTCATCGTCCGGTTAGATGACAGTAAGCGCTATCAACGGTTCCAGGGCCTCGGCGGGACGATGACCGACAGCACGGCGTGGGAGATCAGTCGGCTGCCGACCGCGACGCGCACCGCCCTGATGGAGGCGATGTTCGGACCGAACGGCGACCACCTCAGCTTCCTCCGGCTACCGATCGGCGCATCTGACTTCACGGCCCAAGAGCGGCCGTACTCCTACGACAACATGCCGCCGGGGCAGTCGGATCCACGGCTGACCCACTTCTCGATTCGTCACGACCGGCGGTACATCATCCCGGTCTTGAAGCAGGCGCTCGCGATCAACCCCGACATTCGGGTGATTGCGAGTCCGTGGAGCGCCCCGGACTGGATGAAGACCAACGACGCGCTCAACAACATCGATGGGCGGGGCTTCCTCAAGCCCAACGACTATCCCGCGTATGCCGAGTACTTCGTGAAGTTCATCGAGGCATATCAGCGATTGGGTATCCACATCGACGCAATCACACCTCAGAACGAGCCAGGAACTCACACGATCTCACCGGGAATGAACTTCCCGGTCAACCAGGAAGCTCTATTCATCGACCGCTTTCTCCGACTAGCACTGCGTCAGGCGGGGCTGAACACGAACATCTACGGCTACGACGCGAGCTGGAGCAGCTATGGCTATGCGAGCAGCCTGGCCCGGCAAACGACCGGGATCGCTGGCATCGCGTGGCACTGCTACGCAGGAAGACCGTGGATCATGACTGTGCTCCATCGCACCTTCCCCGGCCTGGATCAAAAGCTCGACGAGTGTGCCGAGAACCTCGCGTTCTTCCCAGAGGCGATGGTGGCAATCGCCGCCTCTCGCAACTGGGCAACGGGCATCGCGGTGTGGGCACTCGTGCTCGACACGAATGGCGGCCCGGTGCAGCCGCCGAACAGCCACTGCCCGGCTTGCTACGGCGCCGTCGAAGAGAACAACCAGACCCGCCAACTCACATACACGCGCAAGTTCTTCGAACTGGGCCAGTTCGGCCATTTCGTCTCGCTCGGAGCCCAACGCATCTATTCGCCCAGCGACGTGCGCTTCAACATGCCCCGCGGAACTCACCCGTTCACGCCGGGCCTCGCGGACGTGGCCTTTCGGAACCCTGACGGCACTGACGTGTTGATCGCGTACAACAACAGCGACGCGCCGATCTCGTTCTCCGTCGATGCGCCGAACCGTGGATGGTTCAGATTCCGGATGCCGGCACAGGCCACCACGACGTTCGCCTGGCGGTGAGGGCCTAGCCGCCCGGCCTCCCATCGGGGCTGAGCAGCGCAAGCGGATCGACGTCTAGCTTCGCCGCGATCCGCTCAACGCTTCTCAGCGTGAGGTTCCGCTCCCCCCGCTCTACCCCGCCCATGTAGGTGCGGTGCACGCCGAGCACATCGGCAAGACCCTCCTGACTCAGCCCGCGCGCCTGCCGGTAGGCACGCAAATTCAGCCCAACTGTGCGCTGAAGATTCCCGTCCACGCCCCGGAACGCTTCCGCGGCGCTACTTGACAGTCTACAGACTTATAAGTAGCGTGCGCCCGGCAAGATGACCTATAGGTAGCGCCAGCTTACGGAGGGGGCCGAGAGGGCGACCGCAGCCTGAACCGCACCGTGGTCGGGTTCGCAACTGGGGAACGCTAATGACGTCGCACCAACTTGGGTCCGAAGACCGCAGGCCGCACAATGCGATGAGTCGCGTCACTTTGCCGAAAAGATGGTCGCGGATCGCCATGCGCGCTCGTCTGTGGGCCATCGCCGCCTGCATGCTCCTCCTGTCTCCAGCTACCGCCTCGGCAACGTTGTCCTGGACTGGCCCTTCCACCGTCGACCGGCAGGGGGCTACGCCATTGTTGGCGGTGGCGTGCCCGTCGGGCTCGCAATGCACCGCGACTGATTCAAAGGGAGAGGAGGTGACCTTCGACCCCAATTCGTCGAGCGCTCCGACGCCGACCGTGGTCGACGCCGACGTCCCGCTCGTGAGCATCGCGTGTTCCTCCGCCAGCCAATGCACTGCGATCGACGCGAAGGGAAGCGAAGTCACCTTTACCCCGACCTCGCCCGGGGCTCCCGCTCCACACCTGGTCGACTCAAGCGTCTCGCTTGACAACCCCCCCAGTGGCATTGCCTGTCCGTCTACAACACAATGCACGGCGGTCGGCCCCAACGGCAACGAAGTCACGTTCAACCCAACCTCTCCAGGCACCCCGACTCTCCACTCAATCGACGGAAGCAACGACCTGGCGAGCATCGCTTGCCCATCCGCATCCCAATGCACGGCGGTCGACGGCAACGGAAACGAAGTCACGTTCAACCCGACTTCGCCAGGCACACCGACTCCGACATCAATCGACGGAAGCAACGGCCTGGCGAGCATCGCATGCCCATCCGCGTCCCAATGCACGGCGGTCGCCGGCAACGGCAACGAAGTCACCTTCGACCCCAGCTCGCCTGGCGCCCTCACCCCAGCAACGATCGACACCAAGGGAGGGCTGATCAGAATCTCGTGCCCGTCGGCATCGCAATGCACGGCGCTCGATTCGGGTGGCCTCGAAGTGACGTTCGACCCGGCGTCTCCCGGCAGCCCGACCAGCGGGCTTGTCGACCTCACCGGCAATCGGCAGGTTGTCGCCGACCTCGCCTGTTCGTCGTCGAGCTCGTGCACGGTCGTCGACTCGGAGGGCCGGCAGGTCACGTTCAACCCCACCTCGCCGGGCTCGCCAGCGCCGGTCGCGATCGACAGCAGCAACGGACCAAACGACATCACCTGCCCTATCACGACACAGTGCACCGTCGTCGACGGCGCCGGAAACGAGCTGACGTTCAACCCAAGTTCGCCTGGGACCCCAAGCCCTCACGCCGTCGACACCAGCGGCGAGCTCGCGGCTGTCGCCTGTCCCAGCTCGTCGCAATGCACAGCGATCGACGCAAACGGGGGCGAGGTCACATTCGACCCAACCTCGCCGGGAACGCCTCCCGTGGATACGGTGGATACAAGCGCATCACCGGGGAACGTGCTCGCGAGCGTGTCCTGCCCATCGACGGCGCAGTGCACAGCGGTCGACGCCGGCGGAAACGAGGTCACGTTCGATCCGAGCTCACCGGGAACCCCCACGCCGGAGCCGATCGACAGCGTCGTCAACACATCGCCTGGCGGGAATGGCCTAACGCAAGTGGTTTGTCCGTCAACCACAGAATGCGTTGCGATCGACAGCTCCGGCTATGAGATCACGTTCGATCCAACATCGCCCGGAACCCCCAGCCCCTACCTGGTCGACGGGGGGAGCAGTGCCGCATATCCCGTCAGTTTTTTGGGCATCTCCTGCCCATCCACCTCGCAATGCTCGGCGGTCGACTCGGGAGGCGGCGAGGTCACGTTCGACCCCACGTCGCCCAGCTCGCAGCGAGCGCTGTCGCTCGGCGATGTCAGGCTCACGAGCATCGACTGCCCCTCGACAGCGTTGTGCGTCGCGATCGACGGCTCCACAAACGAGTACACATTCGATCCCGCGTCCTCCGCACGGCCGACGTCGGCCGGGCTTGACGACAACGGCGCCAGCGTCGTCGCGTGCCCGTCGAGCTCCCGATGCGCCGTCGTCGGGCCGAACGGAGACGAGGTTACGTTCAATCCCCAGTCACCCTCGCCGCAAAAGCACGCGATCGACGACACGGCGACCCTGAATGCTGTCGCATGCCCATCGTCGGGGGAATGCGTCGCAGTTGACGACAACGGGAACGAGACAACTTTCGACCCGTCTTCGCCTGGCAGCCCGACCGTCAATCCAATCGCAGGAGCGATGAGCCTCACGGGGGTCGCCTGCTCATCCATCAGCCAATGCACCGCGGTCGGGGGCGCCTCGGGCAGCGTGAGGGAAATCACGTTCAATCCGACCAATCCTGCCTCGCCGTCCACGGCTGCGTTCGTCAACAAGAACGATCCTCAGTATCAGCCCGAGGACGCGCGCGTGTCATGCCCCGCTGCCACCCAATGCACGTTGATTGACAGCTACGTCGGAGCAAGCCAGGAGTTCACCTTCAATCCCAGTTCTCCGGGCTCACCGACGCCGCACGGTGTGCCCGGGGAAGGGGATCAAGGCAGCATCGCCTCCGCCATCCAGTGCCCGTCGACGACGCAGTGCACTGTGGTTGACTCGTTCGGGGACCTCGAAACGTTCAACCCGAACTCGCCGACAGGCCCAACGACCACAGGGAACGTCAATATCAACGCGGAGGACATGTCCTGCCCCTCGACCTCGCAGTGCACCGCTGTCTGGGACCTTGGTGAAGAGGTGACATTCAATCCCACGGCTCCGGGGTCCCCGACGCCGGTCTACATCAACGGCGGCGCCATGGGCGAGATCTCGTGCCCGCTCACCAGTTACTGCGTGATGACCACCGGAGACGGAAAGTCCGTCGAAGGCAACCCCCAGGGCGGGACATGGAATGTCCAACCGATATCCGGCGCACGGTCGCTCAACGCCGTTTCGTGCAACTCCTCGGCGCAGTGCGTGGCGGTAGACGACGTCGGCCACGCGTTCGTCGGCACTCAGACGGTCCCGCCTCGGCCGACAAACTCGACGCCTCCTACGATCTCGGGCGACACCACCCAGGGTCAGACGCTGATCGAAGGCCATGGCACGTGGACCAACAGTCCGACGGGCTACACCTATCAATGGGAGGACTGCAACACCTCTGGGAACAGCTGCTCGGCAATCAAGGGGGCCACCCACCAGACCTACAAGCTGGTCGCAAGCGACGTAGGCCACACGATTCGGGTGCAGGAAATTGCAAGCAACTCCGGCGGAAGCAGCTCACCGGCGGCCTCGGCGAAGACGGGCTCCGTCGCCGCGGCCGGCGGCACACCGACAAAGCCCAGCAACACGTCGCCTCCCGTCATCTCGGGCGCTCCCGCGATTGGACAAACTCTGACGGCGTCGCTCGGCTCGTGGTCGGGCACCCCGCCGCCCACCTACAGTTACCAGTGGCAACGCTGCGGCCCAACCTGCTCGAATATCGTGGGCGCGATCAGCCACTCGTATTTGACGTCCGCCGCTGACAACGGCGCGAAGATTCGAGTCCTCGTCACAGCCTCGAACAGCGCTGGAAGCAGCCAGGCTGCATCGAGCGAAGTTGGCCCGATCACCACCGCCCTCGCCCCAAACGTCAAGATTTCGAAAGCGCGCATCAACTCGAAGCACCACAGCGCCACGTTCACATTCAAAGCCTCCGGCACCGCAACTGGTTTTCAATGCGCGCTTGTCAAACGGCCTAAGGGAAAGCACCACGAGCCGAAGCGACACTTCCACGCCTGCACGTCACCCAAGACGTACAAGCACCTCAAGCGTGGTCACTATGCGTTTTACCTGAGGGCGGTCACAATCTCGGGACACGGAACTCCAGGTACCAAGGTGTTTTCGATTAGCTAGAGACGACGCTTAGCGTGGGTGACCCTCACGCGTTCCAGCGCGACAGCACCTCGGTCTCACGCTCGAAGGCGAGCGCTCCGACACCGCCGGCCGAGAGCGCAAATCGCGCGCCCGCCGCGACGTCCATCCCCAGCCAGCGCGCGGTCACCACTCGGAGGATGTGACCGTGGGCGAACGCAAGCCCGGTCCCCCCCACATCACGAAATCGCTCCAGTACGCGGTCGGCGCGCTCACCCACCTGAAAAGGCTGCTCACCCCCCGGACAGCCGTCGTGCCACAGATTCCACGAAGGATCACGCTCGCGGATCTGTGGCGTCGTCAGTCCCTCGTATTCGCCGTAGTCCCACTCGCGCAGGTCGTCGCACAGCTCCGCGACCTCTCCAAAGCCGGCCAATCGACACGTCTCGACGGCCCGCCGGAGCGGGCTGCACAGAACCAACGAGTACGACCGCCGGCCCAACAGCGCAGCGAGAGCCAGGGCCCGCTCACGACCGGCCTCAACGAGCGGCAGGTCGGTGCGGCTCGTGTGCTGGCCCGACAGGCTCCACTCGGTCTCGCCGTGACGAACGAGCCAGATTTCAGCTGTCGCTGGCGTCGTAGGCCTCGCCTGCGATCGTCTCGCGCGCCTGCTCTTCGTCGAACCCTGAGCCCGGGTGCTCCGCCTCCGTATGGTCGCGGAGCCGCTGAACCAGCTCGTCGTCGGTCGTCGCCGCCAGCGGCTCGCCGCAGATGTTGCACTCCATCACGCGCATCGTCATTGGGCACTCCCTTCAAGACTCTCGATCTCTCCCCCCGTCCGCTCGATCTCGGCCACCTTCGCCACGCGCCGCACATGACGCTCGACGCCGGTGAAGGAGGCGCCAAGGAACGCCACGGCGATCTCTGCCGCCACCTCGCTCCCGATCACGCGACCCCCCATGCACAGCACGTTGACGTCGTCATGCTCGACGCATTGATGGGCGGTGTAGGTGTCGTGGACGGTCGCGGCTCGGATCCCACGGATCTTGCACGCTGCGACCGACACCCCAGCACCGGACCCGCACACGATGACGCCGCGCGAAGCCCGCCCTGAAAGGACCGCATGGCCGACCTCCAGTGCCTTGTCCGGGTAGTCGATCGGATCGGTTGTCCTGGTACCGAGGTCGAGCACCTCGTGGCCAGCATCCGAAATCGCCCCGAGCAGCCGCTCCCGCAGCGGCACTCCGGCGTGATCAAACCCACAAGCAACAATCACCTCGGGACCTCCAGTGTCGATGTCGCCTCCGGTCCGGTCCTGCCCCCGAGGGCCTCCGCATCCGATTCGTGCTGCGCCAGCAGCGCCGCGCCGAGCACCCCCGCGCGCACGCCATGGCGAGCGATCCGAACCGTGGTGCGCGAACCGAGCCCCGGCAGGACGTAGCCAGCCGCTACGCGCTTGGCCGGCTCCAGCAGCAGATCGCCGGCGCGAGCGGCGCCCCCACCGATCACGACCTCCTCAGGATCGAACGTATTGATCGCATTGGCCACGCCAATACCGACGCGCTCCGCCCACACCGAGACGATCCGGCCCGCGGCCGCGTCGCCGTCCAACGCGGCCGCGACGGCGTCTGCACCGAGCACCGGCTTGCCCTCGGCGTGCAGCCGCCCGAGCGGCGACTGCGCCTCCGCGGAAGCTGCCGCATTACTCGCGAGCCGGTCGAGCGCGTGCCCCGCGGCGACTGACTCCAACGACCCGGGCTGCGGAAACCGGACGGGCGCTGGCACCCCCCCATCGAGGTCCAGCGCCACGAGCGTGTGACCGATCTCACCAGCGCCGCCGGTCGCCCCGCGGTAGATCCGACCCCCTAAGACCAACCCACCGCCGAGCCCCGTCCCGACGGTGAGCATCACCAGGTTGTGGGCCACCAGCCGCAGATCATCGTCGTGCGCCTCGGCCAGCGCGGCGACGGTCGCATCGTTGTCGACGAACACGGGCACCCCGAGGCGCTCGCCGAGTACTTCGCGCAGCGGCACGTCGGCCAGCGGGACGTTGACGGACGAGACCACACGCCCGGTCTCGAACTCGACGACTGATGGGACCCCGATCCCGACCGCGTCCAATTCGACCGAGCCGCGCACAGAAGAGATCAGCGACACGAGCTGATCCATCAGCGCGCCGGCGCCGGACAGAACGGTCGGCTCCGTCGACGAAGAGCTCAGCTGACGTCCAGACAGCCGTGCAACCGCAACCTTCGTCCCCCCGAGGTCGACGCCGATGAAAACGCTCACAGCTTTGCCGCGGCGGCAGCGTCGACGATCACGGTGACCTGGTCGCAAAGCGGCGCGATCATCGAGGCCGGCACGTGCGGATCGGGCCGGGCATCCGGGCTGAACGCCGCCCCTACGGCGTCGGCCTTGCCGGCTCCCGACGCAAGAAACACGACCTGGTCTGCCAGCTCGACCGCGGACAGCGTCATCGTCACGCGCGGCACGAATGGCTCAAATCCCGCATGCTCCACCCCCACCACGAGCCGATCCCGCTCAGCGAGCGACTCCTGGTCTGGGAACAGCGACAGCGTGTGGCCGTCGGGCCCGATCCCGAGCAGCAGCAGGTCGAACCGCGGCGGCCCCGCCTCGCGCAGCTCGTCCTCGTATGCGTCCGCCGCCGCGTCAGGCCCGAGCTCGCCCTGCATGCGCCGGACGTCTAGACGAACAACACCCTCCAGCGGCTCGATCAGCGAGTCGCGGACCATGCGGAAATTCGAGCGCTCGTCATCGGGCCCCACACAGCGCTCGTCGCCGAACCAGAACGTCGTCTCGCCGACATCGAGCCTGACCTTCTGTACGGCGGCCGCCAGCTCCTGATAGGCATCCCGCGGCGTCGAGCCACCGGTCAGCACGACGTTCCCGCTGCGCACCGACGCCCCCACGAGCATCGCGGCGCACGCCCGCGGTGGATCCTCCACGACGTGGATCTCGACCGGCATCAGCCGCAGAAGCCGCTCGCCGCGTCCAAAGCAGGCCCATAGGTCGGATCGCGCAGCAGCGCCTGCCGAACCCCTTCGCCAAGGATCCCTCCCTCTCCCCGCGACGCGCCCAGCACCCGCCAGACGTGCTCGGTGTCGCCTAAGCGCTCCCGCGCGCAGAGGCCGCCGGACGCCCGGTCCAAGGAGAGCGAGAACGAATCGTCGCTTGACACCGTGACGCCGGCCAGCCCCGGCGCCTCCTGCGCGACCGGCTCCAGCGCGATCTCCGCCGCTGCCCCCGAATCCCACCCCAACCGGGAGGCCAGCCATCCCGCGAGCAGCAGCGGGCTGGTTGATGAGCTCTCCTGGTGCCGGATCGCCACACGGGTTATTCGGGTGAGCATCGAGAGCCTGTCTGGCAGATCGAAGCTCGCCGCGAGCCGCTCCCGCCAGGGCGTCGTCCGAAGCCATGCCAGATCAACGACGTATGCGGACTGAAGCAGGCGAGACGCACGTTCCAGGCCTGGCTCGGGCTCGAGCACGTCATCGGAGTCGAGCAGCAACACGTCGATCATCCCGAGCAGCGTGTCGACCGCCGCCTCGTGGCCGTGCGGCGTCCACAGTACGGTCGGCAGCTCCGACCACAGGATCGGGTCCACGACGGTGTCGATCCGCTCCAGATGCTCGGGCCCCATGTCGATCTCGACCCGCTCGAGCATCACTCCCAAGCCGCCGCCGCCCGTCGGCTCCTCGTACGACATGACCGCCCGCGCGTCGAGGCTCGTCCGGCCCTCCTCGACGGCGCACAGAACAGTCCGCGAGGCGTGGTAGCGCCCGACGCGGGCGAGTCGATTGGCGATCTCGCCCTTCCACTCCCGATCGACGATCACCACGAGGTTCAGGACTCGCGCCGGCGCGAGCGTCTCATTCGCGCTGTGGCGCTCATGCAGCAGCCCTCGCAGCGCGTCCGCGATCGCGTCAGGACTCGTGTCTCGCTCTGACCAGACGTCCTCGCTCACGGCTACCCGCCGCTCACAGGCGCCGCCACCGCCGTCCGCCCTCCAGAAGCGCGTCCGCTTCGGCCGGTCCGGCCGTCCCGGACTCGTACTGCGGGATCGGCGTGCTCGTGTCCGCGTGCCAAGCCGTCAGGATCGGATCGATGATCCCCCACAGCGCCTCGATCTCGTCGTTGCGCGTGAACAGTGTGGCGTCGCCGCGCATCGCGTCGAGGATCAGCCGCTCGTAGGCTTCGGGCGACTCCGATAGGAACGACGTTCCGTACCGGAACTCCATGTTCACGGGCCGGATCCGCATCCGAGGGCCCGGAATCTTCGCCCCCAGCGAGACGGACACGCCCTCATCGGGCTGCAGGGTCAGGATGATCTGGTTGGACTGCACCCCAACCGACCCCGAGCTCTGGAACGCGAGGTGCGGGACCGGCTTGAGCGTCACGGCGATCTCCGTCACCTTCCGCGCCAGGCGCTTACCCGTCCGCAGATAGAACGGAACGCCCGACCAGCGCCAGTTGGAAACGTGGAGGCGCAGCGCGGCGTACGTCTCGGTGCGTGAGTCGGGAGCGACGCCCTCCTCCTCGCGGTATC
>Ga0073928_10011290_pt1 | contig 10439 bp, 10 predicted proteins | sample PaiPotPPA55metaG_FD_76969 | JGI IMG/M metagenome (GOLD analysis project Ga0073928, IMG submission 76969) | Iron sulfur acid spring bacterial and archeal communities from Banff, Canada, to study Microbial Dark Matter (Phase II) - Paint Pots PPA... ...
CAAACATACCGCCCTCCGCAGCTTCGCATCCAGCCTCTTGCGCGATCAGCATGCCGTGGAAGCGGCACTGACTCTGCCCTGGAGCAACGGCCCGGTCGAAGGGCATGTGCACAGGCTCAAGCTGATCAAACGGCAGATGTACGGACGTGCCAGCTTCGATCTGTTACGCCTCCGTGTTCTCCATCAGGCCTGATCAGCCGGTTCCGAACGCGACGCAAGGGCACTCCACCGCTTCGCCAAATGTGCGCCAGAGCCTTTAAATGGCGTAAATATTTGCAGGGTAAATGGCGTAGGCAAACCAGCTCGGGCCTACAATCATCATGCCCGCAGCCTTATCGCATCGGCGCGACCGCGAGAGTCGCCACCGCTCTTCGCTCCACATATGGTTCGATCGTTATCTCCGCGATCGCGTTGAACACCTCCTGCCGGTCAGAGAACTTCAACGCAGCACAACTTGAAAATATCCTCCGATCGGAGCGTCCTCATGAGCACCTCCCCGTCTCACATGAGCCTTTGGCGAACTCTCCTCCTCGCCCTCGCCACCCTTGCGGTACCCGTAGCGGCCCTGGCCCAGGGCGACGGCTACTGGCACACCAGCGGCAGCCAGATCCTCGACCTCAACAATCAGCAGGTTCGCATCGCAGGCATCAACTGGTACGGCTTCGAAACCACACGCCCCGTCGCCGGCGGCCTCACCGCGCAGGACTACAAAGCCATCTTGCAGACCATCAAGAGCCAGGGCTACAACACCGTCCGCCTGCCCCTCTCCAACCAGATGGTGGAGACCCCTCAGGTCCCATCCAGCATCAGCTACAACAACAGCACGGGAGCCATCAACGCCGGCCTGAAGGGACTCAACTCCCTCCAGATCCTCGACAAAATCATCACCTACGCCGGCACTCTCAACCTCAAAATCATCCTTGACAACCACCGCTCCGAAGCCGGCGACAGCGCTGAAGGCAGCGGCCTCTGGTTCACCGGCAGCTATCCGGAGTCCGCCTGGATCAACGACTGGATAACACTCGCCACTCGTTACCTCAACAACCCCACCGTCATCGGTCTGGATCTCCGAAACGAACCGCACAACGCCTACAACGGAGGAGCCTGCTGGGACTGCGGCGGACCCTACGACTGGCATCTCGCCGCACAACGTGCAGGCAACGCCGTCCTTGCCGTCAACCCCCACCTGCTCATCTTTGTAGAAGGTACTGACGCCTACAATGGCGACTGGTACTGGTGGGGAGGCAACCTCCTCGGCGTCCAGAACTCGCCAGTCACCCTCAGTGTCGCAAACCAGCTCGTCTACTCCGCCCACGACTACGGCCCGCAGCTCTATCAGCAAAACTGGTTCAACGGCAGCACTACCGCCGCAAGCCTGAACATCGTCTGGACAAACCACTGGGGTTACATCAGCCAGAACAACATCGCACCCGTCTGGCTCGGAGAGTTCGGTACCACCAACAACTCCAGCGACATCCAGAGCAGCCCCCCCGGCAGCGAAGGCCAATGCTTTCAAAGCCTCGTCCAGTACCTCTCCGCCAGCTCGAAGCTCAGTTGGACCTACTGGGCCCTCAACGGCGAAGATGCTTACAGCCTGCTCGACTCCAACTACGACGCAACCCCGGCCAGCTCCCTCAAGCAGCAGTCTCTGTCCTCCATTCAGTTTCCATTCGGTAGTGGCGGCACCGTCACTCCCCCATCCCCACTCCCCACAGCGCCTGGCGGCCTCACCGCGACCTCCGCGTCATCCAGCCAGATCAATCTCACGTGGCAACCCAGCTCTACCTCGGGAGTCACCTACAAGCTTTACATGGGAACCTCTTCCGGCTCGGCCTCTACCCTCATCGTCAGCGACCTGAGCGCCACCAGCTACCAGGTCACCGGCCTTATCGCTTCCACTACCTATTACTTCACCGTGACCGCAGCTTCCAGCAGCGGCACCTCCGCAGCCTCCAATCAGGCAAGCGCCACCACCTCAGCTCCCGCCACCACCTCAAGTTCCTGCCACATAACCTATACCGACCAGAACGACTGGGGCGTAGGCTTCACCGGTGCCATCACCATCACGAATACCAGCGCCACCCCCATCACATCCTGGACTCTCACCTGGGCCTACAGCGGCAATCAGGCCCTGAACCAATCCTGGAACGGAATCTACACCCAGACCGGACAGACCGTAACCATCACCAACGCAAGCTGGAACGGAACCATCGCTCCCGGAGCCAACCTGGCCGGAATCGGCTTCAACGCAAACTACACCGGAACCAACGTCAACCCAGTAACCTTCTATCTCAATGGAACGGCCTGCAACTAGCACCGTTTCTGTGAAGACCAGGAACTTGAACCTGAGGAATTAGCTTTCATATCAACGACAAGGGCAACTGCGCTGCAGAAAAGGAGCGCGCGATTCGCAGAAATTGCGGTCGGAGTAGTGCTTTCAGCCAAAGGACCGGCGGCTCAGATCTGAGCGTTCACACCTGAATGCTGGACTGATGAGACATCGCCTTCACTGAAACTGATGGAAGCGACTACATCGGCTTGTAGGCTTAGACGACAAAAAATCGCGGCTCGCAAAAACTCTCGGCGTTCTTGTAAATGGCGGCGGTCCGCAGGCGTGGGCCAAGAAGCACCATAAAGACGCTGTGCTCTTGCTGGACTACCTTTCTCGTAGACCACCGTTGGTGATTCTTGCAGGTGACGTGGGCACCGGGAAAACGGAGCTCTCGGAGACGATCGGGGATGCCGTGGCCCGACAAGAAAATATCCCTATCACCCTTTTCCCGCTGAGCCTCTCCACTCGAGGGAGTGGAAGGGTTGGAGAGATGACCCAACTTCTCAGCGAAGCGTTCGATGCAGTTGTAACTTATGCCACCCGCCTTCGCGGAAAGGGTGCGAAGGCGAGCGGCGCCGTGATCATGCTGATCGATGAAGGGGACGCGCTCACTCAAAGTCGTGAAGCAACTCAGATGCACCATGAAGACCGTGCTGGAGTAAATGCCTTCATTCGAGGCGTAGACCGCCTGGCAGAACAGCATCTACCTGTCGTCGTGATTCTCTGCACAAATCGCCTCTCTTCGATTGATCCTGCTGTGCAAAGAAGGGCCGCTGACATCTTTCACTTTGAGCGCCCAAATGATATCCAGCGCCACGCCGTTCTGGAAGGCCCGCTGAGCGAAGCTGGCTTTACCACACAGGAAATCACAAAACTGGTCAAGGCAACTGGTCCAGCGGAACACTCCTCAACCGGCTTCACGTTCTCCGACCTGACACAGCGCTTTCTTCCAACCCTAGTGCTCGATGCCTACCCAGATAAGCCCATTTCCTTCCATCGGGCGTTGGAGCTTGTGAAAGAGATGAAGCCAACTCCGCAGTTTCAGGATGGTCAAGGAGCAAACCGATGACACAGGCTGTTGCCACAAGGCGAGACGGCGATACGTTCCAGGCCCGTCTGTTCTGGCATAAGGCGGCTCGGATGCTGATAGTAAACACGCATATTGCGCGTGTGGGATTCGAGAAAGGTCCCAAGGGATTTGATGATGTCTGGGTTGAGTATCTTGGCTATGCTGCGCCTAAGGACTATCAAGGGTTGTCAATTCTCCGGGATCATTATCAATGCAAGTGGCATGTTGCTTCGGGTCAATACGGTTATCGTGATATCGTCGATCCCGAATTTATTAACGCGACGTCGCATTCTCTTCTCCAGCGCGCGAGACAGGCCCAGCTTCAGTACGCCCCGGATGGAACCGGATGCCGATTCCGTCTCTACACCAACTGGAGAATTGCGTTCGACGATCCTCTGCGCGAGCTCATTCATCAAAGAGCACACAATCTTCGCTTGGACAGGATGTATCAAGGGACGACAACCAGAAGCGCGTCAGGGCAACTACGGCAGCTCTGGCGCGATCATTTGAATATTCCAGACGAGGCTCTCAGGGTCCTTGCACGTACACTTGCATTTACGGAAACCACAGAGTCCTTAGAAGATGGGCGTGAGAGGCTGAATGACCTCTTCCGTATTGCGGGCCTAAAGCCTATCGCCCCAAACGAGAGCTCCTGCATTTATGACGACCTGGCCTTCCAGTGGCTTGCACAAGGCCGACTTGAGTTTGACCGATCCACGTTCCATGCCGCGTGCAAAGACGAAGGACTGCTCGACCAGGGTCATGCCGCACCCATCGTCTACGGCATTAAGTCCTTTGAGCACCCGACGGATATTCTCGAAGAACGCTGCACAACAGTCCTCAATCTTCTTCCGAAGTTTTATGACAGACAGATTCGTCCAAACTCAGCCTGGGAAGCTGATCTCTATCCCGAACTTCGTGCTTTTCTTATTGCATCAGCAAGAGCTACGGACCGATTGCGCCTAGCACTCGACGCGCATGTGACGCTTGCGGTAGCTACAGGCACAATCCTAGATGTGAAGAGTGGTCGAATCATTGAAATAGAGCAAAGGACTGGTGCCCGCCAAGTTTGGGCTCCCGATGACCGGGAGGCCTCCAAGGACTGGTGCTCGCTCGCGTCCTCCATTGAAATCTTCGATGAAACTTCGCAAGATATTCTTGTGGCTGTAAGCCTGACGAGAGATGTGAGGCCAATGGTTCGCTCCTACACGGAGTCTATCGGCATGAAATATCGAGTGCAGCTTTCTGCATTGCCTTCATCGGGCCCGGGTTCGGCAGTGTGCAATGTGGCAGGCATGCAGTCGATCTTGCAGAAGAACTGATGAGGATGATTGGGGAGCAACGCGCCGCGATGGGTTTCGCTGGACGCGTACACCTCTTTTTAGCAGTACCCAACGGCTTTGCCTTTTTCCTTGGACAGCGTCTTAAGCCGGCTGGCAAAGTGGTTGTGTATGAATATGATTTCGAGGGACAAAACGGAGGATCCTACGAACCTTCGTTGGAATTACCTGTCGGCGGAGATAAATCACATAATCCATAAGCGCGTGTTAGAAGGAAACGACCGAAGGGCGGGGAGTGCCTAGTAATCTCTTTCGGTAACTCCGAGGAGAAACCGAGTACGACCGATCTCAGCGAACGATAGCCTACTATTTTGACGGTTGGTGGCTAGCCCCTGTCGGAGCAATGCGATGCGCCGCCTGCCATGGGAGATTTGGAGGCAAGACATTTCACGAGTTGTCCGCACAGTTCTCGTCAGGCAGCCTGTCGTTGCCGAAGCCACAGACGCTGCGCTTCTGAATAGGCCAGCGCATCTGCCTGAGTCTGTAGCGGGTGACCGTTGTGGCCCTTCACCCATTTCCAGCGGATGTGGAGCATCTCATCGAGCTGAATGAGTTCCCGCCACAGCGCCTGATGTTGTAAAGGTGAACCCCGGCGGTTTCGCCAGCCTTGACCGCTCCAACGCGCTACCAGGTAGCGCATGCCTCGAACGAGATACTCGGAGTCGGACCTCAAGTCTACTTGGGAGCCCAATGGGATGGAGCGCAGGGCTTCTATTGCCGCCGTGAGTTCCACTTCCGAGCTTGTGGTCCACGGTACCGATCCAGAGAGAGCCCACCGCTTGCGTCCGCACGCAAAGACTGCGGCCCAGCCACCCGGGCCGGGATTACCGATGGCTGAGCCGTCAGTTACAACATAGATTAGTTTTTCCATTGGACGATGCCTTCACTGAGCGAGAGCAGCAAGAGCTACCACGCTCCTCTGGCTTCACGACGTTTAGGGGTTCAGGGACTGATAGAAAACGAGCGGTCTTCAGGCAACACGCAGATGGGTCCCGCGCCGAACCTCCGCACCGGGCACGGCTTCCTGCATTTTGGCGGCCTGCCTGATCGCCTCATTGCTGGGCTTCATCTGACGGACACATCCGCTTAGAACCTTTGCGGTTTCCTGAGGCAGGTCCGCGAGGACAGATTGCCATACGCTACCTGGGACTCTGGCTTCCACATCGAGAAAGGCGAGGGGGAACCTGTGTCTCGTTCAGGATGTGCACCGAATCCTGACTGTTCTTCTGAGCTCGAAGCGTGAACTCTCTGCCTTCTATCTTTCGTAGACCGCGGCTACCCAGGTAGTAGAGCACCATGATCTTCGTTCTATCGGCCTTGTTCTCTGCCGTGCGGGCGCGTTCATAGAGCCGGGCCGCTTCGGCTTTGCAATATTGCGTTCGCCACTCCATCAAGGTCAGGAAGCGCCCAATGCGGTCGACCTTCTCGTAGTGAGCGTCGCAGAACTGCTGGAAGCGAAGTATCAAAGCCGCTGGAATCTCTTCTTGGCCATCCGTTTCTGTCTGTTCCTGGATCTCATCGAGCAACAGGTCCAGTTCCTCATCGATTTCAAAGAGTGAACTCTCCTGGGCAATTGTGGACATTCCTATTTCTCCTTATCGGGGAAGTTGTAGGTTGGTGCAGGCCACGCATCGCAGAAGTAGCTGCGATCTAGGCCGCTTGCATCGGAATGACCTGCCCAAAGGGAGCATGACGCGATCCAGTCGACGCCCAAAGAACTGGGTAGAGAGGTTCCTCTGCAGGCGTCGTTCCATACAGGTCTGTCAGAAACACCAGCATCTGTGGCTGTAGCTGCTGTTGTTCTAGCCAGTCGAAACAGGGGCGGAAATCCGTCCCCCCGCCGCCCACAGGATTGAGGCTTATCTGTTGACCGGCAGCATAGACATCGACCTTGTGTACGCAGGTATCGAAGTAAAGCACGTGCACGCGCTCTGGTCGTTGTCCTTCGAGGATGGAGCGGATCTCAGCTTCGAAGAGCGAAAGCTGTCTCGCGCTCACCGAGCCGGAGCAATCCACCGCGACTGCGATCTCCCCGACGCCTTCCCGAGTGATCCCGGGAAGATACAGACCCTGCCAGATATGACGGCGATTCGGCCGCATCCAGGAGTAGTCGGCAGGGCTGGTCTCCGAGCATGACCGGCGCAACAGCTCGCGCCAATCTACCCGGGCTTCCTCGGCGGCATCAAGACTCCGCTCGAGTCCCGCCGGAACCTTACCGGCTCTCTTCGAGAGCGTCTGCGCCTGTTCGACCGCGATCTGCCATTCGCGTGCCTGTTCCGCGGAGTCCTTCCCCTCTGCCTTTTCCGGCGCCGGCGCATCGAGCACCTGGCCGATCCCACCTGCGGTTAAGGGAGCGTTCGGCGCACCGTCAGCATTCGCCGACCCTTCCTGATCCCCGTTGCCATCCTCCTCTCCTTCGTCGAGCTGGTTGTAGATCTGCTCAGCGCTCATACCGCGGAACCGATCCTCAAGCAAAACTCCCTTCGGCAGGGCCAACCCCGCCCCGAGAACCAGTGGATTGATCGCATAATCGCAGGCCATATTCCAACGGCGCGGGCTACGGTTTCCACGGCGTGTATGGTGCTGCAGTCCGGGGTGGAGTACCTCGTGCGCCAGAACGCCGACCAGCTCCGGCGTCGTGAGTGTGTCCACAAAGCCCGGGTTGTAGAACAGGGAGACCCCATCGGTAGCCATCGTCTCTACTGAGTGCGTCTCCCGTCCTTTCAGTCGGAAGAGGAGTGTTCCGAAAAATGGATGATCCAACAAAAGCGTCGTGCGCGCTTTGCGGATACGGATCGCAGCGGCGGTCTCGTGTCTCATAGAGTTGCCGATGCGCCCATATAGGCCGACATATGCGCAAGAATGTCGGAGACCTCCGGCATCTCCGTCGGCACGATGGGAGCCTGCGAGAGCCGGGCCTCGAGCACCTCGTCCATCTCTGCGACGATTCCTGCCGCTTCCACTGCCGTAAAAGTCCGGAGCGAATCGTCCTTCTTCAGATCCTGCGCGGTGTAGCTGCACAAGCGATCTCGAATCTGCATGGCGAAGCGCTCGAGGTCCGGGTCCTGATTGACGTTCAGTTGCGGCAGCAGAGAGACGAGATCGTGGATGTTGGTAATCAGCGTTGCATGGAACCTCGATTCCGGTTCGTTCAGCCGGTCGACCATGTGGCTGACCACATCCCTCAACCGCTTCCAGAGATCGTCCGTTCCCTTCGTTAGCCGCTGCCGTACGTTCGCATCGATCTCACGCGCAATGCGCGCCTGCTCTTCCGCTGACATGGTGACGCGGAAGTCGTCCCCGGTCGAGATGGGGAGAATCTCCAGGTTCACGTTGAACTTCTCCCGCAGCTTGTCGACTGAGGGATAGTCTTCTTCCCTGAACAGGCTTCCGAGTTCGGCGCGGGCTTCCCGAATGTAGCTTGGGTAAACCTCAAGGAACTGGTCCACACCTGCTGAGAAATCCGATTTGAACTCACGCATCCGCGCAGTTAGATCGAAGAGGAAGTGTGAGGGCAGAAGCCGCAGCCCCTCATCCGACCAGGGAAGCGTGACCTTGTAGAAGTGCTGACGGATCTGTCCGGCCAGCGTTCGCAGATCTTCCAGTCGAGCGGCTCCCATGAGCAGTTGCTTGTTGTAGCGTCCTGCTCGCTCTTGTGCCCCGTGCTGATTGGCGACGTCGCGGCTTACTTTGCGGTCGTGTTTGGTCGCCGTCCAGATGCTGATGTGGACGGCGGCAAGCATAGCTTTATGAGTAATCACTGAATGACCTCCGCGTGTTCTACGCCGAAGCGAACGAACTCCGGCGTGCTGGTAATGGCGCGATCACGTGCTGCTGCGTCGCGCATAGCGAGTACGCGCATCTCGGTGGGCATGCGGTCCAGATAGGTGAGACCTTTCGCGACGGATTGATCGGATATTGCGCGTCCGAGCGCAGTTGCGATCGCAATCTGTGCCGAAGGCTCCTCGGGTAGTGGAGCTTTCTCGGGATTGAGGAGGATCTCGTCGATCGACGGCAGTTGCCGAAACAGCCGCAGAAATCCCACGAACTCCGCGGTCGCAGCCGGCCCGATGGTCCCTTCGAGTAGCTGTGCTTCTGTCTCCGCTGCCGAAGTGCCGGACCTCCCGGCCATCCCCTTCAGTACGTTCGAGGCCATCTCCCAGGAGCGCGGAGTGGGCCATGCATTCTGATCAGAGGTCGCGTCGCCGTCGTGAAGCAGCGCGGGTTTGAAGCGCAGGAAAGCGATGATCTCGGAGCGGATGCCCGCGCGAACCGCCCATCGGCACCATTCCGGTAAATCAGCTTCGAGATGGAGATGGACAAAGCGATTCCGCAGAGGGCGTGGCATCGAGAAATGTACCCCTCGTTCCGAGGCGGGGTTCCCCGCGGCGATGACCACCCAGCCATCGGGCAACACATACTCCCCCAGCCGACGGTCGAGCACCAGCTGATAGCAGGCAGCCTGCGTCATCTGCGGGGCGGAGGTCAGCTCGTCAAGAAACAGGATGCCTTTCCCACTCGTGGGAAGGAACTTAGGTGGAGCCCACTCTGTCTGGTGCGAGGCGATACGGGGCAAGCCGCGCAAGTCGACAGGGTCGAGTTGTCCTGCACGAACATCGCGGAACTCGCGCTGTGTGTCGTCCGCGACCTGGAACACAATCTGCGATTTACCGACACCGCATGGTCCCCAGAGGTGAAGGGGCACACGTTCGCCAATAAGCGCCAGAAGCGCTTCGTAAAGCATGGAGGGTTTCATTGGACTGTCCTTGGGAATACGATTTCGAGGGTTAAGGTGGGGAGAGCCTTGCGGCTCGGCCGACTACGCTTTCGGGCGCCTCGGCCTTATCGTGCTCCAGAGGATGTAGTTACCTTCCTTGTAGTCGGACAGTTTGAGGGTCGCTCGAAATCCGGCACGGAAGATCATCTCCAACATCGACTTGTCCTCGAACTCGAGATCGATGTTGAGAGCTTCATCATCCTGGTAGATTTGAATCGATGACGGGCTTTCCTTGCGCGGTACCAAGCGGAACCACCACGTAGCCGTCATTCGATGGCACAGGGTAACTGGGCATGTGAGACCTTTCGGATTGGAACTCTTGCAATGGGCCAGGGAGACCTCTCAGCTGACGGATCGAGAGAAGAGAGTCATAGGCTGGACTGAGTGCGGTCTTCTCTCATGGAGCCGAGAGAGACTTCGAGGCCAGTGGCCTCAGTGAAGATCGAACGTAATTGGTCGCAATGCAGCCCTTCGATTTTCGTTTCGTAGAACACTTTGAGGCCGCGAGCCCGCATGAGAGTAATGTCGTAAAGGTCCGCCGCTGTCAGATCGATCCGTACACGGTTGATTCCGTTCGTCGCAAAGTTCGAAGGGAGATGGAAGGAGAGAGCAGACTCGTGCGCGAGCAAGAACTTTGCTCCTGTCATCGCGAGAAACCGCTGCCCGCCCAACTGGGAGAGGATCGTATTTGCGATCGTAATGTCGGATCTTCCGAAGGGTGTCATAGGGGGTGGGTCCTCCAAAGTTGTCAGGAATCGATTGGCATAGTGGGCACAACTCATCGCGCCAAGGTATCCTCCTCGACCTCGACGAGCGAGAGCCGTCGCCCATCGGTCGCCACCATTCCCATGCGGTCCTGCCGGAGCAGGAGCAATGCGGCGTTGAAGAGGTAGCGATCTTCCGAGTTCGCAACGGCGAACA
>Ga0073928_10011291_pt1 | contig 10438 bp, 8 predicted proteins | sample PaiPotPPA55metaG_FD_76969 | JGI IMG/M metagenome (GOLD analysis project Ga0073928, IMG submission 76969) | Iron sulfur acid spring bacterial and archeal communities from Banff, Canada, to study Microbial Dark Matter (Phase II) - Paint Pots PPA... ...
CACTGCTCATGAACAGCGGACCCCACGGAAAAGCCCCGTTTACGAGAGTGAAGCTGTAGAGGACTGTGTAAGTCCATGTCGCGCCTGGCGAGACCGGCGGCTGCAGTTCGAATATAGTGCCCTCATTCGAAGTGCCGCCCATAAAGGTGGTGCCGTAAAGCGTTCCGCGGGCGAAGAGAAGCGAGGCATAGGGAACGTAGCCGTCGGCGCAATCGAAGGCGCTGCAAAAGTTGTAGAGTACGGATTCCGTCCAGGCCCCGCCCGGTTCTGTTGGCGGCGTCAGTTCGAGCACCACGCCATTCCCCGTACCGCCGCCCTGCTGGGCAGTGCCATAGATTGCGCCGTGTGCGCCGAGCGCCACGCCCGCATAGGGATTGCCTCCATCGCTGCCGCCGGTGAAGCTGTAGAGCAGCGTTTCCTTCCAGGCTGCGCCCTGCGTGGCCGGCGGGCTCAACTCGAAGACCGTGCCTTGTCCGTACGCGCCACCGACGAGGGTCGCACCGTTGAGCGCTCCATTCGCCCCCAATACGAGCGTTCCGGAGGGCTTGGCCCCATCGCCATGTGCGCCCGTGAAGGTATGCACGATGGTCTCGGTCCACCTTCCGCCTGGCGACGAAGGCGGAAGCAACTCGAACACGGTACCGTTGGCTGTCGTGCCGTAGAGCGCGCCGTGGCTGCCGATCGCCAAGCCAGCATAGGGGCCATTGCCGGCCGGACCGGGAAAACTGTGCAGCACAGTCTCCGTCCAACTTCCGCCTGGCGACGCGGGTGGCTCCAATGCGAACACCACACCATCATTTTCCAATCCGCCGTTGGACGTCGTGCCGTAGAGCACCCCATCCTTGCCCATCGCAACGGCGTTAGGGTAGGCGCCGTCAGTCGGGCCGCCGGCGAAGTTGTACAAGATGGACTCGGTCCACGCGCCGCCTGGCGCAGCGGGCGGCTCCAACGCGAATATGGCGCCGCAGCCGCTCGATAAGCAGGCAGTGGAACCCCCGCCAAATTCGGTCGTGCCGTAGAGCGCGCGATTTCCGCCAACCACCCCGCCATCGGGAGATGCGCCATCGCCGTTCTGGCCGGTAAAAGTATAGAGTGTGGACACAACCGGCGGCGGAGTCTGCGCGGCGCTATAGGACGCAGTAATGGCGAGCGATACCAGCAGCAGCGTCATGCGGAATACCAGCATCCCCCGACCCTCCGGAACGGATCTATAACAGGTAAGTATGGCCGACTTGCGGCGCGAACGCAATCCTTGATCTGTAAGGATTTGTAAATCCGCATGGCTGAGGCGGGAAACCCGCCACGCCGGACGTGGGCTCCGTTTCCACAAACGGACTCAGGCCGACGGAGAGGCTAAAAATCGTACCCACGGTCGTCCGCTCCGGCCAGTAAAATGAAATTACTGTCCGGCGACCACCGCGCCAGTAAGACTGATCCATCGTCGACCAGGGTCTCATCGTATACGGGTGTTCCGGGCCGAGCACGCGCCGTCGCCCCACCAGGGCCTGCGCGGCATCACTCTCCGCCAGGCCATACTTACCCTGGCACTGGTACATGAATGCCCTCTCCAAGAGAATGGAGAGGGTGTGCGAATCCTCGGGACCCAGCCCCTGGCGGCTAATGTCCAGGGTCTGACTGAACAGCGCCTCGGCACTGAAAAGGATGGGGAATGGCCGGAGCTTCGATGAAACGCCTGGCAACCCCGGGCGTACGGGAAGCGGAACGTTCTGCCGCTACCGAAGGGCTTCATGATTGGCGGTGTGCCGCCGAGGTGCGCCGAGCAGGGCGTCCGCGCCGGTCTTAGCGACGCGGCGCGCGCGGCCCAGCCTGGCGGAGCGAGGGGAATTGGGCGTCCAGCGCGGCCACGGCCTGCGCCGTGGTTTCCATCGGAGATACGGCCGGGAGCACCACGGGCAATCCGGCAGCCAGTGGCGTTTGCTGGCGGGCGCGCCAATTGCGGGCATGCGCGCGACCGCCGCGCGCTCCGATGCGGCGCAATTGATCGGGAGAATGGTTAAAAAGAATGGGGTTAGGAGTCATAGCCTCACCATTCATCCCGTGACAGGGGGACAGACGCAAGGCCAAAGTGCAAGAGGGGCGAAAATTTTATCGAAGGTTAGGCGATGGTGGTAGAACGGTGGCTACGCTTTCCGTCGTTGCTCGGTCCCCTGTAATTCTTCCCGCTCACGGCTGCATACCGCAGCGGTTAGAGCGCTACCTTGACACGGTAGAGGTCCGGCGTTCGAGTCGCCACGGGCCCACCACTCACATCAAAAACATCATTCTCCAGCGGCTTCCCCGCCTACGTCAGAATCCTGCACCCCGCGCGCGGCCCGCACGACGCGCGCCTCCGTTGGGCCGACGTCGAAGCCAGATCGGGTCGCGCCATGCATCGGTTGGTTCAGCTCGATGCCATCAATGCCGGTGCGTCGTCGCGCTTACGCTGGTCAGCACCTGGCTGAACTAAGGGCGGCCGGAAAAATGACTCCTGGCGGTCCAGGCGCTGAGTTAGTTCTCAAGGCTTGAGCGCGAAGACGGTGCCGCAGCCTCCCGTACAATTCGTCGAAGTTCCGCCGTTGTAAGTCGTGCCGTAGATCAGGCCGCCGTTGTACACCACGTCCGAGTATGGATCGTTGCCGTCTGGGCTGCCGATGAAACTGTATAGTATGCTCTCCGCCCATGTGGTGCCCGACAGCGTCAGTTGGTACACTGTGCCGCAGCCGCCCGTGCAGTTGCTGGATGCCCCTCCGGTCGTGGTTACGCCATAGAGCACGCTCTGAGTGGCGCCGAACACCACGCCGGCGCGCGGAATCGTGCCATCGCTGGAGCTGGCGCCGAAGCTATACAAAACGCCTTCCGTCCACGCGCCGCCGGTTGCGGGCGTCAGCTTGTATACCGTGCCTTTGCCATTCGCGCCGCCCAGCACGGTGGTGCCGTAGAGCGCGCCGCTGCTGTCGATAATCAGTGCAGAGTGGGGATTCTTCCCGTCGCTGCCGCCGGTGAAACTGTACAACACTGTCTCCATCCAGGTGCTGCCGGAGTGCTTCAGCTCAAAGACCGTGCCGTTCCCGGAAGCTCCGCCGTTGAAGGTGGTGCTGTAGTAGACGCCGCCGCCCGCTGAAACCATCGCAGCGTGCGGATTGGCGCCGTCGGGCGAACCGCCGAATGAGTAGAGAACTTTCTCTTTCCAGGAGCTGGCACCCTTGGTCAACGAGTACACGGTCCCGTTGCTCGAGTGGGCGCCTCCATAGAACGTCGTGCCAAAGAGTTGAGTGGCGCTGCCGATTACGCCCGCAAACGGACCGTTTCCATCGGTGCTGCCGCCCGCAAAGTTGTGAAGAGTGGTTTCGGTCCAAACACCTGCCGCGTTTTTCTCCTGGAACACCGTCCCGTTGTTGGCCGAGCCGCCGACGGAAGCGGTCCCGAATAGGGTACTCCCGATCAGAAGCAAATCTCCGTCGGGCTTGCCGCCATCGGTGGAACTGCCAGTGAAGCTATGCAGGAGGCTCTCGGTCCAGGTTCCGCCCGATCCCGGGACCAGCTTATACACTACGCCAACGTTGGCTGAGCCCCCGTAGACGGTGGTGCCATAGAGCGTGCCGACGCTGGAAATCGCCACGGCGCGGTGCGGATTCGCTCCGTCGGGAGTGGAGCCGCCAAAGCTGTAAATCACCGGCGAGGTCTGGGCGCACAGCGTCAACACCGCCGACTGGAGCGCTAAAACGGACACGAGACGAGCGCACGCCAAGCCACTGGCTGCGAAATTCAGACGAACGCGTACGGGATGCATCGAGTATCTCCTATCTTTATCTTCTTGCCACGGTAAGAGGGTAACCGCACGAGCGGTACGCAGGATCTTGCGGACACGGTTCCCAATTCGAGTTTGCGTGTGCATAGCGGATTGTCTGGCTCCACGCACGGGCCGGTGAAGGACCGCGGCTGCTCCGGTAATTACTCAGTTGGTCAATACTACGAGGAACCGGGGGATCCTGTCAAGTTAAGGCAGGCAAACTCCGTAATGGTACCGCAGTGCCAGCCAGGCTTGTCGAATGGTAGTACCTGCCAGTCCGGAGAAAAAGGCAACCTGGCCGCCGATGAACGCGAATCAGGGCCGATAAGACAAGTTTGGCAGGGAGACTCGGGGGACACGGAGATCCGTACTGGAGTTGCGCGTGTATGTGTCTAGCCTACGGTCGCATAGCAGTCTTCATCACTTGGTTGAGGCGGCGAGTTGCTAATCGAGATTCAGGCCCCGCGCCCGTAATGCGATAGAGCCGGCGCCGGTCGCGGTATCTACCGAATCGAATCCAGCCTCATCGCCGCGTAAGGAACCGCTCAATTCAGCGAGTTCTCGACCTTCACTACTGTTCTGTCAACGGAATCGTCTGATGTCGTGCGTTAACAGGTGCGGTGTTCCTCCGCTGATGCTACCGTGTTCCGCGAAAACCAACGCCGGGTGCGGGTGTTTAGCGGAAGTTGCGACCGCCGCTATGGCACGACGTAGAAGAGAGTGCCGAAGCCGGAATCTCCGCCGAAGTAAGTCGCCCCGAAGAGCCCGCCCGCGCTATCCATCACCACGCCCGCTTCCAGATTACTGCCATCGAAGTTCCCCAGGCTGTATAGCACCGTCTCGGTCCATTGGCCTCCTGGCGACGCCGGCTGCGTCAGCGAGAAAACAGTTCCTGTGTTATAAGTCCCGCCGTAGTAGGTAGTGCTGTAGAATATGAGCTGCCCGCCAGGTCCGGTGCTCATCACCAAGCCGGCGCGCGGTTGCACCGCATCGGGTTGGCCGGCGAATTCGTACAGCAGGCTTTCCGTCCACTGTCCGCCGGGCGAGGTTGGCGGCGTTAACGAGAACACGGTTCCAAAGCCCTTTGGTCCGCCGTTTAGGGTAGTGCTGTAGATTACTCCGCCCGGGCCCACGATCAGGTCGCCATGCGGATTCGCTCCGTCTGTGGGCTGCCCGGCGAAGCTGTACAGCACCGACTCGGTCCACTGGCCGTCGGGAGATGTGGGAGGCGTCAACTGAAATACCGTGCCGTTGTTAGAGGCGCCGCCGTAGTATGTGGTCCCATAGTACACTCCCCCAGGTCCCGGAGTGAGGGCGGTGTGCGGATTGGCGCCGTCATGCGGTGCGCCGGTGAACAGATGCAGGATCGACTCAGTCCAAGCGCCCCCTGGGTTCGCTGGAGGCGTCAGGCTGAACGCAACTCCGAATGACCTGGTTCCCCCGTTGAAAGTCGTCCCGTAAAGAATCGGAAGGCCGCCGGATTCACCGGCGATGATCGGTGCCGAATACGAGTTGGCCCCGTCGCTAGGACCGCCCTGGAAGTTGTACAACACGTTCTCGGTCCACGCGCCTCCTGGGCTAGCGGGCGGCGTCAGCGAGTAGACGATGCCGCTCGGCGCGTGACTTCCGCCGCCGCCCGTGGTTCCATACAGGACGCCGTTGCTGGCGAGCACCAGGGCGCCATCGGGAGTCTGGCCATCGTTGGGCGGCCCGGCGAAGTTGTAGAGCACCGAAATATTCGGACCAAAGGTGAGCGGGTAAGAAAATATCGTGCCGAAATTTCCGGTTCCGCCATAAGGCGTCACGGCGTAAATCGCTGAGCCTCCGCCGGGCACAGGGCCGATGATCGGGGCCCGCTTCGGGTTCGCGCCGTCGCTCGGCGGGCCGACGAAACTGTGCAGCCTCGAGAAGTTTGTGACGATAAAACCACTCGAGAAAGGGGCTTGCTCGGTTCCCGTGGCCACCGTCACTGGATTCGTACCGAAATTCAATGGAATGCCGATCGTCAACTGCGCCGTGGCGCTGCTCAGGTTGTTGACGGTAACCGGTCCGAACTCACCCGGCGGTGCTCCTCCTACCGAGATGCCCGGTCCGAAATTCGCTTCCGTGGCGCCTTGGAAAAAACTGGTGTTCGCGGCCGTTATAGTCACTTGCAATGACACGCCGGGGCTGCCCGAATTAGGGCTGATTCCGGTGATCTGGGCCGCCGCGGTAATCTGCAGCGCCGCCGTATTGCCGCTCGAGAACGAGGCGCCCGTCGAGGTGGATCCGGCAATGGAGACCAAATAGTTCACGGCTTGATGAACCGTGATGGTGGTTGGAACCGTAAACGTCAACTGCACAGTAGTGCCGAACAATGGTTGTATCGAAGTAGCCTGCGTCGTCCCACGCGGTCCATTGCCGGAATGCTTCGGCTGAAATGTGACAGTAACATTCGCGGGCGGAATTGACCCGCTGGGAAACCCGTAGCCGATCAAGGTGATCGAAGTTACCCCGGGCTCCGCCGTGCCGGGCGAGGCGGAGCCTTCGAGCGTCACTGTAGTTTGAGCGCAAAGTTGGGCCGCTCCGCCTGGGACCGCCAGAAACGCCAAGCCAGCCAGCAAGTGCCTCATCTCCGCCTCCACAGGGCCAAGCCCAGGATTCCGAACGGAACCAGAGCCACGGGGCCAGGCTCGGGAGTAGCACCGCCGGCCGATTGCGCATCGATCGCCGCGAAGTCCACGCCGGGCGCCAGCATACTGCCGGAGGCGGGCGCCAGATCGACGGTAATGTCCGGCGAAGCGGTGAATGTGCGGCCATCCGACAAAGTGAAGGTGGTTTGGCTCAACGTGGCCGTGAGAACGGCTGAAGCGATTTCAGTGGTGCTGGGGAACGTGGGAAACGGTTGGCCGCCGGACATCAATTCACCCGGAAAAATTTCGCCCTGGAATTCCACCATCGAGCCGCCACCCACGAAGTAGACGGTCAGGGTGGCATTAACGAAATTCAGCGGATCGACGACATACGAGTTGCCGCCAAACGGTCCGTACGTGGGCCCCGTGAAATCGTAAGTGGCCAGAGCATTCACGCCCGGAGATGCCCCCGTGGGAATCACCACGTCAAAAGAGATCAGACCGATCCCGATTGTGGATGCGGCCAGCGGTATCGACAGTAAACAGAGTAGCAGTAGGGTTAAAGCAAATCGTTTGATCATAACTGGTAGGTGAATTATAGGTGGTTCTAACGGTGAGGTCAAATTATTTAGCTAAGAGCTTTTGTACCATTACGGCGATTTTTCCTGGCTTTCCATGGGCGCGCGTGATGAGCGTATAATCGAGCCACGCCATCTTAGAGCTTTCATTGAAGGAGCGGCTTTGCGGCGATCAAGGCTTCGTTGGATTTAGTTACTCTTTCTGGGGTTAGCTGCGATCTCGTCGTCGCATCGGATTGCCCTCGGCGAGTACGCTCTGCCCTGCCCCAAGTTTCGCCGAGGGCATCCCGAGGTAAAGCGAAAATGGATCAGATCCGGCAAATTTGCGCGGAAATCCAAACCGTTGCTAATAATCGTCTGACACGCTATTCCGAAGTCTCACGTTCCAGCGCTAATCAGGTAGGACTGATCTGCATGCTCGGAAGCGTCGCTCTCTTCAGCCTCCTTCTCTTCTCAAATCCCGCTCAGTACCAGACCGTCGGCTGCACGGCCAGCTGATAAAGGATTTTTGCTGTCTCTGCTGGGACTGCGGATCCCACAAGGATAGCGGGAGAAAAGGATCCTGCCGGGTGTAGGTGACCTACGGCTGCAGTGCGTAGACGGTGCCGCAGCCTCCCGTGCAGTTGGTTGAGGTTCCCCCGTTGAACGTTGTGCCGTAGATCCATCCGCCGCTATAGATCACATCCGAATATGGATCGACGCCGTCGCCGCTCGTGCCAGTGAAACTGTGCAGGATGGTCTCCGTCCAGGTACCACTCGATAGCACGAGCTTGTAAACGGTGCCGCAGTCGTTCGTGCAAGCGCCCGATCCACCTCCAATGGTGGTGGCACCGTAGAGCGTGGTCTGGCTGCTACCAAAAACGACACCTGCGCGCGGAATTGCACCATCGCTGCCACCGCTGAAACTGTAGAGGATGCTTTCCGTCCATGTGCCGCCCATCCCCTGCGTCAGCTTGTACACCGTGCCCTTGCTGTAGGCTCCGCCCAGAACGGTGGTGCCATAGAGTGCGCCGTTGCTGTCGATAATTAAGGGAGAGTGCGGATTAGCGCCATCGGTGCCGCCCGTGAAGTTATACAGCACGGTCTCTGTCCACGTGCTACCTGACAGGACCAGTTTGTACACCGTGCCGCAGCCTCCTGTGCAGTTGGTAGAGCTTCCGCCGTTGTAAGTGGTGCCATAGTAGACTCCGCTACCCGCGAAGACCAGCGCGGCATGTGGGTTCGCGCCATCGGGAGAGCTGCCGAAGCTGTAGAGGACGCTTTCGGTCCACGGGGTGCCAGGCGTCAATGAATATACGGTCCCGTTGCTGGAACTACCTCCATAGAAGGTGGTTCCGTAGAGGACGCTACTGTTGAGAATGACGCCCGCGAACGGGCCGTTTCCGTCCCGGTACCGCCCGCAAAGCTGTACAGGACGCTTTCGGTCCAGGTGCCTGAGGAATTTTTTTCCTGGAACACGGTGCCATCATTAGTCGACACGCCGCCGATTGAAGTGGTGCCGTACAGGCTGGTACCGCTGAGTATGAGATCCCCATCCGGCTGGGCGCCATCGGTTGTCGTGCCGGCGAAGTTGTGGAGGACGCTCTCGGTCCAGGTGCCACCCGTGCCGGGAACCAACTTGTACACGGTTCCGCAACCCCCTGTGCAGTTGGTTGAGCTTCCACCGTAGACCGTCGTGCCATAGAGGGTGCCGCTCGCGTTGATCACGACGGCGCGATGAGGATTGGCGCCGTCGCCCGTAGAACCGGCGAAACTATAGATCACCGGGGATGCGCCGTGGGCGCACAGCGACAGCAGCGCGGACTGAAGCGCCACGACGGAAATGAGACGGACGGACGCCAAGCGCCTGGCCGCGGAAATAGAGTAAACGTGTAAGCTATTCATCTAAATATCTCCGGTACGTATGAGTTGATCTCGCAACTAGGCGAAATTTCTTCGAAACCTGACATTGTCCAGTTCACGTCTTGCCTACTTGATTTGAACGTGCGATCAGAAGCCTGAGCGCCGCCCAAGCGGCGAGTTACTGCACCTTGAAAGCGGTTTTGGTCATGACAGTACCGCCAGGCGTCGTAACAGTGATTGGCCCCGTTGTTGCCCCCAGGGGGACAGTAGCCCAGATGTAATTTGGCCCGCCGTTAGAAACCGTCGTGGCCGGCACGCCATTAAACTGGACCGCCGCCGAAAGGAGGTTATAACCCCAGATACGCACCCGCGTGCCGATAGCTCCGGATTTCGGTTGGAAGTGCTGCGCCCGCGGCTTCGGATTGGGTAGCCCCGCATCCAAAGCAAAAATGACGCCTGCTCCGTAGGTCCCGCCATACGCGGCGGTGCCGTAAACCAAGCCGTCGCTGCCTTGCACGAGCCAGCAACCGCATTGGCCATCGGTGATCTGGCTGGACATCCGGTACACCACGTTGTAGTGGCCTGATTTGGTAATACTAAACAGTAGGCTGTTGCCCGAACCTTCCCCTACGGAACCATATAACTTTCCATCGCTGGCTTCGATCAACTGTCCCGGAATGCCGGCGCCACTCTTCGGAAAAGTGTAGAGCAGCGTGTATTGGCCGCTCGGCGTGAGCTTGTAAATCGTGCCGTACCCGTTTACGCCGCCGCTTGGAGTTGTTCCGTAGAAGTTGCCATCGGTCCCTTCAAGGACGGACGCATACCAAGAGTTGTCGAAGCTATATGCCGGAAAACTGTATAGTTGCGTAAGGGAACCTGAGGGAGATAGCCGGTATGCGTAGCCAGAAGCGTCGGGTGAGATGCCGACCGCCCCATAGTAGTTTCCGTCAGTGGCATAGATCGGCGGCTCCGGGCGGTTGTTGGTTGGGAACTGGTACACAAGTGCCACGTTGCCGCCGAGGTCGGATTTTACGAGTTGAGCTGTGTTGTACCCGAGAAGGGTACCGTCGGGCAGGTTCTGAGCGAACAAAGGGGCATAGTTGTTGGCCGGATAGGTATGGAGGCTACCGGACGTCGATCCGACAGAGACCACGTTGAAAGCAGAGATGCCGGTTTCGAGCGAAGAATAAAACAGGTCGTTGGCTGCACTGGTCAGCCGGGATAATAGGATGTACGGAGGATTTTGAAATGTGGCTAGATAGCTCACTGTTCCCTGAGTAGTGACGGAGAAGATCACTGCGTTTCCGCCCCCCGCCACTGAGTAGAAAGTACCCGGGGATCCTTCAATCAAACCGGCCGGCTGATTGTATGCCTGCATGTAGTAAACAGCGCGAAACGTTGCTTGGCCTGCGGCAGGAGAGGCACCCGCGAATGAGGCAAGAGGCATGCATGCCGCCACTAGACGCGCGATTGTGTTAATATTCATGATATAGATAACTGTTTTCAAGTCAACCCGCCGTAGTTGGCGTTCCTAGCATTAGGGGTAGTACACCTGGATTCCCGACTTGTATGTGGTGCTGTCTCCGGTCGTCGGACAGGTGCCGGTTCCGGAAGTC
>Ga0073928_10011293_pt1 | contig 10435 bp, 7 predicted proteins | sample PaiPotPPA55metaG_FD_76969 | JGI IMG/M metagenome (GOLD analysis project Ga0073928, IMG submission 76969) | Iron sulfur acid spring bacterial and archeal communities from Banff, Canada, to study Microbial Dark Matter (Phase II) - Paint Pots PPA... ...
CGTCAAGGATGGGCAGCCCGTAACGATTTCGGTGATTACGACGACCAACGTCGCGACCCTCACCTTTGGTCCGACGAGCATGGCGCCGCTCGTTTCGCTCGGCACGATCGGGCCGGGCAAATGGCAGTCGACCTTCAACTTCAACGCATCAGCCGTGCCGAGTGCGAGCGGCAACGTCAACGAACTCCTTACGGCGACGACCGCGTCCGGCGCCGCGACGTCGCTGCGCGTTCCGTTTACGCTGCTAGGGCGCTCCTAGGATGCTTCGCGGGAAACGCGGCGGCCGATGGCGTCGATGCGGCTGAGGACGTATTCGCGCTCGAGCGTGCCCAGGCCGAGGTGGCGGACGAAGCCGACGAGGTTGATGACGAGTTGGTCGCGGCGGCCGACGAAATGCCGGAAGGTGCGTTCGCCCGCGGCACGGGCGAAGACGAGGCGCTCGTCGACGATGACCAACTCGTTGAAGATCGGATCGGTGCGGCGGGGCGTGAGATCGAAGAGGCAGTCGAGGACGGCGGCAAACTGCGGCGCCGTGTGCAGCCGCGACAGCTTATAGCGCAGCGCGTCGATCCGGCCTTGTGTTTCGGCGGTGGTTTCGATGCCTCGCTTGGGTCTGCGGCGCTCCATACCCGCAACATCGGCACCGGCCAGGACACGAGTAACCCGCAAGGTGCTCGCAACCGCGTCCACGCTCGTAAAGGGACGGAAATCACACCCCACGGACCGTGCTGTCCACGAAGGCGGCGGGCGACCGGCACGTCGGATTGGGGTCCGGGAAGGCGTCACCTTCCGCTTTCGGGCGGCATGAAACGAACGGACGTTCGCTAAGGTTGAACCGTACCGTGGTCCCCCCATCGAATGGTGCCGCCGCTTCGCGCGGGCTCGACTCGATCGTCATCAAAGGCGCTCGCGAGCACAACCTCAAGAACGTCGACCTGACCCTGCCCCGCAACCGGCTCATCGTGATCACGGGGCTATCGGGGTCCGGGAAGTCGTCGCTCGCGTTCGACACGATTTACGCCGAGGGTCAGCGGCGCTACGTCGAGTCGCTGTCGAGTTACGCCCGGCAGTTCCTCGGGCAGATGGAGAAGCCCGACGTCGATTACATCGAGGGCTTGTCGCCGGCGATCTCGATCGATCAGAAATCGACCTCGCGCAATCCGCGCTCCACGGTCGGCACGGTCACCGAGATCTACGATTACCTGCGCCTCCTTTACGCGCGGATCGGAACGCCGCACTGCTACCAGTGCGGGCGTGAGGTCAGCGCGCAGTCGAGCGAACAGATCGTCGACCAAATCCTCGAGCTGCCGGACGGCTCGCGAATCCAAGTCCTCTCGCCCGTGATTCGCGGCCGCAAGGGCGAGTACCAGAAACTCTTCGAGGAGATCGCCAAAGAGGGCTTCTCGCGCGTGCGAGTCGACGGCGAGACGCGCGAGCTGCGCGACCGGATCGATCTCGACAAGAAACGCAAGCACACGATCGAGGTGATCGTCGATCGGCTCGTCGTGAAGTCCGACGTGCGCAAACGGTTGACCGATTCGATCGAGACGACGCTGCGGCTCTCGAGCGGCATCGTCACGATCGTCGTCGAGCCGGGCAAAGCCGGCTCGGCCGGCCTCGAAACGAACGCCGGAACGAGCAAAGCGGCGCCGGCCGCGCGGGAGCTGACGTTCTCCGAACAACTCGCCTGTGTCGATTGCGGACTCTCATTCGAGGAGCTGGCGCCGCGGCTCTTTTCGTTCAACTCGCCGTACGGCGCGTGTCCGGATTGCACGGGACTGGGCGCGAAGATCGAGATCGATCCGTGGAAGGTGATTCCCGATCGGTCGAAATCGATCGAGGACGGCGCGATCGTTCCGTGGAGCAAGTCGCTCGGCGGCGGTCGCTACCCGTCGATGAACCCGTATTACATGCAGCAGGTCGAGAAAGTGCTGCGGTCGCGGCGCGTGAAGCTTTCGACGCCGATCGACAAGCTGCCGCCGGATCTGCTGCAGACGCTGCTGTACGGTTCGGATTCGAAGCAGAGCTTCACGTACGAAACGCGCGCCGGCCACACCTGGAGCTACCAGACGCAATTCGAAGGCGTCGTCAAGAACCTGCAGCGCCGCTACAACGAGACCTCCTCCGACTATGTGAAGGAAGAGATCGAGAAGTTCATGTCGGCGTCCACCTGCAAGACGTGCCGCGGCGCGCGGCTGAAGCCCGAAGCGCTCGCGGTAACGATCGACACGACGAACATCGCGCAAGTCACCTCGATGTCGGTCGAAAAAGCGGAAACGTTCTTCGCGCAGTTCGTGCCGACGGCGCGCCAGCAATTGATCGCGCACCAGATCCTCAAGGAGATCCGCGCGCGACTCGGCTTTCTCTCCAACGTCGGCCTCGGGTACCTCAATCTGTCGCGTTCGGCCACGACGCTCTCGGGCGGCGAATCGCAGCGCATTCGGTTGGCGACCCAGATCGGCTCGTCGCTCGTCGGCGTGCTCTACATCTTGGACGAGCCGTCGATCGGCTTACACCAGCGCGACAACGACCGGTTGCTCGCGACGCTGAAAACGCTGCGCGATCTCGGCAACACGCTGATCGTGATCGAACACGACGAGGATACGATGCGCGAGGCCGACGTGCTCGTCGACATCGGCCCGGGCGCGGGCGCCGAGGGCGGCCGCATCCTCACCGTCGGCACGCTCGACGACGTGCTGCGCGACGAGGAATCGCTGACCGGCGCGTACCTTTCCGGCAAGCAGTTCATCGCGATCCCGCGCAAACGGCGCGCGCCGCGCGGCTGGCTGCGCGTTCGCAACGCGCGGGCCAACAACATCGAGGGGATCGACGTCGACGTGCCGATCGGCGTGTTCGCGGCGGTCACGGGCGTGAGCGGCAGCGGAAAATCGACGCTCGTGAACGAGATCGTGGTGCGCGCGCTCAACCAGCACCTCCATGGCCAGCCCGCGGCCGGAACGTACGGTTCGGTTTCGGGCGCCCAGGCGCTCGACAAGCTCGTCGTGATCGACCAATCGCCGATCGGCCGCACCCCGCGCTCGAACCCGGCGACGTACACGGGCGCCTTCGATTTGATCCGCGAGCTGTTCTCGCTCGTGCCCGACGCCAAGATGCGCGGCTACGGGCCGGGGCGGTTTTCGTTCAACGTGAAGGGCGGCCGCTGCGAAGCCTGTCAAGGCGACGGTATCATCAAGATCGAGATGCACTTTTTGCCCGACGTTTACGTGCCGTGCGAAGTCTGCAAGGGCAAGCGCTACAACGCGCAGACCCTCGAGATCAAGTATAAGGGTAAATCGGTCTCCGACGTGCTCGAGATGCGTGTCGACGAAGCGGCCGCGTTCTTCGATGCGATCCCGCGCATCCACGGCCGCCTCAAGACGATCGCCGACGTCGGACTCGGCTACATCAAGATGGGCCAACCGGCGACCACGCTCTCGGGCGGTGAGGCGCAGCGCGTCAAGCTCGCGACCGAACTCTCGAAGCGCGCGACCGGGCGCACGTTCTACGTGCTCGACGAGCCGACCACGGGGTTGCACTTCGCCGACATCCACAAGCTGCTCGACGTGCTGCAGCGGCTGGTCGCGGTCGGCAACACGGTCCTGACGATCGAGCACAACCTCGACGTGATCAAGACTGCGGATTACGTGATCGATCTCGGCCCCGAAGGCGGCGATCGCGGCGGACGGATCGTCGCGACCGGCACGCCGGAAGAGATCGCAGCCCAGCCGCAGTCGTTCACGGGCCACTATCTCGGACCGACGCTCGCCGACGAGCGTGCCCACGGCACGATCAGTCCCGACCGCGCCCACATGCAAGCCCTCGAAACCGAAAACCTCGCCCGCCTGCAAGAACTGGCTACGGGCAAGCGCGTCCCGATCGAAGCCTAGCGACCCGCGAACGTCTACGACGCGGGCCGCCGCGTGCCGATACCAGGAGTAGGCCCGCGCTCGAGGTTCGTTCTCGCGCGCTGGCGTGGACGAGATCTCGTTAAGGAATGAACGTGTCGTTGAGGAGTGCTTTGCTCGCGGTCGCGCTGCCGGCCGCGGCCCTCGTGGGTTGCAGCGCCGGGCCGGCCACGCCGCCCCAGATTTTCGCGACCGCCGCTCCGCAGCCGACCGCCACGCCGGCTCCGAGTGCGTCTCCCGGCGCGAGCGCTTCGCCGAGTGCGTCTCCCTCGTCGAGTGCCGCGCCGAGCCCCACGCCGACGGGCGGCGGAGGCCCGCAGATCAGCGCGGACTTGAGTGCGATCGACATCTGCGCCCAAACGACCCAGACGTGCGCCTCCGATCTCAACGCGAACGCGCCGTCGGGCGAAGAAGCCGTCGTGCTCGTGAAGGGCGCGACCGGCACCGTCTCAGCCTCCAACAGCGGCGGCGCGAGCGAAGCGACGATCGCCACGCAGGTCTATGCGACGCAAGGATCGGCGATCGAATATGAGGTGACGTACACGACCGCGACGGCGTCAGCCGGCAACGACGTGCTGACGGTCCGCGACAGCGGCACCGCGTCATCGCTGACGATTCCGGTGACGATCCTCGCGCCGGGCGACGACACCGGAGCGAGCTTTTTCGCGCTCGACACGACGTCGGGCGCGCCGTGCACGGGCACGCAGATGACCTTCGGAACGCGCACGAAAGGCAACGCGACGATCACGCTCGCGTCATCCGATTCAACGCTCGTCTCGATCGCGCAGAACGGCGGCAACAACTTCGTGTTGACGTTATCGCGCGCCGGCTCCGGCTATGTCACCGCATCCGCCGGTTCGAGCACCGTCATCTACCCGGCGAACATCGCCGCGACCGGTTTTGCCTCAGGCTGCTGACCCGCCCCGCAGCCGCGCAGCGAACGACTTAGAAGCCGAGGTTCGGCAGCGGCTGGTTGCGGTCGGTGAGGTTGCGATAGCGCGCGAGCGCGAACAGCGGGAAGAACGCGCGGTAGCCGTGATACCGCAAATAGAAGACGCGCGGAAAACCCACGGCAGTGTACCACGGCTCGTCCCACAAGCCGTCGGCGGTCTGATGTTGCATCAGGTACGCGATGCCGCGCGCGACGGCCGGATGGGCCGCTTCGCCCGCGTTCATGAGACCGAGTAGCGCCCACGCGGTTTGGCTGGCGGTGCTTTCCTTGCACAACCCGCGGCGCTCGGGCGAATACGTCGCGCCGTCTTCGCCCCAGCCCCCGTCCGGCTGCTGAAATTGCAGCAAATACGCGGCGGCGCGGCGCACGGTCTCCGAATTGCGCGACGTTTCGCCGGCCGCAAGAAACGCGTTGAGGACCGACCACGTGCCGTAGACGTAATTCGTGCCCCAGCGCCCGAACCATGAACCGTCGGGCTGCTGCGTGCGGCGCAGATACTCGAGACCCTTCGCAACGACCGGTTCGTCTTTCGAGAATCCCATTTGGACGAGCATCCCGACGCAGCGCGCCGAGACGTCTTCGGTCGCTGGATCGAGCAACGCGCCGTGGTCGGCGAACGGGATGTGGTTGAGGTAGAAATGCTCGTTCTCAGCGTCGAACGCGCCCCATCCGCCGTGGCCACTCTGCATGCCGACGACCCATTCGGCCGCACGCGCGAGCGCGTCGCGGTAGCGCTCGGGATCGGCGCGGTGCATGCCCATCGCGACGACCGCGGTGTCGTCGACGTCGGGATAGTAGTCGTTCCAGTATTGAAACGCCCAGCCGCCCGGCCGTAATCCCGGCCGCTGCGCGGCCCAGTCGCCGACGACGTTCGTTACTTGGCGTCCGGCGAGCCAATCGTTCGCGCGCCGGACGGGCTCGGCAACCGCGTCGTCACCGGTTTCGAGCAGCGCGTGAACCACGAGCGACGTGTCCCAGATCGGTGAGACGCACGGCTGGCAATATGCTTCGCGCTCGCCGATCACGAGCAGCTTCTCGAGTGCGCGCCTTGCGGTGGCGCGCGCCGGATCGTCGTTGGCGTAGCCGAGCGCGTCGAGCGCGTATAGCGCGTTCGCCATCGCCGGGAAGATGGCGCCCAGCCCCTCTTCGCCGTTGAGCCGGTCGAGCGTGAATTTCATCGCGCGCGCGATTGCGCGCGAGCGAACGAACCGTGGAACGAACCGTTCACCGATGCGCAGGACGGCATCGAGCGCGAGGAACGCTTTGCCGATCGGCGACGACGTCGCCGCGCGCATGTACCCGCGCTCGAGTTCGGGCGGCCGCACGAACAGCTCGCGGATGTCGACGCCCAACGGATTGCGCGCGCGGGGCCGCAGCGCCATCATCACGAGCAGCGGCGTGACGACCGTTCGCGACCAATACGAAACGCGATTCAGGTGGAACGGGAACCACTTGGGGAGCAGCACGATCTCGACCGGCATTGCCGGCGCTGCGCGCCACGGCACTTGCCCGAACAGCGCGAGCGCAATGCGGGTGAACACGTTGCAGCGGGCCGCGCCGCCGAGCGCGAGCACGCGCTCGCGGGCCGCGCGCATGTGCGGGGCGGAAATGGGCTCGCCGGCCAACTTGAGCGCGAGATACGCTTTGACGGTGGTGCTCACGTCGCTGTCGCCGCGATAGAACAGTGGCCAGCCACCGTCGGGGTTTTGAACGCGCCGCAAGTACGCGCACAACTTCCGTTCGAGCGCCGGATCGCGCTCGTCCAGATAGTGGAGCAGCATCACGTACTCGGCCGGAATCGTCGCGTCGGCCTCGAGTTCGAAGACCCAGTGCCCGTCCGGCCGTTGCCGGGTGAGGAGCGCGCGCTCGGCTGCGACGATCGCGGAGTCGAGGGGCTGCTCGAGACGAGCGTTCTGGGCGAGGCTAATCGTCATTCGCTAGGGTCAGTGCTCCAGGGGTCCCCGCAAACGTGATCGCTCGCGGGAGGGAATACCGTCCGGCCGGACGGTACTAGGCATAACATGCGCGGGGTCGCCTCGTCAACGGACGTACGCTGAAATGCCGGTTCGCGGTTCGGGCGACGCGACGCGTCGCAGCGTGCTCGACGCGGCGGCCGACATCGTCGCCACCGAAGGTGCCGCGAAGCTCACGCTCGATGCCGTTGCGGACCGAGTCGGCCTTTCCAAAGGCGGAATCCTGCATCACTTCGGCACCAAAGATTCGCTGATCGCCGCGATGATCGAAGAGATCGTCGCGCAGTTCGAAAGCGATCTCGCCCGGCACATGCAGGGCGAGACCGGGCCCGGCAGCTTCGCTCGCGCGTTTCTGCGCGCGTGCTTGGACCCCGACGGCGCGGTGACGCGAACCTTGAAGGTCAGTGCCGGAATCCTCGCGGCGGTTGCGATCAACTCGCAGCTGCTCGCGCCGTTGCGGCGGCGCTACGACGAATGGCGCCAGCGGCTCGAAGACGACGGCATCGATCCCGCGATCGCCGAACTCGTGCGTTCGGCCGCCGACGGCGTGTGGCTCGGCGGCGTGCTCGAACTCGGCGTCGTGAGCGCGGCCGTACGCCGGCGCGTATTCACGAAACTCATCGAGCTCACGCACCTCGGCGCGCCCAATGTCGTCACGGTGAACCAACGACTGCCGTCATCCTGAGCGAAGCGCCCACAGGGCGCTTAGTCGAATGAGCGCCGTGACGTCGTTTACCGCCTGAGAATGGCGCAGGCGGTCGTGCCGGTTGCGAGCAGCTTGCCGGCGCGATCGACGAGGGTGCCTTCGGCAATCGCGGTCGTTCGGCCGAGGTGGCGCAACGAGGCTTCGCAGCGAACGATTCCGGTGTCTTTGGTGATCGGACGAATCATGCGAACGTGGACGTCGGTCGTCGCATAGCCGACGCCGGCTTCGAGCGCGGCGTGGATGGAGCAGCCCAGCGCCGAGTCGAGGATCGTCAGCGCAAAGCCGCCGTGAACCAGTCCGATCGGGTTGTAGTGCTCTTCGCCGGGCTCGCCTTCGAAGACCGCGCGGCCCGATTCGACTTCGACGATGCGAATGTTCATCAGCATCGCAATGGGCGGCGGCGCGATCGTCCCCGCCATCATCGCGCGCATCGCGTCGAGCCCACTCGACGTCCGCACGAACGCGAGGCCTTCGGCGGGATCCGTCCACCGCACCACGCGTTCGCGAGCGCTTCCGATCACGGCTTTGTTCCCTCGGGCGCGAGCCGCACGAGAATCTTCCCGACGTGCGTTCCGCCGCGCAAGAGCGCATCGAACGCGCGCGGAGCGGCGTCGATCCCGTCGAAATAGGTTTCCGGAGCGACGATTTTTCCGGCCCGCAGCTCGGGCCCAACCTCGGCGAGGAACTCCGGGATGTGCTTCATGTAATCGATCACGATGAAGCCCTGAATGCGCAGCCGCTTGCCGATGATCTGCATCATGTTGCGCGGTCCGGGCATCTCTTCGTTGTAACCGGAAATCATTCCGCACGCGGCGACGCGCCCGAACGGGCGCAGCGCACCGAGCGCCGCCTCGAGTTGCTCGCCGCCCACGTTGTCGAAGTAGAGGTCGATGCCGCCGGGCGCGGCGGCCGCGAGCTTCGCCGCGATGTTCCCGCCGTGATGGTCGAACGCGGCGTCGTAGCCGAGCGTCGTCGTGAGATACGCGACCTTTTCTGCGCCGCCGGCGCTGCCGATCGCCGTTGCGCCCGCGAGCTTGACGAGTTGCCCTGCGATGCTGCCGACGCCGCCCGCTGCCGACGAGATGAACACGACGTCGGTGGATTTCAGCTCACCGACGAACTTCAATCCCGCCCAGGCGGTGAGCCCGGGGACGCCGAGCACGCCGAGGTACGCGCTCGCGGGCGCGAGCCGCGTGTCGATCGCTTGAAAGACCTTCGCGTTCGCGAGCGCGTATTCGCGCCAGCCGAGCATCGATTGCACCCAGGTGCCGGCGGGCAACGACGCATCGTTCGAGGCGACCACGAACCCGACGGCGCTACCCTCGAGCGGCGCGCCGATAGCAAAGGGCGGCACGTACGATTTCGTGTCGTTCATGCGACCCCGCATGTAGGGCTCGACCGACATCACCGTGTTGCGAACGAGGACTTCGCCCGGGCCGGGTTCCGGAAGCGCGACCTCGGCCAGCGCGAAGTTGTCCGGCCCCGGAAACCCGGTCGGACGCGAAGCGAGCCGAAGCTCGCGGCTCTTTGTTGACGTCTGCATGCTGGCAGCAACCCGGCCCGGCCGCAGCGCGTTGCGGACCTCACGGGAGGGGCTTGGGCCGGAACGAACATCCCGCGATGGACATTTTGGACCGCCCGGCCGCGGCGGCGCACCGGACGCACGACGTCGCCAACCAGCCGCCGCCGCTCGCGGACTACGATGCGTTCGCGGCCGACGCCGCGCTCGGCAACGCCGTGCGCGCGAACGGCGCGGATTGGGCGCAAGCCGAATTGCACCGCATCGGTCGCATCGCGGGCAGCGCCGAGGCGATCGCGTGGGGCTTCGACGCCAACGTGAACCCGCCGAAACTGCGCGCGTTCGACCGGCTCGGCAATCGCGCCGACGAGGTCGAGTTTCACCCGTCGTACCACCGGCTGATGGAGCGAGCCGTCGGATTCGGCTTGCACGCCTCGGCGTGGAGCGATCCGAAGCCCGGCGCGCACGTGGCGCGCGCGGCCGGCTTCTACCTGTGGAGTCAAGTCGACGGCGGCCACGGCTGTCCGATCTCGATGACGCATGCCGCGGTGCCGGCGCTGCGCGCACAGCCGGAGCTGGCGGCCCAATGGGAACCGCTGCTGTTCGCGCGCACGTACGACGGCACGCTGCGGCCAGCGCCGCAGAAGGGTTCGGCGCTCGTCGGGATGGCGATGACCGAGAAGCAAGGCGGATCCGACGTGCGCGCCAACACGACGACCGCAACCGCCCTCGGCAGCGGCGGGCGCGGCATGCCGTATGCGCTGGTGGGTCACAAGTGGTTCTGCTCAGCGCCGATGTGCGATGCGTTCCTCGTGCTCGCGCAAACCGGCGGCGGCCTCTCGTGCTTCCTCGTTCCGCGCTTCCTGCCCGACGGCGCGAAGAACGTCTTCAACCTGCAGCGGCTCAAAGATAAGCTCGGCAACCGCAGCAACGCGTCGAGCGAGGTCGAGTTCGACGGCACGACCGGCTGGCTGATCGGCGACGAGGGGCGCGGCGTCGCGACGATCGTCGAGATGGTCAACATGACGCGGCTCGACTGCATCATCGGCTCGGCCGCGGGCATGCGGCAGGCGCTGGCGCAGGCGACCCATCACGCCGCGCATCGAACCGCGTTCGGCAAATTGCTCGCCGAGCAGCCGTTGATGCAGAACGTGCTCGCCGATCTCGCGCTCGAAGCCGAAGCGGCAACGCTGCTGTTTGCGCGGCTCGCGCGAGCATGCGATGCGGCGGAGAACGGCGACGCGCACGAAGCGCACCTGCGACGAATCGGCACGGCGTTCGGGAAGTACTGGGTGTGCAAACGCGCGGCCGGCCATGCGGCCGAAGCGCTGGAATGTTTGGGCGGCAACGGCTACGTCGAAGAGTCGATCATGCCGCGGC
>Ga0073928_10011294_pt1 | contig 10435 bp, 7 predicted proteins | sample PaiPotPPA55metaG_FD_76969 | JGI IMG/M metagenome (GOLD analysis project Ga0073928, IMG submission 76969) | Iron sulfur acid spring bacterial and archeal communities from Banff, Canada, to study Microbial Dark Matter (Phase II) - Paint Pots PPA... ...
ATTCGGGGATCATCGGGGCGGCCCGCTACACGCTCATTGAGAAAGCATTTCGGACCGCGAAACGCGCGTGAAGTCGAGCCGTCACCGGCGCCATTGTTCCGAGAGAAGGTGTTCAGGGGTATAGCCCGAGGGCGGGCCCCCAGGGCCAGCAGTCACGAAGATCCCGATTGCGAGACAGTTCAACCTAGCCGTCATTCCATTAACGCACGCTGAACACAGCGAGGGTCTGTGATGGCAGCGAGAGACGCACCGTGCCGGTTGCAAGTTCCGCGGAGATATCCCCAAACACCGTCTGCAACTGATGCGCCGTTTCCAGCGGCGTATTTTCGACCGGGATATTGATTTCGCGAGTGTTAGACGCGTTGTTGTACACGACCAGCAGCTTCTCTTCCGGCAGCTCGCGCAGAAAAGCGTAGTAGTTGTCGTCCCATCCAATGTGCCACTGCTTGCCGGTGCGCAGGGCGGCGTGGTTCTTGCGCAGCGCCAGCAGCGACTGCACATACGCGAATACATCCTGTTGTTCGGCGGCGCGGCCGCTGGCGGTGAAGGCGTTGCGTGGATCGCCCGGGAAACCTCCGGGAAAGTCGCGCCGGTTGTCCGGATCGTCACCGCCCGGCATCGCAATTTCGTCGCCGGAATAAATTTGTGGAATCCCGCGCAACGTCAGCAGGAGCGACAATGCGGCTTTTAGTTTGGTTGGGTTGCTGCCTTCTTCACTCATGAACCGCCGTGTGTCGTGATTTCCGATGAAGGTGACCAGCGTCTCCGGATGCGGGTAGAGTTCGTCGTGACGAAGAACCTCGACGATCTTCTCCATCGATGCGCCCTTGATGACCACGTCGCGCAAGGCAAAATAGAGCGGGAAGTCGAAGACTGTGGCGACGCCTGAGTCGATGCCATCGAACTGCTTTCGTCCGCCTTCGAAAAATGAAGTGATGGTCGAATCGGCTTCCCACACTTCGCCGACGTCCATGATCTGTGGATAAACGACCTGCGGATAGACCTGCCGCAGCCGCTCGTGCCATCCGCTCCAGAACTGGCGCGTGGAAAACGGAAACGTATCCTGGCGGAATCCATCGAGTTGCGCGATCTCCGTCCACCACATCGCGTTCTGCGCCAGATAGATGGAGAGCTCGGGATCGTCCGGATTCAGATCGGGCAACCTGCCCGCAAACCAGCCGTTGAGTGTGGCGAGATACTCACGCGGCGAAGCGTGGGGATCGACCAGCCCTTTGAACGTGTAGGCTGGCTCCAAATGGTGCTCGGGCGTGCCATGAAACCACGTGGGCGTCGGCGGGTCGTTGGCCCAGGGATGATGCGGACCGGTGTGATTGACGACATAGTCGATCAGCACCTTCATGCCCAGCGTGTGAGCGTCGGCCACCAGCGCCTGGTATTCCTGGATGGATCCCATGTGGTCGTCGAGGGCGTAGAAGTCGAAGACGTGGTAGCCGTGGTAATCGGAGTCGGTGTTCTTCCACACTGGCGTGAGCCATAGCGTGGTGACGCCTAGGTCGCACAGATATCCAAGATGCTCTCGAATGCCGCGCAGATCGCCGCCGTGATACGCCCTGGGATTGCCGCGGTCGTACACTCCGGTCGAGCCCGCAGGCTGGTCGTTCGCCGGATCGCCGTCCGCGAAGCGGTCGGGCATGATCAGGTAGATGACGTCGTCGCCAGTAAAACCTTCGAATCGGCTGCGCGAGCCGGCACGAGCCAACAGCGGGAACGGCACCGAGGTCGAGCCGGAAGGTGTGGTCAGCGCAAGCTTCGCCGTCTCAGGGTTCGAGGACGAAACTTTCAACTGCACAAAGAGATAGTGCCCGTTCGACGAAGCTTTTGTTCCAACGACTACTATGCCTTTCGAAGCGTTCGCGACGTGCGCCCCGGAAAGATTCTCGCCCGTAAGTAGCAGCGTGACCTCGGGCGTGTAGTTTACCCACCAGTTGGGCGGATCGATCTTGTGAACTACCGGACTGCCTGCAACGGAGGTAGTCGTTGGCTGCGGCGAGGCCGACACGGTTGTCAGCCATACCGCGTTCAGGCATACCAGACTTAGGCATACCGAAACCGGCAGGAGCGCGAAAGTGCGTTGGATTTTCATGGCAGCTAGGAACAATCAATCCGGTTTAGGCCAAACCCGCAAAGTCGGAAAGGCCAAATTGAGGGATTCCAGCGTACGAGCCGGGTTTGGAACGGAGCGGGGAACGGATTAGCCGATCCCTGCTCCGGGACCAGGACTCAGAACGTAACGCGCACGGCGAACTGCATCTCGCGCTCCGAGAACTGGCGGGTTTGTGCTCCCTGCGAGGTTCCTGTTGAAGAGCCACTGCCCAGTTGTATGCCGGTGTTGAAACTGCCATTTTGGAACTGCGGATGATTGAACACGTTAAAAGCGTCGACACGGAACTGAGCCGTGAAGCGCTCGCCCAACCTGAAGTTTTTATTCATGCCCGTGTCCCAGGTGTGTATACCAGGGCCGACGATCGAGTTGCGACCAAGGGTGCCGGGGCGGGTGTAAACTCCGCCGACCTCCGGTGGAGTTGCGAAGTTTCCAGTAATTATGCCTTGGCCGCCACTGATTTTCGCAGTCACTGGTCCGGTCACGTCGGGGCGATTGCCCGGATTGTTGCTGGTCCCTTGAACATTCAAGTCAATTGGCGTGCCGTCGCCCAGGGTGACGATGTTGTTCCACTGCCACCCGCCGACAATGTAATCGAGAGCCGTCGGAATATCGCCGCCGTACTGCTTGCCCTTGCCGAATGGCAGTTCGTACAGCGAGCTGAACACGAAGAAGTTGCGGATATCCTGATCCGCACTTCCCCGGTTGAAGTCCAGTAACGGGTTTCCATTCGCATCCACAAAGATTCGGCCACCACCGCCGGTTGCGCTGAACGCGCCGTTGGAGTTGTCGATGGTATGGGACCAGGTATAAGCTGCGGTGAATTGCAGCCCCTTGGTCAGGCGGCGGACCACACTGGTTTGCAACCCGTTGTAAGTGCCGCTCCCAACGTAACCGTATTCGTTGACGGCGCCGCCCAGAGCCGACCAGTGCTGTGGCGCGCACGTGGGGCCTCCGCTCAAGCAGAGTGGAGTTTGATTCGCGTTGAAAGCGGTGGCGAGGTTGCTCATCTTAGTGCCCACATACGCGAGATGCCAGGCCGTATTTCCTCCAAATTCCCGCTCGAACTGAACGTTCCATTGCTGGATCCTCGAGTTCTTGCTATTGCGAGGATAGTAGATCACGCTTACGTTCGTGGGATCGCTCTCGACCACGGTGCTTACGGCGGGGGGAAGGGCGCTCGTAGCCAACAGCCAATTGTTGCTGGGAAGCTGGTTGGCCGGGATCTGTCCGCTCAATGTAATTCGGGCGCCGGTTGCGGAAGTACAGGTACCGCCCGGGCAAGCCTCATAGTTAGAGAACCCATTGAACTCCGGGTTGTTGCTCAATTGGTTGCCGACGCCGCCGCGATCGAGGAAGTAGAAGATTCCATATCCACCGCGGAGCACGGTTTTGCCATCGCCAAACAGATCGTAGGCGAAACCCACTCGCGGCGCCCAGTCATTCTTGTCGTTGTTAATCAGACTTCTGGGCAGTCCGGCAGCTCGGGGGCTTCCGTATCTGAATAGCGTTCCGTTGTTCGGAGCTGAAATCGTCGGGTCCCAGTTGGACATCTGGTTGTGAATTTCGTAAGGCCAAGTGTAGAAGTCGTAGCGTATTCCCAGGTTCAGGGTGAGACGGTTGCTCACGCGCCAGTCGTCCTGAGCAAAATAACCGGTTTCCCAGCTGCGCGTGTCGTAGAGGCCCTGGAACTGTCCGATCCTGTAGTCGGGGAAGCCCGCGAGCACTTCGGAAACTTCGTATCCAGTGAACCTTCCGGTGCCTGGATACCCGTCGCCACCAAGAATGAAGTAGCCTTTGGCATTGTTGCCCTGCACGAAATTCACCTGCCGCTGGCCGATGTTCGCGCCGTATTTGAAAACGTGATGGCCATGGACAAAAGACAACGAGTCCGTGAACTGGTAGAGCTTTTGGGGCACATTGTACGGGCCGCCGTCCCCTTGATACTCAAGTTCACCGTTGTTACCGCCGATCAGAACCTGGCCGCCCAACAGTGGGGTTGGGTTCGCGCCCGGAATTCCGATTGCTGCTCCCAGTCTCTGGCTGAGGTTCGGCGGATCGTAGCCGTAGGTCGTGTCGATATAACCAAAGCGGAATTCGTTCACGATATTTGGGCCGAAGGTGCGCGTATAGCCTGCCGCGATGCCCGACGGGTGGTTAATGTTATTGCCGGAGCCGAAGCCGGAAGGACAGCAAGGTCCCAAGCGGTTGGTGACAGTAAAATTATCTCGTCCCCAGCTATAGCGAAAGAAGAGCTGATCCTTTTGCGTCGCGTTGAAGTCAGCGCGGATGTCGAAGTCGTCGTAGTTGCTGATCGCCTGACGTTCCGCAAGATAGTTGTTCAGGATCGTGCCTGTGATGTTGGGTTTGGGAAAGGTATTCAGGTATTTCAAGCCTACAGGATTCGGATTGGCGATGATGTTGGTGCCCGTCGTGCCGTTCCAGCCAAAGGGTTGACAGGCCGTCGGATCGTAAATGTAGCCTTTTCCAGCGTATTGCGGAAGCGGGACCTCCTTCGTGTTGACGGTTTGATAAAGATTCGGGCAGAGGCTGAAGGCAGGAATCGACGGGAGACCGAGGTTGGCCGTTTCGAAGAATTCGCTGAAGTCCCCCATTTTCATCTTGTCCGTGGGGACGCTGGCATGCTCGATGCCCACCGGTTGCTTCTGACGGCGCCCCTGATAGTCGCCGAACACAAAGAACTTGTTCTTCCAGACGGCCCCGCCGAGTGTGCCGCCAAACTGGTTTCGCTGGAAAATGATCGGGGTGTCCGGTGCACCCCAATTATGCGCATCTCCAAAGCCGCTGCGGCGGAACCAGAAAGCCGACCCGTGGATCTGGTTGGTGCCCGACTTGATGCTGGTCTGTATGATGCCGCCGCCTCCACGTCCGAATTCGGCTGGGGCGACGCTGGTGTTCACGCGAAATTCCTGGATGGCCTCGGCAGGCGGAAAGAATACGATCGAATTGACCAAGCCCTCGTTGTTATCCACGCCGTCGAGGAGGAAGTTGTTGGCTTGCGGCCTCAGACCGTTCACCGAGAGCGCGGCGCCACCGGTTTCGGAATTGCGGTAGGTCTCGGCGGCCGTTCCCGAGGTGCCACCGGAGGCGCTGTCGCCATACGCGCCGCGCGTGACGCCCGGAGTCAACAGCGCGAGTTGCGTGAAGTTGCGGCCGTTCAGCGGAAGCTCCGTCACCTGCCGTCCCTGAATCACTTCGCCCGTGCTCGATGTTTCCGTGTCGATCAGCAACACCTCACCCGTCACGTCAACAGTCGTCCCGGCCGCGCCCGCCTCCAGCTTCAGACTGATTTCCTGGACCTGCGAGACTTCCAGCGTAAAATCCGCGGTCGCAGTCTTGAAGCCGGGCGTCTTGACTTCCATGTGGTATTTCCCCGCAGGCACCGCGTTCACCACATACTCGCCCGACCCACCAGTTTGGACCGTCACGGTCCGCCCCGTGTCCACGCTAGTTACCACGACGCCGGCATTCGCTACGACCGCGCCGCTAGGATCCGTGATGGTTCCCACGACACGGGCTGTATCCGTCTGAGCCACGGCGAAACCGGCCAGGCAGAGCACAAGAATGAGAACCAGAAAGAACCTGCTCTTCATGTTTCCTCCAATTATGGGGATGTCTTCAGGGGCATCCTCGGGGACATCGGGAGTTTTCGGAACCCTTACGCACCTGCATACGGAGTGCAAGTTCTAGTGCAAAGCGATCCCCCAGTACAGGTTTCACTAGGTTTTTAAACGGTTACGGGAGTAAAATGCTGCTGTTGCACCAGCATACGATCCCTTGTTACCTCATTGTTAAATGGTTGTGACACGCACTTTCGCCGCCTCGCCCGAACGGTTCTTCCAGCAAATAGATAACATTATTAAAAGTCATAGCCTGCGGGGCTCCGAATCCCTCTGCAAGCTGTTGCAATATCTTGCAAAACAGTCCCTTTATCATCCCGACGCTCCGCTGAAGGAGTATCAGATTGCCACCGAAGTGTATGGGCGGCCGACGGACTTCGATCCGCAATCTGACTCCACCATCCGAGTGCAGGCCGGACGGCTCCGGGTGAAGCTGGCGGAGTACTACGCGGGGGAGGGAGCGGCCGACCCCATTCTGGTCAAAATTCCAAAGGGGAGCTATCACCTTGCGTTTGAGGCGAGGGCTATCGAGCCACAGCATCAGGCCCTGAGCGTGCCTCAACCTGTGGCGCTACCGCCGAGCGTTGTGGTCGAACGCATTCCGGCACGCTGGCGGGTTGCCTTCATCTTGCTCCTCGTTGGCTTCATCACCTCGCTAATCGTTTTGGGGAGCCTGCTGTGGAACCGGAAAATGTCGGAGCCCGCGATAGCGGCATCCAGCCCACCGCGGGCCGTCGGACCCCTCGCTGCCCTTTGGAGGCCTTTTGCCTCCGGAGAGGAGGAGCCTTGGGTGATCTTCAGCAATGCGGCTTTCGTCGGGCGGCCGGAAACGGGCATGCGTTACTACGATTCGCGCGAGGATTCGAAGATCGCCGTGTTCGACCACTATACGGGTGTGGGAGAGGTGTTGGCCATCCACGCACTCGATGACGTCTTCGGCACGCTGGGACGAAGGATCCGGGTGAAGCGCGGGAGTTTGTTCACGCTTGACGACGTGAAGAATAACAACCTAATCTTTGTCGGTTCTCCTTCAGAAAATCTTTCGTTGCTCGACATTCCCGGCACGCAGGAATTTGTTTTTCAAAGGGTGGCGTCGGGTCCGCGTCAGGGCGATCTGTCGATTGTCAGCAAACATCCGAAGCCGGGGGAAAGCAGCGCTTACCTCGCGAGTCCTTCCGGTGCCGTGCTGACAGAAGACTATTCGGTGGTCGGGCTGGTGCCGGGCATAGAATCCGGCCGCTACGTGATGATTCTGGCGGGAACGACGACGTTCGGGACGCAAGGCGCGGTGGAGTTTGTTTGCCGCCGGGAGTCGGTGGAAAAATTACTGCGTGAGATTCCGGGTTCTGGGGCACCGATCAGGCCTTTCGAAGCGCTGGTTCGAGTGAAGATCGCTCGCGGTGTGCCGGTGGGAAGCGAACTCGTCGCCGTGCGCGCGCGGTGAGTTGTCGATCGATCTCAGCGTGAAACCCTTGCTCATCCCGATACTCTTGCTTCTCGCGTCCCCCGGGGCAATGTGTAAAGGATGTCAACAATCCGCCGCCTAGATTACTGCCGCTAATTCAGTTTAGAGTTAAGCCTCGCCAGGAATCCGTGGGTATGTCCCGAGGCGTCCACGTAGCCCCCCACGACGCTTACGAGGACGTTGACTCCCAAGGCAGTCGTTTGTGTCGAGCCCGGAAAATCAAGGGTCTGATAACCGGCGGCAGTTCGTGTGAAACCGTGGATAACGCCAGAAGTGTCGGTATAGAAACCCACAATCTGGTTGGTGTTGCTCAACTTGAAGACGTCTGTCGAGACCGCGCCCGGAAAGACGATGGACGAGAACCTGCCGTTTTTCAAGAGGAAACCGCTGTCTACCCCACTGGCGCTGATTGCTGTGCCGGAAATAGTCAGCGCGTCGTTAATGCCTTTAGCGCCTGTGATCGCAGCGTTCGGGGCATCGAAGGACGAAAAGGTGCCGTTCTTCAGTAGAAATCCGTGATTTGCCCCTGCGCCGTCCAGATAGTCTCCGACGATGTCACCTGCGTTGTTTATGCCGTAAGCATCTGTGAAAGTGGCGCCGGGAAAGTCGAACGAAGTGAATGTCCCGCCGGCCAGAATGTAACCGTGGTTCGCCCCGTTGGAATCTACGTAGCCCCCCGCGATGGTCCCGGAGGAGTTGATCCCGCGGGCACTCGTGAATGTGCTCCCCGGGAAATCTATCGTCGTGTAAGTGCCGTCGTGGCGAAGGAACCCGTGTCCTCCATTCTTGATGAACAGCCCTACAATGTCCCCACGGAAATTGATGCCATGCGCTCGTGTGAGACTGGAGCCCGGTACGTCCAGGCTGGTGAACGTGTAAGAAACTTGGGCGGATGTTGCCAGCGCGCTGGCGACTATCCATAAGGTCAGCAAAGCGATACGTCTCATGACTCTCCTCCTGATGGGTTTTTTGGGGAGTTCTACGTCACCGTAGCACGGGTTCTCAGATGTCGCCGACGGCAAATCCGTGAACTTCGTGCCCGATGGACACAATGGTTCCAGAGACGTCGAAGCCAATGAAGCCAGGAAAGTTGATCGGGAAGCCATCTTTCATCAGCCCGGCCCGCTGCTTATAGTCGGCGGGGTTCACACTGGTTGCTGCGACCCGGACCACGATTTCACCGGCGCCTGCAACGGGGTCTGAATATTCTTCGTACTTCAATACTTCTGGGCCGCCGTATTCGCGAACAACAATTGCTTTCATGTTTTCCACCTTTCTTGGGCCTCTATTTTCCTGACTACATCTCGTTAACCCAAGTAAAACCGTTGGCCGTTCGCGACTGGCTCAAAGCAATCCTGGACAAAAAAGGCAAGCGTCCATTGGCCAGCAAAACGAGAGGCCATATCAAGGGGCTCATGCATCGGATCTTCGATTGCGCCATGCTGTGGGAGTACTTGCCACCGGACCGCAATCCGATGTCTTTGGTGCGAATCGAGGGCAGTTCGAAGCGGAGAAGGAAACCGCGAATTCTCACCCCCGAGGAGTTCTCGATCCTCATTGCTGCGGTCGACCGGGAACCCTGTCGCACCATGGTCATCCTGGCCCTCTGCACGGGAGTGAGATGTTCGGAGCTGGTCGCCTTAAAGTGGAGCGATTTTGATTGGCAAAATCTCTCCGTCTATATTCGCCGGGCGATCGTTTCCGGTCGCGTGGATGATGTGAAGACCGAGTACTCGGAGGGGCCGCTGCCGCTCGATCCAGCACTAGCAGAGGTGATTTTCGAGTGGAGGCGGAGGACCGAGTTTTCCGCCGCCTCGGACTTCGTGTTCGCATCGCCCTTCATGGCCGGAGAAAAGCCCTACACACCCTGGAACATGCAGCACAACCATCTGAGCCCGGCCGCGGTCAAAGCCGGCTTAGGACCGATCGGCTGGCATACGCTTCGCCACACCTACCGGGCGTGGCTGGGAGACAATGGCGAGCCGCTCACGGTGCAGAAGGAACTCATGCGGCACGCATCCATTCAGACCACCCTGAACACGTATGGCGGAGGGATGATGGACTCAATGCGGGAAGCGCATGGGCGCGTGGTAAAGCAAGCGATGGCGCGTTAATGGACGTCAGTGGACGTCAGCCCATCGCTTAAGTGTATTAAAATCAATAAGATACTGGCGGAGAGAGTGGGATTCGAACCCACGTTACCCTTTCGAGTAAACACGCTTTCCAAGCGTGCGCCTTCAGCCGCTCGGCCATCTCTCCGCGCTATCAACGACTTGCACGATTCCTTCACTCAATGAAGCGCACGCTTCGACAGGGAGGAATCAATGCTCGTCCGACATCAAGAGTTTATCAAATACAAAGCCTACCTTCAGAATGTATCAACCGCAACGCTGAGATGGTACACACACGCATTCAACTGGCTTCCCGTCGAGTTGCCGACGCAGGGCGAGTTGAACAATGTCGTCGTCCATATGCGCGAGGCAGGACTGAAGGCGAACGGAACCAACGCCGTCATCAGGGCACTGAATTGTTACCTGCATTGGAACAGCGGCTCGACAGCGAAGTGCGGCGCGGGCTGCACACATCCGCACGTCCGTCCGCTCAAGGAACCAGCACTGGGAGTCCGCTGCAATGCAGGTAGGCAGTATGGTCAGCCCATACCACATTCCGTTTGTACAATGCCGAAACGTGCCATTGGAAGGTCTATTTCTTCGGGGGCCATGTGCAGGCTGAACCGGGTTGATGCGACCATTCCTCATACCACACCACCCAACCTTGGTCATAAAATTCATCAACTGGAAAATTCGGATTCTCCGGCGGTTCCACGCCGCCTCCGCCAAGCACTTCGTTCAAGACATAAGGTCCGACGATAGCGAACAGCCAAAGTACCAACGTAGAGAGTGTCATTTTCCGAGTTCCGCCTCTTACACTCTCCGGTCTACACCTTGTGATAGCCCCCTACAAAGTGACGTTGGTAACCTTCATTTTTGCTGTTGAAACGACGCAAGCCTAGTGATAAGGTAAGTGCTGAAATCGTCGTAGGTCATTGATTCGACGGTGTTAGACCGAGTGCCGCACAAATTTCTTTCCAAGCGTGCGCCTTCAGCCACTCGGCCATCTCTCCCGCGCTTTGCTAAATGATTGTTTTGATTCTAACAGCGCTATGGAATGCCCGCGAGCCGCCGATTCCTCACTACGTGAGGGATG
>Ga0073928_10011295_pt1 | contig 10435 bp, 6 predicted proteins | sample PaiPotPPA55metaG_FD_76969 | JGI IMG/M metagenome (GOLD analysis project Ga0073928, IMG submission 76969) | Iron sulfur acid spring bacterial and archeal communities from Banff, Canada, to study Microbial Dark Matter (Phase II) - Paint Pots PPA... ...
AGGCATTCAGATTAAGTTATGAGAAACAACCGCTGCCGCGCAACTGAGATCACGAGAGGTGCCGATTGCGGGTGCTCATCAAGGCTGGGTTAGGACTATTGCAATGATTCTATCGTTCACTGCGTCGGCGAGAGCTTTCGCCTCTCGGGCGGTGGTTCCACCCATCAATTCAAATTCAATCGTCACGCCGGCAAGAGACGAAATGGTGGGGTGAAATAGTTCCAGTTTGATTGTAGGATTTCCGTCTTTGGCCTTGCTGGCTTGAAAGCGGCAATTACTCTTTTGAACATTAGGACTAGCCACCGTGTTATCCCCCATGATTTTCCCCCTCCTGTTCCTCGCTATTGGCCATGCATCCGGGATCTGTCACGATCCAAGCCTGACTCAGTAGATCACGCCGGGAAGATGTAAATTAAATTTCAGGTCATTCTGAGTCTCCAATGCTTGCGTAAAGTCCTGTTTGGGGAATTAATCGCCAAAATTGCTGACGCAACCGGAGGTTTCAGATGGTATTTTCGAGACTGCAGTTATCCAAACACACGCTCTGCTAGAGTTTGTAGGCGCTCCTTCATCAATTTAACCTCCTATTCACCAAAAAAGTTATAGCCTTAAAGTCCTGCAATGAAATGGTCGCAACTTAAACGCGCGCTGAGGTGTTCGACTTGGCGCTTTGTCGCGTGGCTGAGCGTCGTTATGTCCTCGCATATCTGCTCTTGGGCGCAGCAACAAACTACTCCTCCGCAAACGACGCCGCAAGCTACGTCCGAGAATGTAGAAGCAAGTGCCGACCCTGAGGTCGAGTCGGTCTTCCCTCATTTCAAAAGTGGGCGCTTCTGGATTTCCGGGCAGATGAATTTTATTTTCCAAACTCATCCTGATTTTCACGCTGACTACAGCGGACCGAACAGTCTGAGCTCACGCTATGAAAAAGCTACTTCGCGGGTCATGACCCTCTACACGGGGGTGCGATTCAACGATTCCACAGAGCTTCTGGTTGACGTCGAAGAAGCGGGTGGCGCAGCCCTGAGCACCGGGCTTGGTCTGGCCGGGAATACGAACCTGGACATCGTACGAAACCCGTTTTTGAGCAAAGCACCCTACATCGGGCGTGCCATGATCCACAAAGTATTCGCGCTGAGCAAAGACAAGGTTGAGAGTCAGCGCAGTTTTTTATCCTTGTTCGATGAACTGCCGCGTCGCCGCATGGAAATTCGATTTGGCAAGTTCAGCCTGCCGGATTTTTTTGATCTGAATTCGGTGGGATCCGACACGCATTTTCAATTCGCCAACTGGTCCATCGATGACAATGGTGCCTGGGACTACGCCGCAGACACGCGGGGCTACACCGTGGGCGTCATGGCGGATTACGAGGACCGCAACTGGGGTTTCCGCTTCGCTGAAGTTCTTATGCCGAAGGTCGCTAACGGAATTGATCTGGTGTGGCGACCATGGCAGGTTCATGCAGAAGACTGGGAATACGAGCTGCGGCATGGATTCATCCCGAGAAATGCGGGAGTAATTCGGTTGCTGGCCTACACGAACTCCGCCAATATGGGCATTTACCGCGACGCATTGGCTCAATTCAACGAGGGTTTGGTCCCTGTGCCCGACATCACCAATCATTCCTGGCATGTCACCCACAAGTATGGGTTTGGCGTCAATCTGGAGCAGAATCTCACGCCCAATCTGACGGCATTTGCACGCTGGGGATGGGACGACGGAAAAACCGAGTCATTCGCCTACACCGAGATTGATTCGACCATTGCCGAGGGAGTGGGGGCGAATGGCGCGATGTGGCATCGCAAGCAAGACCGCGCCGGCATCGCCTTTGTTTCGAACGGAATCAAGAAAGATCACCAGGCTTATCTGGCGGATGGTGGTCTCGGCTTCCTGCTAGGCGATGGAGGGCTGAAGTACGGGCGCGAAAATATTCTCGAAACCTATTACACTGCGCACGTTTGGCGCGGCATCTATGTCGCTCCGGGATTGCAGTACATAGTGAATCCGGGGTACAACAAAGCTCGCGGCCCGGTAATCGTTCCTACGTTTCGTCTTCACGTCGAATACTGATTTCAGCGAAAAGACTACCCGTCAAGCTCCCCTTCCGTCTTGCTTGTTTATATTAACTGTGGTTAACTAGCCAGAATAATCCCTGGTTAATAGATCAAACCAGAGATTCATTGTCGTGTCAGGGCAATGAGCGGAGTATCCATGGCGCCCGCAGTGCAGTTTGCTTTTATTATGTTGCTGGTGGCATACCTTGCTCCGGTGAAGTCGCTGGCACAAGGCGAAACCACCAGTGGCATTGTTGGCGAGGTTCGGGACGCGACCCATGCCGTGGTGCCAGGGGCAACTGTGACGATCACAAACCGTGAGACTGGTCTAACGCGCGGTGCCCAGACTGATGACGCAGGCCGGTTCAATTTCCCCCAATTAAAACCGGGCGCTTACGCAGTCAGCGTGCAGGCGCAAGGCTTCGAACCACAACAAAGCGGAAACGTCATTTCGGGTCTGGGCCAGAAGCAAACAGTCGATTTCACGCTTAAAGTGACCCGATCAAATGAAATAGTTGAGGTGAACAGCGAAGCCCCGCTCATCAACCCAGAAAACGCAAATACATCCACCACTCTGAGCACGGCGGCGCTGGAGGATCTTCCGAATCCAGGCGGCGACCTGACTTACCCTCTGCAGTTTTCCCCCGGGGCCCTCATCAACACGGCGGGTAGCGGCAACGACTTCGTCGGCGGCACTAACGGCTACGGCAATGTGGAATTTAACGGACTCCCGGCCCTGTCAAACGGCTACATTGTCGACGGGCTGGAAACGAATGATCCGCTGACTAACCTGAACAGCGGACTCTCCACCAACCTCGTTCTGGGCTTGAATTCGATTTCAGAAGTAACTGTAAACACCCTCTCCTATTCAGTGGATCAAGGGCGGTATGGAGCATCCCAAGTCAATTACATCACCAAGTCCGGCACGAATCAGTTCCACGGAAATCTCTACGAATTGTGGAATGGTGCGGTGCTCAATGCGGCGGACTACTTTACGAACGCGACGCCGGGCAATCACAAACCGGGGGCAACGGTAAATCACTTTGGGGGCAGCCTGGGCGGTCCCCTCGTGCACAACAAGCTCTTTTTTTTCTTCGACAGCGAATGGGTCCGGATTGCCCTGCCGATTGTCACACCGACGACGGTCCCCAGTACTGAGTTCCAACAATATGTGCTGCAACAACTGCCTCTCGGTGGAGTGGACTCCGTAACCGGATCGGCGTATCCGGCAGAACCGCAAATGGTGCCGTTCTACCAGAAAATGTTTTCTTTATACGGAAACATCGGCGGCACGCCCCTCGCTGTACTGGGGTGTCCTTTCAATTCGGACGGCAGTGCTGCGTCCGGCAGTCCGCCGAATGGAAACGGTTGCGCGAACCGGCAAAGCGTTTCGCACTCCAGCGATGACCACGAACAGGTGCAGACAGTCCGCTTCGACTACAACATCAGCGCGAATGACACGACTTGGTTTCGTTTTCAGGCTGACACAGGCGTGCAAGCCGCCTACACGGATCCAATCAACCCTTTGTTTGACGCGGTTTCTCCTCAGCCTCTCTATTCGTTCGCGGCTGGTTACGCCCACGTCTTTTCACAAAATCTGGTGAACTACTTCAATCCTGCGTTTTCGTGGTACGAAAGCTTGTTTGGGCCAAGCGACTTTCAGAAGACACTCTCGGCATTCCCGATTGTGTTGCAGGGCAGCGGAGCAAATGCGCCGTTCACTACGGTTGGTGGGCTCGACAACACCTGGGTACAAGGTAGGCGAGCTTCTCGCTTCTTTATCAATGACAACCTCGCTTGGAACCATGGCGCTCACGAATTGAGATTTGGCACGAATACCCGAATCTTTCGCCTGAACGACTATGATTTCGGTCAGGGCAGTGTGCCCACGGTGACATACACAACCCTGCCTCAATTCACCTATGGAGTTGCGTCCGCCGCGTCGAAGACTTTTCCTTCGAGCGCAAACGAGCCCTTCAACTTTCTGAATCTCGATCTCTACGCGCAAGACACCTGGAAAGTAAATCGAAAGGTGACCTGGACATTCGGCGTGCGTGATACATACAACTCGAATCCGCTGAATCCACATGAGCAAATCGCCCGTCTTGCTGGCTCTTTCAGTTCCATCTTGCATGATGTCAATCAGCCGCTAAATGCTGCCATTCAAACTCATCTCGGCAATCTGTTCTCATCTACGCCGTTGGCGATCCTACAACCAAGAACCGCGATCGCGTGGCAATTTGAGCCGAAGAGCTTACTCCGCACCGGCTTTGGGATTTTCAGCGATATCTTGCCGGGCAGCGTTGCCGATCTCGTCGGCACAAATCCCCCGTACGTTAAGATGTTTCAAGGAGGTCTGCTGGGCAGCGTGGGCGGCACAGCAATCGCCCCGGGAGTGCCGAACAGTGCGGTCGACGCAACCGTGGCTGCGAATCAGAGATTTAGCTTGGGGTTTCCGCAAGGCCAATTTTCGTGTGCCTCTTCACAAGCAAACCCCACAAATTGCCTTCCGCCAGTCGCCATAACAGCGGTACCCGATGGCAAGCTGCATGCGCCGTACTTTATGGAGTGGAGCCTGGGAATTGAACATCAATTCGGCACAACGGCGAGTTTTCAAGCACAATACGTCGGCACGCGCGCTGTGAACCAGCCCTATCTAACGCAGGTGAACGGTTATCAAACCGTCTGCCAAGGCTGCTTTGCGCCATTCCCTTACAAGCAGCCGACCGATCCACGATTTAGCGCCGTGACACAGCTCTCCACAGGCGAAAACAGTAATTACAACGGCCTTCAACTGACTGCGATGAAGCGGCTTGGACACGGACTGCAAGGGCAGGCCAACTACACCTGGAGCCACTGCATGGACACGGTCTCCAACGGAGGATTTCTACAGTTCTCTGCGGGAGGGATTCTTTCCCCTCTGCCGGGAGAGCTGGCCCGTGACTACGGTCCCTGCGACTACGACATTCGCCACAATCTCAATGCACAGTATGTATATGAATTGCCAATTAAAGTTCGAAATCACCCGTTGGCGCGCGTGCTAAACGGCTGGCAGATTTCCGGAACCCTGTTTTGGCACAGCGGGGTCCCGTTTTCGATGCTGAGCACGCCCTATTCGGCAAACGGAAACGGCATTGTGCAGGGGAGTGGACCGCAGTTCGCAAGTGTTGTTCCCGGGGTGCCGCTATATGCGCATCGTCCCGTCCCTGGTGTGACGCAACCCGGCACGATCCAGTGGCTCAATCCGGACGCCTTTGTATCGGCGGTTGATCCGAGCACAGGCCAATGTTCCGGCGGCGACGACCCGCAACACTGCCAATTCGGAGACCTCGGCCGCAATGCCCTGCGTGGTCCCAATTTCTTCTGGAGCGACTTTTATCTTACGAAATGGTTTCCCTTGACCGAGCATGTGAAGCTCAGGATAGAAGCCCAGTTCTTCAATATATTCAACCACCCTAATTTTGGGCTTCCAAGCATGGCGCTGGCGGGCATTCCGGGCAAGCCTTCAACGCAGACGGGCTTTGGTGCCCTCACCTACACGACTTCTCCGCCGACAGGCCTGCTTGGCGTTGGGCTGGGTGGCGATAGTAGTCCAAGAATGATCGCGTTTCAGGCTCGCCTGGAGTTCTGAGCGTGTCCCGCGATTCCGATGGGAGTGTCGGCTACACGGAATTCTAGTCGCGCTGCCGGCTAGTCCAATCGACGTAGGTGCCGAGCAGTACACCACGTGGGTAATTGTAAAGAGTTGATAAAGCGATAGAGTTTGGTTGCGGGACCTCAGACTGTTTTGCCCTCCCTTCCACCCCCTGGGAAAGTCACCAGGAAAAAGTCTGCAGCCGCGGCGCGGTCTGCCCTAGGTCAAAACTGGCCCAAGTGGGCGTCTACGCCGATGGGTTTTGCGGCCCCCCCGCAAAGCGTGCCAGGCGCAACTTCGGTTTTGTTGAGCCTGGCACGCGATTTCTTTTGTGGCACCCGGTATTTCCCCTCCCAAGCCAAATGAAGCATTCCTTCGTTCGCCGCGATCTTTTGTGCTCCTTGTCCAAATAGCACGCTTGATCGGCGCCATGACACCTGGAGAACTCTTTGAAATTTGGGTAGCGGGCCGGTTTGAATTTCTTAGGGGATTGCGATCAACAGACCACCGCTCACGCCGAGCGATTGCTCATGCCCTTTTCCGAAGTTGTACTCGTAATCGGGTTCAATGTACCAGCCGAATCTATGTTTCCCAACTGAGGGCCAGTACATGAAGTCCGCGACAGCTTCACCCGCGACTGAGTTCGTTGTCGTCATGTTGTATTGTCTCGAATGAGTCCACTCCGGCCCGATGCCGGCCATAAACTCGGCCTTCTTAGATAAAGTCCACGGTTTTTTGAAAAGGAGGTCGGTACTCCACTCCGTCGCGTGCCGCCTGAAAAGAGCCGTAGCGCCAACCTCAAGTTCTAGGCGGTTCTCTATCGGTGTAACCTCAAGCGCGACGGTAGGGCCGAAACTCGCACCGTCGCCCGTAAGGCTCTGAGAGGCAGACCCGCCAATTTCGACAATTGCTGTAGGCTCCTTATCGTCCGACTGCGCGAAGGCAGTTCCAAGAGAAAGGCACAAACATACCATCAGCGGGATTTTCATGCCGCTTTAGCCTCACGCGCTTCCAGCACTCCGAGAAATTCTTCCAGCGTCCAAACGTGGCCAGCGAGTCCTGCTTCCATAACGGGAGTAACCCTCAGCGTTTGATGAACCCGACAGAAATTGTAATACGCGTGAAGATCGCAACTACTCTCTGTATAATCCCTCAGTTCAAAGTTGACACAAATCCAAAAACACCTGTGGGCAAGGTGACTGCGTAGACTGAAAGGCGGTACAGCAATGAAAAATATGTCGTGGACTCGTCGTCGCTTCATGCAAATCGGTTCGGGAGCTGTCGCGGCCGGTGCGGCCACGAAACTTACCATCCTGGAGCCTAACCGCCTTTGGGCTTTGCCGCAGGCGGCTGCGCCTAGCGACACAATTCGCTTCGCTTCGATTGGGACAGGAGTAAGAGGGTGCGAACTGCTCACGGCGTCGCTCCGCGTTCCCGGCATCGAGTGTGTGGCCGTATGTGATCTTTACGACTCGCGTCACTTGGCTGCCCAAGAGGCGGTCAAAAAGACCGTTCCCGCAACGCGCAACTACAAAGAGATTCTCGATCGCAAAGACGCTGATGCGGTGATCATCGCGGTGACCGACCATCAGCATCGCAAAGTCTTCGTCGACGCCTGTGCAGCCGGCAAAGACATTTATTGCGAAAAGCCGATGTCGCATACCGTTGAGGACGGCTTCGCGATGGTAAAAGCGGCGCAAAATGCAAAACGCATTGTTCAAGTGGGCAGCCAGCGCGTTAGTTCGATTCTTTATGAGAAGGCAAAGGAAATCTACGATTCCGGAAAGCTTGGCGATGTGTTTTGCATTGAAGCCTATTGGGACCGCAATTCACCTAGCGGCGCATGGGTTTATCCGATTCCGCCGGATGCTTCTGAGCAAACTATCGACTGGAATGCTTTTCTCGATGGAGCGCCGAAGCGCCCATTCGATCCTGTTCGCTTTTTCCGCTGGCGGTGTTTTGCGGATTACGGAGAAGGGCTGGCGGGCGACCTCTTTGTTCACTTGATTTCCGGAATACACTTCATCACCGGCACGGACACGGTCGCGCAGCGAGCGCAATCAACTGGCGGCCTTTACCGATTTAAGGATGGCCGCGAATTCCCCGATCTGATTGAGACGTTTTACGATTATCCAAATTTCAGAGTGGTCGTTCGCTGCAATTTGAATAATGATGGCGGGGAATTCATAGCATTTTATGGAACCAAGGGCACGATGATAATTAAGGACGCGACCTTGACGTATAAGCCGCAAGACACGCGTCCTCAACCCGAAGGATACTCAGTGCTTGGATGGCCACTGCAAATGCGGACTGACTATCTGAATAAGTGGCACGCTGACCATCCGCTTCCGGATCCTCTCGCTGCCAAAGTGGATGAAGAAGGGGAGAGCTACGCGAATCCCGCGGGTTACAGTGACATCGCGGACCACCAGGCAAACTTCTTTCACTCGGTCCGGACGCGGCAAAAGACAGTCGAAAATGAGGAATTCGGAAATCGCGCGGCGATCGGCTGCCATTTGGCTAATTATGCCTACTTCAACAAGACGATTGCCGTTTGGGACGGTGGGGCAGGGAAGATCAAAGGTTAGTTAGACCTTTGCTTCTATTGCGGCCTCGAAATGAAATGACTCCGGCGAGAAGCCAACCTAACTCCGGTGGCGCCTACAAGACTGGGCCGAAGGACGTGAACCCGATTGTGCGGGCGGCGATACATCCTTCCATTGGCGTCGCACGGTTAGGAAATAGTCCGGACGAATATTTTCTGGCGCCGGAAGTTGTCGATCCTCCGCCTCAGGAGCCGGGATTTTACCGTGATGAAAAAGGGGCGCTGAAACGCCAGGTGCCGCGCTTTCGGATCTATGGTCTTGACGCTCAAGACCAGATCGTTGCCGAACTCACTCCTTCGAACGCCGAGATCACTTGGAGCGTTCATCTATCAAACAAAAAAGCCGCGTGGTATCAGTTTCAGATCGCGCTCGATATCCCCGAAGTAGATTCAGCCCCGCATTCCTATATGCGCAACGTTGCGGTTTCCAATCGCGACGGGCTGGTGATTAATCCAGGCAGCCGCGAAATAACTGGGATCAAAACGCAAGGCCCGAGTTACGCATTCGATACCGGAAAGTTCATGGACATACCGGTTTATCTGGGCGAACTTCGGACCGACGATCAGGGACGCCTTCTAGTGTTTGGAGGCAGGGGTAAATCGGCCTCATACAACGGAAGTCTCGCACTTACCTTTGCTAACAACGAAGGCTGGTACGACGACACTTCGGACGGGCCTGTCACAGCGACAGTCAACTTTCAAGGAAAAGCGCTGAAGGTTGATCCAGCATGGATTGTGGTTGCGCCTCCGAACTACGGACCCTCGCAAAAATCAGTTCGCACCATGTGGGATTTAATGCGCGACACCGCGATCCAAGCGAAGATGATGCCTGCTGTGACGCGTCCTTCGTTCAACACTGACATTCGTCCGATCTTTGAACGGCTGTCGCGATTGCAATGGGTCAATGCTGGATTTGCCGCGGCGTTTGGTTGGGGAGGTCCGAACAACTATTCGACTTCTGAGGCACTGGCGAGGTTCAGTCAGAACAATCCCAACGATGAAGAGATGCGACGTACCATCGCAAACCAATTCCGCAACTTTGCGGTGGACTCTTGGTCGCCGAAGCCGTGGCCGTGGCAATACGGTGATGCGATGAATGTCCCAGCCACGCATTCTCCGCGACAGAATTCTGCTCTGAGCGACACTCAACTCGAACTTTTGCAACAGTGGGCCAATGGCAATTTCGATTCGGACTACGTGCCGGTGCAACCACTGAGTATCGATGATGTTCCGCTGGCGCAGCGGGGGGAGATGCTCGACCGCGCGTCGCTGGAGTTTTGTTTGGCCGATGCGTTTCATCCCGGTTGCGAGATGACGTGGCCCATGCGTCATAAGAGCCTCTACATGGCGCCGTTTCGAATTGCTCATGCTGCGGAGGGTTTTGTTGAGCCGCAATATGGAGCGGTAATGAATCCGAGCGAAATGTTGGGACTGCTCCCATATGGTCCGCTGGGACCGCAAGTGTCGGGCGGAATCACGCGCTGGATGGCGCTTCCATGGCAAACCGATACCGCAAGTTGCCGTTCGGGATATACCCGGAAATATGATCCATATCTGCCGACGTTCTGGCCGGCGCGAGTTCCCAATCAAATCCTTACCCTGGCGAATTACAACATCGTGATGGATGCGCAGCGTCCGCTGGCCGATCGGCTGACGGCATTCGCTCAACGCACGGCATGGTCTCGTCCATTGGGCGGTGGCGTCTACACTTCGCAGATCAACAACATGATTAATAATTTCTGGGAGATGGGCGTGGTCGAGCAGCGTCCCGGGCCGGGCGATCCGAATTTCCCGCCGTCGCTCGAAGTGGAAAATTTGCCGCAGCCGACAATAGCCCGGCTCGCTGTCGAGGGTGATTCGCCGAATGCCTCGGACGAGATTGATTTGACCGGCATCGAGAAGGTGCGCCGGTTTCCGCATGGACTCAAACGAAGCGATTAGAGGTCTTCCCATTCGTGCCCCAACTTGCGGCGTTCGCGAGGTTGACGTTCTGGTCGTCGGTGCTGGACCCGCAGGCGCAACCGCCGCGTTGAACCTCGCTCCGACTCGGACAGTTGTGTTTGTCGATCGCGAGTCGCGACCTCGGCCGAGGATTGGCGAGTCTTTACCGCCAGCGGCACGCCGCCTCTTAACCGACATGGG
>Ga0073928_10011296_pt1 | contig 10434 bp, 5 predicted proteins | sample PaiPotPPA55metaG_FD_76969 | JGI IMG/M metagenome (GOLD analysis project Ga0073928, IMG submission 76969) | Iron sulfur acid spring bacterial and archeal communities from Banff, Canada, to study Microbial Dark Matter (Phase II) - Paint Pots PPA... ...
AGTTCAAGGCGGACAGAGAAATTTTTCGTGCCGATGAGAATCCCAATCTTCGATTGGTTCTTATCGCAGGGGCCGCCACGCTGGGGTTCCTGGTTTATCGGTTCCTAGATAAGCCCCACACCGATTTTTACATTCAGGGCATGGGGAGCCTTAATGGGCCTGTACAAGTCCTGCGCAATGCACAGTATGGTTTCAGTCCGCGGCTTGTGCCGGGCCGGATCTTCGCACTTATCGATGCCAACGCTCCCAATCGCAGAATCGTGGAAGTTCAACCCCGGAGACACGACAATCCTCTTTATTTCGATTTAATCCCGGAAGCCGATGTGGCCATCCATGACTGGGCGATGACCCTAAATTACATCCTGGTGTGTTACGTTCGAGGCACCCGCACACAGATTGTAGTGTTTGACCGCTTTGGCAAACGTGTAACAGAGATCCCTTGTGATGCCAGCGACACCGCACGGATTGCGGCGAGTAGTCTCAATTCTGACGAAGTGCTTTTGGAACGCCAATCCTTTATCCGCCCAATCGAAACCGTTCGCTGCTCAATACCGTCCTGTACTGTTTTCCCTTTAGCGCAAAGACTTGTACCCTTCGACGGCGCGCTCTATGGTCATGCGGAAGTAAGCTTTCCCTCGAAGGACGGTACATCCATTCCCCTGTTCCTCGTTGGGCGCCCCGGCGATCTCGACTACGGAACTCACCCTCTGGTGATGACCGCCTATGGCGGGTTTCGTGTTCCATCGACCCCTCAATTCAGCGTGCTCGTCGCTTTACTTATGGAAAAAGGATGTGTATTTGCATTGCCATGTATCAGGGGTGGATCTGAGTTCGGGGAACAATGGCATCAGGCGGCAAAACGGCAGAAGCGCCAGGTGGCTTTCGACGATTTTCTGGCCGCTGCGGAGTGGCTCATTCGCAACGGCCGAACCACCGCCGAACAACTTGCAATATTCGGAGGGTCGAATTCCGGACTGCTAGTGGGAGCCGCACTAAGCCAACGACCCAGCCTCTTTCGCGCGGTAATCTGCATTGCGCCGTTGCTCGATATGCTGCGGTACCACCTGTTTGATAACGGGCATATCTGGACTGACGAATTCGGAAACGCCGACAATCGTGCGGATTTCCCTTCGCTCCTGGCCTACTCACCCTACCATGCGGTCCGCGACGGCACGGCTTATCCCGCAACACTGACGGTCGTGGGCGACGGCGACCATGTCTGCAATGCGCTCCATGCGCGAAAAATGGTTGCTCGTCTGCAACACGCAAGTTCATCCGGACTGCCCGTGCTACTCGATTACAGCTCGCAGCGGGGCCATTCGCCTGCTCTCCCGCTGGCGACCCGTATCAATGCGTTGACAGATCGTTTGGCGTTTTTAAGCTGCGCTTTAGAGCTGCCGGGTTGAAAGGTGGGACAAATGTCCCTTTTGGTGCTGGAAGCGTACTTTTCGCTCCTGCGGTTCGATCTATATCTCCGCAAGAAAAGCTTCGCCACCATTCTCGACATCGTCCGTTCTTGTCCGGTCAGCGTAAAGGCACCTCCGGACGGAACAATCGAGCAGACCACGCGAGCGGTCGATCTAGCTGCCCTTTTGTATTGGAAGAAGCTGCTTTGTCTCGAGCGTTCAGTAGTCCTGTTGGCGCTCCTCAGACGACGAGGCGTGCCGGCCGAGCTCGTCATCGGCGCCAAGCAATTACCCTTCCGGGCGCACGCGTGGGTAGAGGTCCGCGGAGTGGTCGTCAATGACAAGGATTACGTATCGCAGATCTATCGACAGTTGGAACGGTGTTAGCAGCCGCGAGGTAGGGTGTGATGAGAGCGCAATACGGACTCTGGCAGATTAACGGAGAAAACCGTCACATTCCTGACGAGTCACCGTCCCGAATATATAGAGATCTCCATGTCGTCATGGGCTATCGGGAATCACTGCAGAGCTGCGAGGCGGCAAAATTACCCCCTTGCTGCACGCTTCGCAGCGCGGTCATTCTTTGGTCCGGGTTTCTCGATAATCGAACGGAACTCGCCGAACAGCTTGGTTCTGAATGCCGCAATCAAAACTGTGACCCGACCGTCGTCGCTGCCGCATACGAACGTTGGGGGAAAGCTTGCTTCCGAAGATTCATCGGAGACTGGGTCGTTTCGATTTGGGATCCTGGTCGCCACCGCCTACTTCTGGCTAAAGATTTTATTGGAGCACAACCTCTGTTCTATTATTTTTCGGCAGATCATGTCTCGTGGAGCACTGCGTTTTCGGCGATTGTGCCGGAGTCCCAACGAACTCTATCTCTCGAATATCTGGCCGGCTGGATTTCTTATTTCCCCGCGGCTCACTTAACGCCTTTTTTGGATATTCATTCCGTACCTCCTGCGAGCTATGTGGAATTCGACGGACAGGACCGGACGGTTACGGAATACTGGTCGCTCGGCGATACCCGCGAAATACACTACCGTGACGACCGGGAGTACGAAGACTACTTCCGCAATGTTTTCACCCAAGCAGTGCGGCGCCGCGTTCGCTCGGCTCATCCTGTTCTCGCCGAACTGAGCGGCGGGATAGACTCTTCCTCGATTGTCTGTATCGCCGACACGCTGTTCGCGCGCGGCGTAGCCGAGGCTCCGAGACTCGACACGCTCTCCTACTATGATGACTCGGAACCAAATTGGGACGAGTCGCCTTATTTTCGGAAGGTCGAAGCGCAACGGGGCCGTACGGGGTATCACATTGCGGTCGATTCTGCTGAGGGACTGATTCCTAAGTTTTCGGAAACGGTCTTCGCGCCAAGGCCTGCGGACTCACTCGACAGGGCGGCACGCCCAAAGGAACTTGATAGTTTTCTCCGTATCGGCGGATACCGCATCCTACTCAGTGGTTTTGGCGGCGACGAACTGCTGGGCGGTGTGCCTACGCCGCTTCCCGAACTCGCTGATCAGTTGGCAAGCCTGAGGCTTAAATCATTTTGCAGCGCCTTGGCTCATTGGGCCCTCGCAAAAAAGGAACCCATTCTACATCTTGGTTTAAGCGTCGTTCGTAGTTTCTGGTCCGCTCAATACGCTACGCGCAGAAATATACCACCTTGGGTGAAGCCGTCATTCGTACAGGCCTTCGAGGAAGCTTTCTCCGGTTACGAGAGCCGACTCAGATTTCTTGGAGCAGCTCCATCGTTACAAATTAATCGCCAGACACTCGACACCCTCCGTCGGCAGCTGGCCTTCACGAATTCGTCAATCGACGCAATTTGCGACATTCGTTATCCCTATCTGGATCGCGACCTCGTGGAGTTCGTCAGTTCCATTCCACGCGAGCAGGTCGTTCGACCCTTTCAGCGGAGATCCCTGATGCGGCGCACACTTGTCGGAATCGTTCCGGACGAAATTCTTTACCGAAAACGCAAAGCCTTCGTCGTGCGCGGACCCATGGAGGCCGTTTCACGAGAATGGCAGTCAATTCTCAAGCTGCTTGAAGGCCTGCGAGGCGAGACAGTGTCCATGGTTGACGTTTCGCTTTTCCGCGCAGCCTTGGACAGCGCAAGGACGGGCCACGAAACGCCTATGGTCGCGATTGCCAGAACTCTTGAAATCGAATGCTGGTTGCGACATCTCGAGCACCATGGAGTTCGATTGACCGCCCTTCGGAATTCGCAACGGGTGAACATCGGGAAATCAGCGCTCTTCTGCGACACCGTTCCGATTCCCAATAAGTTCGCACAGCTGGCTGTCGATCCAACCCTACAAGAAAGGAGGAAACCACATCATGAAATACGAAAAGCCTGAAATAACCCTCATGAACTCGGCGCTTGATGCCATACAGTCTTGCCAGAATAAGGTAATCCTGGTAGCTGACTGCAGCAATCATGGCACGAATGCCGCGTATGAAGCCGACGAGTAGACCATCGCCGGAGCGTCGCTACTGGCGCTCCGGCACTTTCTCGTGTGAGTTCGTCGGGATAGCCGCCTCTTCTTTGAGATAACCATCGAACCAGTGAATCGTGCGGTTGGCAAGGTCCAACTGATTCGCGTAGGACCAGTCCCGGGCGCCGTGGTCCTCGCCTTCATACTTCACATAATCGACGCGTTTCTGGAGGCTACGTAACCCTACAAAGATCTCGTCCCCCAGGAACTGGGCAACCTGTGTGTCCGCCGTTCCCTGCACCATCAATAATGGCGTGCTGATGCGATCAAGGAAGAAAAGCGGCGAATTCTGAATATATCGGTTTGGATATTTCCAGGGCGGCCCGCCAAGCCACGCGTCGCCCAAACCGTGAAAATTGGAGCCATCTTCATGCATGAGTCCGTAAAAGCCGATGAGGTTTCCGTGCCCAGCAGCTTCGAGTGCGGCACGAAAACGGGTCGTCTGCGCCAGAAGCGCTAGCGTCGCATACCCGCCCGAACTCTGTCCTAAGACACCCAGACGATCCGGATCCGCCACCCCAATTTCGATGGCCCGGTTTATGCCCGGCAACACCGCACCACTCAGGTCTCTCATGGGTTGCCCCGTCCTGCGGCCGCTGTCCGGCAGCAGCACTGCGTATCCCCGAGTCGCAAATAATTGCATGTTAAAAGGGCCGGGAAAATCTCCAAATCCGAACAAATCAAAGCGATTGGATAGTCGTGTGGGATAGACCCATACAAGCAACGGATATCGCTTATCTGCCTCGTAGTTGGAAGGAAGCAGCAGCGCTCCGTGTAATCGTTCGCCTTCATCGCTTAGCCATTCGATTACGCGAGGACGTCCCATGATGTACTCTCGCAGCTGCGGGTTCAATTGGGTCAACTGTCGCCGCTCGTGAAACTCGGCATCTTCTATCCAGATGTCTGGTGGGTGCCCAGCGTCCTCTGCAACATAAGCAATCCGCCTCCCGTCACTCGAAACGGATGTAATGATTGACGGGAGGTCCGCCTGCCATTTACATGTATAACATTGCTGTCCCTCGTGCAGAACGGTCGCTTTCCCGGTGGCCAGATCGATTCGGTAAAAGCCGTCACGTTTTCCTTCGTCATCATGGGTCAATACGACAGCTGAATGGTCCACGGCAGACGACCACAATTCACCGTTAGGCCCACCAACCAGATATCGAATGGTGCGGCCCGGCACGCGCGCGATCTGCCGTGCACTTTCCGCTTGACCTGAACTCTCCCACAATCCGCCGTTATACACAAAATAGAGATTCTCGCCTCGTTTGTCCCACACTGGCCTCGCCCACCAATCGCCCGCGGAGTGCGAAGCAGGGAAATGCGAGATGTTGCGCGGCGGAGTATCTGTAAGTCCGACGACAAAATAGTCATTCACGGTTTCTGAGGGATGATGTGACCGCCAGCACAACTGAGTTCCGGTGGGTGACCAGGCGAACACATCGTTCATCAGCACATTCCCAGCAACGATGTGATCGTCGCCTGATGCCAGATCAAGGACACGCAGATCATAGACGAGTTGAAAAGAAACTCCAGGATCTGCAAATCGCTTCGGCACGGTATACCCGAGCAGCGAACCGTTTGGGGATAACTCTGCCCAAGCGATCCTCGAACCCCGCACGATCTTCGTCGACGCACCAGTCTCGATCTCAATCCGGACAAGGTCATGAAGATACTGGGTATCGAGTTCGTCGCCTTTAGTCGCTGTGCTGGCCTCAGCGCTCTCTCTTGCGGGCCAAGCTTGATACAGTCGTACAGCGGCTTGCGAGATGCCGGAATTCTCGCGAGAGGTATGCTCGAACAGTAAGCGATCCTGAACGTATTTCTCGGGCGAGATGCCTTCGGGCAATACTCCAACTAAAACAGATCGGGAATCCTTCGTCCAAAGGATCCGATTCAGAACTGGGTGCATCCGAAGAAATTGGTTCGAAACGAGACGCAATTTGTCGTTCTGTGAATCCCATACCCACAGTTTGGCTTGTCCACTGCCGTCGCGGTCTGAAACGAATGCCAAATAGCGACCATCGGGCGACCAGGAGCTTCCGGAATTCGACCCCCTGCCGCCGGTAAGATTTCTGGGTGTTTCCTTCCCGTCCGAAACCCAAATATCACTCCCTTGGATGTCAATCGATATTCCCGTTCGCGCGAACTGTTCGTATCCTTTGTTGCGCGCCTCGAGTCGGCTTGTCTCTCGAACTGAGAAAGCCAATAGACCCTTGGAGGAGAATACCAGTGGAGAAGTCTCGGGAATTGCACGAACGTTGAGCGCGTCCTCGACGCGCAGGGGTGGCGGCTGATGTTGCGCATCTGCAATAGGTGTAAGGGTAAGTAAGAATAAGAGAGCGAACGCTCGACAATTCCTGAATTGCGGAATGCCCTGAAGAAGATTCATGGCAGACTTTCAGGCACTAGAAGAGGAACTTCAGAGCCGCTTGTACGGATCGGGGTCCGCCTAGTTGGTAGAGTGGATTCAGCCCGCCAGCGCCGACACTACCACTTGAAAGGCTCTGTGCCAGCATTTGAGTTGCAGTCCCAAAGCCACTTTCGCCAAAAAAATTGCTCGGCGGGCCGAAGTTTGGATGGTTCAAAATATTGAAGAGCTCTGCTCGAAATTGTAGCTTTACGGATTCGTGCAGGATAAATTCGCGGTGCAGTGCAAAATCCCACTGAGTCGCGCCAAACCCACGCAAAGCGTTGCGGCCAAGCGTTCCCTGGCGGGTTGGATAGAAATTTTTGTCCATGGGCGGATCGGTAAACGATGCAGAATTCAAGGCCTTGCCGCCTGGAAAGGACGGACCGTACAAGTAGTAAGGTTGGCCTGCCACTACATCCGGGCGGATGTCCGCCTCAACTCCGTTGTTCAAGAAAAAGAAATGCACATCCTCTACATCAACCGGCGGCGCGGAACGTGCGACGATAAACGTGTTGCCTGACCAATTGGACAACAATTCCTTTAGGAAAGGCCGATGAGGCGAAGGGAACGCGTACGTCAGACCCAACGTAAACGCGTGACGGATGTCAAAATCCGAGTCGCCTCGGTTTACATCAGGAGAGCCGGGAATTCCAGAATTTGACAGGTTGTAAGTTGAGCCGGCCGAAGCGTTATCGATCGAATGTGAATATGTGTAGGAGGCTAGAGCCTGCAAGCCAGCCGAAAGCCGTCGTTGAAATTGCGTCTGCAATGCTTGGTAATTCGAAGCACCGGTATTGTCGACCAAGGTCCCGTTCAGTTTGGGATTGCTGGGCGGATTTACGATCAACATGGACTGCAGCAATCGGCGTCCGCTACTGCCAATGTAGGAAGCACTAATGGTCTGCTGCTTTCCCATAGATTGCTCGAGAGAAACATTCCACTGCAAGGTGTAAGGCAAGTTCAAACCAGGATTGAATGCTTCGAGGTTCGAAAGTGTTCCTGTCGCAGGAATCGTTGGAGGAGCCTCTTGTTTCCCGCCGAATGGGAACGTCGCATTGTGAAAGATCGTTCGCGCTGCAAATGGCGGGTCGTAGATCAAGTTCCCGGCCTGCGAACTCGCCAGATCGTAGAACACTCCAAAACCCCCACGAATAACAGTCGCGTGATTGGGGCGACGTAAGAGCTGGTAAGCCAAACCGACACGCGGCGCCACGTTTCCGAATGTTGTCGCGAAGGGAGGAGTGCCGGCGGGCGCAATCGTGAGCGGTGAGAAATCGGAGAGATTGTATCCGCTAACGGCGGGAAGAGAAGGTCCGTGAAGCGCAGTCGGGGCAAAATCGAAGTCCCACCGCAGACCGTAGGTAACAGTGATTCGGGGAGAGACTCGCCACGTATCCTGCGCAAATAATCCCAGGTTGTGAAACAGCAACGAAGCTCCTGATTGACTAAAGATCACTCCCGTCCTGGCCTGGCCTTGTACCGCTGCAGGAACCCCCTGGAAGAACGCTTCTTGTACATAGGAGGGGCTCGCCAGTTGGGGCGAGAGTCTCCTAAAATCGACACCCACCTTCAAAGCATGCGGACCTTTCTGCCACGCTGCTGTATCAACGAGATTGATCTGTCTTTGGAGATTTCCAGCGAACTTTCCCGCTTGCAACTCGTTCCCGGGACCGAGACTCTGCAGATAAAACTGGAAATACGAGTTCGCAGCGCTGTAACCATTCGGCAGCGGCAAAATTCCGAGAGGGACTGCGCCTCCGAAAGTATCCATCGTAATAGAACTTGTCGCGGAAACGCGGCTGTAGTTAAAACGAAGATCATTTGTAAGCGTGGGGTATACATTCCAGGTTGCCGCCACTGTACCCGTTTGTGTGGTGATGCGAAACGGCTGCACGTTGTTGAGAGGACCAGCCCCGCTTCCGGTTCCGCGCGCTGTGAATTCTGATGGCGAATAGTTGTAACGCCCGAAGAAGATCCAGTGTTCGCCTAAGCGGTGGTCAACGCGAAGGCTGTACGCGTCGAGCGTCGCGGGGTTCGAATACGTGGCATTGAACCCAGCGATGCCCGTCGACGGGTCATCGCTACCGTTCGGCAACGGATAAGCGTCCAGGAAGGGCTTCATCGCAGGTGCCGCACTCTGTCGTGCAGCGAGGTCAGGAACGTTAGTTAAAGTGGTTTCCGGCAACCGCAACCGCAGCCCCTCATAGGAGAAAAAAAAGAAGGTCTTATTCTTCACAATCGGTCCGTTGAAAGTGCCTCCGAAATCGTTCTGACGCTCCTTGGCCTTCGGAAGCGGGGGAGTGTTGGTATACCCATTGAACCAGTTGCCGGCGTCGAGCGCGTCATTTCTTAGGTAATCGAACGCAGTGCCGTGAAATTCGTTCGTACCGGCTCGCGTTACGATCGAAATTTGACCTCCGGGTGTTCGGCCGAACTCCGGAGCATAGGTGGACGTCTGAATCCGGAATTCCTCAAGTGCATCCACCGAAACAAGGCTATTCGTGCCGCCGAATGCACTGAAACCTCCAAGTGTTCCTCCGTACCCGTTCCCAGCCACGGACGAGGCACTCGTCCCAATGTTGGCGCTGACCCCGTCCACCATCCAGTAGTTTGAAGTCGCCCGCTGTCCATTTACGCTGAACTGGCCCGCGTCATTGGAATTCGTGGCTGTCAATACAACTCCCGGAGTTAGTTCAATGAGGGTCTGAAAACTGCGACCGTTCATGGGAAGCTTCTCGGCAAATTGCCTGTCCACGACAGTACTCACGCTCGCATCCGTCGTATTGATCATCGGTGCGCCGCCTTCGACGGTCACTGCAATCGAAGTCGCTCCAATCGGCAGAGTGAAATTGACGGTGATGGCGTCCTGCACGTTCAAAATAATGTCCGGCTTGATGAGCGTTTTAAAACCCGACTTGGATGCTTGGATGCGATATGGACCAGGCGGAAGGTTTGGCACGGCGTAGATGCCCGTGTCGTTTGTTTTCGTTTCGTACTGCACGCGGGTCAGATCATTGACGACTATAATTTCCGCGCCCGGAATCGTCCTAGCATCGGCATCAAACACGATGCCCCCGATCGAGCCGGTGGGAGATTGCGCAAACACGGAAACACCGAGAACCACTGCAAAAATGCTCGCGAGGATCACGCGCACGAGAACTCCTTTTGCGACCGAAGTATGCACAGTTAACCCCGCGATCCTCCCGCGTGTACCGACATGCCCTACAAAAATCAGACCACGATCGCCAGCCTCTTATTGGCACATTATGTTTGAGTGCGCAGGAGTTTCCTGTCTTGGTTTGAAAGTGTCCGCAATTGAGGACAACGCAAAGGCAAGAGAAACTACCAACGCGACGGTTCTTTTCTTAAGGGTGGTTCGGAGTTACTTTGAGGTAGGCAAAGAGAAGTGGTTTTCCGGTGGGCCGTTCGCTTCCGCCGTTCGGTTCGACGGTTACAAACACGGCGTCAATCTGGTCGAGCGTTTTTCTGTCGTTCGACTTCACAACCCAGCGTTTTTTCGAAGTGTTGTCTTCGTAGAAAATGCCGAGCTTCGAGGCCTGGTGCCAGTCGGGACCCCGCTGCCCCCAAGCTTCAAAGGTGCTGGCGTCCTTCACGCCCGGGCTCCCGTTCAAATCGTAAGCGTAGAAGATGAGCGACTTCCCTTTGGTGTAGAACACGCGTCCGGCGGCTTTCCGAGTGTCGCCGTTGCGGGCTACGTCATAGATTTCCGTAATGTACAGGTCGCGTGCTCCGATGAGCTCACGAATGTCGCGGTCTTTGGCAAGTAGATCCCGTTGTTCGGTCGTCAAGCGCTCTCGTTCTTCTAAGGAACGCGACAGGTCAGCAACTGCGGTCTCGAGACTCGCCGTGTGGATCACATATTCCGAGCGTTCTCGTTCGAGATTCTTGAGGCGCGCTTCGGTCGCTCGCAACGATTCTTCGTCCGCGGAAACTTGCCGCAGTAAACGATCACGCTGCTCAGTTACGCCATTCTTGTCGTCGGCACTCGTTCGCAAGGCAACCTCTCGCGACGACGCGAGGGCTTTCAATTTCTCGAGCTCGCTTGATTTCTGGATGATTTCGCGGCGGAGAACCGCGAGAGCGGTATCGC
>Ga0073928_10011297_pt1 | contig 10434 bp, 10 predicted proteins | sample PaiPotPPA55metaG_FD_76969 | JGI IMG/M metagenome (GOLD analysis project Ga0073928, IMG submission 76969) | Iron sulfur acid spring bacterial and archeal communities from Banff, Canada, to study Microbial Dark Matter (Phase II) - Paint Pots PPA... ...
CCCCAAGATCGCATCACCGACCACCGCATAAACCAGAACTTCGGCAACATCCGCGGCGTTATGGACGGTGACATGGGGCACATCGTCGAGGAACTGCTCAAGGACGAACGCGCCCGTCTCCTGTCCGGAGAAACGTCTGCCGCATAAGCCGCAGACGGTCACGCAGGCGCTCGCGCGCGGCATGCTGCTGTTGGCGAGAGCCGACGCGCAAATACTGCTCGCGCATGCTCTCGGGCGCGGTCGCGAATGGCTGTTCAGCCATGGCGAGAGTTTCCTTTCCGGCGCACAGGCGGAGAAATACGCGGAGCTCTGCGAGAAACGCGCGGCGGGGATACCGGTTGCGTACATCACGGGGTTTGCCGGTTTCTACAAACGCGAATTTGCGGTGAACGAGCACGTGCTCATTCCGCGCCCGGAAACCGAGCATCTAGTTGAGGACGCGATCGCGCACGTGCGAGCAAAGCAATTCGTTTCGGTTTTCGAAGCCGGCGTTGGAAGCGGCGCGATTGCGTGCACGATTGCCGCGGAACTCTCCAATGCACTCGTCGAGGGTACTGACATGAGCCCCAAGGCGATCGAAGTCGCCGAACACAATGCGCGCCGTCTCAACGTGCATACGCGCTGCGCGTTTCACTTCGCCGACGTGGTCGTGCCGCAAGACGGGAAGAGCTACGACCTCGTTATTGCCAATCTGCCATACATCCCGAGCGCCGAGGTCCCCCAAAAACCGGATCCGGTCGGCTTTGAGCCGCACCTTGCGCTGGACGGCGGCCCCGATGGCCTCGACCAGTATCGCAAGCTCTTGGCGGCAGCGCCGAATATGTTACGTCCGGGCGCGCTGCTGCTCATGGAGGCGGCACCGCCCAGCATTGCGATGCTTCGGGCCCTCACGCAGGCCGCATTGCCACAGGCACAGGTGGAGGTTCGGCGCGATTACGCGGGTCACGAACGCTACCTTTACGTTACCGGCGGCATGACCCGCCGCCCCGTCTAGCGAACAAGCTAATCCCGAGATGGCGAAGTATATTTTCTTTACCGGCGGTGTTGTAAGCTCACTGGGTAAAGGGATCACGGCCGCGTCGCTCGGGCGATTGCTAAAGGCGCGCGGGATCAGCGTTTCTATTCAGAAACTGGATCCGTATATCAACGTCGACGCCGGCACGATGAACCCATACCAGCACGGCGAGGTTTTCGTTACCGAAGACGGCGCCGAAACGGACTTGGATCTCGGACACTACGAGCGTTTCATCGACGAGCACCTCTCGCGCGCAAACAACGTCACCACAGGCCAAGTTTACCGCTCCGTCATCGACAAAGAACGGCGCGGCGATTATTTGGGCGCGACCGTTCAAGTGATTCCCCACATCACGAATGAAATAAAAGCACACATCAAGCGCGTTGCCGAAGAGAGCCATGCCGAAGTCTGCATCGTCGAGGTCGGCGGCACCGTCGGCGACATCGAGTCGTTGCCGTTCCTCGAGGCCATCCGTCAAATCCGCTACGATGTGGGCGATGAGAACGTGATGTTCTGCCATCTCACGCTCATGCCGCACCTGGGCGCGGCAGACGAACTCAAAACCAAACCCACGCAGCACTCCGTGCGCGAATTGCGCGGCATCGGCATCCAGCCCGACGCGATCATCTGCCGCACCGGCACGTCCTCGCCGATGCCCGTAGAGTTGAAAGAGAAGATCGCGCTGTTCTGCGACGTGCCCGCCAATGCGGTCGTGCAGAATGCCGACGCTCCGACCATCTATCAAGTTCCGCTGAATCTGGAAGCCGAAGGTTTGGCCGATGCGGCCGTGCGCAAACTGCGTCTGCCCACGCACGCCCCGCAGCTTGAAGATTGGGCGAACATCGTCGAGCGCATCATGCATCCGGAGCGGCGCGTGACCATCGCGCTGGTCGGCAAGTACGTCGAACTCAAAGACGCGTACATCTCGATTAACGAGGCGCTCTACCACGCGGGCATTCACCATTCGTCGGCGGTGGATATTCAGCGTATCGACTCCGAGTTGGTTGAAAACGAAGGCATCGGCGTGCTTCGCGGCGCGCATGGAATCTTGGTGGCTCCCGGCTTTGGCGCGCGCGGCATCAAGGGCAAGCTCAAAGCGATCAGGTACGCGCGCGAGAACAAAGTGCCGTTCTTGGGCATCTGCTACGGCATGCAGCTCGCGTGCGTGGAGTTCGCGCGCAGCGTGTGCGGCCTTTCCGAGTCGATGACGCGCGAGGTCGATGAGACGACCATCGATCCGATCATCGATTTTATGCCGGACCAGCGCAATCTCGAAGTGTACGGCGGCACGATGCGGCTCGGAACATACTCGTGCGAGCTGGAGCCGGATACGCTGGCAGCCAAGGCCTATGGCGAATTGACGATCAGCGAGCGCCACCGCCACCGGTACGAGTTCAACAACCGCTACCGGCCGCTGTTCGAAGAGCACGGCATGCGGTTCTCCGGTCATCATATGGTCGATAAGACCACGCTGGTCGAAATGATCGAGCTGCCCGCGGACATGCACCCGTGGTTCCTCGGCACACAGGCGCATCCGGAGTTCAAGTCGCGTCCGAACCGCCCGTCTCCGCTGTATCGCGATTTCGTGGGTGCGGCGCTCGCTCGCGAAGATCGCCTGCGCGAAGAGATCCAATACTCCGCGACCACAGGCGCCAATTAACCCGCAAGACGTTACGGCCGTCGTCTTAACGCGCAACGAAGAGCGAAACCTCGCGCGCATGCTGGGATCGTTACCGCCGGGTATGCCCGTCATCGTGATCGATCACGAGTCGCAGGATGCCACCCGGGAAATTGCGCGAAATCACGGCGCTTCGGTATTCGTGCGGCGGTTCGAAGGTTTTGTGAACGCTCGCCTTTTCGGACTCGCGCACGTGCACACACCGTGGACGCTGATGATCGACGCCGACGAAGTGCTCGACGAGCAGCTGCGCGACGCGATTCTTGCTGCACCCGACGACGTTGACGGCTACGAAGTGGTGCGCTCAACCTTTTATTGCGGGCGGGCGATGCGCATGTGGAGCGGCGAACGTCTGCTTCGCCTTTTTCGAACGGACCGCGTGCGATTGCAGGCCGGACCGGCGGCCGGAGGCGATGCGCAGCTGCACGAACGTTGGGTTTGCGAAGGGCCAACCGGAGTTCTCGCCGGCGTATTGCTTCACTATTCGTATCCCACTCACGATGAATACCGAGAAAAGTTCGAACGCTACACGGCAATCGAAGCTGCCGGCGTGCGCGCGACGCCGATGAAATTGCTGGCGGAAAGGCTGCGGACGCCGCTGCGATTCGTTTGGTACGCTCTCGCGCGTGGCGCTGCGCTAGACGGAAGTCCCGGATTGCGGGTCGCTTGGTGGTCTGCGCGTTATCCTGCGGTCGTGCAATGGAAGGCGCTTCACCGTGGCTAAAATAGCGCTGGACGCCAGAATGACACGGCATATGTCCATCGGCATGAAAGCCTACGCTCGCGAACTCGTTGCGCGTTTGCCGCGGGTTGCTCCCCAGTTTGACTTCGTGACGTTTCATCGCGGCCTCAATTTCAGCTTCGCCGAGCAGGTGCTCTTGCCGCTCGCAATGCGTCGTGCCCGGCCCGATCTCTCGCATTTCCTATCGCTTTACACGCCCGCTTTGCCGCCGCGACCGTACCTGGTCACGATCCACGATCTGATCCATCTTCGCTATCCGCAATATTTCAAATCGAAGGTCGGTCCGTATTACCGGACGCTGGTGCGTTTTACATCCGGCCGCGCGCACCGAATCATCACCGATGACGAGCGCACCGTGAACGACTTGCAGCGCTTTCTCGGCGTCGATCCGGCCCGGGTGCGCGTGATTCCGCTGGGCGCGGACGACATCTATTTCGGTGCGATCGAACCGTATAAGCCCCCGCGTCCCTACATCATCTACGCAGGCAATCACCGCCCGCACAAGGATCTGCCGACGCTGTTCGAAGCGTGGGCCGGTTTGCCGACCGATATCGGGCTCGATCTCTACGTCACGGGCATCGATGACTTCGGTGACCTGCACGTTCGTTACGCGCGCCCTACCGGCCGGATCATCGCAATCGGCGAGGTTGCGCAGTCGCTGCTCGCGTCATTTTATGCAGGCGCGCGCGCGCTCGTGCACCCTGCCCTTTGTGAAGGCTTCGGGCTGCCGATGCTGGAGGCGATGGCGGCCGGTTGCCCGGTCATCGCGTGCGAGGATGCGGTTCCCTCCGTGCTGCGCGATTGCGCCCTGACATTTCCGGCGCGTGACGTGCGCGCGGCGCGCGCCGCAATCGAACGCGTCCTGCGGGACGAGGGACTCGCACACAAACTCGTCATACAAGGGCAGACGCGAGCGCGGCTCTTTACGTGGGATCGCTGCGCAGCGCAAACGGCGCAGGTTTACCGGGAAGTGTTGGAGGAGCGAACGCATTGATGAAACGGATTGCGGCAGCGATTCTTTGCGCCGCCTTGATCATGGGCGCGGCGCATAAGCCGGCCCACAAACCGGCAGCCAAACACGTCGGCAAACCGGTGCTGCCGATTGCGCTCATGCTCAACGGCAGCAAACTTGCGGTCAACCGGCCCCCGGTTTTTTATAAGTATCACCTGCTCGTTCCGGTACGGCGTGTATTAAGCGCACTTGGGCTGGCATTCGACAAAGACGGCCGTTACGTACGCACCTATGCGGGCGCCAAAACGATCACGATCGTCATCGGCAGCACGCACGCGTTGGTCGACGACCAGCCCGTCGAGCTGGACGCAGCGCCGGTAGAGATCAAGAACGTGTTGTACGCGCCCTTGCGGTTCTTCACGGAGGCACTCGATGCGCAAGCGGTTTTCAACAGGCAAACGAACAGCGTCGAGATCATTTCGACGCTTCTGGGCCGCACCGGCAACGGCATAACGGCCGCGGACGGCGGTACCCAAGAAATGGGAACGGTAACCGCGATCGATTTGGATTCCGCCCCCCCGACGCTCACGCTAACGTATAGCGTGTCGGTGCGCACGCTGCAGATCCGTCGCGACGTTTCGGTCATCGTGCAAGACGTCAACACCGGAACAAGCAATCCCGGTGATTTGGAGCAAGTGCACGAGGGTGACTACGCGCAGATTCGTTTGGATAAGAGGGGCCAAATCAAGCAGATCGTTGACGCCTACGGTACGCGCGCCGGCAACGTCGCTGCCGTCGGTGCGGGACAGCTCGTGCTCGACGACGGCCATGTCATTGCGCCGACGCGCTCGACGACAATATCGCTCAATGGCTCGAATGCGGGAATCGAAGAAATCGCCGTCGGCGATCACGTGATGGTCCGCTACAATATCGACAGCTCGGAACCGCGCGAGATCATTGCCACACGCAAGTCATCGGGTTCGCCGCCGCCGAGCACCGGTGTAGCGATCTCGAACATCAGCGTTTCGCCCACGCAGCCCTTGCGGCAGGGCGGCACGCTCTACGTGACGATGCGCGGAACGCCCGGGGGTCTGGCGGGCTACGACATCGGACCGTACGTCCGCAATCTATCGCTCGCGGAAAGCTCGGCGGGCGTGTACAGCGGCTCGTACGTCATTCCGCGCGGCGTGAATTTTTCGGATGCCCCCGTTTTCGGCCGGCTGAACGTGCACGGCGCGGATGCGCCGCAAGCGGAATCCGAAACGACCGTTTCTGTGGCAACCGAGCCGCCCGGCATCATCGACTTCGCACCCGACAGCGGCACGACGGTCAATAATACGCGCCCGAGCATCTACGCAACCTTTTCGAGCGGGACGGTTCCCGTTAACCCGTCGTCGGCCCGGCTCGAAGTCAACGGCCGCGACCTAACGTCGAGCGCGATGCGCACGGCGCGCTTTATCCACTACACGCCCGGCATCGACTATCCGAATGGGCCGATGCGCGTAACGGTCAGCGTTTCCGACGCCGCGGGCAACGTCGCGACCAAGTCATGGACGTTCTTTATAAAGAGGTGATGCGTGAATTGCATCTTTTGCAAGATTATTGCGGGTGAGATTCCGGGGAAATCCGTGTACCGGGATGACGACGTCGTCGTCATTGAAGACGTGAATCCGCAGGCGCCGCACCATTTGCTGGTCATGCCCGTCGTCCATGCCGAAAATCTCGAAGAGTTCACTGTTTCGCAGCCCCCCGAACTCGTGGCGAAATTGTTCCGGATCGCCGCGCGGCTGGGACGCGAGCACGGCGAGGGCGGCTTTCGTATTGCGATCAATACGGGAGCGCAGGGCGGACAGACCGTCGATCATCTGCACGTTCACGTTCTGTCGGGCCGTCAGATGCATTGGCCGCCGGGCTAATCGTTCAAGGACACACCTTCGTACGACACGATACACAACGCGTTTATCGCCTGTAAAGTTTTAGTTTGCCCGCTGACGAAACAGCTGTTAAGTTGCTACGACATTATACATAATGGATTTTGTGCGAACACTTATGTCGCACATCTTATTTGCTGGACTTTTTCGCAGTGGAGGGTTACTATACGATGCACAGAGCTACGAAGCTAGTAGCACTTGGCGCAGCCGCCGCAATTCTGGCGGCCTGTAGCGGCACCGGATCCAATTCACCCATGCCCTCGACCCAAAGCAATAATAACGGGGACACGGTTCTTTCCGCGTACCCGCGCACGGCCATGGGAAGCGATGGCCACGCGATCGTCTTCTTCTATAATAAACAGATCGAACTCGGTGGCTTGGTTAGCCATCCGAACGCCGGCGCGCGTACGGCGCAATCGATCATTACCGGCGCGATGACGTATCACGGCGGTCCAGTCCAAACCGCACCGAAAATCTATATCGACAAGTGGGGCAATTGGAGCTCCGGCGATCCGGACGGCGTCGGGACCTACTACACCAACTTCATCAGCGGCGTCGGCGGCAGCCAGTGGATGAGCAGCGTGACGCAGTATACGCAGTCCAACGGTCAAGGCGTCGGCAACGCTGCGGGCAGCTACGCCGGAACCTGGAACGATACGACGAACTCGATTCCGCGTCTTACCAGTGGCCAATATCAAAGCTACTTAGCCGCCGAAGCAAAGCGCGCGGCCGCGCACTTCGGCGACTACAGCGCGAGCGCCAGCTACGTCATCATGCTGCCGCACGGCGTCAGAGTTAGCGGTTTCGGCACCTCGTACTGCGCGTGGCACAGCAGCACCAGCGCCACGGGCGGCACGATTGCATACACCAACCTTCCGTACATCCCGGATGCAGGCGCGAGCTGCGGCGTCGGTTCGGTAAACAGCCCGGGCACCAACGACGGCGTGAGCATCGTCGGCGGCCACGAACAAGGTGAAACGGAAACGGATCCCCAGCCCAACACCGGTTGGCTGGATTCAGGCAACAATGAAAACGGCGACAAGTGCGCGTGGGTCAACCTGCAAAACACGCCGTTCTCGACGGGAACGTTCCCGACGCAGCCGCTTTGGAGCAATTCGGCGAACGGGTGCGTTCAGTAATAAAAGGCGCGTTTTAACAGGCGTTCCGCCCGAGGCTCCACGCCCCCCATCGAAGATGGGGCCCCCCAAGGGACCGGAAAGGAAAGCAAACCGCTCCGTTACGACGGAGCGGTTTGTTTGTTTAAAGCTGTGGAAGGCGCTTTGCGTTTAGTTGCGTGGCATTGAAGGGTGTGGTATTGTCAGCAATCGGGGTTGCTTGAGCACCCCAAATTTTGATGCGCCCAAGAGAGCGCTCGCATGAAGGGAGGGTTGAAACGAATGGAAGTACGCGTAGCTCCGGGTGAGTCGATTGAGAGCGCGCTGCGCCGTTTCAAGAAAGCCACCCAGAAGGCCGGCGTTCTGGCTGAGGCGCGCAAGCACGAGCACTACGAAAAGCCCAGCGTCCGCCGCAAGAAGAAATCGGCGGCTGCCCGCAAGCGCCGCGCCTAATGGCCGCGCTCAAAGACCGCATCGCCGGCGATCTTAAGGAGGCGATGAAGGCTCGTGATCAGCTTCGGCTCGACACGCTGCGATCGGTCCTTTCGGGTTTCACGTATAAACGCACGGAGGCGGGCGTGGAACTAAGCGACGCCGACGAGCTGGATGTGGTTCGCAAACAGGTCAAGCAGCGTAACGACGCGCACGCCGAGTTCGAAAAAGCCGGCCGGACCGATTTGGCCGAAAAGGAAGCCCGCGAGCGGGATATCCTGATGACGTACCTCCCGGCGCAGAAATCGCGCGAGGAGGTGCGCTCGGTCGTCAAGGCCATCATCACCGAACTGCCCGGGCAAACCCGAAACCAGGGCGCGGTCATGAAGCTCGCAATGGCCCAGCTCAAAGGCCTGGCCGACGGGAACCTTGTACGCAAGACGGTCGAAGAAGAGCTCGGCAAGACCTAACTACACTTCAAACAAACAAATGGCTCCGTCGTAACGGAGCCGTTTGCTTTCCTTTTCGGTCCCCTGGGGGCCCCATCTTCGATGGGGGGCGCGGAGGCTAGGCCGAAGCGCCTGTTAAACCAGAAACTCTACGCGCAAGCGTAGGTAGTTAAATTCATGACAAAGCATCGCGCGCGGTTCATGCTCTCCGTGGCGCTTTTGCTGTGTGGATTCGCGGGCACCGCTGCCGCACAGCCCTCCGGGCCGGTCATCGTGGTGCCTATCACGGGCACGGTCGATGACGGCATGGCGCACCTCGTCCAGCGATCCATCGCTGACGCGGAGCGCGAAGGCGCCTCGGCCGTTGTCCTTGACGTCAACTCGCCGGGCGGTATTCTTTCGGCTGCATTCGATTCCCGCGACGCAATCCTGAACACGCACATACCGACGTACGCATTCGTTTCCGAACGCGCGTATTCGTCGGCTGCACTAATCACGCTCGCAGCCCGCAAAATCTACATGGCGCCGGGTGCGTCGATCGGTGAAGCCGAGCCGAGTCCCAAGACGCCAAAACTTATCTCCGCCGTGAAGGCGGAATTCGAATCGACTGCGCTGCGCAACCATCGCAATCCGCTCATCGTCGCAGCCATGGTCGATTCCAGCGTCCAGCTGCCGCAGTATAAACAGCCCGGTCAGAATCTAACGCTCAACACGCAGGACGCACTCAAGACGAACATCGCGGACGGCGAGCAGCCGACGCTGAGCGCAATGCTGAGCGCAAACAAGTTGACCGGCCCAATTCAGACTGAAGGGTATACGTTCGCCGAGCAAGTTGCGCGATTTGCGACGAATCCCGAAGTTAGCGGCTTGCTGTTGACGCTGGGCCTGCTGGGACTACTCATCGAGATGCAAACGCTGCACGGTATTGCCGGAGTCATCGGCGTTAGCGCGCTGGCATTATTTTTCGGAACGCATGTGTACGCCGGCTTCAGCAACGGCTTCGTCATTCTGCTCGCCATCCTCGGCGTGATCGGCATTCTCTACGAGCTGCACATCGTACCCGGACACGGCGCTCCCGGCATACTCGGCGGTATGATGCTGCTCGCAGCGGTGCTGCTCGCCTTTGGCATTCCGTTCTTTATCATCGCGCTGCAGACGGTCGCGACCGCGATCGTCTTGACGGTGCTCGTGTTCTGGATGGTCTCGCGCGCCCTGCCCGAGAATGCGTGGATTGCCCGCCTGACGTTCGTTGGAGCGCAAGGCGCCGACTACGTCGCGAGCTCCGATCACACGCAGTTGCGCGGCCAAAGCGGGTTCGCCGCCTCATACCTGCGTCCGGCAGGCGTTGCGCTCATTGACGGCCAGCGGGTGGACGTGCTCACGCAAGGCGAATTCATTCCCGAAGGAACACCCATACGGGTGACTCGCGTCGAAGGCGCGCGAATCTTTGTCGAGCCTATTACTCTCCCGAGCTACAAGGAGTAATTAAGTTGGCTACAGTCGGCGCGGCGATTATCTTTCTCATCGTCGTCATCGTATTCTTTACGTTCCTGTATTACTTTCCAATCGGCTTGTGGCTGCGAACCGTAGCGGCGGGCGTTCCGATCTCGATCAGTTCGCTGATCCGCATGCGTATCATCGGCATTACGCCAAGCGTTATCGTCAGCAATTTGGTGCGCGCGCGCAAAGCCGGCCTCAACTTGACCATCGATCAGATGCAGTCGCATTATCTGGCGGGCGGCAACGTCGACAACGTAACGCTCGCGATGATCGCCGCGCAGCGCGCGCAGATTCCGCTGGAATGGCAGCGCGCCGCGGCAATCGACTTGGCCGGGCGAAACGTGCTCGAAGCATTGCAGACTTCCGTCGTTCCGAAAGTGATCGAAACGCCGATCTTTCAAGGCGTCGCGCAAAACGGCATTCAACTCAACGTGAAGGCGCGAATCACCGTACGCAGTAACCTCGATCGCTACGTCGGCGGCGCCGGTGAACCGACGATCATCGCCCGCGTAGGTGAAGGCGTCGTTTCAGCGGTGGGCGCAGCGATCGACCACAAGGAAGTGCTCGAGTATCCGGATCGCATCAGCAAGGCCGTTCTCGCGAAAGGCTTGGATGCCGGA
>Ga0073928_10011298_pt1 | contig 10432 bp, 4 predicted proteins | sample PaiPotPPA55metaG_FD_76969 | JGI IMG/M metagenome (GOLD analysis project Ga0073928, IMG submission 76969) | Iron sulfur acid spring bacterial and archeal communities from Banff, Canada, to study Microbial Dark Matter (Phase II) - Paint Pots PPA... ...
AGCGCGCGGACCCGCGCGCTTCGATGCTGCCACGTTCAGGCTCGCGCTCAGTGGTCTGGCTACCTACAATATCAATTTGGCGATCGAAGACCTCATCGGCGAGTCCGATAAGGTCGTTGCCCGGCTAACGGTGCGAGGCGTCTCCAAGGAACACTTCCCGTCGAGCGCGACCGGCTATTCCACGGGATTTGCAATCGAACATATCCACATCTTTCGTTTACGCAACGGACGCGTTGCCGAGCACTGGTACGTGCGCGATGAGCTACAGCTTCTCGAGCAGCTCGGCATCATTCCGACGTAGCTGACGTCAGCGGCATAGAGCGAACCAAATCACGAAGGTGACCGGCCGGTTCAACGTGGAGCTCGCGAGCCAGCAGGTCGCGATACCGGCGAAAATGACGTCGTGCACCGGCGGTATCACCCAGTTTCATATAAGCGAGAATGCACAGCTCATTAGCGGCATCATCGCATCCATCCAGCGCGATCATCTGCGCCGCATATTGCAGTGCTCGTGCGGGCTCCGATCGATGAAGCGCGTCCTTTGCCAAGAGCTGCAATGCCGTTTGGGTAAGCGCCACGACACGTTCGCGAAGCGGCGCGTACCACTCCCATAATGCGCCGTCGACTTGCGGTGCCTCCGCCAATTCGCGAGCGTAGCGTAGCAAACGCAGCCGCGCGTAACGATCCAGCGGCACTTTCGCGTCCCTCAAAAATGCCTCGAGTCGGGGCACATCGACGTCGATGTCCTCCCGCAGTTGGTAGCCCTGTTGGGTGCTCAAAATGGCATCCGCATCCCCGAGTTTTGTCCGAATACGATGGATGCACACCTGCAAGGCCTTTGTTGCAGGCGCCTCTTCATGTTCGGGCCACAGCAGGTCGGTCAATTCTGACGGACCACACGGGCGCGTGTGGCGCGACAATGCGACCATGACGGCACGTTCTCGACCGGATAAAGCGACGGTCTCTCCGCCGCGAGACACGCGAGCTCCCGCGATATGAACTTCGATCGTCGCATCTTCAGCGGCGCGCAGTTGCGCCGGGATACGGCGCGAAAAAAGGTCCCCAAAGGCGTTCGATTCCCCTTCGCCGGAAATCACCGCCTCCACGCTTTCGGTCAATGCGCACGGTTCTTCCGAAGCGGCTCGCTCAAGCGCTCGCTGCAGATGCGCCTCTTCATCCGCACCGCCGTGGGCGCTAAGGGCGAGCCGTACGATAATTTCTGTCAACGCATCCCCAGCCGTCGTCGCGTAATTCAAGGCGATGTTGGCATGCCGCCGAGCCTGGCTTAGTGTCTTCATCCGGCAAGCGCGCATCAACGACGTGATTGCAAGGTACCTCGGCATTCCATCGCCGTTTATCTCCGCTCGGTCTTCGCCGTTTTCCAAGCTGAGTATCGCCACATTTGAAATCGAATACTGGCTACTGATTTCTTGCAATTTTGCTCGGCAACGTTGCTCGGATTTCTCATCGCCGAATAGCCACGCTATAAAGAGCGCCTCCGCGTACGCTATCGCTTCCAAAGAAGATCCGATACCATGCGCAAGTTCGATCGCGTACTCGGCACATGATCGCCCCGCTGCCGTTTCGCCGAGTGAGAGCTTGATCCGTGCTTCGATGAGTGCTCGCAAGACGGCAAAATGCGGGGCGTTCTCCGCGGACATGTCTAAGAATGCAAGGTGCGTCGCGCGGCTGCCCCCCGAAGCTTGCGACAAGAACGCCATCCAGTCCGCCAAAAGCAATTTCGCCGAGGACGACGCGGATTGGCAGTGACCCGCAACGTTGAGAGCTTCATTGCGTAAGCGTGCGCAGCCCGTGCCCACATATCGCTCAAGTGCTTGAGCTAACCAGAGCAGGGGATAGATGTGCAGCACCGTCGGATCTGCCGACGTTAACAGCTCCTTTTGCCTCGTTGTGATTCGAAACACTCCGTGCGTGAGGTTTTGTTCAAAAAACATCTCAAGCGTGCTAAGCGCTGCCTGATCATCGCCGGCAGCGGCAAAGAACGTCGACGCTCGCTCGAAAAACCGATTCTCCAAACATTGCTGCGCGCACCGAATATTGAACTCGCGAGCCCGTAGTTTGAATCGTTGGCTGATAGTCAGCGCAAAGGATTGCGGTACCGTGTAAACGCCGGTCGGAGATCGGCGCAGAAAAGGCGCAACCATCGCAAGCTGTGCCAAATCGGTCGAGCAGTGCGGGTTTCCGGTCGCCACGATGATCTCCTCAATGCTCGGGCCAGGCAGCGAGCAACATGCGATGAGCGCATCTTGAGTTCGAGCGGGAAGCGAACCCAGTATATATTCCGCAGTGTAGTTTTGAAGTTGCTCCGGCCGGCTCTCCGGATCGAAAAGCACCGATAGATGCCGGATCGTTTCGGCACGATCGAAAATCGCGGCATAGGCCCGTGTTGCGGCTGCCGCCGCTTGATGCAATACGTCTACGTCGGCGCGGTCGAGCGCCGCGCCCGTCCGATGGCCTCCATACATCAGAATCCCCTGCGTTGTGCCGCGCACGGAAATTGGGACGACCAAGGCGGGTGCCTCGCTTCCAGTTTCCATTGGCGAGGTCCAATAGCGTTCGGTGCGCGGCAGGCCTTCCGCGTCGCTGGAAGCGTATGCGACGAAGGTAAGGTCAGACATGAGGGATTGTAAAGCGCTGCGGTCCCAGCCGTAACTCGTACCGACCTCCGGCATTTCTAGCGAGCAGCGCAAAAGCGCAGCCGCCTCAAGATCGAGCGTTGCGCCGATGTCCGCGATTAGTATTTTTTCTATTGCCTCCAATGTTGGCACGCGCGGCAATACCGATACCGCGAGGCGAGCGCGTTCGATTCGCAAGCGCCAAGGCTTGGAGATGGCAGCCATGACGTGGCTTTGAACGGCCCCGTAAGAACGCAGGAACACGATGCCAAACAGCACCATCATGCCGAGTTGCGCGAGCACAGCGAAGTTAGATGCGACCATCGCGCGGCTGACGGTCCAAAAGACAGCCGCAAAGCCGCCCGCCACGATCGTGGTCGCAACGATGTACGATGCGGCACGATTGAGAACGAGGGAAACATCGATGACGCGGTATTTGAGAATTGCATAACCGACGGTTAAGGGCATGATGATGGCTGCAGTGCCAACGAGCCGCGCCAGCGAAAGCGTCACCGGAGTTCTCGGAAGGAAGTCGGCGATCGCGTAGTTCCCGAGAATCGCGAGAAAGCCAATCGCGACGCCCCAGAGAGCCCACTTAAGGCGCTGCCTGTCCGAAGATATCGACTTCCTGTAGGTGTCGACAAGACATCCCACAGTCAGCAGCCATGCGGCGGCGATGATCAGGTCAAGATAAAATATTTGATAGTCGAGTCGACCCATCCAACCTAGCCGAGCGGCGATAAGATCCGTAACTGCAACGACGACAGCAACGACCGCCACAATCGGCTCCAGGCGGCGGCGCCACCCCGTCGGTGAGTCCGATGGGAACCGGAGCGCAAAAATCAGTAAACCGAACGGCCCGAGATCAGCGAGGGCTGCCGCCACGTCTCCGATCCACAAGCCGAGCAAGGGTGCGACGTACGCCCAAAACACCACGATGAGTTGGGTCGGAAATGCCGCCCCTACGCAAAAAACAAAGAAGCCCCATGTCATCCGGCCCGGCCGACGCAATACAAGAATTGCCCCAAGGATCGGAAAAACCATGAAGAGTAACGCTCGTACGCCTAAAATGATGGTGCCAAACATCTTCCAGTTTGCGGACGGTGCATGCACTTCGCGTCCCGCTAAATTGTAGCTGGTGGTTTTTCCAGCGCGATGCAAAGCGAAGACGACGCGTTGCGACGGCCGCAGTGTGTCAAGGCGCAGCGGAATGTCCGCCTCAAGTGAGGTATGGTCGTCTAGCTGATCGCCGACTCGTATGCCGGCGCGCTCAGCAGCGGAACGTGGCGCCACTGCTACGACGGTGTTTCGAGTAAAGGAGAGCCCGACTTGGGTTTTCGGAAGATACTGCCACGCGACGGTGGGCAGAAATGTGAGCAAGGCGAAAGCGCAAAGACAGACGACGACCGTTGTCCTTAGGAACGATCGCGCAGTCATTGGAGCAGCGCTGGATTGTGGCATCACATCAGCGATTCCAACTCCCTCTGAGAGCCCTAGGCGTTAGGAATCCGTTCGCGCTTCACGCTGCCTCTCAGCTTTTCGAACTTTCGCCATCGGGCGATTCAACTAACGATGGGAAGGGCGTGTCCTCACCGTTGGTGGTCAAATGATGGCGAGCTCGCTCCGCGCTGTTCGCGCTAGAAACGCAGTGCTCTCTTCTGGCTACGCGCGCTCCGAAACTATGATGGTCTGTGGTGTCGGATGTGCCGGGTAAGCGCGGTTCTTCGCGAAGCCGGCACGGCGCAGCATGTTGTCTAATTCCGTGAACGTGTACGCGTCGCCGTCCGCACCTAAGAGCATGATCATGCTGAACATGGCCGCCGGCGGAGGTGAGACGCGATCGTCGTTTGGGACAAACTCCACTGTCGCCACCCGTCCGTCTTTCTTGAGGGCGCCTGCGACTCGTGCGAGGAAGCGCTCGATCTTCTCTGGACGAAAATGGTGTAGAAAGTTAGGCAGTAGCACGATGTCGTAAGGTCCGCCGAGATCTAGATCGAAAGCGCTGCCCTCAAGGGTCGTATAACGATCGCGCAATCCGGCTTCGTCTGCGCGATTACGCGCGAGAGCGATAACTTCGGGAAAATCGAGCCCCACAACGTGTGCTTCTGGGTTTTTCCGCGCGAGCGCGATCCCGAATTCGCCGTGACCGGCTGCAACGTCTAGCACTCGCATGGGGCCGGCGTTCTCGACCTTGAGGATCTCGGCTGTGGTTGTGGCCACGAGAGCGGCCAGCGGCACCATCGCCTGCGCGAACGTCACCCATTCGTCGACGTCGTTGCTCATGTCGGAGATCGCGCGGCCTTCTCGGACGCAGTCGATCATCGCCGCCGAACGTTTGGCGATGTTTCGACTCGCGAGGAACCTTGCGACGCCTCCAAAGTAAGCCGGAGACCGGCTATCAAGAAACAGTCGTGAATCGGTAGTGAGATCGTATTCGGCACCGGCCTTGGTAAGAAAACCATTTACAACGAGGAAGTCGCACAGGGTTCGGATGCCGTGTTCGGATGCCCCGCAGCGCGCACCAAGCTGCTTCGCTGTTCGGAGTCCCTCAGCAATCCGGGTGAAGAGTTCGAGCTCGATCGCCGCCTTAAGTGCGTCGACCCGAGCGTGGCCAAACATAAGCGTATCGAGGATGTGAGCAGGGTTGGGCGCAGCTTCGCCGCTAGCGGGGCCGGCCTTGGCGTGATCCATATCGGCGGTTTGCATGTCTGCCCTCCTTATCAGCGAGCCCCGTGACTGCGGTTATGAGGGTCGGACGTTTCTATCGTCGCAGTTTGACGTCCCGCATGCGCATCGTAAAACCAGCTAAGTCGAAAGGCGCGGTGTCCGGCCAGTTACGTTCAATTCTCTTCGGTATACCGAGAACGCGCGCTTGATTTTCAACGGCGTTAGCGCGATTATTCTGGCGCTTCGAACGGGCAACGCTAACACCGCGAATGACCCTCGCCAAGCCCAAACTCTGTGCCAGCCTTGTTTGCGCTATTTCGGTCCGCGTCACCTCATCGAAGATGCCGGCGTGTACTCACACGCCGCTCGGATCATCCCGTCGGCTAAGGGGGAGGCAGGGACGAAGGCTACCAAAAGGCCTTCATGAACTCCGGGCTTGCGCGAACAACTGCGACCCTCTTTTTGGTGAGCGGCCTTACGCTTGCGGGTTGCTACCTTTTTGCGAACAAACCAGCCGGCACGTTTGGTTTCACATCAACGTTCGTAACGGGCAAACCGGTGGCGCGCGTCGACGAAATGGTACCCCACGGCGCTGCGCAGCGTGCCGGCCTACACACCAACGACCTCATCTCGGCACCGAGTGCGACGTTGGAAGACCGTGCAGCCTTGTATCTCCTTGCCAATCCGCCTCTCGTGGCTAAGGGTGATCGTGCACGGATCATCGTTCTTAGAAGCACCGTCAACCGCCCGGCACTCCTCATCGCGGACGGTAATCCTAGTAGCCCGCGGCTGGAGGCTGCTTACTTTTGTGTTCTCGCGATCCCCATTCTCCTATTGGGCTGGTTCATTATTTGGCGCAAAGCGGAGAGTTCGGATGCGGTGACCCTCGGATTTATGCTGCTGCTTTTCGGGTTGTGGATCGCCTTTCCTGACCGCGTCGGCAATCCGCTCGTACGACTGCTGTTCTATGAAATCGTGTCCTCCGGATTTGTCATCCTCGGAGTCCTAACGGCTGCAATTTTTTTCGCACGATACCCTCAAGGAAGGGGCACGCAAGTCTCGCCGCTCCGTCGTGCGTGCATGCAGATTGCGATCGCTGCATCCGTCGTCGAGATAATACTGATGACCTTGGCCTATTTGTTGCCCGCCTACAGTGGGGGAGCACCGTGGCTTACGGTTCCTACCATCGTTTTCGTTCTCGTACCGCCCTTGGCAGCATTGGTTTGCATGCTCGACGCCTTCCGCCGCGGCGACGCGACCGACCGCATGCGGCTTCGCTGGCTCGGCGGCAGCTATTTCATCGGGTTTAGCGGCCCCTTGCTGGTCCCGGCAGCCACGTTGCTGCTCGGTTCGCAGTTCACGATCGTCCACCAGGCACTTCTGGAGTCAACGCTTTTCATTCTGGCGATTGGACTCACTTATGGCATTCTGCGCCGTCGCGTGGTGGATGTCTCCGTCGTGCTAAACCGTGCGCTAGTTTTCGGCGCGGTTTCGGGGATCGTCGTCGCTTGCTTCATATGCTTTGAATGGCTGGTCGGGTCGTTCTTTATCAATATGTCGCGCGCGACGAGTTTTCTTGTGCAGGTGGGGGCTGCCATTATCATCGGTTTTTCACTGCGGCCGCTGCATAATCGCGTCGATCATTTTATTGACCGCGTGTTTTTTGCAAAGCGGCATGCGTCTGAAAAAGCATTGCGCCATCTCGCTATGGAGGTGAACTTCCTTCGCGAGCGATCGGCTTTGCTCGAGCGGGTGGAACGCGATCTCACGAATCACATGGATGCAAGCCTCGTCGCGATTTATTTCCGCGAAGACATGCGAGGCGACTTTCTTTTGTTGCGCAGCACGACGGACGCACCCGAGTTCATCGAAGCAGACGACGACGCAGCGGTGGCTCTGGCGGTGCGGGAGGCGCCTATCGAATTGCATGGCTGCCAAACACTGATGATCGGCGAAGTTGCGGTGCCGCTTGCTGTACGCAAGGAGCTGGTCGGCATTCTCATCTTGGGCGAGAAAGTCTCGGGAGAAGCATTCGCGGGAGGCGAAATCGAGTCTCTATCCTTCCTTGCCGGATACCTCGGAACGGCGTTGGTTACGAATTCCAACAGCAACGCCAACGGGGCTTCATCAGCTTCGGTGCTTAAGTCTATTTTGGACGAGCTGCGGCTGCAACGCGAAGACCTACGGCAGCTGAACGAAAATTTGCGAGCGTCGGGGCGGCCCAGCTAGTCAAGGGCTTCCGCGCCAGTACGGTCTGGACGGCGGTCCGCTAAAAAAGCCCGTGGCTTCGGGCTTTCAAACTATGGAGGTGAGCGGACTCGAACCGCTGACCCCTTACATGCGAAGCAAGTGCTCTACCAGCTGAGCTACACCCCCAGGACAGCGACGAGGGGCATTATACGTGCATTGCGAGCACCCTGTCAAAGGGCGAACTCCCGCTTACTCTTGTGCGCTCGTTGGTTTCTGCATGCCCCGCGCCTTTAGCGTTCGCACATTCACCAGACCGCAGCCACGAAACGTGTTTTCGACGTCTTTCGCTTCCTGGGTCGTCGCCTTGAACGTGACGACGCTGCGGCCTTCGTGGATCGCGACATTGTAGTTCTCAGCGAGGTCGCGCGAGATCGCGACATTCTCTAAGTAATGCGGGACGGCACCATGATGCACGAGCGAAGAGAACGAGGTTCGGCCGCCAATGCCTGGCACGCCCGTTCCGTCCGTCGTGCTCGGCATCGGCCAAGCGCTCGCAGAGTGAACGAAGTTCAGCGGCGATTTGTCGTAGATATCGGACTCCTTCGATTTCGTGATGACGGCCAGACGCTGCGCATCGAGATGCGCGCATCCCATCAAGATCGACTCGAGCTCTTTGGGATCCGAGGTCCGAGCGATACCGGCAACGACGCATTCCATAAGTGAAGTCGCCTCCTTTTTCGCAAATCATTCGGCCGCGCTGCGGTCCGCTAAATCATAACACCGGCCTTGGCCATTCGCCAAACTGCGCACGAAGGCGGGCTCCAAAACCCCCAGAAGGAGCGATCATGAAGAGACTGCACCTAAAAGATAGCGTCGCGTACTTTGCGGCGCTGCTGACGATCCTCACGATGAACTGCGTGGCAACCCAACGGCCGGCATTTGCAGCGGCCGCGCCATTCGTCGCCTTTCCGTCACCTCCGCCGCCCGCGCCCGTCAAACCGGTAACCGAAACCTATTTCGGCACGAGCGTTACGGACCCGTATCGCTACATGGAAAACATGAGCGATCCGCAGGTGCAGCAATTCTTCAAAGACCAGAACAGTTATGCACGCGCGGTCTTAGCACGTTTGGGCCCGGCACGTCAAGCGCTCTTCAATCGCATTAAAGTGCTCGATAACGCGGGCGAAAGCGTTTCGGGACTTCAGCGCGTTCGCAATTTCTATTTTTACGAAAAGCTCAAACCCGGACAGAATTCGGAGAAGCTGTACGTACGCACGGCCGGCAGCACCGCGGAACGAGTGCTGGTGGATCCCGATCGCTTGGCCAGCGCAGGCAAACACTACACGATCAACTACTACACGCCTTCGCTCGACGGCCGATCGGTCGCATACGGCATCTCCGAAGGCGGCTCCGAAGCGTCGGTCATTCACGTCGTCGACTTCGCGTCGGGGCGAACGCTGCCGGATGCGATCGACCGCGCCTATTTTGTCGGCGTCACGAGCTGGCTTCCCGACGGCAAGTCATTCTACTACGTGCGCTTTCCAAAATTGCAGCCCGGCGAGTCGGACACCAACAAAGAGACGCGCGCCGTTGCGTATCTGCACGTCTTAGGACGCAATCCAGATCAGGATCCGGCAATCTTCGGCTACCGAGTCGATCCCAATATCCCATTTGCTGAAACCGATTTTCCGTTCGTCGTCTACTCGCCGGTCTCAAAGTATGCGCTCGCGCTCGTCATCCATGGCGTCAAGAACGAGCAGGTCATCTACAAGCTCGACAGCAGCCCGGTGTTGAGTGCGCGTGCCCCATGGAAGAAGATCATCGACGATGCCGATGAGGTTACCGGCTTCGACGTCAAAGGCTCGACGATCTATCTGCTAACGCATCACAACGCACCGACCTATAAAGTCGTTGTGATGTCCCTTGCGAATCCCGATTTCGCCAATGCGAAAACGCTCGTTGCCGCGAGCCGCGCGATCGTCGAGCAAACGCAGGTCGCAGCGGATGGCCTCTATACCTTGGCGCGTGACGACGGTTTCGGACAAATCACTAAGTTACAGCTCGATAAAAACGGGAATGCCGGCGAGAGCAACATCGTTAGGCTTCCTTATACCGGTTCGATCGGCGGCATCGTCACCGATTCGCGAGTGCCGGGCGTCACGTTTGGCTTAACGGGGTGGACCCGCTCGCTGCGCTACTTTTATGCCGCGGCGAATGGAAGCGTGCGCGATACACGGTTGAAGAAGCCGGCACCGGTCAACGTATCGGCGTACACCTCAAGAGAAGTGTTGGCGACCAGCGCCGACGGTACGATGGTTCCCCTTTCGCTGATCTTCAAGCGCGGGATTGCGCTCGACGGCAGTCACCCGACGTACTTGGAAGGGTACGGAGCGTATGGAATCACGCTGGAACCTGGATTTTCAACGAACCGCATTGCCTGGATGGAGCGCGGCGGCGTCTACGCTGTTTGCCATCCGCGCGGCGGAGGGTGGTACGGTGAAGCGTGGCACCAAGCGGGCATGATTGCGACGAAGCCGCATACGTGGGAAGACTTCATCGCTTGCGGGCAGTGGCTCGTGAACAATCATTACACCTCGCCGCAACATCTCGCCGGCGAAGGAACCAGCGCCGGCGGGATCACGATCGGGCGCGCGATCACGACAAAGCCGGAGCTCTTCGCGGCAGCGCTGGATGTCGTCGGCGTCAGCAACGCGATGCGCTCCGAGTTTTCGCCCAACGGACCTCCGAACATCCCCGAATTTGGATCGGTGAAAAACGAAGCCGGCTTTCGCGCGCTCTATGAGATGGATGCGCTCGCGCACGTGCGCGACGGCGTCGCCTATCCTGGCGTCATGCTCATTACGGGCTACAATGATCCGCGCGTCTCGTCGTGGGAACTCGCCAAGATGACGGGGCGTCTGCAAGCCGCGACGAGTAGC
>Ga0073928_10011299_pt1 | contig 10432 bp, 8 predicted proteins | sample PaiPotPPA55metaG_FD_76969 | JGI IMG/M metagenome (GOLD analysis project Ga0073928, IMG submission 76969) | Iron sulfur acid spring bacterial and archeal communities from Banff, Canada, to study Microbial Dark Matter (Phase II) - Paint Pots PPA... ...
AATTCTACTCCAGTCAACAAAAAAGATAAAAAACTGGTGGTGGAATCACAAGACATTCACAAAAGCTAGGCACCCAAAACTCCAGAGGATGCTTTTCATGGCGCTCATCACCAAGTTCCTGGCATGGCGTGCGCATCGAGCGAACACTCCGGCGACTTCATGTCGAAAGCAACTTGCAAGTGCGGTCTTGACCGCTTTTGCCATACTGACTCTGTGCGCGTCCGGGCGAGGCGCGGATTTGCCGCGAAAAGACGGAGAATGGAAGTTGACTCAAGAGCAAGCATCCGTCTTTGCGAAGCTCGCGCTCAAGGGCATCCAGAAGGAGTATCCCAACAAGCCGGGCGATGTGCTGAACGCCGCTGCCGATGTGGTTGGTCCGCGGAGCATGCACCCCGCCTTCTACGGCTCCTTCGACTGGCATTCCGCGGTTCATGGGCACTGGATGCTGGTTCGTCTTCTTCGGCTTTTCCCGGACCTGCCCGAGAGCAGCCAGATCCGCTCGGCCCTCAATGCCAACCTGAGCGCCGCGAACTTGAAGGCGGAGGCCGACTATTTCTCCAGACCCAATGCCGGGCCTTATGAGCGACCTTACGGATGGGGATGGCTGTTAAAGCTCGCTCTGGAGCTGCATGACTGGTCTGATGCCGATGCGCAGAAGTGGTCCAAAAACGTACAGCCGTTGGCGGCGGTAATCGAGAGGCGGTACATCGCTTACTTTCCCAAGCAGCGGTATCCGATTCGCACCGGCGTCCATCAGAATACGGCATTCGGTTTGACGCTGGCACTCGACTATGCCACAGGAACCGGGCGGACCGAACTGGCCAACCTCATCGCAGAGCGCAGCCGCGCTTACTACGCTCGTGACGTGAACATCCCGGCCGCCTGGGAACCCGATGGGGCGGACTTCCTGTCACCGAGCCTGACTGAAGCCGATTTGATGCGGCGGGTTCTGTCGGCGGAGGATTTCAAGGTCTGGTTCGGTAGCTATTTGCAAGGTCTGGTGCGCGGCGAGCCGCAAAACTTACTAAACCCGGTCGAGGTCACCGATCGCAAGGACTTACAGCTAGTGCATCTGGACGGCCTCAATTTGAGCCGGGCCTGGTGCATGCGTGGTATTGCCGCGGCGCTACCTAAAGATAATGCGATGCGGCAGGTGCTATTGCACTCTGCGGCCGGGCACGAGTCGGCCGGGCTCTCCCATGTGGCCAGCGGCGACTATGCGGGCGAGCACTGGCTGGCTTCGTTTGCCATCTACCTGTTGTCGACGCCCGCGCCTGAATGAAGGGCGCGGTCAGCGGCCGAGAACCCACCAGATGACGATGGCCAGGGCGGCGACCAGGACGAGATAACAGAGCGACTGGAAGAGGGACGGGATGCGGCGAACGCCTCCGCCCGCCGCGGCGATGCGCGCTTCTTCTACCATTTCCGCGTCGCGCGCTCGCCCCGGCTCATCATCGTCATCAGCTTCCGAACGATCAGCAGGTTGGTCCGACATTGGAACACCCCTGGCCGCGTTTGATCGGGCACAGACATGAATGCCTGTGCAGCAGTTGGCCTCTCCTTTATTTGTACTGTGGGATGGCACAGACCGGAATGGCTGTGCCACCGCTGTCTTCTTTTTGTCGTTCTTGCGTGGCACAGGCATTTTTGTCTGTGCTTCACTTTATCCGCGAAATTGCAGTTGTGCCGTGGTCAAGTCGGGATAGATGGTCAGGATGCGGTCCAGGTGGGTCACCTGAAAGACTTTGCCAATGTCGGGCTTGAGCGAGCTGAGGGCCAGGCGGCCCTTGGCTTCGGTCAGCCGCTTGTGGAGAGTAATGAGCGTGGCCAGGATGGAGCTGCTCATGTGGCGGACATTGGAGAAGTCCAGAAGAATAAAGCGACATCCGGTTTGTTGAAGCCGGAGCAATTCGTCGCTGATGATGCGAATCACCCGCTCATCCACAATGGCCGCGGCCTTGAAGGAGATGAGGGTGATGCTCGTGCTGTTGTCAACTTCCATCCACTGGTAGGCGGATTGCATGGTTGATTGACCTCCGCCAGCGGTGACTTGGGGCAGGAAATCAAGCAGGCTAGTATTGTAATTCCCAGCATGTTAGTCCGCAAAGGCAAAGCAGCAGAAGCAGCAAAAAAAGCCGGTGGCCCGTGATTGGACCTCCGGCTGCGGCATGCTTCTCTACTTTACCGGGGCTTCGAAGACTCAGCCCCGGCCACTCGGGCGGCCTAGTCGTTGTCCTGGGGTCTGGTCCCGAGTGTGACGTTGACGGTTTGCTCCTTGTCGTCGCGCTTTACGGTAACCGCAAGCTTCTCACCGGGCTTGGTTTTGTTCATGATCTCCATCAGCTCATCCCGCGTCTTGACGGGCTTGTCCTGTACCTTGACGATCACGTCACCGGATTTGAGTCCGGCCTTCTCGGCAGGACTGCTTTCGGCAAAGCCCGTGATCGTTGGGACGTCCGCATTGTCATCGAGCATGACGCCCAGAAAACCGGTTTGACCTTCCGCCGGCTTTTTCTTGGCGTCATCATCGGCGCGGCCGAGTGCGGCCCACGTCGATAATCCGAGCAATGCCATTGCCATGACTAGCAGCGATCGCATGTTTCATCTCCTCATGGTCAGGGACACGAAAGAACCACATCGATTCTTTATTGGGGCAACTGGCCTGTCGCCAGATGACGGCTGTTCAGCTGAAGAAATGATTAAGGATGAAAAACACGGGGGGGTTGCTTCTTTCGTCCTCTGCAATAGTCTCTGCTTCGACCTTTTCGGGCGCGACCCTTCTTCAGTTTCATTCTTTATCCTTCCTTTGACGTAGGTGCTGCCCCGGCTGTTCACGGTTTGCGGTCGATTTCCAGACATGCAAAGAGGCCGTCTCTTTGAATGGTGAGCGAAGCCGTGAATTGATTCAGGTTGCGCATGAGTCTTGCAACCTCGCTGCCTTCCGCCGGGCGATCCGACTGATAGGAATCGGCCGGGGAGCCGTGGACGGAGCACCTCACCGCGCGGCCATCAGGCGTGACATCGTAGTGCCCGCCTTCGGGACAATAAAATTCAACGTCCATGACCTGCCCGGCCATGTCCGCAAGCTGTTTTTGGCGGCCTTCGATTTCGCCGGTCGACAAGGCGCGAAGCACGCTCGAGAGCGGTCCGATGTTTTGCAGGCACGCTTCCCGATTGCTCTCGGCCCAGCCCAGGCGATCGGCCGGCAAAAGTTCGTTCCAGTGGCCGGCGCGGATGCGGAAAAGGCCGTGGGCCGCCGGTCCGGCTTCTTCCGCCTTGCGAGGAGGTTGCTGCGTCTCTAAGGCCACGAGATCCTCAAGGATAAAGGGCTGGGTGGCCAAATAGAGCCCGTCGCCGATTCGGGCCCAGAAAAGACGTACTTTGATCGGGCCGAAGCGCAGGCCGGCCACGCGGAATTTTTCCTTACTGTTAACTGCCGAAGTGAGCTTGTAGAAATCGCTGGCGTATTCAATGAACCAGTCCCGCCGATGGACGCGGGCTTCGGCGGCCAGGAAACGGTCCAGGCGATTGAGGAAGTCGTCGACAATTCCGCGATTCCGGACGGGAACGGACACGTAAACGGGATGCAGCAAACCCGCAATCGGCAAGATGGCCGGCAGCTCACCGATCATGCGGCCGCTCTCGGCCCCGGGGTGGCCAACGCCCTGGCCCAGCATCCATCCCGCCAGCATCGGAACGTTGACATCGATCGGCGGAGGCGAATCGTAAAGGTGAAAAGCAATCTGGTTGCCGACACCCTCATTAAGGAGCGTCCGGATATTGAGCTTATCGAATACTTCTGCCGGCAGGCCCAGGGGCGCGTTCGCCTGTCTCAGTGCCAGGGCCGTGTCGGCGTTTCTGGCGGAGGCCAGTTGGGCCGGATTTCCACCATCAGCAAGCTCAAATTCCTTCAACAGTTGAAGCTTGTTGATGCGGAAAGCCAGCGTGAAGAAATTGCGTTTGGGAACCGGGAGCGCATCCAGGGGCTCCGGCGTGCCGCCGAGGACGCGGGCCATCGCCGTGTAGATCGAGTTATCGATCAGCGGAAGAATGACAGTTTCGACCCGGTAGCGGTCAGGCCGGATTTGAATGCGCAAGGCGATCGGGTCGAAGAACGTTCGCCAGTACTGGTTGTACTCCTTGACGAAGTCGGCATACTGGCCCGCTTCCGTTTGGGTGACCGTGGATAGCGGAATCTCGCAATCCGGTACCAGGGACTGGGCGTGACCGTGATGCGTGCAATGGCCGGTCAGGCCATCTGCGTCCAGCACATAGGTGCCACCGTCCGGACAGCGCAAACGATCGGCATTGAAGTTGCCGGGACAGCACCTGGAATCGGCCAGCTCGTCCAGTGATTTTGGCGGCCGGCCATGCTCCAGGCGGTAGAGAAGAGCGGAGTGGCCGATCATGCGAATGTGGTTATAGCAGAGCACCCGCCGGCGCTCGGTGAGCTTGGCAACGGGACCGACCAGATGGCGGATGAAGGGATCCGAAAGATAGGCGAAGCCGTCCTCCTGGGGGGCGCCGGTGGGGAAGAGAGTACGAACGTACGCGAACTCGGAGCTATCGCCTAGTCGCCGGGCGCCTGGCTGGCTGGTGACCGCCGCCAACACCCGCTCAAGGGCGATTCGCGAGTTGCTCCGCACAAAGAGATCCGATCGAGGCTGGGCGGCGAAGGCGTGGACCGCACGGTCGGGCGTGGACACGTGGGTGAAGTCAATCCCCAGGATCTTGCCGTTGGTGGTGCGGGCGTCCGGATGGGACTGGAGCGCCGACTTGAGAAAGGCGTCGAGCCGGTTCTTGACAAGCTCGGGCTTCGGCGCGTGAAAGAGAATGGTCACGTCCGCGCCCTCGGCGAAGGCCAGATCGCTTCCCGTGATCGCCACGCCATCGATGGCCAGGTCATAAAACGGTCGCAAGACGGTGGAAGTTTCGATGGCGAGCTGCATTTGCAGGCGCTGGCGGATGCGCTGTGAGCGCGCCTCGCCCACGGCGTGGCTGGCCAGGTGCGTGGCCCACAGATCGCCTTGCTCCAAGAGGTCGAGAAGCTTTGAGGCCGACCGAAACTCCAGGAAGTAAAAGTCATCCGGCACGCACAGAGCCAGCGGCGAGATCGCGGGCTTGCGGCCGGCCAGCATGGCTTCCCAGGGGTGACTCTTCACGGTTGGGCCGCCGAGCGTGCTGATTGGAATCAACTCCCGGGCGTGCTGCTCACGATGTGCATCGGCGCGAACGGGCGCCCGTGGAATGTCCGGAGGATCGAACGCCGCTGAAGAGGCGGGACCGGCAATGACGTCAAGCTGTAGGCTCTCCTGGACGGCCAGCGCTCCGGTGAAGAGGCTGAAAAGATCAGCATCCCGGGCGCGGCCGCCGCGATGCGAATCGCTGATTGCTTTTTCGACCAGCGGCTGCACGCGGGCAAGGTCCTTCTTCCGCCAGGCGAGCTGCAAGGCAACATATTGGAGGAAGGGGTCGCGCGGACTGGCCTGTAGCTGGGTGAGGACATCGTCCAGCGGCCAGGATCGATTGGTCCCTTGCTGCGGGGCATCGCTGGCAGCGCCGAGCACGGCTGCGATCACAACCGCGCACACGATTGTCGCCGGCATCCGTCTCATGGTGATCTCCGCGCCCTGGGATTTGCAAATGCGCGCCGTCAGTCTACCAATATATCTACATCGATGTACCTTGATTGCGGTCTTCGCGTTTCAGCGTTCCAGGTCCGGGAAAGCAAATGAGGTTCCAAGATCAGATCGCGTTAGTGACCGGCGGCGGCAAGGGTATTGGCCGGGTGATCGCGCTTCGGCTGGCCTCGGATGGTGCCAGGGTTGCGGTCACGGGCCGGCACCAGGCGGATCTCGACGAGACGGCTGCATTGATTCAAAAGCAAGGCGGCCGGGGCATCGCCATCGCGGCGGATGTCGGGGATGAGAAACAAATCAACGAGCTGTTTGACGGCGTGAGGCGGCAGCTTGGGCCAATTCGCATCCTGGTCAACAATGCGGGGATCGCGGGACCGACCGCGCCGGTGGCGCAGATGAGCCGCGCGAGCTGGGACGGAGTTCTCGCGGTTAATCTCACGGGCCCGATGCTTTGTTGCCGGGCCGCCTTGCCGGACATGCTGGCACAGGGCGGTGGGAAAATTATCAATATCGGGTCGGTCGCGGGCAAGAGGGCTTATGCGCTTCGAAGCCCGTATGCTGTTACGAAATGGGGCTTGATCGGTTTTACGATGACACTGGCGCAAGAAGTTGGCGCAAACAGCATTCAGGTCAACATCGTCAATCCCGGTCCGGTCGCGGGGGAGCGTTTGCGGCGGGTGATTGAAGATCGAGCCCGGGAGCTAGGGCAGCCCGCGAAGGCCGTCGAGAGTTTCTACCTGGAAGGCACGGCACTGAAGCGTTTCGTTACTCCGGAAGATGTGGCGGCGACGGTGGCGTTCCTGGCGTCCAGCGAAGCGGACAATATCACCGGCCAGTCGATCGATGTGTCGGCGGGACATGGACTTTGAGCGACCGTTGCGGGACACGAAGTGCTCAGTGCGAAACAGAGTTTCGCGGCAATGCGTGCCAAACAGAGTGTGGGCACGAGCGGAAATGGGTTTTGGGCACGAGCGAGCATGCCGCGGCTCACACTGCACGCCCGCCGAGGCATTGATAGGTCGTTTCGATCAGGCTGTGGGCGCGGTCGTTGAGGCCGACGCCTCGGCCTTGCTTGTTCATGACATAGCCGAAGGAGAGGCGGGCTTCGGGGTCGGCGAAGCCGATCGAGCCGCCCATGCCGGGGTGGCCGAAGGCGGACTCCGGGATGAGGACGCTGTCTTGTTGGCCCGGACGGCCGGCGTGATTGTCCACGCGTTTCCAGTAGCCGAGTGAAAACCGAGTGGGAATGAGGAGGGTAGCATCGATGGCGGTGGCGGAGCTGACCGCGGACATCTCGGCGATGGTACTTGGATCGGCAAGGTGAACGCCTGTGGCAGCACCGCCAAGCGCCAGCGGCATATACATGCGCGCCAGTCCGCGCGCGTTGCCGATGGCGCCGCCGCTGGGCAACACGGCCTGGTGGGCCTCGGGCGAGTCATAATCGCGGGCACCAGTGCGGCGACCGGAATTGAGAAAGGCCTGTGCCGGTATGCTGTCGGGATCCTGGGCGGCGACACGCTCGGAGATCGGCAGGGCTTCGCCCCTGGGAGTCGGATCGGCGCGAATGATCGGGGCGACGCGATCTTCGAATTGTGACGGCAAGCCCAGATAGAGATCGAGCTCCAGCGGCAGGGCGATCTCGGTGCGGAAGAAGTCTCCCAGCCCTTGTCCCGAAATGCGCTGGATGACCTCGCCGATCAAGTGTCCGAAAGTCTGGGCGTGGTAGCCCTGGCGCGTTCCGGGCTGCCAGTATGGTTCCTGGGCGGCGAGCAATTCAGTTATCCGCGACCAGTCATAGAGTTCACCCGGTTTCAACCTGGTGCGAATCCCGGGCAGGCCCGCCTGATGATTGAGGATCCAGCGAACGGGGATTGTGCCCTTGCCAGCCTGGGCAAATTCCGGCCAGTAATGAGAGACGGGCTGGTCGTAATCGAGCCGGCCCTTGGCATGGAGCACGTGAGCACAGAGGGCGACGGCCCCCTTCGTGCAAGACCAGAGGAGGACGAGAGTATCGCGCTCCCAGGGACGGCCGCTGTACTTGTCCGCGATTCCGCCCCAAAGATCAACGACTGTCCGCCCATCAACCGTCACGCACAGACAGGCACCGACTTCCTTGCGATCGGTGAAGTTTCTTTCAAACTCCTCGCCGAGGCGGGCAAAGGCGGGATCACTGGTGCCTTCGAGCATAGTTTTCAGTTTTTAGTGTTCAGTTTTCAGTTCGATGGCTCCCGCTTGGCGGCTGTCCTATCATGAAGGAGATCCTTTCGGGAGGGAATGGCAGGTGAAAGAGGTCAAGAGCGGGGGTGGCTGGCCATCGATTGCCTATTCGCTGCGGATGGCAAGGCGAGTAGGTTTTTTGAAGCTGTGGCGGGCGCTACGGGCCAAGAATGCCTGCAAGACCTGTGCACTGGGCATGGGCGGACAGCTGGGCGGCATGCGAAACGAGGCGGGCCGCTGGCCGGAAGTTTGTAAGAAGTCGCTTCAGGCCATGATCGGCGACATGCAGGGCCGGATCGAGCCGCGCTTCTTCGAACGTTACTCGATCGATGAGCTCCGCCGGCTTTCCTCGCGCGAGCTGGAAGCGTGCGGGCGGCTGACCGAGCCATTGATCGGGGCCCCGGGCGATTCGCATTACCGGACCTGCTCCTGGGACCTGGCCCTGGCGCGAATTGCCGAAGGGCTAAAGGCGGCTCGTCCGGATGAATGTTTTTTCTATGCCAGCGGCCGTAGCTCCAATGAAGCCGGTTTTCTTCTGCAGCTCTTGGCACGCCTGTACGGCACCAATTTCATCAACAACTGCTCTTACTATTGCCACCAGGCCTCGAGCGTGGGGCTGATGCGATCGCTCGGTACGGGCACGGCCACGATCGCCCTCGAAGACCTGGAGAAGGCCGACCTGTTCTTCTTGATCGGCGGCAATCCGCCCAGCAATCATCCGCGGCTGATGAAGTCGTTGTTGGGAATTCGCCGGCGGGGTGGCCATGTCATCGTCATCAATCCGGCCCGGGAGGTTGGACTGGTCAATTTTCGCGTGCCATCGGACTGGCGCAGCCTGCTCTTCGGCAGCCCCATCGCCAGCCTGTATCTGCAACCGCACATCGGAGGCGACATGGCCCTTCTCGCCGGCATCGCCAAGGTGCTTATTGAGGGCGGGAAAACAGATCATGCTTTCATTCTGCAGTTTACCAATGGCTATCCCGAGTACCGCCGTCATATTGAGGCCGCTGACTGGAGCGAGATCGAGGGCGCTTCCGGTGTCGAGCGGAAGTTGATCGCAGAAGCAGCAAACCTGTATGCACAAAGCCATCGGACGATCTTCGGCTGGACCATGGGGATCACGCATCATCTTCATGGGGTGACCAACGTTGAAGCGATTGTGAACCTGGCACTTCTTCGGGGGATGGTTGGTCGAGAGGGAAGCGGGCTCTTGCCGATTCGCGGACACAGCAACGTGCAGGGTCTGGGTTCGGTGGGGGTGACTCCAGTTCTCAAGGAGTCAACGTTTCAAAAACTTGAAGCGTTGCTCGGTGTTTCGCTGCCCAGCGGCCCGGGCCTGGATACGATGGGATCGGTCCAGGCGGCTTCGCGGGGCCAGATTCGCTCGGCGGTTTGCCTGGGCGGAAATCTGTTTGGGAGCAATCCGGACGCGGCTTTCGCCTGCAGAGCCCTGAGCAAGATTAATCGGATTGCATACTTGAGCACGTCTCTGAATACTGGCCACGTGTGGGGCCGAGGCGAGGAGACCATAATCCTTCCAGTCCTGGCACGCGACGAGGAATGCCAGCGCACCAGCCAGGAATCGATGTTCAACTATGTGCGGCTGAGCGAAGGAGGCCCGATGCGCCACGTGGGCCCGAGGTCGGAAGTCGAGATTATCGGCTCGCTGGCTCGGCTGGTAATCGGCGACCGCGGACCTGTGCGTTGGGAGGACCTATTGGACCATGCGGCCATTCGGCGGTTGATCGGACAAGTGGTTATGGGCTACGAGGCGATAGGCTCCGCGGACGCTTCGAGCCAGGAGTTTCAGGTTGGCGGGCGGACGTTTCACTCGCCACGCTTCGGCACAGAGGATGGCAAAGCAAGGTTCCACACAGCCTCATGGCCGCACTGGCAGCCGGAGGGGAATCATCTGCTGTTAATGACCGTGCGCAGCGAAGGGCAATTCAATACCGTTGTTTACGAAGAAGAGGACATCTATCGCGGCCAGGAGCGACGCGACGTTATCCTCATGAATCCGTCCGATCTTGCCCGTATGGGACTGGAGCACGATCAAATCGTTACGGTAACGAGCAGTGCCGGGAGCATGTCGGGGATGCGGGCGCGAGCGTTCGATGTTCGCGCCGGCAACGCGATCATGTACTACCCGGAAGCCAATGTGCTGGTGCCCGCGGCCTGCGACCCCGACTCGAAGACGCCGGGCTTCAAATCGGTGACGGTCACGGTAGCGCCGGAAACCAGGAGTGATCAGCGCAGGCCATTGGAGATGGCAGCGGCGGAAGGATGAAACATCCTTCAAGCGTATACGGGAAAAAGGGGACGCTCATCTTTTCGGCCTGACCGCGTGGGGTGCGGAGCACCGGGCGAAAGAGGAACGTCGAACGTCCCCTTTTTCAATTAGCGGCGATCGTCGGACTCCACTGCGGCTTTTCGAGAAACATACAGCCGGCGGACCAGGTGTTTTTCTCGAGATGCCGACAGAAGCGAGCTTCGACCCGCGTCCAGGGAACGCTGTCGGCTGCGGTGGCCGGACGAACGCGAAGGACGCGTCCCTCGGTAATCTCCTGAAAAACGAG
>Ga0073928_10011305_pt1 | contig 10428 bp, 11 predicted proteins | sample PaiPotPPA55metaG_FD_76969 | JGI IMG/M metagenome (GOLD analysis project Ga0073928, IMG submission 76969) | Iron sulfur acid spring bacterial and archeal communities from Banff, Canada, to study Microbial Dark Matter (Phase II) - Paint Pots PPA... ...
ACCGGCGTCGGCATGCCGATCGTCTATCTCGGCTCGAAGACCGGCCGCGACGGCATCCACGGCGCCACCATGGCATCGGCCGAGTTCGGCGCCGATGCGGAGGAGAAGCGCCCGACTGTGCAGGTCGGCGATCCGTTCGCGGAGAAGCTTTTGCTCGAGGCCTGCCTCGAAATCATGGCCGAGGGCTGCGTCATCGCCATCCAGGACATGGGCGCGGCGGGCCTGACCTGCTCGGCGGTCGAGATGGGCGCCAAGGGCGATCTCGGCGTCGCGCTCGACCTCGACAAGGTGCCCTGCCGCGAGACCGGGATGAGCGCCTACGAGATGATGCTCTCGGAAAGCCAGGAGCGGATGCTCATGGTGCTCAAGCCCGAGAAGGAGAGGGAGGCCGAGGCGATCTTCCGCAAATGGGGCCTCGATTTCGCGATCGTCGGCGAGACCACGGCGAACCGGCGCTTCGAGGTCAGGCACGGTGGCGCGCTCATGGCGGACCTGCCGATCAAGGAGCTCGGCGACGAAGCGCCGGTCTACGATCGGCCGTTCGTGGAAAGCCCCAAGCTGCCGATGATCGATCCGGCTTCGGTCAAGCCGCCGGTCGGCGTTGCCGATGCGTTGGAGCAGCTCATCGCTTCACCTGACCTGTGCTCCAGGCGTTGGGTTTGGCAGCAATACGATCACATCATCCTCGGCAACACCGTACAACGGCCCGGCGGCGATGCCGCGGTGGTGCGCATCCACGATGGTCCGCGGGCGCTGGCGCTGACGTCCGACGTCACGCCACGCTATTGCGAAGCCGATCCGTTCGAAGGCGGCAAGCAGGCGGTGGCCGAAGCGTGGCGCAATCTCACCGCGGTCGGCGCGCGGCCGCTGGCGCTCACCGACAATCTCAATTTCGGCAATCCGGAGCGCCCCGAGATCATGGGCCAGCTCGTCGGCTGCATTCGCGGCATCGGCGAGGCGGCGCGCGCGCTCGATTTCCCAATCGTGTCCGGCAACGTATCGCTTTACAACGAAACCAACGGCCGGGCCATTTTGCCGACGCCGACGATCGGCGGCGTCGGTCTGCTCGATGATTTCACCAAGTCGATGACCATCGCCTTCAAGGCCGAAGGCGAGTCGATCTTGCTGATCGGACAAACGCGGGGCTGGCTCGGTCAGTCGCTCTACCTGCGCGACATCTGCGACCGGGAGGAGGGCGCTCCGCCGCCGGTCGATCTCGCCGCCGAGCGCCGCCACGGCGAGTTCGTGCGCTCGCTGATCGGCAATGGTCTGGTGACTGCGGTTCACGACCTTTCCGACGGCGGGCTTCTGCTCGCGCTCGCTGAAATGGCGATGGCTTCGCACATCGGCGCGGTGGCCGAACCGCTGGCGGGCGTCGCCGATTACGCATTCTGGTTCGGCGAGGACCAAGCCCGTTACGTGGTCACGACGAAGGATGCCGACGCCGTCGTACAGCGGGCGGCAGCGGCCGCAGTGCCGCTCGCTCGGCTCGGGGCGACCGGCGGCCGCGTGCTGGCGATTGCGGACCAGCGGCCGCTTCGGGTCAGCGACCTGTTGTCACGCTTCGAGTCTTGGCTCCCGGCCTACATGGCGGGCCCGACTTGACGCTGCCACCGACGCCGTATTGCCGCGCCGCGTGGCGCGGTTACCATCGCCAACTCCAAACGACGCCCATCCCGGGGAGGCAGCAACAATGAAACGCAGCACCGAGCGGATTCTCACCACGCATGCCGGGAGTCTGTCGCGGCCGGCAAGCCTCATCGACATGAATCGTGCGCGGGCCAGCGGCGAAAGCAAGGACGATGCGGCTTACGCGAAAAGCCTCGCCGCCGCGGTCGCCGATGTGGTGCGCAAGCAGCGCGACGTCGGCGTCGACATCGCCGACGACGGCGAGTTCGGCAAGCCGATGGCGGCGCACTACGATTACGGCGTGTGGTGGAATTATGCCTTCGCCCGCATGGAAGGCTTCGTCCCGCCCGATTCCGTTCCCGAATCGAAGCAGAAAAAGTCGAGCGTCGCCGATGTCGCGCTGACATCCTTCAGCAATCGCCGCGACTGGCAGAAATTCAGCGAATTTTATCAGGACCCGGAATCGACCGGCACATTGGTCGGTAGCGCCGCGCGGCGGCGCCCGCGGCGCCCGGTCTGCACCGGGCCGATCAAATATACCGGGCACGCGGCGATCGCCGCCGACATCGGCAATCTGAAAAAGGCGCTCGCCGCTGCCGGTGTCGAGGAAGGTTTCATGTGCTCGATCGGGCCGGGCAGTTTCGCGCGCAGCGAGGACATGCACTACAACAATCCGGAGGAGTTCGTCTTCGCCGCCGCCGCGGCGATGCGTGAGGAATATAGAGCGATCATCGACGCAGGAATCGTTTTGCAGATCGACGACCCGAGCCTTCCGGACAATTGGGACATGATCAATCCGGAGCCGCCGCTCGAGGAATTCAAGAAATTCGAGCGGGTGCGCATGGAGGCGTTGAACCACGCCCTGCGCGGGCTGCCGGCCGACCGCATCCGCTTCCACATCTGTTGGGGCAGCTGGCACGGCCCGCATACGACGGACATTCCGCTGGCGGACCTCGTCGACCTGGTGCTCAGCGTCAATGCCGGGGCTTATTCGGTCGAGGCGGGAAACCCGCGGCATGAGCATGAATGGCGCGTCTGGGAGGATGTCGCTCTCCCGGACGGCAAGCTCCTTATTCCCGGCGTGGTCAGCCACGCGACCAATATCGTCGAACATCCGCGGGTCGTTGCCGACCGCATCGTCCGTTACGCGAAAGTCGTCGGCCGGGAAAACGTCATCGCCGGCACCGATTGCGGATTCGGCGGCCGGATCCATCCGCAAATCGCCTGGGCGAAGCTCGAGGCCTTGGCAGCCGGTGCCAAGCTCGCGACCGCCGAGCTTTGGAGCTAGCCGGGCGGCGCTGCCCCGATTATCTGATCGCTCGCGCTATCGCGCCATAGCACGCCGGCGACAGGCGCGGCGCGTTTTCGGCAAGACACACAATGATGCGGCCGCCGCCCGGCGGGACATCGCCGCACAAAGCCTCCCGCTCGGGACCACAGAACGAGAGGATCTCAAGCGCCTGGCGCGGACGCATCGGCGGGATCGGCCCGAGCGGGGCGACCGCCGGAGGGGGCGCTGCCGCTGGCGCCTCCGGTGCCGCCGCTGCCGGCGGCGGTGGTGGGCCGCCGCCTTCGCCCATGGCTTCGACGGCGCGGCGGCAGCGCGGCGAAAGCGCGGCGGCATTGGGTCTGGCGGCTTCGGTTGGCATTGGCGCGGGCGGTGGCGCTGGTGCTGCCGCCGGCTCAGAAGATGGTTCCGAGGGCGCGCCGGCCGGCTCCGGGGTATTCGCTGCTGGAGCGGGTGGAGGCGCAGCCGCCGGCTCCGCGCCGCCGGCAGCCGGCTTCGCCCCGACTGCGTCCAGCGCCGACTTGCAGGGCGCCGACACGCTGTCGGCGTTGCGCTTGAGACATTGCAGCGCGTCCTTGCCGCCCGGCTGTACGCCGGCGCAGTGCGACATGAAATCGGAACGGCACGCTTGGCGGATCGCCGCAATCTGTTCGGAGGTGGGCTGCTGGGCAAGCGCCGGTGCAAGCCAAGCACCGAACAGCATGGCAGCCAGAACCAAACGATTAGCCACGCCGGAATGCCCGATCTGCATAGCCGCCCTCCCTCTCTGGTTCGCGCCACGTAGCATCGCGGGACGGCGCTCGTCCAGCATGCGGTGTATTGCCGTATCGCATATGCTTTGCGGCCCGGCGCTAGTCTGTTAATTCAAATCGGCGGGGAGTCGGCAAATCATGGAGACGCCGCCATGGCCATGGCCGCAAACGATATCGAGCGCCTGATCCGGGCGAGCATCCCGGACGCCAGCGTGACGATCCGCGATTTAGCCGGCGACGGCGACCATTATGCTGCAACGGTCATCGCCGAGTCGTTTCGCGGCAAGTCGCGGGTGCAGCAGCACAAGATCGTCTACGACGCGCTCAAGGGCGAAATGGGCGGCAAGCTGCATGCGCTGGCGCTGCAGACCGGTACGCCGGAGCGCTAAATCGTCGCCGTCCCGAGGTCGGTTTTCGGCCATTTTTGCCTTCATCAGTGGAACGCTATGCTGCCAGCGGGGGCAGGTGCGCGCGATTGATTCCCCGGCGAAATTTTGATCATCGGAATGAAATCATGGCATGGCTTTGCCGGCGATTTACGCTACATATATTGGTAATCAAGACAGTCAGGATTCGGCGCGAGGCAGACCGCGCCGGCAACGAGGAAGAACCGCGATGTCCATCGAGCAATTCATCGATAATGAGGTGAAGTCTAACGACGTCGTTTTGTTCATGAAGGGAACGCCGCAATTCCCGATGTGCGGGTTCTCCGGCCAGGTCGTGCAGATCCTCGACTATCTCGGCGTGCCCTATAAGGGCCTCAACGTACTGGAGAACGACGACCTGCGCGGCGCCATCAAGAACTATTCCAATTGGCCGACGATCCCGCAGCTTTACGTCAAAGGCGAATTCGTCGGCGGCTGCGACATCATCCGCGAGATGTTTCAGGCCGGCGAGCTGCATTCGCTCTTCAAGGAAAAGGGCCTGCCGGTGAAAGAGAGCGCTCAGGTCTAATCCGCCCAGCGCGCGCTTGGTCGACGCGTTTTGGCCGGGCTTGTCCCGGCCATTTCGTTATTTGACTGACGGCTTAAGCTCGGTGCCGGCTATCGCAGGCGCTTGCTCAGCATGAAAATCAGCGCCAGCACGATGGCGATCCCGACCAGGCTTTGCGCGGGAATTGCGGCGGCGAATTTTAGAACGTTGTCGGCGACTCCCGAGACAAAAACACCGGAGTCCTGCCCCATGATCAAATAAATCAGCATGACGGTCAGGACCGCCAAGAATCCCAACTCAACAAACGCCCAAAGGTAATCTTTGGCCTTTTGCAGATAGTTCAGCATCGCACGCCTTTAAAGCGTTGGGTGGGAGCTTGCTCGCCACCCAACGTTGTCTCGAACACGCTGTCGCCGTGCAGAAAGCCGCGTTGCGGCTTCAAGCCATCCGGCGCGAAGAAAACAGCCACAGGATCACGCCGAGCGCAATCAAGCCGACGAGACCGGCGTCGCCCAGGCTCTTGACCAGAGCCATGATGTTGGCGGTGACGTTGCCGAAGAACGGCAGATTTGATCCGACCAGAAGTGCCGCGACGATCGCCAGCGCCAGCATCTGAAAGCAGTGCAGCAAATTTTCTGCTTTGCGATTTGCAGAAAGCCTAAAAGCGTTGGCGGCTTCTCCTGCGAGCGCCAGAGCATGATCCGGAAAAGTTGAAGCCGGTTTTCCGAAAGATCATGCTCCGCCAAAAAATTAGAGCGCAGACGTTTCAATCGAAACGATGCGCTCTCAGGCGATCCGGCGAAGATCGCGCGCGGTCGCCATCGCGTTTCAAGCGGCGCGTCAGCGCGAGTAGTATTCGACGACGAGGTGCGGCTCCATCATCACCGGATAGGGCACGTCGCCGATCAGCGGGATGCGCGAAAGCTTGGCCGTCATCTTCGTATGGTCCACATCGACATAGTCGGGGACGTCGCGCTCGGCGAGCGCCGTCGCCTCGAGCACCAGCGCCAGCTGCTTCGACTTTTCCTTGACCTCGATGAGATCGCCGACCTTGACGCGGAAGCTCGGGATGGTCACGCGCCGGCCGTTGACTTTGACATGGCCGTGGTTGACGAACTGCCGTGCCGCGAACACGGTGGGCACGAACTTGGCCCGATAGATCATGGTATCGAGCCGGCGCTCAAGCAGGCCGATCATGTGCGCGCCGGTATCGCCCTTGAGCCGGCGGGCTTCTTCGTAGATGCCGCGGAAATGCCGCTCCGACATGTTGGCGTAATAGCCTTTGAGCTTCTGCTTGGCCCGCAGCTGCACGCCGTAATCGGAGAGCTTGCCTTTGCGCCGCTGGCCGTGCTGGCCGGGGCCGTATTCGCGCTTGTTGATCGGAGACTTGGGCCGGCCCCAGATGTTCTGTCCGAGCCGGCGGTCGATCTTGTACTTCGCCTCGTGGCGCTTAGTCATTCGCGTCCTCTTTGTTTGGGCATGATCCTTTCCGAAAACCGGCAACCACTTTTCGGGATCATGCCTTGAAGTTTGAGGATCGCGCCCTCCTCTGTCCCGGATTTCCCGGAACTGACAGGTCTGCCGCCGAAGCGCCGGTGCAAACCACGGGTCGCGAAACACCGCGCGGGCCCTTTAGGCCCGCGCCGCGCGCGGTATCTAGGGGGAAACCCAGGCAGTGTCAAACGGCCCGACAACCGGCCGCCAAGCTGCTCGATCACCCTGCCAAAAGGTGCCTTCGCCGCATGCTTCGTAACGCCGTGGTGGCGAGCAGCGCGGTGAGCGCGTCCAGCACGGCGACGACGATAAACACGGCCGTCCAGCTTCCTGTCGTCTGCTTGAGAAAGGCCGCCGCCGGTCCGCCCAGGATCGAACCGACGCCCTGCGCGATATAGAGGAAGCCGTAATTGGTGGCCGCGTATTTCGGCCCAAACGTATCGGTCAGCGTCGACGGAAACAGCGAAAATATTTCGCCCCAGCCGAAGAATACCAGCCCGGTGAGCACGACGAAGAGCGCCGGCTGGTTGATGAAGGCGAATAGGACGAGGATCGCAACCGCTTCAAGCGAGAAGGCGAGCGTCATCGTGGCTTCGCGGCCGATATGGTCGGAGACCCAGCCGAAGAACGGCCGGGTCAGCCCGTTGGTGACGCGCGATAACGTCAGCGACAGCGGCAACGCTGCCATGCCCATGACCAGCACGTCGGCAACGCCGAATTCCTTCGCAAACGGTCCGACATTGGAGACGACCATCAGCCCAGAGGTCGACATCATGCTCATCATCAGGAACAGCAGATAGAAGACCGGGTTTTGCAGCATCTCGCGCGGCGAATAGCTGCGCTGCGACTGTCGCGCCGCGATCGCGGGAGCGGGCGCCGCGCCGGCTACCTGATAATTGTCCGGCGGCGTGCGCAGCCATTGCGCGGCGACGATTCCGATCACGCCCTGGATGATGCCCCACACGACGAGGGTATGCGCATAGCCGGAATTCTTGATCATGCTGTCGATGGGAAAGCTGGTGAAAAAGGCGCCGAAGCCATAGCCCGCCGCCGCCAGGCCGGTGGCGAGACCGCGCCGGTCGGGAAACCACCGCACCATCAGGCCGATGATGCCGACATAGATGATGCCGGTGCCGAAGCCGCCGAGGACGCCATAGGTGAAATAGAGCGCCCAGATATTATCCACCCAGGCCGAGATCACCCAGCTTCCCCCTGACAGCAGCGCGCCGATCGCGATGAGGCGACGCGGACCGAAGCGGTCGACCAGATAGGCCTGAAACGGCGAAAGCTACGTTTGCAGGATAATCAGCAGCGAAAAGGTCCACTGCAATTGCGCGAGCGTCGTGCCGAGTTTTTGATTGAGCGGCCCGGTGAACAGCGTCCACACATATTGCGGACTGGAGATCGCCATCATGGCGATCACGCCGAGAATGAGCTGGTTCCAGCGATTGAGATACCAGGCGGTGCGTTCCGTTTGGACCGCAACGGTCATGTCGTCTCCATGCTTGCCCGGCAGTTGCTTGGCGATGAACCTTGGCGATGATCCTTGGCGATGAGAGCGTAGCGTTGACGGAACGGGCCGGCAACTGAGCCGTCCAAGCGTCGGCGTCAGCCGGCGTTCGTCGTTGCGGCCTGGCTGGAGCGGATGCCGAAGCGCGCCAGCGCGGCAGCCGGCAAGCGGCCGGAGGTGAAGATGGCGCGCGTCGTACCGATGCGCTCACCCGCCGCCGCTGGGCCAAGCAGATCGGCGACGCGCCGGGCAATCGCCGGCGCCGGGTCGATGAAGTTGACCGGCCAAGGGGCGAGCCGCCGCAGCCGCTCAATGATCAGCGGATAGTGGGTGCAGGCGAGCACCACCGTGTCGGTGCGCGCGCCGTCGTCGCGAAAGCACGGCGCGATCTCGGCGGCGACCGCCGCGTCGCCGGCCGGCGCGCCGCCGAGCTCCGCCTCGGCGCAGGCGGCGAGGGTCTTCGATCCGACCAGGGTCACCTGACAATCGCCGGCATAGTCGCGGATGAGCGCGCGGGTATATTCGCGCGCCACCGTAGCCTCGGTGCCGAGCACCGATACGCGCTTGGTGATCGAGCCGGCGCAGGCCGGCTTGATCGCCGGTACGGTGCCGACAAACGGCACCGAGAAATTCTTGCGCAAGGCCGGCAGCGCAATGGTCGAGGCGGTGTTGCAGGCGACGACGATGAGATCGGGCCGGTGGGTGGCGATCAATTCGCCCATGAGGCCGACGACGCGGCCGACGAGCTTCTGCTCGTCGATCGCGCCGTAAGGGAACGCCGCATCGTCGGCAACGTAGATGAAATCGGCGTTCGGCCGAACCGCCGCGACCTCCCGATAGACCGTCAGTCCGCCGAGGCCGGAATCGAACACCAAGATGGTTTCTTGAGCCGCCATCATGCGACACGCTATCACACAACACATGGCATGAAGGGTCGGGGCGCTGCAATCGGGCTAGCGGCGTTCCTTGACGCGCGCCTCAGCGGCTCCTTCAGCCCGCCAGGACGTCGACGAGTCGAGGCCTTTCCGGCACGGTTTCGTCCGCTTGCTGCTCAATGAGCTTGGGCTTGTCCGGCCATGGCGCCACGAGACCGCTGACCACCGTGAACGACATCAACAGGATCGCCGCGAGATTGCCGTCATGATGATTGGCGAAAGCGACCGCGCCCATCAGGTAGGCCCAAAACGGCAGGGCGATGGTGGAGACGATGGCGTTGGTGATCCAGGCGTCGCCGTCCTGGCGGACATACCAGCAAAACAACGGCGTCAGCAGGCAGCCAATGATCAAGGCGCCGGTGGCGATGACGGGCACCGGGACGCCGGCCATGGCGGCGGTCTCGCCGCCGGTTTTCATCGCCTGTTCGAGGATCGCATTGATCACCATCGAGAAGGCGATGATCTCGGCCGGCACATATTTGACCATGCGTTCCAGATAGCCGTCGCCGGGATCGATGTTAGCCGACCGCATGCCGGCAAGACCGGACTGCACGGCGCCTTCGAGACCGGCGATCTGCGAATCGAGGTCCGCTACCCGCGGCTTGCGCACCAATCGGCCCATGGTTTTCATCCTTTCCCCTCAAAGTTGCGCGGACGTTACGCCAGGGGAACTGAGTCGGGCAAACAAATACCGGAGCAAAGAGCGAACGAATCAGTTTGATCTTGTCTTCCGCTCGCCCCGCGAATGCGGGGACCCAGCACTGGATTCCCGCTTTCGCGGGAATGAGCGGTGAACAGCGGTCCGGGGAGCAGGAGATCAGGCGCGGCCGAACACCCGGCGGAAGATCGTATCGACCTGCGCCAGGTGAAAATCCAGGTCGAAATTGGCGGCAAGCTCCTTGTCGCTGAGATGTTTGCGCACCTCGGCGTCGGCGTTGAGCAGCGCCAGAAAGTCGCCTTCGCCACGCCAGGCCTTCATGGCGTTGCGCTGCACCAGACGATAAGCGTCTTCGCGAGTCACGCCCTTCTGCGTAAGCGCGAGCAGAACACGCTGCGAGTGGACCAGACCGCCGGCGCGGTCGAGATTTTTCAGCATATTGCCGGGATAGACGATCAGCTTGTCGACGATCGAGGCCAAGCGCGCGAGCGCGAAATCGAGCGTCACCGTCGCGTCGGGCCCGATCATGCGCTCAACCGAGGAATGCGAGATGTCGCGTTCGTGCCAAAGCGCGACATCCTCCAGCGCCGGCATCACATAGGCGCGCACCATGCGGGCGAGCCCGACCAGATTCTCCGACAGCACCGGATTGCGCTTGTGCGGCATCGCCGAGGAGCCTTTCTGCCTTTCGGAGAAATACTCCTCCGCCTCCAAAACCTCGGTGCGCTGCAAGTGGCGGATTTCGGTCGCCAGGCGCTCGATCGAGGAGGCGACCACGCCAAGCGTAGCGAAATACATCGCATGGCGGTCGCGCGGGATGACTTGGGTCGAGATCGGCTCGACCGAGAGCCCCATCGCTTTCGCCACATGGGCTTCGACCCGGGGATCGACCTGCGCGAAGGTGCCGACAGCGCCGGAAATCGCACAGGTCGCGACTTCGTGGCGCGCCGCCTTGAGGCGGCTTTTGGCGCGATCGAACTCGGCATAGGCATAAGCGAGCTTGAGCCCGAACGTGGTCGGCTCGGCATGGATGCCGTGCGAGCGGCCGATCGTCGGCGTGCGCTTGAACTCACGCGCGCGGCGCTCGAGCGCGGCGTTGAGCTTTTCCACGTCGGCGATGAGCAGGTCGGCGGCGCGAACGAGCTGCACGTTGAGGCAGGTGTCGAGCACGTCGGACGACGTCATGCCCTGATGCACGAAGCGCGCTTCCGGCCCGACGATTTCCGCCA
>Ga0073928_10011307_pt1 | contig 10427 bp, 3 predicted proteins | sample PaiPotPPA55metaG_FD_76969 | JGI IMG/M metagenome (GOLD analysis project Ga0073928, IMG submission 76969) | Iron sulfur acid spring bacterial and archeal communities from Banff, Canada, to study Microbial Dark Matter (Phase II) - Paint Pots PPA... ...
AACTGGTGGTGGTGGTGGCGGAGGCGGTGGCGGTGGTGGCGGTGGTGGCGGTCTGGCCGGCGGGGGGATTCGATCCGTCACGAGGACCAACGACATGGCTACGGTCCAACTCATGGTCAATCGCTTTTTCACCTCTCTGGGCGTGGACATGACCCCTCCCAAGATGGCGTTCTTCAACGACCGCGAGGGTTCCTTGTTGGTGCATGCGACGATGCAGGATTTGGACCTGATTGAGCAAGGCGTGCAGGTCCTTAACATTGCCCCGCCGATGATTAACATCAAGTCCAAGTTCGTCGAAGTCACGCAGGATGACAGCCACGCGCTCGGTTTCGAGTGGTACCTGGGCAACTTTTTGATGGCCAATAACGCGGTCGGGCTTTCGGGCGGCACCGCGCCTTCCTACGCCGGAACACCGACGCTCGCCAATCCCGTCGGAAGCTTTCCCGGCAACGCCCTCGCCGGGACAACGCTTATCCCTTCCTTGACCGATGGCCAAGTCAGCCAGGGGCTGCGCAACAGCGTCAACGTTCCCCCAGGCAACACACCTTTGAGCTCGCCCGCCCTGGCGACTTTGAGCGGCATTTTGACCGACCCGCAATTTCGCGTCGTGCTCCACGCTTTGGATCAGCGCAATGGAGCCGACTTGCTCAATGATGCATCGGTAACGACGCTGAGCGGACGGCAGACGGAAATCCAGGTCGTCGATTTGATCACGATTGTTGACGGGTTGCAGAACAACAACAACACCAGCGCCTCGCCGGCTGCCGGCGCGGTTGGCGGCGTCTTCGTCACCACGGCTCCCACCATTAGCTACAACGAGGACATTCTTCCTTTGGGCACCACGCTCGACGTCGTGCCGTACGTCTCGGCTGACGGCTTTACGGTTCAGATGACCATTATCCCCACCATCACCGAGTTCCTGGGTTACGACAGCCCTGGCCAGTTTGTGCCGCAGTCCGAAGCGACGGTTTCGGGGCTGCCGACGTTGACGGGCGTTCTGCCTCTGCCCCACTTTCGCCTGCGGCAGGTCACCACCTCGGCCATCGTGTGGGACGGGCAGACCGTCGTGCTCGGCGGGCTGATCACCGAAGACGTCACCAAACTCAAGGACAGCATCCCCGTCCTCGGCGACTTGCCTCTCATTGGCCGGCTCTTCCGCAGCGAATTGAGCAACACCCAAAAGAAGAATCTCCTTATTTTCGTCACGCCGACCATCATCGATCCTGCCGGCAACCGCTATCATTCCGAGGACGAAATGCCGTTTGCGCAAACGGGAATTCCGGTCCAACGTCCCATCGTACCCGAAGGCCAATAGCCGGAACCAAAACCTGATTTATGCGTGCGAGATATCCATTCGAAATTTGTTCCCCGAATAATTTTTTATCTCGTCCAAGTAATGATGGACAACACTGTGCGCGCTTGATAAAAATAGGGCAACGTTATGACCATGCCGCTGTCCATCCATAAGACGGTCCTTTGCTGCGGTTTGGCGCTGGCAGCGGTCCCCGCCGCTTTCGGTCAGAGCTACACCAATAATGGCGTTCAGTACGCCATCGTGCCGGCGTTGCCCGGCGATCAGATTCGTCCGCAACTGGGCCTCAACGCGTCTGGAGGCTATGCCGTGTGGGAAGACAACGCGACCGACGGCCGCGGCCAGGGCATCAGCATGCAGGCGCTCGATAATAATCTCTCCGCGGTCGGTTCCCATTTCCGCGTGAACCAAATCGGCGCCGGGGACCAGGAATTGCCCCGGGTCGCGCTGCTGGATAACGGGGGCGGGGTAGTCGTCTGGCAGGGCGGTCGCCGCGGCTTCCAGAAAATCTATGCCCGCTTTCTCGGCGCGGCCGGCCGAACCAATTTCTGGCTGGGCGGCGACGTGCTGGTCAACACTTTTACGAATCATTTTCAGATCAATCCCGTCGTCGCGACACTGGCGAACGGCAATGTGGTCGTGGTCTGGGCCAGTTACAATCAGTTCAGCGCGAACAGTATGCAGGATGTTTACGCGCAAATGTTTTCTCCCACGGGCCAGAAGGCTGGCGGTGAATTTCTTGTCAACCAATTCACGAGCTTCAATCAGCGCACGCCGGCGCTTGCGGCGCTGGCCGGCGGAGGCTTCGTCGTTGCCTGGGTTTCCGAGCAGCAACAGAGTGGTAGTGTGGATAGTGTGGATTCCAATTATCTTTATACCAATAGCGTGGCTGCCAAACCAAGCGTCGATATTTATGCGCGGCTTTATGACGCCAGCGGTTCGCCCGCTGCCGGCGAATTCCTCGTGGATGCCGGAACCAACGTTTGCGCCAATCCAAGCATCGCCGTGGCTTCGGACGGCAATTTCATGGTGGCATGGAGTGCGCATGACTCTTCGGTGTTCAACAATGGCTGGGACATTTATGCCCGGACTTTCAGCAGCACCGGCTCGCCCTTGCTCGGCGCAGAGGAAAGAGTCAACTCCTATACTTACGGCGACCAATACGTTCCGCAAATCAGCGCTCTTGGCACAAATTACCTGGTGGCTTGGACGAGTTTGGCACAGGATGGTTCCCGCGAGGGAGTTTTCGGCCAGTTGCTAAACGGAGACGGCTCCCTCTCGGGCCAGGAATTCCGCGTCAATACAACGACCGTGGGCGCCCAAATGCACCCGGCGATTGCGGCTAATGGGAAGGAGAGGTTTGTCGCGGTGTGGACAAGCTTCGGCAGCATGGCCAGCGGCTTCGATCTCTTTGCGCAAGTTTATGCGCCGCCGGGCTTCGTGCATGGTCCTTCGGTCGCTACCTACGAGCCTGTGCTCTACGACCCGTTCCCCGATCCTTCCCTGATTCCGGCGCCTCCGTTTCCCGCCGAAGCCGTTCCTGTTGGCGGGAATCTTTCGAACGCTTTCGCTGCGGCGCAGGGCAGCTACAACGGCTTGTTCTACAATACGAACGGCGTATCGGTTTCCACCGCCGGCTACATCAACGTTCGCGCAACCAAGAAGGGAACGTATAGCGGAAGCATCTATTTGGCGGGACACTCCTATCCGATCTCGGGCCATTTCGATCCGCTCACGGGGCTCGCGACCAACACCGTCGGCAAGGGCTCGAGCGCGCTCACCGTGCAGTTGCAGTTGGATTTGACCGGAGGCATGGAGATTGCCGGTCAAATTATTGGCGGGGGCAATTGGTCGGCGGACCTTGCGGCCGATCTTCAGGCGCCGCGCAAGGCCGGCCAGCCGAACGGTTTTGCCGGCTATTACATCATGTCCATCCCGCCGGCTTCCAGTGGCGGGGGGCCCGAAGGAAACGGGTTTGGCTCGGTGAAAGTGGATTCTTCGGGCAACGTAAAATGGACTGGAACGCTGGCGGATGGCACCAAAGTCAGCCAAAGCAGCGGCTTATCGGCGGAGGGCATCTGGGCGCTCTACGCTTCGCCCTACAGCGGCCACGGCACGATCATCGGCTGGATTCAATTCGCCGCCAATGGCAGTCTGGGAGGGAATGTGGTTTGGATGAAGCCCGCCGGCACGATTTCCAAATCTTACCCGGGTGGATTCACCAACGACATCGATGTCGCCGGATCTTTTTACACGAAACCCACCGTTGGCGCGCGCCTGCTGGATTGGACCAATGGACAGGGCAGCGTCGTCTTTAGTGGTGGCGGACTGCTCGAACCGCTTACCAATACCCTCACGCTCGAAGGGAACAAGCTCAGCATTTCAGCCGGCGAAAAAATGAGTCTCAGCATCAATTCATCCCTGGGCACTTTCAGCGGAACCGCCCAGAGCGCTTCTGTCGGCCCGCGCCTTCCTTTCTCCGGGGTGCTTTGGCCGGGTGGTGTCGGCCTCGGGTTCTTCCTGAACACCAACCAAAGCGGCGGAGTCAACCTGAGCCCTGCGCAATGAACCGCCTTTTATCATTTTGCCAAAGGAAACGTGCGTTAGTTGGATTTTCTATGCTCCGAATCGCGAGGACAGCCGGTTGTTTGGCGGCATTGACCCTGGTGGGTCTCCAATCGGCCTTGGCCAGCGCGTTCCTTGGTCCGCCGCCAGCACTGACTCCCGGCGCAGATCAGTGGCAGATTCCGGATGTAGGATACCATATAGGGGAACTTAACGACATTGGCACGCCAAAGAACATCGGGGAAGAGTATCGGCGCAATACTCCGGTGCTGTTTTATGCCTGTGATGTGAATTTTCTGCAATTTTTCGGTTCCAATGGCGTTGCGGCAATTGATGGCGCCTTTGCGATATTGAACAACCTGACCAATGTTTCGAGTTTCAGCCCGGACTTGTCCGAATTCCCAACGAAAGTGTTGGAGCGAAACCAGGCCGCTCAGAATTTTTCATTATATGATCTGAAATCCTGGGCATTGTGGGCTGTCCTTGAGAACCTTGGGCTGACCGATCCAGAACGTTACGTTTGGGGAATCCATGATCGCTATCTTTTGCCCGGCACCACATGTCCGTTCGGAGAAGTGTACCTTCTGGTTAAGCGCAATTTCGATCCTACGCTGGGCAATCCATCCTCCCAGCTTTTGCCGTCCAGTTACGTGAATGGCACTTTGTATACGTATCAAATCGTCGAAGACTGCGGTGCCCATCCTCCTGAGTATTCCGCCATAACGGCGAATTTCCCCGTTGATCCGGATGTTCCGGAATATACATCCATTATGGGCGCTTTCGGAGACTATTACTTTAACCCCACCTCTCCCTACGGCGCCTTTTTCACCGACTTGACCAGGGACGATGTCGGCACGATGCGCTTCCTGTTGAGCAGCAACAATATCCGTTTCGAGAGCACGGGCACCAACACGACGGTCGAAGTCACGAATACCACACCCCAGTTGCTGTTCACTTCGAACCTGACCCTCCTGGCGCAGCAGGCATTCACCAACAATGCCGCTGCGCTGCAGGCTTTGTTTCCCGGCCTGGTCGTGGCCTCCTCGACCAACACCTTCGTGAACATCTTCACCACCAATGTCACCATCACTTTCGTCAATTCCCCTTACGATCCCGCTGGGTTCCCTCCGACCCATCCCGTGTACACGACCAACATCACCGAAGCCGTCATCCCATGGTACCATCACATATTCGCCAATCTCGACGTGGTCGTGTTCACCAACGGCATGTGGGAGGCGGTGCCGGCGCCCGATATCACGCTTTTCAGTAATTATACCGTGGTCACCGTGCAGACCCAGACGGTTTCGATTACCAGCCCTCCGTACGACCCGGCCCGCCTTTTCACCATCGTCACCAGCACGACCTCCAGAACTGCCGCGCTCGACCAAATCTCCGGCCAGTACTTTATCTTGCCGCCGACCAATTGCGCCATTGGCGCGCTCCAACTCCAGGCATCCTTTGCCGGTACTTTCACCAACGTGCTCGCCTCGGGATCCAATACGACGACGCTCACCAACATCGTGGGGACGAGCGTTCCGTTGCAGGTCACGGTCAACGAAATCGAGCATGTTACCAATTACGCATTTGTCTATCTGCCAATCAATTGTATCACCAACAACACGGCCTTGTATCAAGGTGTTGAACAGCTCCGGTTCTTCCGGGCCGATTTTGATACATTGGTGGGGAGGTTTTTCAAGCCGATTACCAACCAATACACAATGTACGAGATCACCAACGGCGCGATCATCCCTCAAACCGTCGTGCGCGTCTTGACTCAACCCGACTTCTTGATGTCTGCCCAGGACTTGGAAGCAGGCCAGGGCGCGCTTCCGATCGATTTTGTATTTGCTCGAAATGTGAATTTCGATGTGAACAATATCGGCGCCGGCATTGCTGGTCCAGGCACCATCGACCCTCCACCTCCCGCCAACGTAATCATTTTCACCAAAGTCGGTCCTACTTTCGAAAATCTCGGTCTGATTGACACCAATTCGTTTCTGCAAGAGTCAAGCCAGTTTCCCGTGTGGTCCTGGGGCTCTTTTGACGGCACTACGAACCCTCCCGTCGTCTATCCCAACGGCCTCAGCCTGGCAGATATTGCAAACGAGGCATTGATCCAAGTCACACCGCCGTATTTGCCCAACGCCGGCCAGGGGTCACCGTATAGCGCCCAGATGCAGACGCAGAGCCAATCGCCGAATTGGAACGCGCCCTACACGTGGTCCCTGGCTCCGGGCAGTCCAGGTTCTCTTCCACCGGGATTGACTCTCTCCAGCGGGGGGCTTATTTCCGGCACACCGACTCAAAGCGGCCAATCCAATTTCGTAATACGTATTACCGACTCTATCGGGCGCACCTTTGATCGTAGTTATTACATTACCGTTAATTAACTTCGGAAGACCGTGCTCGACCGATACGAATGAAAGAATTTAGAGTAAAGATATGAGACAGAAGTTTCTCGCTGGCGTGGCCATCATGGCTTTGGTGCCCGCCATCCTGGCACAACCTTCCATTATTTGGCAGAATCCCGGCTTTTTCGATGCGAGCGCCGCCCTGCCAATCGACGCGCTTACATTCTGGAATCCCAGCGGGACCACCTTTGTATTTTCCACGGGGGTCGATCCATACCAGACTTTCGACACGCTGAATTATACCAACCAGGGGATCATTAACTGCAACCCTGGCTTTGACTTCGAAACTTTTCCGACAACCTTTGGCCAGGTGGGAATGGCTGCCAATTTTGTCAACCAGGCTTCCGGAAACAATGGCGTCATCAACTGCACCAGCGGGCTGTTCGGTTCCACCGTTTTATCGCTCGTCGGCAATTTGTTTTTTGCCCGGTTATCTGGGAGCGCCCAGTGCATCGTCGCCGCAACCAACATCATCAATTCCGGCACAGTCAGCATGGATGCCAGCAGCCTGATGAAGTTCACGGGAGAAAACGTGGATATGACAGACGGCACGCTGGCGATGGCCAACTTGAGCACGACTAACTTTGGTGTTTTGACTAACGCGGTGTTTCAGTTGTTTTTTGGATTCGGCCAGTCGGGCTGGCTGGATGGCTACTGGGGGGCCGGAAACGCGGTCGTCCCGCTTCCCAACCCATTCATTCTCCCTAATATGCAGGCTCTTCCAGCTTATCCCGGCGGCATTGCCACGCTTTTGAATCCTTTGAGCGTCGCAGGCGGATTGACCGACCAATATGAGATAGTCACGCGCAATCAATTTGCTTTCTTTTACTCTCTCTTTCTTCAATTCCCCACTGCTTACGTCGAGGACTCCGGCATCGTCGGTTCCAATCGCTGGGTCGAAGCCGTGCTCCTTCAGGACAACTACCCTGTTTACCTCGATACCGTGTATTTCCCGAACGCCAACCTCTTTGGCGGAACCAATCCGCCTTCTGAAATTGCCGTGCAATGGCAGTGGACGGCGACCAATTACCCTTCGGGCGCAATCCAGACAAATTACATTTATGTCACCGATAACTTTGGCGAAGTCACGAATATCGGCATCGGCTTGCATGGTGAGATTAATCGGCAAGCGCCTTTTCCGGAGCTGACTTACAAGCCCGAGAACTACAACATCACTCTCGGTGTTCCGTTCACGAATTTTTTTCAGACCACCCCCGCCGCGCCAAGCCCACTTACAGGCAATGCGCTCGGCGTCGAGCTTGGCGGCTTGGCAGGGCCTTACACCAACGATTATTCCGCGTACGAAGCAATCTTCACCACCGCCAACCAGCTCACGACCGACGTGGCCGGGGGCAACGTCACGAACCTTTCGGGGCGAATCGAGATTACCGCCAGGAACACGCTCGACCTCAAGGGTGCTCGCATCACGCCGCTCAATTACCTCATGCTGAATTCGACGAACCATTTCAAGGGCGCCAGGAATGCCCAAATCGCCTCGCCCAACTCGGATTTTTATCTGCGCACCACCAATGGTCTGCTATTATTCACAAACCTGGTGCAGCCCTACTTGCCCGACGCGCTGGGTCCGTGCGAGTTGTGGAGCGCTCGTTACACCAACGTCCAGGCTAACGTCGCCGTTCCTCCTGGCAGCACCAACCTCATTACCGTGACCAATAGCTATCACATCCTGTTCGTGGCCAATGAATTCGCGCCGGTCACGCCTACGGTCGTGCAAACACTCGAACTCACAGTCACCAACTTCGCGGGCGCCCAGAACAATCTGTTCATAAACGACCTAGTCAATGTGACGAGCAATCTGTTGCTGATCACCGATGCCCTTACTGTCACCAATGGTTACGGCGCGGCGAGACCCGGGGGACAACTCAATATATCCAATCCCAATACCCTCTGGCCGACCGCGTTGCCGAACTTGCAATACCTGACCAACTGGGGCCAGATCAGCAACGCCAACTCGGTATTTTTCGGCGGCTCTCACACCCAGCCGCCGTACAATCCAGACCTCGTCAATGTGCCTTATCAGGCCTTCGTCAATCATGGCTTGATCATTGATCAAGGCAGCCAGATTTGGTCGGTGTATTTCCAGAACGGGGATACCAACGCCGGGGGCACTTTCCAGGCTGGCAGCGGCCCGATCATCCTGCAGCAGTGCTTCAATGCGGTACTGATGAACGGAGCATTCTTCGCTGGCGGAGACGTGACCATAGATTCGGCCAGCCTTCTGGTGAGCAACCACGTCATCATCTCCGGCGGCGCGTTGACGCTTTCCAACAGCTATTACCTGGATGACGGCAGTTATGCTACGGCCAGCGCACTCAATGTCACCAACAAGAATTTTTGGAGTGTCGATAGCGGCATGAATTTGCCGGTGCTGCCCACCTACTCGAGCCTGCTCGGAACCACAATTTCGAATATTGATCTGTCCAATGAGGCAATTCCCAACGTCTGGGCGGGCATAGATCGCGGTCAATCACCTGATGGTTTTTCTGACAATGCCGCGTTGGGGCACTTGATCCTGGATGGGCTTGATCCTGCAAGTGAATTCGACTTCATTCTGCCTCCAGGTTCGGCTAATAATGCGATTTACATCGATCTGCTGGAATTGAACGATTTTGCGGGTGTCACGAATGCCTTTGACCCCCAAGGCAACGCCCTCAGTGTGCGGATTATGCCGGGCATGAAAATCTATTTCGGACGGGCGCTGGCCAACGGTGTGGAATTCTCTGCGAAGCTCAGCGAGAGTTTCGGCGTCGGACGATTTGATGCTCCGCCGGATGTCGCGGATAGCGGTCAATTTTTCTGGGTCACCAATTATACGTGCGGCTTTTTCTCCTCCACGAACATCGTCTATCCGGGCGGCGTGACCAACATGGTCAACGCTGGTCTGTACGCCGATTGCGTTGCCGGGAATCCCGGGGTCGTGGAGTGCAGCGGCGGCTTGCCGACGATTTTCAATGATTGCGCGCCGCCTCCGCCCGGCTACACCTCCCCAACTCCACCTGTGGCACCGGTCATCACCATCTCCTCCACCGCGGAGGGTACTGTAAACACGGCGCCAGCGGCGATTCCGCTCGTGGCGAACGTCATCACCAACGGACATACGGTTTCGAAAGTCCTGTTCTACGATGGCGCGAACTTTGGCGCTACTTTGCTGGCTTCGAACCTCGCAGTGCCCTACGCGAATACTTATACCTATACCTGGACCAACGTCGGTGCCGGCAATTACACACCGACGGCGGTTTTGGTTTATGACCAAGGCAGCGCGGTCGTCGCCACCCCGATCAATCTAACCGTCAACGGCGCGCAATCCACCAACGTGCCGCCGTCCAATCCAAGTGGCGTTGGACTCGTGCCGCCGCCGGTCGATACGAACATTTCCGGCGCGTTTAATTTTGCCAAGGGCTCTTACCATGGCCTGTTCTATGACACGAACGCGGGAGTGAACGCATCGAGCGCCGGGTCGTTCACCGCTACCACCACTCCGGGCGGAGGAGTCAGCGCCAAGATTGCCGTGGGTGGCCACACCTATAGCTTTTCGGGCAAGTTTGACAGCCAGGGAATGGCGACGGGCGCGGTTCACTCCGGCTCCGCCAGGCTGAATGTCCAGTTGCAGTTGACCTCCGACAACCAGCAAATCCAGGGCACGATTTCCCAGGGCAGCACTTGGTCCGCGGTTCTTCAGGCCGATCTACAAGCGGCGGATGCCGCCGGCGTCTATACGATGGTCGTCCCGCCTTCGACCACTGGCCCGCAGGGCTACGGAATCGGCACAGTCACGGTCGACGCCACGGGCAATTTGAAGTGGAGCGGCACCTTGGCGGATGGGACGAAGGTGACGCAAAGCAGCGCGGTATCGGCCCAGGGCTTCTGGCCGCTGTATGCCCCGCTTTACAGCGGCGGCGGTCTCGTCATGAGTTGGATGCAATTCATCACCGGCGGCCTCAATGGGGATTTGATTTGGATCAAGCCAGCGGGCGGCAGTTCCAAGTATTATCCGGGCGGATTCACGAACGAGGTGGAGGCGACCGGCTCGGCCTATTCGAAGCCGGCGCGGGGAACGCCGGTGCTCAATTGGCCCAGCGGCCTCGGCAACGCCATCTTCGAGTCCGGGGGCCTGAGCG
>Ga0073928_10011308_pt1 | contig 10427 bp, 9 predicted proteins | sample PaiPotPPA55metaG_FD_76969 | JGI IMG/M metagenome (GOLD analysis project Ga0073928, IMG submission 76969) | Iron sulfur acid spring bacterial and archeal communities from Banff, Canada, to study Microbial Dark Matter (Phase II) - Paint Pots PPA... ...
ACCAACACCACGGGCATATCCAGGGCAAGTCCGCCGCCGCCCAAGCCGATACCTCAGGAAACCAGTCGCGCCGGCGAGTGGGAAACCTTCTAAGGCCGCGGCGCCTGGTCTCCTCGTCGCTCTTCTGCCGAACACCGAGCCTGGCCACGCGACGCGTTCATCCAGCGGCCCCATCGACACCAGAGGATAGGAAGTGAGTCAAAACACATCAGATACCGGTCCACGCCGTCACTTCTTGCGCACGGTCATGGCGGTAGTGGGCACTGTGCCGCTCGCGCCGCAACAGTTGGCTGGCGCCGGCATCGCGGCGCTGGCCGCCGGTTCCGCCGCGGCGGCGGATGCACAACCGCCCGCTGGCGTGCCTGTCCTGGTCGGCTACGCATGTTTCAGTGCGGACGAGGCGGCCTTTGTAGAGAGCATGGTCAACGTGATGTGCCCCGCCGATCAATACACGCCCAACGGGGTCGATTGCGGACTGGCCATCTTTATAGACAGGCAACTCGCGGGCGCATTGGGGCAAGGCGCCGGCCGTTACATGTCTGGCCCGTGGGAGCCTAGCAAACCGCAAATGGGCTTGCAGTTGCCGCTCACGCCCGCGCAATTCTTCAGTGCCGGGGTGGCTGCGGCCAACCGCCAATGCCGGACGCAACTCGGCAAGACCTTCGATCAACTGGCGCCGGCCGACGCGGACGCTTTCCTGAAAGATCTCAGCCACGGCAAGGTTAAGGATGACGAACTTACGCTGGCGCCTTGGTTCAACGAACTGATGTACCCCTTGTTCGAACAGGCCTGCTTTTCCGACCCTCTCTACGGCGGCAACTATGACAAGGTGTTCTGGAAGATGGTCGGCTATCCCGGCCTACCGGCCACGCACACGCTGGACATGGTGAATTTTCGCGGCAAGCCCTATCCCGGCGCCCGAGATCCCAAATCAATCGTCGACTTCAGCTAGAGAGCCAGGTGCATGATCAAAAAATTACCCAAGCGCACCGTCGTGATCATCGGTGGCGGCTTGACGGCGGGTTTGATTTCTCGCCAATTGACTTCTCAGGGCGTGGATGTGCTGGTGCTGGAGCGCGGCGGCGAGCACGCTGAGGGCGCCGAGGCGAAGCTGCCGACGCAGCGCGACGAACTGCGCTGGGACACACGCCAGGGCCTGGTGCAACGCTGGAATGTGCAGACCTATACGCTGCGCCACAATCGTCAGGATGCCGCAGCACCGATACGCTGGATGGAAGCGTTTCTGCCGGGCGACGGCGTGGGCGGCGCCGCCAACCATTGGAACGGCCACACCTGGCGCTGGTCCGAGTACGAACCCACCCTGCGCACCCATTACGTCGATCGCTACGGCAAGAACGCGATCCCGAGCAACGTCACGCTGCAGGACTGGGGTATCACGTACCGCGAAATGGAGCCGTACCACGAGCTGTTCGAAAAGCTGTTCGGCATTTCGGGCCAGGCTGGCAACGTCAATGGCAAGAAGCACGCGGGGGGCAACCCGTTCGAAGCTCCACGGCGCGGCGACTATGCGCAAAAGCCGCTGATTACCACGCAAGCGGGCCTGCAGTTCACGGCGGCGGCCCAAAAGCTCGGTTATCATCCGTTTCCCATGCCGGTTGCCAATTCCTCGGGCACCTACACCAACCCGGACGGACAAAAGCTCGGTCAATGCCAGTATTGCGGCCACTGCGAGCGCTTTATCTGCGAGGCACAAGCCAAGGGGACACCGGACGTCTTGCTGTATCCCATGCTCAGGCAGCGCAAGAGCTTCGAGCTGCGCCAGCATGCCCACGTCCTGGGTATCGACTATGACCGCGCCGGGAAGCGCGTGACCGGGGTGCGTTACATCGATGTGCAGTCGGGCCAGGAGTATGAGCAGCCCGCCGACGTGGTGGTATTGGCCGCATTCACCATGACCAACAACAAGCTGCTGCTGCAGGACGGCATAGGCCAGCCCTACGACCCGGCGACGGGACTGGGCGTGGTCGGCAAGAACTTCTGCTACCAGACCAACTCCGCCGTGAACCTGTTCATGAAGAACAGCTGGATGAACCCGTTTCTCGCCACCGGCGGCACGGCGATGTGCATCGACGACTTCAACAACGACAACTTCGACCACACCGGCCTGGACTTCCTCGGTGGCGGCCTGATCAGCGCAGGCATGTTCAGCGGCCGTCCGATCAAGAGCCGGCGCTTGCCGCCAGGCACGCCGCGTTGGGGCACGGCGTGGAAGCAGGCCAGCGCCGACTGGTATGCGCACTCGATGGGCTTGAGCGTGCAAGGCAGTTGCTACCCGAACACGGAAAACTTCCTTGACCTCGATCCGGTCTACAAGGACGCCTACGGGCAACCGCTGGTGCGCATGACGTTCGACTGGCGCGCCAACGAAGAAAAGATGTCCGCGTTCGTGACCCGCAAAATGGAAGACATCGCCAGGACCATGGGCGCCGATATTGTCGGGCCGGCCGCACCGCGCAAGAGCCCGTTCGATACGCGCGTGTATCAAACGACCCACATCACGGGTGGCACCATCATGGGCGCCGATCCGCACTCGAGCGTGGTATCTCCGCGCCTGCAGCATTGGGATGCGCAAAACCTGTTCGTGGTCGGCGCGTCGGTATTCGTGCACAACGCGGGGTATAACCCGACCGGCCCCTTGGCCGCCATGGCCTTGCGCCTGGGCGAGGACCTGGTCGACTACGTGCAGCGTCCGCGCGAGCTGGCCTAAAGCGGGTTTTCCAACGTGATGCCGGACCAGCGGCACGCGACAATTCAGGAAGGAAATTCCAACGATGTCTATCAACACACTCGCGTTAGCCGCCGTGCTGATCCTGTCCGCCACCAGCGCAATGGCGCAAAGCGCCGGCACGCAAGCCTATGCACAATGCATGGCCTGCCATGCGACCAGCGCCGCCAACGGCATAGGCCCGGGCTTGCAAGGCATAGTCGGGCGCACCAGCGCCTCGCAGCCGGGCTTTCGCTACAGCCCTGCAATGAAGCGCGTCAAACTGACCTGGGACGAGAAGACCCTGGACGCATATCTGGAAAATCCGCAGGCCGTGGTGCCGGGCAACCTGATGCCCTATTCAGGGATGGCTGACGCCAAGCAACGCGCCGATCTGATCGCGTATCTGGCAACACTGAAGTGATCGGCCATTCCACCCGATAGAGCCGGCTAGATCTGCGCGGACCCGCCATCGACGAACAGTTCGCTTCCGGTGACAAAGCTGCTGTCGTCAGAAGCCAGGAACAGTGCCGCACTCGCGGTCTCCGCAGGATCGCCAAGGCGGCCTAGCGGTGTCGTGGTCTGCACGAACCGGATCATCTCGTTGCTCGCTTCTTCCGAGGTGGCGAGGCCATGCCATCCCGGTGTGGCGGTCGCGCCCGGAGCAAGCACATTGACGCGGATCTTGCGCGGCGCGAGATCGAGGATCCAGCTTCGCGCGAAGTTGCGGATCGCGGCCTTGCTTGCACTGTAGACGCTGAATGACGGCGTGCCGGTGACCGCGGCAGTCGATCCTGTGAGAATCACCGACGCACCGTCCTTGAGCAGCGGAAGCGCTTTCTGTACCGTGAAAACCGTGCCCTTTACGTTGGTCGCGAAGGTCTTGTCGAAGTGCTCTTCCGTAATCTCGCCGAGTGCTGCAAATTCCCCACCGCCGGCGTTCGCGAACAGGACGTCGATCGTTCCCGCCTCATCTTTTACGATGGCAAAAAGGCGGTCCAGGTCAGAGAGGCTGGACACGTCGCCCTGGATGCCACGCGCATTTTCTCCCACCTCGGCCACCGCCGCATCGAGTTCCTTCTGACGCCGGCCGCTCATGAAAACACGCGCACCCTCCTGCGCAAAACGCTTTGCCGTTGCGAGGCCAATGCCGCTGTTTGCACCCGTTACCACTGCCACTTTGCCGCTGAGCTTACCCATCTGACATCTCCTGATCGAGTTCGAAGATTCATTATGGTCGGGTACATTCTGTTAGGCTAGTACCTACCTAAAGGTATGTGTGGAGATTCTTTTTATGGAAAACCGGGCGTACAGCTGCGGGCTCGAGATAGCCCTCTCGGTTGTTGGCGGGAAGTGGAAGCCGATCGTGCTGTTTCATCTGAACAGTGGGCCGCGCAGGTTCGGCGAATTGAAGCGTCTCGTTGCCGGCATCAGTGAAAAGGTCCTGATCCAGCAAGTTCGCGAGTTGGCCGAGGATGGCATCATCGTGCGGCGTGATTACCATGAAGTGCCGCCAAGGGTCGATTATGAAATGACCGAGTTTGGCAAGACGCTGGCGAAAGCACTCATGCCGCTCTGTGCCTGGGGCGATGAAAACCGGGAACGCATAGACGGTTTGCTGCTGGACAAGGCAAAGATCGAATAGATGACATTCGGTGTACTGATAAACAGGATGTAAGCACGCGCGTGGAATAGCGCCGCTGATACGGGCTCGTTTGCATGAACCCGTGAAGCCATGAAGCCCGCCGGCCGCGCATGCGTGATCGCTGCAGATTGCACCCCAACGATCTCCTGCTGGAGAAAACTCAACAATGGCAACCGATGTGAAAACCAACCCCGCCTCGCCCGATCCCGACCATGTGCCTCGTAGTCGCCTGAGCGGCGCTGAACGGCGCGAACGCTTTATCGACATGGCGGCGGAAATCATTGTCGAGAGCGGGGTGTCGGCGGTGACCATGGAATCCGTGGCGGCGCGCTCCAATGTCGACAAGCGACTGGGTTATCGATACTTCACGAACCGCGACGATCTCATAGGGGCGCTCGTTGAACGTGAGTTCGAGGTCATGAGGCAACGCATTCATCAAGAGCTTCCCGTAATCACGAGCTTCGAGGAACGCTTGCGAGTCAATACGCGCTTATGGCTGGCGACTATCGCCGAGCGCGGGCCGTTGCTGCGCCGCTTGCTTTACGGCGAGGGACCGCATGAGCATTACGCGAGCACGATTCTCAACGCCGCGGTTGCCGACTGGGCCGCGATGATCGCCACTGAGACCGGCCTCGACACTACGGTCGCGGAGGTCGTGACCCGCATGCTGCTCGCCGCCATGTCCGGCGCTGTCGACGTCATGCAGACGGGCGTCAAACCTCTCGACGAAGTCGCTGATCTTTATTCCACGATCGCGCTGGCCGGCGTGCGAGCGGTCGCTCATCAACGTGACGGCGGCGGTCCACGCGGATAGAACTGCGGGTCGCCAATTCATTGTGGTGTTCGCCCCCGCTCATAAGTCACGGCATAGTGATTTATGAGATTTTCGATCCATGAACGGACGAGGGGTACAAGCAGTGGCAGAGACTACCGCCGGCGCGCGGGATACGACGTGATGCGTCCCATCGCATTGGACGTTCTGACCGCGGCAACACAGTGAGGGGGCATATGCTCATGGGGAGATACCCCTAGAGCACGGATTTTGGCCCGAACACTAAAGCAAGTGTCCTATTACACCATTGGTGCATGACCGCCACGACGACACCATGTAGCCGGACGAGCTGCCGCTCAAGGCGGCCGGAGGAAGCATGCAGGGCCACGCTCTGAGCGATATCAAGCGGGGTAAGCTAGCGTCATTCCAAATACAGGAACAGACCATGCAGGTCAACCCGCCTTCTTTCCTGGAAGAACGCTTCGAGGCGCAACGCCAGGCATTCGCGGCGGAATCGAATCCGCCGCTGCACGTTCGCATGGACCGGCTGAACCGGCTGCTTGCGTTAATGGAGAATCATGAAAGCGACTTCGTGCGCGCGATCGACGCCGACTTCGGCGGCCGGTCCGCTCATGAAACGCGGATCGCCGAGTTGTTCGTCGTGCGTGCGGGAATCCGCCACGCACGCAAACACCTGAAGCACTGGATGAGTCTGCAGCGGGTCGCGACCAGCCTGCACTTCCGGCCTGGCTTCAACCGTCTGCTTCGGCAACCGCTTGGCGTGATCGGGATCGTATCGCCGTGGAACTATCCCATTCAACTATCGTTGGGTCCGGCGCTGGCGGCCCTTGCCGCGGGCAACCGGGTGCTTCTCAAGCCGTCCGAACTGACCCCCCGCTTCTCCGAGTTGCTGGACCATCTGGTTAGCGCCTCGTTTGCGCCGGATGAGTTGAGCGTAGTGAGCGGCGGCGTGGACGTGGGGGAGGCTTTTACCCGCCTGCCGTTCGATCACCTGTTCTTTACCGGATCGACCCACGTCGGCCGGCAGGTCGCCCAGGCCGCGGCAGCAAACCTTACGCCGGTGACGCTGGAACTCGGCGGAAAATCGCCCGCAATAATCGATGCCTCTTGCGACATCCCTGCCGCCGTGGCGAGCATTGCCTACGGCAAGTTCCTGAATGCCGGACAGACCTGCATTGCTCCGGACTATCTTCTCGTGCCCGCGGGTCTGGCTGAGAGCATCGCCGATCAACTCAAGGCGGCTATTACGCGCCTCTATCCCACGCTGATCTCCAATCCGGACTATACGGCGATCATCAGCACGAGGCTTCGCGAACGGCTGCTTGCGATACTGCAGGAAGCACGCGATGGCGGTGCGCGCATTGTCGAAGTCAACCCGGGTCGCGAACACTTCGACGAGACGACGCGCAAATTTCCGCCAACGCTGGTGGTCGGCGCGGCCGCGAGCTCGCGTCTGATGCGAGAGGAAATCTTTGGGCCGCTGCTGCCCATTATCGAATACGACGGGTTGGATCAGGCCATTGCCAGGGTGAACCGAGGCGACCGGCCGCTCGCGCTGTACTGGTTCGGCCGGAGCACGGTCAATCGCGACCGGGTGCTGAACGAAACGGTGTCGGGCGGTGTCACGATCAACGACTGTCTGTGGCATCTGGCGCAGGAAGCGCAGCCTTTCGGCGGTGTCGGCCCGAGCGGCATGGGTGCTTACCACGGCGCATGGGGTTTTCGTACCTTCAGCAAGGAGAAACCCGTTTTCTACCAGGCGCGCCTGAACGGAACCCGTCTTTTCCATCCCCCTTACGGCAAGACCTTCGACCTGATGCTGCGTCTGATCAAACGTATTACGTGAACAAAAAGCCGGCGGCATGGTGCACGCCGACTACCTGGCAGGAGACCGGAATGAGCGACGTTTTCGATTTCGTTGTGATCGGCGCAGGCTCGGCTGGGTGTGTCGTCGCGGGGCGGCTGACTGAAGACCCCGCAGTCACGGTCTGCGTGCTTGAAGCGGGCGGGAGCGGGGACAGCGCGCTGGTGAACATCCCGGCCGCTGCCGTCGTCATGTTGCCGACCCGACTCAATAACTGGGCATTCGAAACCGTTCCGCAGGCGGGCCTTGGCGGGCGCAAGGGTTACCAGCCGCGCGGCAAGGCGTTGGGTGGATCGTCCGCCATCAACGCGATGGTCTATGTGCGGGGGCATCGTTCGGACTACGATCATTGGGCGTCGCTTGGCAATCAAGGATGGTCGTATGAAGACGTGCTTCCGTACTTCCTGCGCAGCGAGCACAACGAGCGGATCACCAACGAATGGCATGGCCGCGATGGACCGCTTTGGGTCAGCGACTTGCGTACCGACAATCCATTCCATGCAAGGTACCTCGAGGCCGCGCGCCAGACTGGCTTGCCCGTGACGGACGACTTCAACGGCGCGGAGCAGGAAGGCGTCGGGATCTATCAGGTCACGCAAAAGAATGGCGAGCGCTGGAGCGCCGCACGCGCCTATTTGGTGCCGCATATGACGACGCGCAAGAACCTCTCGGTCGAGACTCATGCTCACGTGCAGCGGATCATTTTCGAGGGTTCACGCGCTGTCGGCGTCGAGGTAGCGCTGGCAGGCGAGACTCGCGTTATCCGTGCTCGCCGTGAGGTGATCGTGGCGGCGGGCGCATTGCAGACGCCACAACTGCTAATGTTATCCGGCGTGGGTGATACGCAGGAGCTCGGCCGGTTCGGGATTCCGGTCGTCCGGCATTTACCGGGGGTGGGCAAGAACCTGCAGGATCATCCTGACTTCATCTTCGGCTTCCGGACTCGTAGCCTCGACACGCTGGGCATCTCGTTGCGCGGCAGCGCACGTTTGCTGCGGGAAATCCTGCGCTTTCGCCGTTCGCGCCGTGGGGCGCTGACGTCCAACTATGCCGAGGGCGGTGCGTTCCTCAAGACACGACCCGACCTGGCAATGCCTGACGTCCAGCTTCATTTTGTCGTGGCGCTGGCGGATAACCACGCACGCACAGTGCACCTGGGCCATGGGTTGTCATGCCATGTGTGTTTGCTGCGGCCGCGAAGCCGGGGGGAGGTGACGCTCCAGAGCAGGGACTCTCGAGATGCACCCCGCATCGACCCGGCGTTCTTCAACGACCCTCGCGATCTCGACGACCTGGTGGAGGGATTCAAGCTCACGCGCCGCCTGATGCAAGCGCCTGCTCTTGCTGAATGGGTCACGAAGGACTTGTTTACCGCGAACGTGAACACGGATGATGAGATTCGCGATGCGTTGAAACGGCGTGCCGACACCGTTTATCACCCGGTCGGCACTTGCCGGATGGGGCAGGACGCTCATGCGGTGGTGGATTCGCAACTACGCGTGCGGGGTCTGCAGGGTCTGCGTATTGTCGATGCGTCGGTGATGCCGACGTTGATTGGCGGTAACACGAATGCACCGACCATCATGATCGCGGAAAAAGCAGTCGATATGATCAGGGGTGGTCTAGGCGCGCGTCCTCAGTCCGTGGATACCCTCGATCGCGACCCTGCTCACGCACGGGCGTGAATGTTCCGAGCCCGACAACCCATCACTCGCCGGCGAGACGCACCGGCGCAGACCGTTCAATGACCTGCATGCTGCGTCCGAACACCACGCGCGAGAAGAAGTGCGCGAGAACCGATTCAGCCAGTTCCCCGCTCACGGTTTGCGGATTGAGCGAATAGAAGAACTGCACGCCGTTGCATAACGCCATCAACCCGAGCGCAAGCGTTTCCGCCGGCAAGGGCGTGCCTGCACGGGCTGAAAACTCGCGGATATTTAAAGTTAACTGCTCGAGCTTTTCGCGCAGGAAAGCGTTGAAGATCACGCGGAAGTGAGTGTCGCGCGAAGCCAGCAGTTGCGCTTCGACCCAGAGCAGGAAGTTTTTGTTGTCGCGGTATAAGTGGCTGTAAAAAAGGAGCGCGCGGTCTTCCAGGCCTTCACGTGTGGTCTCCCCTTGCATGATCTCGTGCAAGCCGGCCTGCATGGCAAGGTGATCGCGTTTGAGAAGTTCAATAAGCAGTTCCTGCTTGCTGTGAAAATTCGAATAGAACGCGCCACGCGTATAACCTGCGGCCAATACGATTTCTTCAACGCTCGCCGCGACGAACCCGTTTTTCGTGAAGATGATCTGAGAAGCGTCGAGCAAACGTTGGCGCGTTTGTTCGCGGGCTTGCTCGCGGCTGAGGCGTTCGCGGTTCATGTCGTCAACGCGACTATTGAGCGGCCGAGGACGCAGGTGTCGCCAGCGGTTCGCCGGCTATCTCCCGGAGCCACTCCATGGTCACTACCGGCGCTGTTACCGGCAGCATATGGCCGCCGTCGACCAGTCGCAAATTTGTCCTGTCCAGCTTTGCCTTGAGCGCTTCGCCCTGACTCCGCCAGTCCAGGATCCTGTCTTCGCGTCCGTAGAGTACGTCCACGGGCAGGCGCAAACTTGCGTACCGGGTTTCCATGGCCGGGAGTTCGTCGGCGATCGCCATCAGGTCGGATGACGCCGCATAGAAACTGCGTGGCCTCAAGCCAAGCAATCCGCCCCCTTTCGTGGCGAAATCCTTGGGGACGCTATCGGGACCGAACACGATGTCCATGATGGAGCGGCTTCCCTTGATAGCAAACGGAATGGCCACCGTGACCGAGACGATCCGCCGGACCAGCGGGGACCGGATCAGCAGCCCGCCGAAGGCGTGACCAGCCTCGACCAGGTGAGTGAGCGGGGCGATCAACGCCAGCCGGCTGACGCTGTCCGGATGATTGAGGCCGACTGCCAGCGCAATGGCGCCGCCCAGTGAATGTCCGACCAGGACCGGCTTGTTCAGTCCCATGGCGTCAATGAACATTGCCACGGTTCGGGCCTGTGCCGGGATGCCGGCGGACGAGCTTGCGCCTCGCGTTGAATGTCCCGAGCCTGGCCGGTCGATGAGGATCACCTTATGCGTCTGTGCCAGCTCGTTCAAGTGCAGGTACGCGAAGTTGCGCAACTGCCCGCTCAAGCCGTGGACGAAGACAATAGGCGGCCCATTCCCGTATTCGACGTAATGAATACGGTCCGCGCCAATATCGATGAACCGGCCCTGCGGAGGCAGCGCCTGTTCGACGCGGCGTGCAATGTACAGCGAAAAAATGACGAGGCCCGCGATCACGATGACGCAAACGGCGATGATGGACAGGAAAATCAGCGTCACGTATTTACCCTTGCTTTTATGCGTGCTCTTGCGCTTCGCGCTTGAGCGTGGCTGTAG
>Ga0073928_10011309_pt1 | contig 10426 bp, 7 predicted proteins | sample PaiPotPPA55metaG_FD_76969 | JGI IMG/M metagenome (GOLD analysis project Ga0073928, IMG submission 76969) | Iron sulfur acid spring bacterial and archeal communities from Banff, Canada, to study Microbial Dark Matter (Phase II) - Paint Pots PPA... ...
GACGCGTAGATCCGTTGCGCCCAGTGATCGGCGACATCGGGGAAAAACATGGCCGCGCCGGCTGCCATCGCGGCGAGCAGCAAGCCGGTCAAGACGGCGCGCATGCCGGCCTTGGCCAGGTGCCGCGCCGACGGCGCCGACAGCCACGTAGCGAAGGCAAACAGCAGGACGGTGCCCACCAGCAGGCTCCGGGTAACGCTCAGCAATTCGATCAGGATCGTGCCGAGGAAGAGCGCGAGGTTGATCATGGTGAAGCGTTTGGCGATCACGAACTGATGCAGGAGGACACCCTGCAAGCCGAGGAAGGTCGCCGATATGATCCGGTAGCGCACGTCGTCGAGCGGGCCGCCGCTGGTCGCCATGCCGTAGGCGAAGCTGAAGACGAGCGAGAGAGCCATCGACCAGAACAGCGCCTTCTCGAACTGCTCGAGCCGATCGCCTTGCCATGGCCGGCATGCGGCCAGGTAGCCAAGCAGGAACAGCCCGAAGGGCAGCAGGGTGCGCAGATAGTTGCCGAAGTCATTGTCCTGCATGAGCTGGGCCACGATGCTGCCGGCCACGGTCGCGACGGTTCCGGCCGTAATGATCGAACGGAAGCGCGAGCGCCGCGTGAAGCCTGGCGCGATCAGCCACAGGATCAGCCCGGCGCCGAGCACCGGCAGGGTCATGATGATCTGCATCGCGTGGCTGCCGTCGTCCAGTCCCGCCTTGTAGTCGAAAGCGAGAGGGCATATCAGCAGCCAGATCCATAAAGTCGTGAATTTATTGCGCATGGCTTGTCTCTCTTCTCAACTCTCAGTTTTGAGGTTTCGCTGCGGACACTTCGACGTTCGGCGGCGCGTGGGACCTGGCTCGGATGCAGGCAATATTTGCCTGACTGTTTTCCTGAGCATGCCTTGCTGAAAGCATTCCTTCCGTTGCATGCATCGCATAACGTGTTCGGTACCCGTTTTCAGCACCCATTCTCAAGGTCGGCGGGCCAGGGCGGATTCAAACGGCTGCTTACTTCCGATGTGAAGGAGCGGCGGGTCGAAACTGGATGAACACGACCCGCATGAATCGTTCCGCGCGTTCGCCGCGCGGCGAGCCAGACACGCCGTCTATAGTCGTTCGCCCCCGCTTTTTCCGAGGCGGCTGGCCGGTTGCTCGGAATATAGCAGTGGCCGAATCGGCTGCATCCCGGGAGGCGGTAAAGCACTAGTCTTCGTCTTGAATCGACGGGCTGGCACACGTGCGCCGCCGCACGCAACGCATGGCGGAGCCCCTGTTTGCAACAGCTTCCCGTTGTTTGCGAATTGCCGCGGCGCACTGCCCGGCAATTCGCACGAGGCGTCGCATGCGTGCGACAGCCCGCAGTGCATGGCCGTGAATGGCGTGATGTTGGCGGATGAAACCGGAGTGCTCAGACGAAGATTCAGGGACTGACAGTCTGAACGCGGTTTGCGTCCGGTCGGGCTGCGGTCTGGTTCCATACCGGCGGCGGATTTCGCCAGGAGAGTCGGGAACAAATACCGAAAGACAGGTCGGAAACGCGGAGCACACGCGCCGCCGCAAAAGGGGAACACCATGGGCTTGTTCGGCAAACCACGTACACAACAAACATCGAACCGATCGATCGAACTCGACTTCATCCGGGGCATTGCGATCATCGCCGTAATGGGCTTTCACTTTCACTCGGTCAAGACCGGCTATGCGTTTGTCAGCTGGATCGAATATCCGTTGAAAAGTTTTGGCCGCGAGGGCGTCAACCTGTTCTTCACGTTGAGCGGTTTTCTCGTGGGCGGGCTGCTGTTGAAACAATATTCGGAAGCGGGACGGATTGATGCCCGGCGCTTCATCATTCGACGCATCTTCAAGATCTGGCCCGCGTATTACGTGCTGATCCTGTTCCATGTGTTCGCCGGCCGCCATCCTACGGACACCTTCCTGTTCCAGAACCTGACGCACATGCAGAACTACCTGGGCACGTCGATCAGTCAGACCTGGAGCCTCGCGGTTGAAGAGCATTTCTATCTTTTCCTGCCCGCGCTGCTGTTGCTGTTCGTGCGCTTCAAGGTGGGGGCGAATGCGATCATCGGCACCTTGCTCGGGATCTGCGGCATCGTGCTGCTCGCGCGTTGCGCGGTGGTGTCCAACGGCGATCTGGATGCCGCGTTCTTCCAGACGCAGTACCGCATTGACAGCCTGCTGTTCGGCGTGATCCTTGCCGCTTTCTACTGGATGAAGCCCGACGTTTACAAGAAATTCGCCAACCAGAAATGGCTGCTGCTCAGCATGGTGGCGGTGTTGATTGCGTGGCTTGTCCTGGCTACGCCGCACTTTGCGCTCGACGAAAGTATCGGCTACACGATCCAGGCGATCGGTTTCACTGCCGCGATCGTGCTCTCGGTCGAATACTCGGGGGCTATCCGCGATTCGCTTGCCTATCGCGCGGTCGCGTGGATCGGTGTGTATTCGTACGGCATCTATCTGTGGCATTCGCTGGCGCTTGCACCTGCCGACATCATGATCCGCAAGATGGCCGCCATGCACATTCCATCGCTTGCTGCCTGGGCGCTGGTACTGAGCGCCCAGTTTTGCATCGCGATCGTGATCGGCTATGTGACTACGCGTGCAATCGAATTCCCGTTCCTCAAGATTCGTGACGCATTGTTCCCGGCCAAGCGCAAAGGCGAAATGGAAGTGCCTGTAGTGAGCACGCACGTGTCCTAAGCGCGTCTATGAAAACCGCGCTTTGTATCAAGCGCGGCTGTCCCCTGATTGACCGAAGTGTCCGGGCGCTTGCCCGGACCGTGCCAACTCCTTGTCTGGAACGATCATGGAAGCACTTCATTACTGCTGCTTCAGATGCATGACAGGGGATGCCCTGCATCCGATGCCCAATAGAAGGTCGTGCATGGACGACCCGGAGGTTCGCCCATGACACAGGCACCGCGCATCGCCGCGCTTGATGTTGGCCGTACGCCCGCCGTGATCGGTGTGATTGCGGTTCACCTTGCACCGTGGATGGTGGAGAGTCCTGTGTGGCTCGATACGCTTGCCAATCTCGGCCAATACGGCGTGCAGTGTTTTTTTGTAATCAGCGCAATCACGATTTTCGCTTCGATCGAGCATGATGCGCAGCGTTTAAACGGAACGCGCGAGGTGTTGCGAAACTTCTATGTAAAGCGTTTTGCGCGGATCGCGCCGCTTTATTACCTGGCGATTATCGGTTACGCGGTCGTCGACCATCTGGCCCTTCGCGCGCACGGCCACATGCTGTCGCCGCACAGTTTTTCCGATGTCGTCCTCAACCTCGTCTTCCTTCATGGGTGGGTTCCGTCGGCGTCTGACAGTGTCGTTCCGGGTGGCTGGTCGATCAGCGTCGAGATGCTTTTCTACCTGATCGCGCCGGCGCTGGTGTTTTTGTGCCGGACCACGCGGGGGCTGGCGGCCGTGTCCGTGCTGACCGCGCTGTTCTCGGTGTCGTTCTGGTATTTGGGCGCGTGCGGCGGCGGACCGGCATGCCGCGTAGTGAACAACGAGTTTTTCTATTTCTGGCCGCCTACGCAGTTGCCGTGTTTTATCGTCGGCTTCTGGACCTGGCATCTGGCGAAAGATTATTTGACCGGCGACAGGGTGTTGCCGTTGCGTGCATGCAAATGGCTGGCGGCTGGCGGAGTAGTCATGGTCGCCGCGTTGTTCCTGGCCGGCACCGGACGCGGGATGGCTCATGGTGTTGCGCCGACATTCGCGGCCTTGGCGACTGCCGCGCTGATGCTGTTGTTGACGCGGGTCTCTTCACGGACGTTGCAGACGCCTGCGATGGTGATCCTGGGGCGCAATAGCTTTGGCATTTACATCTGGCATTTCGTCGCGATTCTCGGCGTGCGTGCGGTGGTCAAGATCGATGCGGTCGATGATTTTGCCGAATATCACGCCGTGCTGGTTTTTGCTGTGTCGATGGTGGTCGCAACAGTCGCAGCTTATGCGGGTGCGCGGTTTACCGCGCGGCGCGTTGAAGAACCGTGTTCACGGTGGGCGCGGGAATGGTTAGTCAGGGTTCCTCTCAGAGTCCCGGCCGCGCAGGGCGGAGCGGCTGATGGCACTGAAGGGGCTTGACCGCATTCCATTTATTACTTAAGTAGACAGGATTCGCAGTGCAGAGCCCATCTGTGCGGTGACGGCTCGGACAACTGCTCGCCGGCTTCTTTTGCGAGTGCAATGCCGCCAAAGAATAGCCGAACTGCGCCATGCCGATACTGCCTTGCAGCTCGGCGCTGCTACCATTCCCAGCAAACGACAGGGGTCGACATGAGCACTACGACAAGTAAGTCTGGCGGAGTTCTACCAGCGCTCACTAGCATCCGCTTTTTTGCGGCCCTGACGGTGGTGTTATCGCATTTCACCGAATTGGGTTTGCTTAACCTCCCCAAGTGGTTCTTTAATTTCGTGGATGGCGGCCGGCCCGCCGTGTCACTATTTTTCGTGCTCTCCGGGTTCATCCTGACTTATACGTACCGGAAAACAATCGGTACCGAGGGCCCGGCGCGTTTCTATGTCGCCCGCTTCGCCCGAATCTATCCGGTCGTGCTTCTGTCCCTGGTTCTGTCGGGGCTCGTCACCGCTTATCTGCTTAGCGGCGGCGACGCATCGCTCATGCTCGAGTGGTACGCGCTGAAGAATTCGATTTATATCTCGCTCGCCGTCAGCCTGATCTGCCAGCTATTGCTTCTGAACGCATGGTTTCCGTTCGCCGCGATCAATCAACCGTGGAACGGGCCCTCATGGAGCATCTCCTGCGAAGCGTTCTTCTACGCGCTATTTCCGCTGCTCCTGCGCAGGCTCGAAGCAATACGCGTGAAGACGTTGTTCGTTGTGTGTGCGGGACTCTGGATACTCCAGGGGCTGTGGATCGTGTTTCTTCAGCATGCGCTTCCAGCTAGCCGCCACGGCTTTCTCGTCGCCGAGTTCCCGATTACGCACCTGTTCGAATTCATCATTGGCATGTGTACCGCGATCAAGTTTGACGAGTTGCGCGCGCGTGGCACCTCGCTCCACTCTCGCGGCGTCGCGCTGATTTCAGTGGCACTCGTTGCGATCCTGGTGCTTGCATTCTGGCGTCCGGTTTCGCCCGCCTACTATCTGGAATCACCGTTCTTCGCCGCGCTCATACTCGGCCTTGTCTTGCTGGAACGGCCCGTCGTCGGACTCTTGAATCAACGTTGGCTCGTGCGCCTGGGTGAGGCAAGCTATTCGCTCTACCTCATTCATGTGCCGCTGGCACATCTGGCGTTTATCGCGGGGTTCAGGCAATCGAACGGGTGGATCGCCATGGTCTTCTCAATCTGCCTGAGCGCCGTGATCTTCCTGTATTTTGAGGAACCCATGCGAAGGCGGATCCGCGCGAGGTTATCAACCCTCGCGCCGTCAGCGCGGCCGGCAACGGCGCTGCATGATCGGGCCGCATGACGTTCTCGGAGGGAGGGAGCGCAGCTTGTTGAGCGCCGGTCAGACTGCGCTCATTGGATCGCTCATTCGATGCCGGGTAGCTTTAAACAACCTTTAAATCATCGCCTGCCGCAGCGTCTGCTTGAAATGGCTCAACGTATTGCGTTCCAGCAAATGCGGCCCGGCCGGCGCTGCGGCGGGGTGCTCCTCGAACACCTTGTCGAAAGCGCGATTAATCGACTCAACCGATAACTCCTCGACCACCGGCCCCAGTTCACCGGTCCGGCAGAACCATCCAATCAGCCCGTCGGCCGTGGCGACCACGGGCTTGCCGAACCGGTAAGCCTGGACCAGTACGCCGCTCATGCCGTAGTGCCCTTTGTAACCAAGCCAGACCACATCGCAGGCGGAAAACAGGTCGAGTTCTTCCTCGGCGGTAATAAACCGGTCCATGAAAACCGCTGGCGGCGAAAGTGCGTCCGCCGATGCAAAAAACGCCCGGATCTCGTCGTCCTGTGCACCGGCCACCACGAGCGTCGGCTGATCGGCAGCGCCGCGCTTCGCCAGCGCCGCGACCAGCTCCTGGATCCCCTTGCGCTCGGTGATTGCGCCATAGACAAGCACATGCTTGCCCGTGCCAAGCCCGAGCCTCTGGCGGGCCGCCAGCGGCTCGGCGGCCTTCGCGTCGGGGAATGGGTCGGCGAGATACTGGACGGCCGCGCCACGGGCCGCCTGATGACCCGCGCGCGCGCACCATTCGGTCAGCGTGGGATCGATGGTCAGCAAGGTCTTCAACCCCGGCGTGCGGATAGCGCGCTGAAATAGCTGCGCCTTGATCGCGTTGACCAGCGGTTCGCGCGGCGCCTTCACGCCCACCTTGGCGTGATGAAAATTGGCCCGCATCGTAATGCCCACCCACGGTGTTACGCCAAACGGCGAACCCGTGAACGGCAGCGAGTAAAAGAAATAATCGACGTAAGGGACCACGACCAGCGCGATGTTGCGGTTGCGGCTGGCGGCGTCGAATGCATGCTTGAAATCGCGGAAGAACCGCACGTAACTGACCTTCGCAAAGCCGCTGCGGCCATGGACAAGCGGCTCGACAAACTGGATCTGCAATTCGGGCCGGTTCTCCTGGGCAATGCGCACGGCGAGCGAATGCGCCGCGTTGGCGGGGTCGGTCACTATTACGCACCGGTACCCCGCTTCCATATAAGCCGCGGCCGCCCACTCGGCGTAACGCCAGCGATGCCCGGTGAAATTCGGTTCGACAATCAGCACGGTGTCGAGCGTGTCATTGGCCATGGTCGTTGTTTTTTTGAAAGCGTACAAAAAGAGTGTGGCGTGGGGCACGCGAAGTGCAAAACGTCCACTCGAAACTGCCGGATCGGACTGCACGCCTTCATGCGCGCCGCAGCAAACATCAGTCGATAACGTCAACACTAGCATTGCTGCACGCTACGCAACCGCCAAACTCAGGGTATTCCTCTGGCGAAAAAAGACAGTGAGCCAGCGCACACGAGGGCCGATATCGACTACGAGATGGCGCACGGCACAGGGCGCGTCACGTTACCTTTGCGGAAACCTTGGGGTTTACATCGTTAATGCAAAGTCACGTCGCGCGGGCAACCCGTTTGCCACGCTCCAACTACAAAAATTCGATCCGACGCGAGGAATGTCTGTGAGAGCAGTTCGCTTACCATTTTCAACCGCGAGCGTGCGTTTTGACCAGGACGCCGCCATCTGGGTGCTGCTGCAGCAAATCGTCGTGCGGGGATTCGTCGCGGTCAAGTTCCTGGCGATCGGCCGGATTCTCGGACCTGCCGCGATAGGCAGCGTCAGTGTCGCGTTGCTGGCGGTGGCCATAGCCGAAGCGCTGAGCGACACGGGCCTTGCACAAGCCGTCGTGCAGGGCCGCGAAACACCGACCCGTTCGGAACTGGGCGCCGTGTGGACCACGCTGGCCTCGCGCGGAGCGTTGATCGCGCTGCTGATTGTCTGCGCCGCGCCGCTGATGGACCAGCAGTTCCATCTTGGCGGCTCGCTGCTGCTGTTGCAGCTCGCCGCGCTGTTGCCGCTGATTCGCGGCGTGGCGTCGCCGGCGTATTACATCGTGACCCGTGAGCGCGGATTCATGCGTATCGCGGGCGTGGAGATGTCGTCGGCCTTCCTCGATTGCGGGATCGGCCTGGCCTTCGCGCTCGGCGGTGCGGGCGCCTATTCAGTGCTGCTCGGGATGGTGGCGGGAGAGACGCTCAAGACGGTCCTGACCTGGACGACCATGTCGCCGCGCCCGCCGCTGCGCTTGTCGTGGAAGGGCATTGGACATTACGTGAATTTCAGCCGCTGGATCTGGGCGGGCAGCGTGGTGAACCTGCTGCTCAACCAGTTCGACAAGGTGATTGTCGCCAAGCTGCTCGGGCCGGCGCAATTGGGCGCCTACCAGATGTCCTCGAAGCTCGCCCAGATGCTGCTTGCCGATGCCGCCATCGCCATGTCGCAATACCTGTTTCCGACGTTCGCCGCGCATCACCGCAAGGATGCGGATTTTGCCGCGCGATTGTTCCGCCGTTATCTTGCGCTGATCGCGGGCGGTCTCGTGGTGCTGGTGATATTCCTGCGCTTCGCCGCCGAACCGCTTTTCCAGATCGTGCTGGGAACCGCGTGGCTGCCCGCCGTGCCGCTGTTCCGGATCTTCGTGGTCAACATGGCTATCGGTGCCGTGATCGCCGTGCTGGTATCGTACTTGCGTGCGGTGGGCCTGCCGAAGGTCGCCACGCACGCGTCCATTATCCAGGCTGTGGTGCTGCTGGCCACGGTGCCGGTCGCCACCCATTTGTGGGGCGTCACCGGCATTGCCTGGGCAATGACGGTCGGTCTTGGTGCAGCCGCCGGGTGGATGTTGTTCCGAATCGCCAGGGAGGCGTGATGCGCATCCTTCATCTTGTTCTTGCTCCACGCCTTTCGGGGGCGGAAGTGCTGGCCAAGGACCTCGCGATTCATCAGCAGAGGAGCGGCGAAGTGGTCGGCATGACGTCGCTGCGGCCGCAACACGACGACTTCGTCACGCTGCGCGAGGAACTCGACGCCAACGGCGTGGAGTGCATGTTTCCCCGCGCATTCCACGGCACGCTCGGCAAGCTCTGGCATTTGTACCAGGCGGTCCACCGCTATCGTCCGGACGTGGTGTTTGCCCACGCGACCATTCCCGCTTTCTACGCACGTGCGCTGCCTATATCTGCGCCCGTGGTGTACGTGATGCATTCCGCCACCAACGACTTCGAGCGCGGTTTGTTCCGGCGTATTGAACGCGTGTTGTCGCGGCGGGCGCGGGCGGTGATCGGGGTGTCGCCGGCGAATATAGACGACTATGTGGCTGCTGTCGGCCGGCATCCGTCAATGCAGCTCATTCCAAACGGCGTGGACATGGCGCGCTTCTCCCACGGCCTGGACGCCGATCTCGCCAATGACCATGCGCAGATCGTGCAGATCGGGCGTTATACGTCGGTGAAGAACCAGTTGCAGACGGTGCATGCGTTCAAGGAAGTGGCGCGGCAGGTGCCGCTCGCACGATTGCTGCTGGTCGGCGTGGTCGAGGATCCGGCCTATTTCACGGCGGTGAAGGATCTCGTGGTGAAGCTTGGGCTCGAGCGGCAGGTCACGGTGGAAGGGCCGCGCTCGGACGTTTCCGACATTCTCTTCAAGGCAAGCGTGTTCGCGATGCCGTCGCGCTCCGAAGGCCATAGCATCGCGTTCCTGGAGGCGCTTGCGTCGGGGGTGCCGATTGTCGCCAGCGACATCCGGCCGTTCAGCTTCGCGGCGGATTTTCCCGCTGTGCATCTGCTGGATCCGGAGGACACCTTGACATATGCACGCGCGCTGGTGACCGCGTTGGGAGAAAAGCGGGCGCAGCGGCCGCTAGGCGGCCTTACGCTCGCCGATACCGCCGAGCGTTATCTGGCTGTCGCGCGGCAGGTCACGGGGTACATGGCGGGTGCGCCGGCCTGAGCGCGGGGTTGCCCGCATTCCAGCGTCATAAAAAATGCCGGCTGTGCAAGCCGGCATTCCTGCTTCTAATTCCTGTTTCTATCCACGTCGAATCTTCAACTTTAGTGGATCAGTGAAACAACTTGGTCGCCTGGAGCAAGGTGTTGATCACGCCCCATGCAAGCGGTAGCAGCACATAGATCCAGAACACGCCGAGCAGCAGCTTGTTGGGCGGCGCGGCATCCGCGTTGGCGTTCAGGTCGGTATGAGTGTTCATGGTGTTCTCCGGTTTATCGTTGTCCTGGGATTCAGTCTGCCGCGAGTGCGGACGCGCTCATGTGATGTTTCTCGTGGACGCGCTTCACCAGCAGGTTGCAGATAAACCCGATCACCAGCAGTCCGGCCATGATGTGCAGGGTCGTGGTGTAGGCCTCAGCCTTGACCACGCCATGCTCCACTTCATACGCGCGGATGTAATTCACCAGCACCGGACCGGCGATACCGGCCGCAGCCCACGCGGTCAGCAGGCGTCCATGAATGCCGCCCACGAATTTCGTGCCGAACATGTCGGCAAGATAGGCCGGGACGGTCGCAAAGCCGCCGCCGTACATGGACAGGATCACACAATACGAGAGCACGAAGAGCGCAACGTTGCCGGCCTGCGCGAACTGCGGCACCAGCAGATACAGCACCGCACCGAGCACGAAGAAGACGAAGTAGGTGTTCTTGCGCCCGATCCAGTCCGACGCCGATGCCCACACGAAACGCCCGCCCATGTTGAAGAGCGAAAGCAGGCCGACGAAACCGGCCGCAGCCCCCGCCGTGACCGATGCCTTGAAGCTCTCCTGGATCATCACCGACGCCTGGCCCAGCACGCCGATCCCCGCCGTCACGTTGAGGAACAGCACCAGCCAGATCAGGTAGAACTGCGGCGTCTTGAGCGCCTGGTCGATATGCACGTGATTGCGCGTGATCATCTTGTTGCCGTTCGTCACCGGTGGCGTCCAGC
>Ga0073928_10011310_pt1 | contig 10425 bp, 10 predicted proteins | sample PaiPotPPA55metaG_FD_76969 | JGI IMG/M metagenome (GOLD analysis project Ga0073928, IMG submission 76969) | Iron sulfur acid spring bacterial and archeal communities from Banff, Canada, to study Microbial Dark Matter (Phase II) - Paint Pots PPA... ...
CCATTAAACGCGCGGTAGATTTCTTCTCCTCGGTGCATGCTCTGGAAGAAAAACAGGAAGAACTCGGCAAACAGCAGGAAGCGCTCGGGGAGCAGCAGGAAGCGTTAGGAAAACAGCAAGAAGGAATTCGCGTTGAAATTCCCGATATGACTGAAGACTTGCACAAACTGGAAGCGGAGCTGAAAGCTCTTGGAAAGAGCGGCTCGGAAGAAGACCTTGGGCGCATTCAGGAAAAAATCGGCGACCTGCAGAGCAAACTTGGCGACTTGCAATCCAAGGCAGGCGAGGCTCAGGGAAAGCTTGGAGAGAAGCAGGGAGCGCTGGGCGAGAAGCAAGGCAAGCTTGGCGAACAAGAAGGTGAGTTGGGCCGTCAGGAAGAGCAGATATTCCGGGATGCTTCGCGACAGATGAAAAGCCTGATCGACGACGCGCTTGCACATGGGTTGGCGAAGCCCGAATAACAACATTTACGATGTTGCCGGTAGGTTCCGCCGAAGCTGGGCCCGAATAATTTTAAAGCAAGGATCGGGCTGGCCGGCTGGTGCTAACGCCTCAGGGTAAAGGCCGTTCCCTCAGCGGCTAAAGCCGCACTTCGTGGCGTTGGCTGGTGGCACGGTTAAAGCCGTGCCTTGACGAACTCGGGTCAAATCTAAAGCGATATTCGCCCGCCTGAAGGCGGCCGCTACAGATTCAAATTCCGGCGCTTGTCACTCCGCAGTCTTCCTTGTAAATTGAATCGTTCATTAAAAACAGAAGAGGGATTCGTTTGCCGTCGCGCAAAACAATCGCTTTGAGACCGCATGCTAAAGCCAAGGTAAAATCTGCCGCGGGGCGCCCTGCTCCGCCGAAAGGCCGTCTCAGGCGACAGAGTCCATCCGCTATAAATATCCAGAGAAGCGAGCGGGATAAGCTCGCGGGCAAATGGTTTGAAAAGCTGGTGGCGTTGCAGGCACGATTGCGCGCGCCGAATGGGTGTCCGTGGGACCGCGAACAGACGCACGAATCGCTGCGCAAATTTCTGATCGAAGAGACATATGAAGTGCTTGACGCGATGGAAGCGGGCGACGCACGAGAATTTTCGGGTGAACTTGGCGATTTGCTGCTGCAGGTTATTTTCCATTCCATTCTGGCTGAGGAGGCAGGGAAGTTTACGATCAGCGATGTGATCGAGTCGGTGCATACGAAGATGGTCCGAAGGCACCCCCACGTTTTCGGTGATACGAAGGCGGCCAATTCGGCGGAGGTGCTGAAGAATTGGGAGCAGATAAAAGCGTCCGAGCGCGCCGAAGCGTACGGAGCTAAGAAAAATGCGGATCTCTCGGACAGCGCCGCGAGTATTCTGGCGGGTGTGCCGCGGTCGCTTCCAGCGGTTTTGGAGGCGTACCAACTTACCCGCCGTGCTTCGCGGGTTGGATTTGACTGGGACGACCTTGCGGGCATTTTGGACAAGTTAGATGAGGAGAAGCGCGAGTTGCAATCTCTGGTTGCTGCCGACACGAAGGACCTGGGCGCGGCCGGAAAGCGAGCGGCTGGTGCGCGTTTGGAGGAAGAAGTTGGAGACCTTCTTTTTGCTGGCGTGAATATTGCGCGGTTTCTTGGAGTCGATCCTGAAATTGCGCTGAAGAAAGCAAACCGCAAGTTCAAGGAGCGGTTTCATTTTATGGAGGCGGCTGCGGTGTCCGAAGGCAAGGAGTTTGCAAATTTGCCTCGCGAGCGCAAGGAAGAATTGTGGAATAGCGCGAAATTGGCTGAGCAGAAGAAGGGTTTGGGAGCGAAGAAAATGTCCGAGGCGGGGGGCGCGCGATGAATACTTCCCCGAAACACCCTGCGTCCGGCCTTTTACCGTTGAATATTGAAGTTCGCCATTGCGAAACGCTCGCCGAGTACGACGAGTGCGTGAAGATGGAACTGCTGACCTGGGGCGAACACCTGACAGTGCCGGCGGCGATTTTTGTGGTTGCGCACCACACGGGTGGACAAATACTTGCGGCGTTCGACCGCGGGAAGATGGTGGGATTCACGATGGCTTTGGCTGGGATGCGCGGAGGCAAGCCGTTCCTGCATTCGCACATGACTGCAGTGTTGCCAGATTATCAAAACCGCGGAGTGGGAAGGAGTCTGAAACTTTTTCAGAGAGTGGACGCGCTAAAGAACGGAGTGCCGCTGGTGGAATGGACGTTCGATCCGCTCGAGCTTAAAAACGCGCACTTCAATTTGACTCGGCTGGGCGCACTAGTTCGGCGTTACATCCCAAATTGTTATGGACTGACGGAGAGTCCACTGCACGCCGGTCTGCCGACGGACCGGCTGGTTGCCGAATGGTGGCTCGATTCGGACCGCGTGCGCGGGATACTGGCGGATAATCCGTGTCCACTGGGAGAAACGACCGAGCGTATTTCGATTCCCAGCAATATCGGCGCGCTAAAGTCAAACGATCACGCAGAGGGTGCCAGAATTCAAAAGCAGACGCGCGAGGCATTCCAAAAATATTTTCACGCGGGATACGTGGCAACGGGCGTCGAATCGCGCGACGGCGCCACCGACTATATTCTTGAGCCGGCTGCTTCGATCGGGGGATTGCGTCGGCCAGAATACCGTCCGGAAGAGTTCGAGGACTAAGACGACAACTTAAATGAGGCTAAAAAAGATTACTTTGAGGGAGATTCATCTCCCGCTGATCGCGCCGTTTCAGACAAGCTTCAGCGAAACTTCGCTTAGGCGCATCCTCTTGGTCGAAACGGATGTGGATGGCGTTTCCGGCTGGGGCGAATCCACGGCTGGGGAAGACCCATTCTATTCGTACGAGACAGTGGAAACCGCGTGGCATATCATCCGCGATTTTCTGTGGCCGATACTGAAGGAGAAAGAAATTGCGAGCGCCGCGGAAGTCTGGGATCTGCTGGCGCGCGTTCGCGGGCACAACATGGCCAAGGGGGGACTCGAAACCGCGATTTGGGACGCTGAAGCAAAGCAAAAGAATGTTCCGCTGGCCAAACTTCTGGGAGGCGTTCGCGAGGAAATTTCTTGCGGGGTTTCGATTGGCATCCAGCCGACAATCAAAGATCTGATCGCGAAAGTTGAAAAAGAGCTGGCGGCCGGGTATCAACGCATCAAAATCAAAATTAAGCCAGGAATGGATGTGGAACCGGCGCGCGCTCTACGCGAGCGTTTCCCGCGCATTCGGCTGATGGTGGATGCCAATTCCGCGTACCGTCTGGAAGATGCGCCGCTGTTGAAGCAGCTCGATGCCCTATATTTGATCATGATTGAACAGCCGCTGGGCTGGGACGATATCTATTCGCACGCGCAATTGCAGCGCCAACTGGACACGCCAATCTGTTTGGATGAGTGCATACACGACCTGGAACACGCGCGCGCGGCAATCGAACTCGGCGCATGCCGCATTATCAACATCAAGCTCGGGCGCGTGGGCGGGCACACGGCGGCGAAGCGTATCCACGATATTTGCCAGGCGAAATCGATTCCGGTGTGGTGCGGAGGCATGTTGGAATCCGGCATCGGGCGCGCGCACAATATCGCGATGTCAACACTCGCGAATTTCACTCTTCCCGGAGATGTATCAGCGAGCCGGCGATACTGGGCAGAAGACATTATCGAGCCAGAAGTAGAAGTGACTCGACAAGGAACAATCCGGGTTCCAACCGGGCCAGGCATCGGCTACGCGCCCCGCATGGAGCGCATCGAATCGCTGACTCACCGCATGGAAGTCTTCGAGTAACAATTTGAACTCAACTCCTGCCGAGAAGGCTGCGTCCACTGACCACAGCGTGGTGGATTCTCATTCGCATTTGAAACGTCCGAGTACGCTCTTTCTGGCCTCCATGGTCGCGCTGATGCTTATGCTGTGGTCGTTCAATTATGTGGCCGGTAAAATCGCGTTGCGGTATATGGATCCAATTTCGCTGGCGTGCTTTCGGATCGAGTTGGCCGCGGTCATTATGTTGGTGATTTATTTTTCGCGGCAGAAGCGTGCCGAGCTTCGATTACGAGATGCCTGGCCGTTCGCGTACTTGGGATTGTTCGGCGTGGTGATCAACCAGGGACTGTTCACCGTGGGGCTGAATTACACGACCTCGAACCACTCCGCGGTGATTATCGCGATAGGGCCGATTATCGTCCTGCTGCTTGCACGGGCAATGAAACTAGAAGCGCTTACTGCGGCGAAGATGGCGGGGATGGCGGTCGCGTTTACCGGAGTTTTTTTGTTGGAAGCGGAACAAGGATCCCCGGTGCACTCGCCATATCTAACGGGCGATTTAATTACGCTGGGAGGGACGATTGGGTTTTCGATTTACGCCGTATTGGGGAAAAAAGTGGCGGAAGAGTATGACGCGATCGCGATGAACACGTTTAACTGCGTCGCGGCTGCGATCATGCTGCTGCCTCTGACGGTAAGGCAGGGAATTCACCTCGATTGGCATGCGGTGGGATGGGTGGGTTGGGCCGGAATGATTTATATGGCAGCCGCGAGTTCGGTGGCGGCTTACACCATCTTTTACTGGCTGCTACATTATATGAGCGCTTCACGGATCGCAGCGGTAAGCTACCTCCAGCCGATCGTGGTGATTTTGCTCTCGGTGGCGTTACTCGGCGAAAATCCCACGCGGAATCTGCTTCTGGGGACGACGCTTGTTCTGCTTGGCGTATATCTGGCGGAGCGCGGCACGGGCTAGCGTCGTAAGGCCCTTTCTTGGTGCGGTTGAGCGACGCGGCACCGTACCGGTACCTTTTATCTACATCCACGGCTCGCGTACGTTCGTCCGAGCCGCTGAATTGTAAAATGTCGCTGGGATAAGAAAATCACCCGAAACTAAATATTGCGCAATGTGTTGTGTTATTTGTGGCGTAGTCCATTTAGCGCAGAAGGCAATGGCGGTGCGAGAAATGCAGGCTTTAGAGTGCTGCAACCAAGCATACACATCGAGAATCAAATGTGTTATGACGGTAGCGCGCATTCCCGGCCTTTGCCCTGTTGTGGCGCTAAAGTTAGCAAGGGGGCCCCAATGAAAATCTCCTCGATCTTGAAACTAATGTTGATTCTGATAGCGGCGGTAGCAATTACCTGCTTCCCCAGCCCGGCCTTGGCACAACATGGAGGTGGCGGGCATGGCGGTGGCGGAGGCGGCGGCTTTCACGGAGGCGGCGGCTTCGGCGGAGGTGGCGGCCATTTCGGAGGTGGCGGAGCTCGACCGAGTTTTGGCGGAGGCGCCCGTTCCGGCGGCTCAGGCGGCTTTCGCGGTGGTGCACCTCGCTCGTATGGCTCGTACGGGGCAGGCAGGCAGGGAGCCTACGGCAATCGATCGTATGGTTCGCGATCCTATGGGATGTACGGGGGAAGAGGCGCAGCTCCATCTGGTTCACGTAACGGGGCAGCGGCGGGGAACCGAACAAATTCAGGGATGAGCGCGCGTAATTCCGGCAATGGTGCTATGGCCAACCGCGGTACGACCTCGGGAAATAGCCGAGCGGGGTCAAGTGGGAATGCGGCGACAGCAACTAATCGCGGTAGTTCTTTGTCCGGATCGAACTCGGCGATGGGGTCGGCTAGCAGATCGTCCGGCTCAATTAGTGCGTCGAGCAGGCCGGGCTCCGCGGTATCGACTTCTCATGCTCTTTCAAGCATGGAAAGTTCGCACAGCAGCTTTGGTTCAAGAACTTCCGGTTCTACTGGAAGTCGTGTCACCAACAATCCAAGTTTCGCAAGATCTCAATTCAGCAATCGGGCGACGGGCAACGCCGGTGTGGCGAGTGCTCGATTCGGGGCGAATGCGTCGGTGGTTTCGGGCTCGCGACTTGGCGGGCCTTTGAACGCGCATGTCGGGTCGACGTCGTTTGGCGGCCGCGGAACGGTTGGGGCATCCTCTCGATTTGGGAATGCGGGTTTCTCAAATGGGCGCGGATTCAACGGTGGCTTCAATCGTGGATTTAACAGTGGATTTGGCCGTGGATTCGGGCGCGGTTTTGACAGGGGATTCGGATTTAACCGAGGATTCGGATTCGGTCGTGGATTCGGATGCTGGGGTTGCGGCTTTGGTTTTGGGTGGGGATGGGGTTGGGGCTGGGGTTGGAATCCGTGGTGGTGGGGCGGCTGGGGTTCGCCGTGGTGGGGATGGGGCTATAGCTATCCTGCCTACCCGTACTGGGGAATAGGGTACGATTCTCCGGGATACTATGACTCGGGCTACTACGGTGCGGATGTGCCGTATGACAACGGTCCGGCGTACAACGCGAATAACAACACGGACAACTCCCAATACCAACCGGCGCCGGCGGATCGGGATCGAGACGGAGACCGGGATTACGACGGTTACGAAAATAACAACCCGGTAACCGGCAATGTGGCGGCGACGACGCCGACCGTGTTGATTTACCTGAACGACGGGACCACGTATGCGGCGACGGATTACTGGCTAGCGGACGGCAAGCTGCACTACTACGTGAACTATGGCGGCGAAAATAGCGTCGACATGAGCCAAGTGGATTTGCAGCGGACGGTGAACGAAAACTCAAAACGCGGCGTGCGGTTTTCGTTGAAGCCGAATCGTGAAAGTTCGGATGCTGCTCCGTCTTCAAACGAATACAGACCGCGGTACGACAACAAACATCGTGCCCCAAACAATCCGCCTAACAGCACAACGTCGAACCAGGACGACAACCAGAAGGCTCCGGCCCCGGCTACGAATCCGGCTCCAACGCCTCAGCCGGAACCGCGATTGGAGAGTACATCTCAAACATCCCTCTCGCATTCGTAACGTTTAACTTTAACTTTCCGATCAAATGAAAAGGGCCTCGCCATCGAAAGATGCGAGGCCCTTTTTATATGTGCCCGGGTTATTGCAACGGCTAGAATGCGTATCGATCGAAGGATTCCTCGCCAATGCTGACATGCTTCAAACCAACCAAAGTGCCATAAACGTGCCAGAAGTCGCCATCGGGACGAGTGAATTCAACTCCAACTTTATTCTTACTCCAGAGATTTCTGCCGACGAACACCACGCGGCATTCACGCTCTTCTTCGGTGACGGAGTTCACGAGCAAGAGTGTCTGGCCGGTTTTGACTTTTACGCCTAACGAGAGCAGGCCTCCGTGCACACTTACGGCTTTAGTCTCAGTGTCACGCCGGAAAGGCTTATTGTCGACCGTGCGGCCATATACTCGAACCGGGATTGCTAGAGGTAAACGCTTGCTGCGTCGGTGCCCCCCAAGGGACGGCGCCATTCGCTTCTCCTTTGCCTAAAGTTGCCTAACGTTGCGTAACGTTAGATTGCCCATTTGGAAAATAATGGCGCGCGTCGCATTCGGCAATAGTACTTTTTCAGGAATGAAGTAACCTGACTAAGGTATTGGCGGTCTTATTGTTATCGACGAATAAGAGACTCAGAGGCTGAGCTAAGCGAATGGGACACGACCCTGCGATCTTAATCCTGGCGCTTCAAGCCACGAAGAAGGTATCGCACTGGATTTTTCATCTGGGTGCGCTTGGATTGATTCCGCTTGGGTTGTTGGATGCCTCGGTGATTCCACTTCCCGGCAGCATGGATGTTCTGACGATTGTATTGGCTGCCAAACAGCCGGATTGGTGGATCTACTACGCGATAATGGCCACAGTCGGCTCAGTGCTCGGGAATCTTTTGACCTACCGGCTTTCGCGCAAAGGCGGAAAAGAGACACTGGAGAAAAAATTGTCGCGCAAGAACATGGAGAAGGTGACGGCGACTTTTGAACGATGGGGATTTTTCGCGGTGGCGATACCGGCGCTGCTGCCGCCGCCGATGCCGATGATTCCATTTGTCATGGCAGCAGGCGCTACGAAATATTCATTGAAGAAGTTTCTGGTGGCGCTGAGTTTGGGACGAATTGTGAGGTACAGCATATTGGCTCTGCTGGCTGCGCATTACGGCCATCAAATCATTTCGTTCATTCATCTACATGGGCATCCGGCAATCCTGTCGGTAATCGGAGTTGTGGCAGTCATCGTGGTCGTCTTTCTGGTCTGGCGGTATAGCAAGAAGGATAAATCGGCGGGATCCCGCAAGCGCCAAGCGCTGAAGAGCAAAGCGTAGCCAAGAAACTTGCTGCAGAGCTCCTTCACGCCGCTTTAAAAATCTCAAGCTTAACTTTAATTGCCCTTCGGAATCGCGTGCTCGAACAGGACGCAGTGAAGTCTGAACCCGCGCATGGCAATCGAATTTTTCTTCGCCGATTTGCCTGCGTTGACACTGCACAACTCGCGTGTTAGTTTCGCGAGCCATGACGCAACCAGATTTGTCTGCGGCTGACAAAAAGCGGATCGCTATTATTCCAGGAGATGGTATTGGGAAAGAGGTGATCCCTGCCGCCGTTCAAGTGCTGAAGGCGGCGGCTGCGGCCGGCGGCCGCGAGGTCGCGCTGACCGAATTTGACTGGGGAGCGGACCGTTACCTTCGCGACGGGACGACGTTACCTTCCGACGCAGTGGAGATGTTCCATCGCGATTTTGACGCCATTTTGCTGGGAGCCATGGGGGACCCACGCGTCTCCACGAACCTTCATGCCGCGGATATCCTTCTCGGCTTGCGATTCAAGCTTGATCTCTACGTGAATGCGCGCCCCTGCATTCTTTTTGACAAGCGTTTTACGCCGCTGAAGGATCGCGTAGAGAAAGACATTCATTTCATGGTCATTCGCGAGAATACCGAGGGGCTTTACGTCGGAATGGGCGGAAATTTCAAGAAGGGAACCGCGGACGAAGTGGCGGTGCAAGAGGATCTGAACACTCGCAAGGGAGTCGAACGGATTATCCGCTATGCCTTCGAATGGGCCAAGGTGCACAGACTTAAGCGCGTGTGTATGAGCGATAAATCGAATGCGATGACATTCGCGCACGATCTTTGGCAGCGCGTGTTCAAGCTAGTAAAGGCGGAGTATCACGAAATCGAAGCCAGCCATCAATACATCGACAATCTGTTGATGCAGATGGTGCGCGATCCATCGCAATTTGATGTGATCGTGACGGGTAATTTGTTTGGAGACATTGCCAGCGACCTGGGAGCTCAACTTGCAGGCGGCCTGGGGCTGGCACCGTCGGGAAACATTCATCCCGGGCAGGTTTCCCTGTTTGAGCCAGTTCACGGTTCGGCTCCGGCTATTGCCGGGAAAAACATCGCAAATCCCATGGGTGCAGTATTGACGGTGGCGATGATGTTCGAATATCTTGGTTGGAAACGCGAGTCAGAAGCGATCGAAGCCGCGGTTCGCGCCGCGCTGCGAGAAGGGAAGACGCCAGCGGAACTCGGCGGTTCAATGGGGACGCGGGAGGTCGGCGAGTGGCTGACCAATTCCGTTGCGAAGACCGGGGCGGTTTAAGCACTTCAACACTTACTTCAGGTGCGTTCCAGCCGCTTTTCTGGATTGAAATCGAACTGCAAGAACGTCAACTTGCGCTTCACCTGTCGGCAAGTCGACATGTCATCTCAAGTAACATCTAGCGATGCGAAAGATTAGGTGATAGCTCGTGAAAGTACAGCTTTAATTCTGCTTAATTGCAGGAGGAGCTTGAGTAATGCTGCCCGTGACCAGTTCGGTCTTGACCGTGATTTTCTGATTGGGCAGGAGCTTCACGTCCGTATTAAATTCCTGGTATCCCGCCAAGGCAATCTTGATGTGGTGATCTCCGGGACTGACCAGCATGCCCCGTCCCATTCCGGTGAACTGTTTCACGTAACCGGCGAAATCACCGTCGACAAAAACGGCTGCCCGCTCCGGAGTGACCTTAAGTTTTATTTCCGACGTTACGGTCGCGAACTGAGCTTTGGGATCTTTGTCGAGTTTCACGGTGATGATTAGCTTTTTGGCGGGCTCAACGACGTAGGTTTGCGTCCCGTCGAGATAGCCCGTTTGGCGGAAGGAGATTTCGTGCTGTCCGGGGAGCAGCATGACCTTTTTGTCATCGCGTAACTCGGAGACATAGCCTACGTATTGGCCGTCGATCCATACGCCGGCGGACTTTTCAGGCTTTTCAGTGCCGACGAACTGCACCTCGCCTAAAACTTGGTTTGGTGGCTGAGGTTTCTGATTCTGTGCCGTGGCGGCGGGCGCCGGAAAAGCAAAAGTGAAAGCGAGCAGCGGAAGAACAATGAGCAGCCTGTGGCTAGTTTTCATGGCGACTCCTCTAATCAAAAATAAATTCCAGGCAACATTTTAACCAGATTCTGGCTGTGACGGCCGGTAATTTCTTACGAAAAATTTTGTCCCGGCCTTCGAGATGCGCCTCGAATTCAAGTGTTTCGCGAGTCGTCGGCTGGACGACCGCTAGAAAACCTAGAAAGCACTTGACGTTATAACCTCCGAAATGTAGGTTTTGCTACTACGTGATTTCGGAGGCCAGCTTGATTCGACGCGCTATCCCATGTTTCCTGCTTGTCG
>Ga0073928_10011311_pt1 | contig 10423 bp, 10 predicted proteins | sample PaiPotPPA55metaG_FD_76969 | JGI IMG/M metagenome (GOLD analysis project Ga0073928, IMG submission 76969) | Iron sulfur acid spring bacterial and archeal communities from Banff, Canada, to study Microbial Dark Matter (Phase II) - Paint Pots PPA... ...
GTGCTCGATGACCGCGAGGACACGCCGGTGCGCCCGGGGCACGTGGTCGCGCGGCCGGCCCGCACCGGCGTTGCGCACCTGTTCCGCGCCGGCGATGGCGGCCTGACCTACCTGGCATACGGGCCCCGCGAGCTCGGCGACGTCTGTTACTACCCGCGCTCGAACAAGATCGCCTTCCGGGGAGTCGGCGTGATCGGACGGCTGGAACGCCTCGACTACTGGGACGGCGAGGACGAGTGACCCAAGCCACCACGCTCTAGCGGGATGCCGGAGCTCCCCGAAGTCGAGACGATTCGCCGTCAGCTCGCGCCGCACCTCGAGGGGCGCACGCTCACCGATGTCGAGATTCTCGACCCGCGCTGGACCCGCCCGCTCGCGCCGCAGGAGGTCGCCGATCAGTTGCGCGGAGCGCGGATCGAACACGTTGGCCGCAGCGGGAAGTACCTGGTATGGACGCTGTCGGGCGACCGCTACCTGCTGATGCACCTGCGGATGACCGGAACGTTGCTGTTTGACCCGGCGCTCGACCCGGTCCATACCCGCGTGCGGTTCGAACTCGACGACGGGCATCGGTTGGTGTACGTCGATCCGCGGCGGTTCGGGACCGGCGAGGTGCTGCTGGGAAGCTCGGCGCGCGACGCGTATCTCGGGCAGCGCCTCGGGGTCGAGCCGTTCACGAGCGAGTTCACCGCCGAACACCTGCACCGGCTCGCCCGTGGCCGGACCGCTCCCGTGAAGGCGTTCGTGCTTGACCAACGGCGGATTGCAGGCGTCGGGAACATCTACGCCGACGAGGCACTATTCCGCGCGGGAATCCATCCGCTGCGCCCCGCCGGGCGGCTCACCATCGCGGACTGGGCTCGGGTCCGAGACGGAATCGAGGAGGCCTTGGCTGCGGGGATCGAGGCCAAGGGGGCCTCGATCGACGACTTCCGCCACGTCGACGGAGCCCGCGGGTCCTTCCAGGACCGCTTCCTGGTCCACACCCGAGCCGATGAGCCGTGCCCGCGGTGCGGGCGGCCGATCCGGAAGATCGTCGTCGGCGGCCGCGGGACTTACGTCTGCGAGAACTGCCAGCGCAAGCCGAGAGCTGCGCGGCGTGGGGAGGGTGAGAGGCGGAGCGGCGCGGGGCGCGCTACGCCGCGAGCAGGTCGTCCAGCCGGCCCTCGCGGTCGGCCGCGAGCAGCTCAGTAAAGCCACCGATCGGCTGCCCCTCCACCATGACCTGGGGGAACGTGAACATTCCAGTGAGGCTCGAGAGACGATCGCGACTGTCCGGATCGCGTGCCAGATTGATCTCCTCGTAGGAGATCCCACGGCGCTGGAGCAGCGTCTTCGCGCTCGTGCACAGCGAACAGTGGTCGGTCGTGTAGATCGTGACGGACTTCATTACTTCACTGACGATAGCGCCGGAAAGGCGCAGCGTGGCGTGCCCGCACCGCTGAAAACCGAGGCGATCGTGCTGCGCTCGATCCGGTACGGCGAGGCCGATCGCATCCTGCATCTCTACACGCCTCATCACGGGCGGCTCGGCGCGATCGCGAAGGGCGTCCGCCGTGCCCGCAGCCGCTTCGGGGCACGGCTCGAGCCGTTCTTCCACGTGCGGATCGTGTTGCACGAGGGGCGCGGCGAGCTGCACACCGTCACTGGCGTGGACACCGTTGCGGCACACGGCGCGCTCCGCGAGCAGGCGGCGACACTCGATGCCGCTGCGCGGGCATGTGATGCGCTTGCGCGCCTGTTCGACAGCAGCCAGCCACATCCGGAGGTGTTCAGGCTGCTCGCCAACGAGCTCGCGCTGCTCAGCTCAGATCCCGCGAATGCCCGCCCGGCCAACGGACTCGCGTTCCGCCTAAAGCTGCTGCTGGCGGCCGGGATCATGCCTCAGCTGGCGAGCTGCGCCGAGTGCGGTGAGGCCGAGGACCTCCAGGGCTTCTCGGCCGCGGCCGGTGGCGTCGTCTGCAGCTCCTGCGAAGCCGCCGCCTTCCCCTTCGGCGAAGAGGCCTATCGATTCATGGTGGCGGCGGTCGGAAAGCCCCTGGCGGAGGCTCCGGATGCTTCGGCTCCCGCGCTTCGCCAGGCCGAGCGGGCGATCTCCGAGACAGCGGAGCACCATGCCCACGTTCGCCTTCGCCCGGTTCTCGTCGGCCTCTAACACGGGCGCGTGCACGGTCTCGTCGGCGTCTAGCACGGGCGCGTGTCACGCGCGCGTCAAAAAGTGGTCCTTCCTCGCGCGCCGGTGTCAGAATCGTTGAGATGAGCGAGCAGCTCCTAGCAGCGGGCTACGAACACCCCTCGGGGCCGGTCGCGGATGCCTTCGCCGAGCGGATGCGCGCCCGCGAGGAACGCGAGCTGTCGCCCCTGGCGACCCGCTCCTACCCGGCGGTCCGAGATCACGAGGAGCCACCGTGCGGGCTGCGAACGCCGTTTCAGCGCGATCGGGACCGGATCGTCCACAGCAAGGCGTTCCGGCGCCTGAAGCACAAGACGCAGGTGTTCGTCGCACCGGCAGGCGACCACTACCGGACACGACTCACACACACGCTCGAGGTGGCGCAGATTTCGCGCACGGTTGCCCGGGCGTTGCGTCTGAACGAGGACCTCGTCGAGGCGATCGGGCTCGGTCACGATCTTGGGCATCCCCCCTTCGGGCACATCGGCGAGGACGCGCTCGACCGGTGCCTGAGGGAGCGGTTCGGATCGTCGTTCATGCACCACGAGCAGTCGCTGCGCGTCGTGGAGGTGCTCGAGCGCGGCGGGGAGGGGCTCAACCTGACGTTCCCGGTGCGCGACGGGATCGTCAGCCATTCGGGACGCGCTCCGGAGCCGGCGACGCTCGAGGGAAGGATCGTGCGCCTGATGGACCGCGTCGCGTACATCAACCATGACATCGACGACGCGGTTCGTGCCGGGGTGATCTCGGTTGCCGACCTGCCGCGCGAGCCCCTCGAGGTCCTTGGCGAGAGCGGCCCACGGCGGATCGACGCGCTCGTGCACGACCTCGTGGAGCAGTCGTATGCGGCCGGAGCGATCGTGCAGGGCGAGGCGATCGGCGGCGCGATGGCCGAGCTGCGCCGGTTCATGTTCGAGCGGGTCTACCTCGGGCCGGAGGCGACGCGGGAGCATGCGAAGATCCACCTGGTTGTGCGCCGGTTGTTCGACCACTACTGCGACCATCCGGACCTGATTCCGGCGTCGATCCCGGCGGGGCCGCTCGAGCGGCGGGTGACGGATTACCTCGCGGGCATGACCGACCGGTATTGCATTCGCGCGTTCGAGACGCTGAGCCTGCCGGTCGCGTACGCGTCGTGAGCGTGGGGGGGACCAGGGTGGGTGGGGGTCGGTACACGGCCGATTCGCGTGACCGCGTCCGCGACGCAGTCGACATGCTCGCGCTGGTCTCCGCTCGCACCGAGCTGCGACGCGCGGGGGTCGACAGCTACTTCGGGCTGTGCCCGTTTCACCAGGAGCGCACGCCGTCGTTCCACGTCCGGCCGGATGAGAAGCACTACCACTGCTTCGGTTGCCAGGCGTCCGGAGACCCGTTCACGTTCGTGATGGAGACGGAGGGACTCGATTTCAAGGGCGCGCTCGAAGCGCTCGCCGGGCGGTTCGGAGTCCAGCTGGAGACCGAGCAGGAGGATCCCGCCGCGGCATCGCGCCGTGAGCGCCGGGACCGGCTGCAGACGCTGTTGGGGCGGGCCGCGGCCTACTACTCGCGCTACCTCGACGAATCGACCGAGGCGGCACCGGCCAGGCAGTACCTGCGTGACCGCGGGTTCAGCGACGAGACCTTGAAGACGTTCCGCGTCGGCTACGCGCCAAGCGCGTGGGACCGGATCCTGCTGGCGTCCCGTCAGGCCGGCTTCACCGAGGAGGAGCTCCTCGCGGTCGGGCTGGCGCAGCGGTCGAAGACGAGCCGGGGCCGGATCTACGACCGGTTCCGCGAGCGGATCATGTTCCCGGCCACCGACGCGCGCGGGCGCGTCGTCGGATTCGGAGCCCGCGCCATGCGCGACAACCAGCTGCCGAAGTACCTGAACACCTCGGACGGGGAGCTCTACCACAAGCGTGGCATCCTGTTCGGAATCGACCTGGCGCGCCCGGCGGCCGCAAAGGCCGCGCGGATGATCCTCGTCGAGGGCTATACCGACGTGCTCGCGCTGCACCAGGCAGGGTTGACGAACGCCGTCGCGATCATGGGGACCTCGCTCACCGAGGAGCAGGTCTCCGAGCTCGAGCGGATCGTCGGCGTCGACGGCGCGCTCGAGCTGTGCCTCGACGCCGACCGCGCCGGCCAGCAGGCAATGCTTCGGGCCGCCCAGCTCGCCGAGGGTCGCCGGCTGCGGCTGCGGGTCGTGCCGCTGCCGGAGGGGATGGACCCCGCTGAGCTGATCCAGCGTGAGGGCGGTGACGGGTTGCGCGAGCGCGTGGCCGCGTCGGCGCCGTTCGTCGTGTTTCACGTCGAGCGGATCCTCGATCGCGCCGACCCCAACAGCGCCGAGGGGAGGGACAGGGCGATCGCCGAGCTCGCCCCGGCGCTGAAGCTGGATGCGTACGCCGGCGGGCTCCGCGAGGAGCTGCCGCGCAAGATCTCGAATCGGCTGGGCCTCTCGGAAGGGCGGTTGGCGGCGCTTCTGAGCGCCGCTGAGTCACGGGCGGCGGGATCAGGGTCCGCCGGCCCGCGGCCGCGAGCGCCTGCGGCCGCTGAGCTGACCGACCCGGTCGCGCGGACGGAGCGGGCGTTCCTGGTGCTGTGCATCGCGCTTCCCGATGCTGGGCGGCGCGCGCTCCAATCGATCGACCCGGACCAGCACCTGACGAGCGATCGCCTGCGCCGGGCGGCCCGCCACCTCGCCGGCCAGACCGAGATGCCCCTATCGGGACTCGCGCCCGACGACGAGGAGCTGGCCCGCGTGATGGCCGATCTCGTTGCCCGCGCGGGCCGCGCCGGCCACGTCACCGTCGAGCAGCTCGAGCAGCAGCGCCTGCTGCTCCAGCGCGCCCGCCTCGAGCGAGCGATCCGCCGCGCCCGCGAGGAGGGGGCGCCGAGCGTCGAGCTTGCCCGCGAGCGCGAGCAGGTGACCGGCGAGATCCACGCGATCGAGGCACGGGCAGAGCGGGCGCTGTAGGGGGCTGCAAGCGCCCTGAGGTTTAGCGCTGCGATCTGTCCGGTGCGCGCGCGAACATATGTTCGATCCGCGGAGCGAAACGATCGAACATGGACAAGCAATCACTGGAGCTGCTGCTCGGCCAGGGCCTGAGCATCGAGCGGATCGCCAAGCGGTTCGGAAGGGATCCGTCAACCGTCTCGTATTGGATGAAGAAGCATGGCCTCGTTTCGCCGTACCGGGAGAAGCACGCGGCGAAAGGCGGGATCGAGCAGGAGCGGCTGGCGGCGCTTGTGGAGGCCGGGATGACGATTGCGGAGATCGCGGCCGAAGTTGGCTTGAGCAAGGCAACTGTTAGACACTGGCTCCGCAAATACGGGCTGCGGACACAGAATGGAGTGGGCACCAGAGCACCAGGCGTGGGGAGCGCTGCACGAGAGGCCGGGCAGCTACACATCGAGTTGGAGTGCTCACGCCACGGCGCGACTGAATTCATTCTCGAAGGGCGCGGGCGCTACCGATGCAAGAGATGCCGGGTCGAGTCGGTGGTTCGACACCGGCGGAAGGTAAAGGCTCAGCTTGTCGCGGAGGCTGGCGGGTGCTGCCGCATTTGCGGCTATGACGGGTATATCGGTGCGCTCGAGTTTCATCACATTGATCCGAGCGAGAAGCTTCACGAAGTGAGCAAATACGGTGTGACCCTTTCGCTGGACGCGGCTCGTACCGAGGCGGCGAAGTGCTTCCCTTGTGTTCGAACTGCCATGCCGAAGTCGAGCGCGGATTGACCGGGGTTCCCGCTACAGTTGCCGCTACAGACGAGTTGCCGGACATCCGGAGTCCGGGTTAGCTCACTGACTTACTCCGGGGTAGCTCAATGGAAGAGCATTCGGCTGTTAACCGAAGGGTTGTGGGTTCGAGTCCCACCCCCGGAGCTACGCGGGACGGCGGTTCCTCGCCGTCCGGGTCCTTTCCAATGAAGCTCTACGTCTGCTACGGCACCTGGAAGCCGGCGCCACGGCCGGGCGGGCATCCATGCGGCGTCGCGTATCACGCGCTGAAGGAGGCTGGGTATGAGCCTGAGGTCGAGCACACCTACGGCCTGGGCGCGCTGCCGTTTCTCAACGAGCTGAGCCCCGGGCGCCGGAAGGTGAAGCGGCTGACGGGCAGCTACTGGGTTCCCCTGCTCGTGAATGACGATGGCGTTGTGATTCAGGGGTCCCGGGAGATCGCGGCGTGGGCCAAGGCTCATCAAGCGGGGGTCGGGTCGGCGCAGACGGCACCCACCGAGCCGTAGGGCCGCACGGCGAGCGCTGAGCGGTGCCCCGTGACGCCACGATGTCCGAGCTCGAGGACTGGGAGCTGAACGGCGCCGTGTGGCGCGCCGTCGAAATTGACGAGGGCCACGCCGTCGTCGACCTTTGCAGCTGCATGGGCGAGTTGATGGAGCGCGTCGAGAGCCGGGACCGGGAGTTCATCGAGTTTGTGCGGGCGCGCCGTGAGGAGGAGCCGTAGGCGTCGGAGCCACGCCCCGAAGCGCAAGTTGCTCGACGAGATCGGCGGCCCGGTCGGTGCCGTCGTTGGCCGCGGCCCACGCGCGGAGCTCACGCGCCCTGGACGCCATCGCACCGTCTGCCAGCGCATGGCGCACCGCAAGCCGGAGCGTCTGAGGAGATAGCCACCGCCACGGCAGTCGCGTTCCGACGCCCGCCCAATCGGCTCGCGCGGCGTTCTCGGCCATGTCGCCGGCGGCAGGTACGGTCAGTACCGGCGAGCCGCTGGACAGCGCGCGCACCATCGTCCCGTGGCCGGCGTGGCAGATCACCAGCGCACACCGGGGCATCGTGCGTGAGTAGGAGACCCACTCGACGAGCCGGGTGTTGGCCGGCACCTTCACCGGCACCGGCAGCGGCTTGCGGTTCCAGGCCGCGAGCAGCCGCAGCCGCTCGCCGGCCAGGCCGGCGACCGCGGCTCGGAGCAGCCGGTGCTCAAGGTCCTGCGCGGTCGACGGTGCGACGAGCACAAGCGGCGCATTCCCGGGAGGGGGCTCCACGTCGTGGAACGGCGGCTCCCACATCACCGGCCCGACGATGTGGACGTGCTCCGGCCAGCTGCGCGGATACTCGAGCTGCGGGAATGTCGCGACGATGCACAGCTCGTCGCTCTGCCCCCCGTAGAGCCGGGTCACGGGCGGGAGGCCGAGCTGCGCGCGCGTCTGGTTGAGCTCAGCGCGTCCGCGGCGGACGCCGGCCTCAACGGGACCGGCCAGCGCGCTCCAAAGGCCTCTCCCGACCGCGGTCCGAGGCAGCCGCGCCCCGAACGCATACGGGGGAAACCCGGGTGCTGCCACCGGGTAGACGTGCGGAATCAGCGTGCCCACCGGTATCCCCTCGAGCTCAGCCCCCAACGCCGGCGCCAACGTAAGGATGTCGTGGACGACGGCGTGCGGCGAGGTTGCCGCGATCGCGCGCCTCGTCGTGGAACACGCTCGAGTCACCGCCTCGTATGGGTTGAGCGGACGCTCCTGGGTGGGGAACACCGGGTATTCGGGCGCAGGCACGAACCGCATCCGCTCCCTCTCGACGTGCTCCTCCCACTTCCGCCAGGTCTCGAGCGTCACGTCGTGCCCGCGCCGGGCCAGCACCGAACCGAGCGCGATCATCGGAAACGCGTGTCCGGGATCACCGAACGCGGCCAGGAACAGCCGTAGAGACGGCGGGCGCGTCGGCTGCTCGGTCAACCGCGAGGTGAGTCGATCATCGGGCTGACGTTAAGGCACGCGGCGACCAACCGGCGACCTCGGGCCCTTCGGGGCCGACAGGCCCCGTCCGTTGCGACACTTGAGCCGGTGACTGAACGGGAAGAGCGTCGCACCAGTCCGACTGAGCGTCGCACCAGTCCGACTGAGCGTCGCACCAGTCCGACGGAAGAGGATCGCACCAATCCGACCGAGGAGCGTCGCACCAGCTCGGAGGAGGAGCCGCCCACCAGCTCGGAGGAGGAGCGTCGCACCAGCTCGATCGAGCTGTTCTGGGACCTGGTGTTCGCATTCGCCGTCACGCAGGTGGCGACGCTGCTCTCGCGCCATCTGACGTGGCCCGGGTTCGCCCACGCGATGCTGATCCTCGCGCTTGTTTGGTGGGCATGGTCGGCGTTCGTCTGGGCAGCCAACGCGCAGGAGAACGACTCCGCGACGCTGCGGATCGCGCTGCTCGTCGGAAGCGCGTTCATCTTTGTCTCGGGCCTGGCGATTCCGTACGCGTTCGGCTCGGAGAGCCTGCTGTTCGCCGTGACCTACGCAGTTGTCCGGCTCCTACATCTGGCGCTCTACGCCGACGCGTCGAGGCGCGGGAACGCCGCGTGGTCGGCGATCGCGGGCTTTGCGGTGACAGTCGTGATCGGCATGGCGCTGCTGGTCGTCGGCGCAGCGCTGCACGGATCGGCTCGCCTCGTGCTCTGGACCCTGGCGGTCGCGATCGATTACGCGGGCCCCGCCTGGCTGACCAGGGAGCGGCTCCGCGGAATCCAGCGCGTCGCCGTCGCCCATTTCGCCGAGCGCTACAGCCTGTTCGTGATCATCTGCCTCGGCGAGTCGATCGTCGCGATCGGCGCCGGAGCGGTCACCGTCAGCGCTCGCAACGACCTCAGCGCCCAGCTCATCGCGGTTGTCACGCTCGGACTGCTGACGATCGCCGCGATGTGGTGGACCTACTTCGACCGGGTCGCCGGCCTGGCCGAGCACCATCTGCGAAGACACCGCGACCCGGTACTCGCGGCCGCAGACGGGTACAGCTACCTCCATCTCGTGATCGTCGCAGGCATCATCATCTTCGCCGCGGGCGTGAGGCTTCTGATCCGTACCCCGGCCGCCGTGCCCGACCCCAGCGTGCGTCTGGCGTTGTGTGCCGGGGTCGCGGTGTACCTGACCGGGCAGGTCGGTTTCGCCCTGCGGATGACCGGCATGTTCCTCTACGGCAGGCTGCTGATCGCCGCCGCGCTCCTGATCCTGTTCGCGGCGGGGAGCGGGTTGTCCGCCGTCGCCTTGAGCGCAGCGATCACAGGCCTGCTCGCGGTACTGTGCGCGCTCGAACGGCTGGCGCCGGTGCGGCAAAGCCAAGCAGCTAGCCTGCCGAGCCGATGACGAAGCGCGGCAGGCTGGAGCTCCGCGGGGCGATCGAGCGGTCCTTTGAGGAGATCGTGGCGCCGGCGCCGCTGGAATTCATCGCCGAGCTCGAGCACGAGTTCGGGCCGCGCCGGCGCGAGCTGCTCGAGGCGCGCAGCGAACGTCGACGGCGGCTCCGCAGCGGCGGGGTGCTCGATTTTCTACCGGGGACCCGCGGCATCCGGGACGCCGACTGGCAGGTTGCGCCGATCGGCGACGACCTGGAGCAGCGGTGGGTGGAGATCACGGGGCCGACCGATCGGAAGATGATGATCAACGCCCTCAACTCCGGTGCCGACGGATTCATGGCCGACTTCGAGGATGCGCACGCGCCGACCTGGCGGAACATGGCCACCGGCCAGGTCAACGTCCGCGATGCGGTCGACGGCACGATCACCTACGACGGCTCGGACGGCCGCCACTACGAGCTCGCCGACGAGGTCGCGACACTCCACGTTCGCCCTCGCGGCTGGCACCTGCCCGAGCGGCACGTCCTGGTCGACGGCGAGCCGATCAGCGCGGCGCTGTTCGACTTCGGACTGTTTTTCTTCCACTGCGCCAGTAGGCTGCTGGACGCCGGCTCAGGCCCCTACCTGTATCTGCCGAAGCTCGAATCCCACCTCGAGGCGAGGCTGTGGAATGACGTCTTCCGCTTCGCGGAGGACGCGGGTGGCGTTGACCGTGGGACGGTCAAGGCGACGGTGCTGATCGAGACCCTCCCCGCGGCGTTCGAGATGGACGAGATCCTCTACGAGCTGCGCGAGCACTGTGCCGCTCTTAACGCGGGTCGCTGGGACTACATCTTCTCCTCGATCAAGTGCTTCGCCGATCGTGCGGATATGGTGCTGCCCGACCGGGGTGAGGTGACGATGACGGTCCCGTTCATGAGGGCCTACACCGAGCTGCTGGCGGCGACATGCCACCGGCGCGGCGCGCACGCGATCGGGGGAATGGCGGCGTTCATCCCCTCGCGGCAGGACCCTGCGATGAACGAGAAGGCATTCGAAGGCGTCCGCGCCGACAAGGAGCGCGAAGTGTCCCAGGGGTACGACGGCTCGTGGGTGGCGCACCCGGACCTGGTGCCCGTGGCCCGCGAGGTGTTCGAGCAGGGTCTCGGCGGCGCCGCCAACCAGCTCGAGCACCGACGGGACGA
>Ga0073928_10011312_pt1 | contig 10423 bp, 13 predicted proteins | sample PaiPotPPA55metaG_FD_76969 | JGI IMG/M metagenome (GOLD analysis project Ga0073928, IMG submission 76969) | Iron sulfur acid spring bacterial and archeal communities from Banff, Canada, to study Microbial Dark Matter (Phase II) - Paint Pots PPA... ...
AATGTGAAACAGGAAGAACCTGCGCTTTCATCGGTTGTTCATGCACGTCAGGAATTGAAAATTCAGCAAGGCCTGGAGGGTGACAAGGCGAAGGAGATCATTCACGCCATCAAGTCGCAGAACTTTAAAGTTCAAAGCCAAATGCAGGATCGTCAAATCCGGGTGACCGGGAAAAAGAGAGACGAGCTTCAAACCGTCATTCAGTTCGTTCGTGGCCGTGATTTTGGCGTTGCGACGAATTTCAAAAACTTCCGCGACTAACCGCCCTGCACCGGCGGCATGATGGCGATCTCGTCACCGGTTTTTATTATGTAGTTACGATCGACGAATTCGACACCGACTCCTACCAGGATGGTTTGGTCGTGGACGCGAAGCGCTGGGAATTTCAGATAAAGTTCCTGCAGCAAAGTGGACACGTTCACCCCATCGGCAAGATCGGCGTCCACCGACTCGACCCGCGTTAGATCGCGCAGTTGGGCGTAAAACTGGACGCGGACCTTCACTTGACGAGTTCTTTTCGTAAGACACCGACGTAAGGCAGATTGCGATAACGCTCATCATAGTCGAGTCCATAGCCGACTACGAATTCGTCCTCGATTTCAAAGCCGAGATAATCGGCGTCGACTTTTCGCAAACGCTGCTTTTTCTTGCTGAACAGGACGCAAACTTTGATGCTGCGCGGCCGCGCCGTTTCGAGCTTCTCTCGAATCGCGGCCAGGGTGTTTCCGCTGTCGAGAATGTCATCGAGAATCAGGACGTGTCGATCTTGCACGTCGGGCAGCGCGATTTGCTTGAAAATTAGTTCGCCGCTGGTCTGCGCTTTACCGTGATAGCTGGCCACGCTGAGGCAATCGAGTTCCAACGGGAGCGGAATTCGACGAAGCAAATCGGCCATGAACATCAGGCTTCCGTTCAAGACCGCGATTACGGTCAACTCTTTGTGCGAATAATCCTTCGAGATCTGCGCTGCGATTTCATCCAGCCGCCGCAAAATGGTCGGCCCATCAAACAAAATGCGCTCGAGATCGTCTTGCATCGAAGAATATTAGGCCATCTCGACAAACAAAGATCAACGGGCGACTCTGCGCTGACGCGGTGCTAATTTTCTGCCATGCGGGTGCTTCACGCAGAAATTAACATACGCACAAATGGCAAAGGCACTTACGAGATTACTGATGAAGTTCGGGAGAAGATCGGCAAGTCCGGCGTCCGGAGCGGAACGGTCACCATTTTCGTTCAGCACACAAGTTGCAGCCTAACCACCATGGAAAACGCCGCGCCGGCTGCGCGGCGCGACGTCGAGAGATTTTTCGAGAAACTCGTACCCGAGGACGCGGATTATGAACACGATGATGAAGGCCCGGACGACATGCCTTCACACATTCGGATGGTTCTTACACGGACGAGCGAAACAATTCCTATCGTCGACGGCAAAATGGAGCTCGGGACCTGGCAGGGAATTTTTCTGTTCGAGCATCGGCGGGAACCGCATGGGCGCCGGGTTCATTTAACAATCATCGGTGAGTAGGCTCAGTCGTAAATTGCGTCGATTAGTCGCAACGATTTCTCGTTAGGCAAAACCGATTGCTCCATTTGGTTCATGACATAGGCAAAACTGATTTTATTCTCTGGATCGGCAAACGCATGACTTCCACCGGCGCCCGGATGACCAAACGTGGTTGTTGATCCTGTGAAAATTTTCTTCGAAGACTCGTGCGCTTCTTTCATGAAACCGGCAGAGAACGCGGTCGGTATTTGAAAGACCTGATCCATTCCGTCGGCGAGCGTTGTCATCATCCAGCTCAGCGTGTTTTTCGAAAAGAATTCTCGATCTTCCAGGCGACCCTCGTTTGACAGCATCGCGTAAAATTTCGCCAACGAGTTGGCGCTGCCGATCCCGCCGAAAGAAACGAAAGAGAGCGCGCGATTCTCCGGCTTATTCATGTCGCTGACTGCATTGAGCCCGTACGGCGAGTTGAACGCTTTGCGAGCAAGCGCTCCTGGTGTTGCCAGATCGCGGTAAAACTGCTGGGGCTCAGGCGACTTACCAACTTTGGCGGCATATATCGTGGCAGCACGATGATTTTCCGATTCGGGCAGACCGATCCAAATGTCGAGCGCTAACGGTTCCGCAAACATTTTTCGCCAGTACTGCGATATGCTCACGCTGGCGATCCGCCTGACGAGCTCGTCGACGAGAAATCCAAAAGTGCGCGCGTGATAACCGTGCCCTTTTCCAGGCGGCCAGTTCGGTACCTGCTGTTCGAGCGCGTTGATGACTGCCGCGTAATCAAGAATGTCGACGCGTCGATCCAATGCTGCGAGTCCGGCTTGATGCGACAGCAGCTGCGCAAGCGTGATCTTCTTCTTCCCAGCTTGAGCAAACTCGGGCCAGAACTCCATGACTCGCTGTTCGATGTCGATCTTGTGTTCCTGCAAAACGTGCAACAAACAGGCGGCGCCAAGTCCCTTGGTCGCCGACCAAATCAGAACGATGGTGCCCCGCGTCCAAAGCAGCTCGCGGCGCGCATCGCGGAACCCGTCATGAAGATCAATTATCGGCTGGCCGTTTTGCCAGACTGAAACCGCCGCGCCAAGTTCTCCAAACTTCTCAAAGTTCTCCCGAAAGAGCGGCTCGAGTCGCGATCGAAGTTTGTCCGCGTCCAATTGCACTCGATTACAGCTGTAGCGGCAGGCGCTAGGTCTGCAATCTTTTAAACAGCGGCCGACACAATGCCATTCCGGCTCGGACTTGCCTCCACAGAATTCAGATGAGTTCCTGAACAGATTGCAAATCAGGATCCTTTTTTGCGATGTCGCGGAACGAGGGATCCAGTCTGAAACTGGTCAGCAAATGGACTTGAGCCGATTTCGGATTGCCGAGCAGGGCGTCGTAGCAGCCCATATTATAATAATAAATAGGCTCGCGCAGGAGGGCGACCGGTCCTTTCAGAAGAAGTTTCTTTGCCTGCAAGGTTTTGCCGAGCTCATGCAAACAGAAACCGGCGTGTAAATACCCTGCCGTGCATTGTGGAGCAACCCGGCAAAGCTTTCTGCTTACACTCAAAGCGCGGGCCCATTTTTTCTCACGCATCAAATGGTGAAGGCGCAATTGCAAAGCTTCCGGGCGCTCCCGCTCGAGGCTTTCAATCGCGTTCAATTCCGCGAGGGACTCGCGGTTCATGCCGAGTTCGGCATATCCGGCCGCTGCCCTCAATCGCCATTCGTAGTCCACGCATACCTTTAAGCAGGGAGCTTGCCAAGACGTTTGACTAACCCGCTTCGGCAGTCCGGCGGCGCATCGCCCCGTGGCTACAACAACAGCTTTTCCAGCTCGCCGAGGCGTCGTTCGAACAAGCGTAATGTGCTCTCGATCGGCGCCGATGCGGTCATATCTACGCCGGCATCTTTTAACGTCTCCAGGGGAAATTTCGAGCCGCCCGATCTCAAGAAACCCTGATAAGCTTCAACAGCGCCCTGTTCGCTTCGTAAAACTTTCTCAGACAACGCCACGGCCGCCGAAATTCCAGTCGCATACTTATAAACATAGAATGCGCCGTAAAAATGAGGGATCCGCAGACATTCCAGGTCGAGTTGCGGATCGAGCATAAAATTCTCCGCGAAATACGCAGCCAGCAGCTTGTGATATTCCGATTTGAAAACGTCCAGGGTAAGCGCGTCCCCACTCTCTTCGATCTGGTGAATGATTTTCTCGAACTCGGCGAACATCGTCTGTCGAAAAAGCGTGCCGCGGATATCGTCGATCTGGCGGTTAATAATGTAGGCGCGCATCTTCGGGTCGCGCGTTTGTTCGAGCAAGTAATGAGTTAAAAGCTCTTCGTTAAACGTCGACGCCACTTCAGCGAGGAAGATCGGGTAATCGTAGTCCTGAAATGCTTGCGATTTTTGCGCGAACCAGGTGTGCATCGAGTGACCTGCTTCGTGCGCGAGCGTGTAAAGATCGGCAAAAACGTCCTCCTTGTAATTCATCAGAATGTAAGGAGGCGCGCCGTAACTGCCGGAGGAGAACGCGCCGCTTCGTTTCCCTTTGGTTTCGTAACGATCGCACCAGCGGTTGCGCATTCCCTCTCGCAACACATCGACGTACTCTTTGCCCAGCGGTTGAAGTGCCGCCACGACCTTCTCCACCGCCTCATCGAACGAAATGCGCGATTCAATCTCCGCCACAAGCGGCACATAAGTGTCGTAATGATGAAGTTCCTTCAAACCAAGCACGCGACGGCGTAGTTCAAAATAGCGAAACAGCGGCGCGAGGTTTGCGCGCACTGCATTAATCAATCCGTTGTAAACCGAAACCGGCACATCGTCGGGAAAAAGCGCCGCCTCGAGCGCCGACGAATAATTTCTGGCGCGCGCGCGAAAGACATCCGCCTTGACTGAATAAGCGAGCGAGCTCGCAAGGGTGTACTGATGATCCTGAAATTCTGCGTAAAATTGATGAAACACGCGCTTGCGTAACTCGGAGTCGCGTTTCACCAAAAACGAACTAAACGAACTTTGGGTGAGCGGCCTTTCGCGTCCCGCGTCGTCCTTGAGCGCGCCGAACTTCATGTCCACGTCGGTGAGCTGCGAGAAGGTGTCGTCGTATCCATTCAAGGCCGCAGCGCCGAGCGCGAGGATGCGTTCTTCCGGCTCGGAGAGAATGTGCGGCTTCAAGCGTCGAATTTTGTACAGCTTGGTTCGCCAATCGGCCAACGCCCGATCGCCAATGAATTTCCCGAACGACGTATCGTCGATCGCCTGAATTTCCGGAACGACGAACGCGAATGCCTCGCCAATTTGCGTCAGCAAATTTTGGATCTGGCCAATGCGCGCAAGATATTCGGTGTTGGCGCTGTCCTCCGCGAGTTGGAGCGAAGCGAAGTGATAAAGTCGTTCGATTTTAAGGTCGAGCGTCTTCTCGAATTCCAAACACTCCGCGAGATTCTTCGCGGACTGGCCGAGCCTCCCTCTCCATTCCTTAATGCGCGGATAAGTGCGCTGGATCCAGGCAAAATCTTCCTGCCATTTACTGATGTCGGCAAATAAATGGCTCAGGTCCCATTTGTCAGAATTTGGTATTTCATCGCGCGTTGGAACGTCCATGGCGAGCTCCTACTAAGGCGAGCGAGCGATTAAGGTCAATCACTCGACCTTGCGAACAGCTCTAATCGTCGGATGGCGCGCGATCTTGCGCATCGCTTTTTCAAGAAGCTGCTTGCCCGGCGGAATCTTGTGCCAGGGCGACGCTCCGGACGGGTGCGGCAGTGGGATTAGGTCAAACAGGTGATCCGAACGACAGACGCGAAACTTTCGACCGATCACTTGCTCCAGTTTTTCGAAATAGATGAATCGCGAAATCGCAAGCCGACCCACTGGGACAATCAAGCGCGGCTTCAGAATTTCGATTTCTTCATCCATCCACGGTGCGCAATTTCGAATCTCCTCCGGCGCCGGAACGCGATCGGCGCCACTGGACGCTTTTCCTGGGAAACATCGGCAGACCGCGGCGAAATAAATTTTAGATCGGACATCGGATTCGTTCACTCCGCAAAAGTTTTCGAACCAGCGAAACAACGTCTGACCGGCAGTGTGGGCAAAGGGCCTTTTCAAGGCCGGTTCGCGCGGACCGGGCGCCTGACCGATTACGATCACATCACTGACAATGGCGCCGCCGGAAACGGGGGTCGATTTCATCCGCGGACAGCGCCGGCACTTTCGCAAGCGCGCAACATGTCGATCCAAGGCGCGCTGTTTGGCAGACGCTGGCATCAACGCCGGAAAATCGACATCAGTAAACTGAGGATGATGCTGATAATGATGCACGTGACGATCGGAAAATAAAACGCGCTGTGTTCGCGTTCGATCCGGATATCGCCCGGCAAACGCCCAAGCCATCTGGGGGCAAAACCGCTCCACAAAATGAACCCGAGCACCAGCACAACACCGCCAATCACCATCAGGAATTTCCCCATGTCGTGCATGACTTCATAAGGTTGCGCTAATCATCAGCAGGCACAAGGTTGAGGTTCAATGGCAGTGCAATTCCGGGATTATTATGAAACGCTCGGCGTTTCAAAGAACGCGACTGAGGATGAAATTAAAAGCGCGTTCCGCAAACTTGCGCGCAAATTTCACCCGGATGTCGCCAAGGACAAAAAAGTAGCCGAAGAGAAATTTAAGCAGATCAATGAGGCCTACGAAGTCCTAAGCGATCCGGAGAAGCGGAAGAAATACGATCAGCTCGGCGCCAATTGGAACCAGCCCGGCGGATTTCAACCGCCGCCGGACTGGGGCGGCGCTCAACCGGGCGGCGGATTTCATCAATGGAGCGGAGACGGTGACCGCGGCGTGCAGTTTGAATTCGGCGGCACCGGCTTCAGCGATTTCTTTGAAGCGTTCTTCGGCGGCGGACGCGGACGGTCGGCGTTCGGAGGATTTGGTGGACGCGAAGCGACAGCGGAACGCGGAGCAGATGTCGAGGCCGACATTCTGGTGACGCTCGAGGAAGCGTTGCATGGATCGACGCGGACGGTTTCGCTGCGCCGCCCAGGTTCGAACAAGGTTGAAACCTACCAGGTAAGAATTCCGCGCGGCGTCCATGAAGGTCAGCGCATTCGACTAGCTGGCCAGGGCGAAGCAGGCGCGCGCGGCGGCAAGAGCGGCGATCTTTTTCTACGCGTTCGTTTAGCGAAACATCCGGATTTCACCGTCGAAGGCAGTGATCTCATTCACGAAGTGAAGATCGCGCCGTGGCAGGCAGTCGTTGGGACCGAACTAAAAGTGCCTACCCTGGAAGGAACGGTTCGTCTAAAAGTTCCTCCCGGAACACAAGGCGGCCAGCGATTTCGGCTGCGCGAACGCGGCCTTCCCAGCGCGTCCGGAAGCCGAGGGGATCTTTACGTTGTCATTCAAATCCAAATTCCGAAAAAGCTTTCAGAGCGCGAACGGGAGATCTGGAACCAGATTGCGAAGCTGCATGGTGGCTAAGATCAACATGTTATCTCGACAAAGCGACGTCTCGCGGTCTACGAAACGGCTATGAAGATTGCGCTCGGCACAGATCACGCCGGTTTTCAGTACAAAGAAAAAGTGAAGCAACTGCTGACTTCACTTGGTCACGAAGTAAAGGATTTTGGCACGTTTAGCGAAGATCCAGTGGATTATCCCCTCTTCATCCGGCCCGCAGCCGAGGCGGTTGCGCGCGGCGAATGCGAACGCGGCTTTGTTTTTGGCGGTTCGGGAAACGGTGAAGCCATGGTGGCGAACAAAGTCCATGGCGTGCGTTGCGCGCTTTGTTGGAACGAAGAGGTCGCCCGATTATCGCGGCAACACAATGACGCGAACCTTCTTTCACTTGGACAACGCGTCATTCCCGAAGAGATGGCGATGAAAATTGTGCGGATTTGGCTGGACACGGCGTTCGAAGGTGGCCGGCACGAGAGACGCGTTGCGCAATTGAATGCGATGTAGGCGCGAGCCCGCGCGGTTTAAACGAGCCGATCGAGACAGACGCTCACAAGGAAAACGGCGCTGACAAACGCGTTGCTCAGAAAAAACGCGCGATTTATGCCGGCGACATCGAGCGTTCGCGCGCTGCGATGTTCGAAAAAAAGCGCCCCTGCGACCAGCGCCATGGCGCAGAAGTAAATCTCTCCGAGTCGCGCGACCAAACCGAAGGCAATTAGCGCAACTAACAGTATTAAATGCAGCAACTGCGCCAGTAGAAGGCTTCGCTCGATGCCAAGCCGGACCACCAGCGAGTGAAGTCCATCGCGCTTGTCGAAATCAAAGTCCTGCGTTGCGTAAATCAGATCAAACCCCGCGACCCAACAAACGATACCGGCGGCGAGAACGAACGGAGCAAAACTTACCGTTCCGGTCTCTGCAATCCACGCGCCAATCGGCGAGATTGCAAGCGCGGCGCCGAGAAAAAAATGGGTCGTGGAAGTGAAACGCTTGGTCAGCGAATAGAGAAAGACTGTCGCGAGCGCGATCGGTGAAAGCGCAAACGTGAGTTGATTAATCCCTGCAGCCGCGATCAGAAACGCAATCGAGCTGGCGACGAGCAGCGCAAACACGGCCGGTTTCGGCAAAATCAAATGCCGTGAAGCAGTGCGAGGATTTCGTTGATCCAAAGACCAATCCACCCAGCGATTGAAAAGCATTGCGGACGTTCGCGCGCAGACCATGCAGGCAAGCACTAAAGCCAACACTCGCAACGGCGGCAGTCCGTTGGCAGCAACGACAAGCGCGCCCAGAGCGAATGGCAGCGCGAAAACGGTGTGCGAAAACCGAATAAGTCGCAGAAACCGTTCAATCGCGCTGTTCGGTCGCGACTCATTCTGAAGCGGTCGATCCTGAGAAATCGTCATCGTTGGGAAAGATCACCTTCCAGGAGTTGGCGCAATCGAGCGCTGCCCCTAGAAAGAATGGGGGTTCCGTGAGCAAAAAGAATTCGCTCTATCGACAAGGAAAGAATCTTGCTCAGGGAACGCCGTAGTTGGTTTTGGTTCACGCAATATTTTCGAGGCAGAAAACTAAAACCGTAGGGATCAAGATTAATCAAAGCGTCGCCAACAAACAGTGTTCCTCCATTCGCCCAGTGATAGAGAGCGATCTCACCAGCAACTGCGCCCTCAATTTCGATCACTTCAAACTCGGCCTTCGATGCGATCCCGTAAACGTCATCGGACCGGGTCGGCTTGATCGTCGCCAAAGTCTCGACGTGACCCAAAACCGGAAGCGAGAATCTATCGGAATAATCGAGTGCAGCGCGCTGGTGATTAACGTTGGTAACAACGATCGCAGTGATCTGGCTTTTCTGAACTAGGGTGGCCAAGTCCGCGTCCGCGAGCGGGATTGGATCGACAAGGTAAAGGCCCGCCTGAGTGGCAATGGCGGCAGAGAACAGGTCGGTTTTAACCGAGCGGTCGTGGGCGTGCCAAATCCAAAGGCCAGGGCGAAGTTGGGCAAATTCGGGGTCGGGAAGTGTAGACACGGCGAGGACAACGTGGCGGGGGGTGGCGGGTTGGGCAAGCGGTGGCATCCTAGCTGCTCTACTGATTATAGTACTTATAACACATGATAACCTTCGCCTACCAAGCCAGAGACGCCTCCGGCCGCATCGTCTCCGGTATTCAAGATGCCCTTAACGAGGATAACGCTGTCACCAGCCTAATGAGCCGCGGCCTGATGGTGTTGTCCCTGCAGGAAAAATCGATTGCCAGCAAGACCAAAAAGAAAGTCTGGACCGTAAAGGAGACCGACCTGGTTCTTTTCACCCGTCAGCTTGCGACCATGATCGAAGCCGGCATTTCGCTGGTGCAGGGATTAACCGCCCTTTACGACCAATGCGATCCCAAGCGGCAGAAAAGCCTGCGTCATGTTGTCAGCGATGTGACGACTCGAGTCCAGGGTGGCGAGACATTTCACGAAGCGATTAGCAAACATCCGCGCGTGTTCAATCGGCTCTTCGTCAGCATGGTGAAAGCGGGCGAAGCTGGCGGTCTCCTGGCCGAGATCCTGGAGCGCCTTGCGGGATTTCTGGAAGCGAGCGCCCGTTTACGCAAAAAAGTCAAATCCGCCATGACCTACCCGGTCATCGTGGTTTGCATCGCGTTCGCCATTACCACGTTCTTGATTGTGCGCGTCGTTCCGATCTTCGGGGAAATCTTCAAAGATTTTGGGGCGAAACTCCCGGCCCCCACACAGTTTCTGCTCGACGTCAGCGACTTCGTCCGGAGCGAATGGTATTTCCTCGTCGTTGGAATCGCGTCGATCATCTTCGGTGTCCGCACGTTCATTCGATCCACACGCGGCAAGCAGATCTGGGATAAGTGGAAACTAAAGCTGCCCGTGTTTGGGCCTCTCATTCATAAAATCGCGATGTCGCGGTTCGCGCGCACCTTCGCTCAGCTAATCCGCAGTGGCGTGCCGATTCTTGAAGTGATCGACATCGTCGGCGGCTCAGCCGGTAACGATGTAATCGAGCGGGGCATCAAGTCTTTAGGAGATGAAGTGGAGAAGGGCGACAATCTTTCCGTAGCCATGTCGAAGAAATCCATCTTCCCGCCAATGCTCCTCCGCATGGTCGCGGCAGGCGAAGCCACCGGCAAGATCGACAGCATGCTGGAGAAAATGGCCGATTTCTGGGACGAAGAGATCGAAGCGATGCTCGACGCCCTGACCTCGTTGATCGAGCCGATGCTCATCGTTTTCCTAGGTGTGATCGTCGGCGGCATCGTGATCGCGATGTTCCTGCCAATCTTCAAACTCAACGAAGTGGTGTCCCAAAACCAATCACACTGAATTCCCAAAACAAGAGCTAGGAGAAGCTCGTAGGCAGGGAGGGGGTAGGTCGAAAGGCCTGCCCCTTTCTCCTTTAAAACGTGATTTTCCTCTTCCTCCCCTCTTAATCCTA
>Ga0073928_10011313_pt1 | contig 10423 bp, 7 predicted proteins | sample PaiPotPPA55metaG_FD_76969 | JGI IMG/M metagenome (GOLD analysis project Ga0073928, IMG submission 76969) | Iron sulfur acid spring bacterial and archeal communities from Banff, Canada, to study Microbial Dark Matter (Phase II) - Paint Pots PPA... ...
TCATCGGATCAAACCGCCAACTGCTGACTGACGTGTTGCAGCTGTTGGTGCCGACCACGCTCCTGACCAATCGCTACAACGAGGCACTGACGTGCACGCTGTCAGGATTGAATCGGATGGCCCTAGAACCTCCGTTGCAGGTGCCGGGGGTGACTGCCTCGATCGGATTCATGCTGGGTCTGGAACGGTATCGGTACCCGGCCAACTTGCCGAAGGTGGCCGCATCGGGCGGTCCGCAGTGTTTGGGCCTGCCGGTGGTCCCCCCGAATACCTCGCCGCCCTTCCTCATCGCCGACGTCGGCGCCAATCCCGCGCAGTACGGAAATCAGGGGATCCTGCTCAACTCCGACGGGCTCAAGCAGGCGTTGTTCGGTCCCATCGACGGACCCCCACGTAATACCGCGCAGATCGGGCAGCCCGGATGAGTGCCCACCAGCGCAGCGGTCTGAAATTCGGCGTCTTCGCCATCGTGATGGCTCTGCTGACCGCATCGCTGTTCGTTATCTTCGGGCAGTACCGGTCCGGTGCGACGCATGCGTACTCCGCGGTCTTCCGCGACGTGTCGGGACTGAAGGTGGGTGACTCGGTCCGGGCCGCCGGCATGCGCGTAGGGACGGTCAGGGACCTTGTCGTGCAACAGGACAACACGGTCGTGGCGACGTTCGACGCCGATCGCGACGTCGTACTGACCACCGGTAGCAAAGCCGCGGTACGGTATCTCAACCTCGTCGGCGACCGCTATCTCGAACTGATCGACGGCCCGGGATCGACCCGCCTCTTGCCGGTCGGCTCGCAGATCCCGATCGACCGGACGGCGCCGGCGCTGGATCTCGATCAGTTGTTGGGCGGTCTGAAACCGGTCATCGCCGGACTCAATCCGCAGGACGTCAACGCGTTGACGGCATCACTGTTGCAGGTGTTTCAAGGGCAGGGCGGGACCTTGGATTCGCTGCTGTCGAGTTCCGCATCGTTCTCCAACGACCTCGCCGACAACGCTCAGGTGATCCAGCAGTTGATCGACAACCTCAACACGGTGGTGGCCACACTCGCCAAAGACGGCGACAAATTCTCCGGCGCCATCGACCGCTTCGAGCAGCTTGTCAGCGGACTCGCCGAGGACCGCGATCCGATCGGCGCCGCCATCGACTCGCTGGGCACCGGGACCGCGTCGATCGCAGACCTCCTCGCCGCTGCGCGGCCTCCGCTGGCGGGCACCGTAGATCAGCTAAATCGGCTGGCACCTCTTCTCGACCAGAACAAGGCGCTCGTCGACACCGCGCTGCAGAAGGCTCCGGACAACTACCGCAAGCTGGTTCGGCTCGGCGCGTACGGAGCCTGGTTCAACTACTACGTGTGCGAATTGTCGTTGCGTGTCAGCGATCTGCAGGGCCGCACCGTGGTGGTGCCCTTCGTCAAACAGACCACGGGGAGGTGCTCTGTTTCCTGATGCTCAAATACCGTGCAGCCAACCTCATTCGGCCGGGAATCATCGGTATCGTCCTGATCATTCTGGTCATCGACATCGGGCTGCAGCCCGAGAGGCTGTTGTCTTGGGCGACAGCGATCCACTACCAGGCGGTGTTCGCGGAGGCGGGCGGACTCGCAGTCGGCAACGACGTCCGCACATCGGGCATGAAAGTCGGCTCGGTAACCGGTGTTTCATTGGATGCCGACAAGGTCCTCGTTACGTTCAGCATCGACGGGAAGATCCGACTCGGCTCGGACAGCACGGCGCACATTCGCACCGGGACCCTGCTTGGCCAACGCATACTGGCTGTCGAGTCAGCAGGCAGCGGGCGCCTCAACCCGTCCGGTGTCATCCCGATGTCGCGAACCTCGTCGCCGTACTCGCTGACCCAGGCGGTCAGCGACCTGACTACGAACACGGCCGGCACCGACACCGAAAGCATCAACCGGTCCTTGGATACGTTGTCGGACACCATCGACCAGGTGGCACCACAGCTGAGCGCGACATTCGACGGGCTTTCGCGTTTGTCGCGCGCGCTCAACGGTCGCAACGACACCCTGCGCGAGCTGCTGAAAAGCGCGGCTCAAGTCAGCGGCGTGCTGGGGGAACGCAGCCAGCAGCTCAACACACTCATCCTCAACGCCAACGACTTGGTCGGGGTACTCAATGATCGGCGCGAGGCGATTGTCGGCCTGATCGCCAGCACGTCAGCGGTGGCGCGGCAGTTATCCGGGCTGGTGGCCGACAACGAAAAGGAGCTGGCGCCCGCGTTGGAAAGGCTCAACTCGGCCACCGCAACGCTGGAGAAGAACCGCGACAATATTGCCAAGGCGCTGCCTGGCCTGGCGAAATACCAGGTCACCCAGGGCGAAGCGGTGGCCAGCGGTTTCTACTACAACGCGTATGAACCCAACCTGGCACCCCTCCAGTTCCTGCAGCCGTTCCTCGACTACGCGTTCGGGTTCCGGCGTGGCGTCAACGCCGGGCAGCCACCCGACAATGCCGGGCCGCGGGCCGAGATCCCGCTCCCTTACAACGGAATTCCGGGGGGCTCGCGATGAACCGGGGGCGACGTGCCATCACGCTGGCTGCTGTGTTTGCGGTGCTGTTGTTGGGCGGCGCAGCCTTCCTCGTGCGGCAGACCTACTTCGGCCCGACTAGAGTCACCGCGTACTTCGTCAGCGCCACCGGAATCTATCCCGGAGACGAGGTGCGTGTCCTCGGGGTGAAGGTCGGCCGCATTGCCGCCATCGAGCCGGCGGGCGCCAACGCGAGGATGACGATCGACGTCGACCACGGCATACCGATTCCCGCCGACGCGAAAGTGGTGATTGTCGCCCAGAGCCTGGTGGCGGCACGGTATGTCCAGCTGGCCCCCGCCTACGCATCCAGCGGGCCGACCATGCCCGATGGTGCGGTGATTCCCGTCGAGAGGACCGCTGTGCCCGTCGAGTGGGATGAGGTCAAAGCCCAATTGATGCGGCTCGCAACCGACTTGGGGCCCCGAAGCGACTTGGCCGGCACGTCGGTGTCGCGGTTCATCGACAGTGCGGCCGACGCGCTGCACGGCAACGGCGACAAGCTACGTCAGACATTGGCGGAGCTGTCGGGGGTGGGGCGCATCCTGGCCGACGGCAGCGGCAACCTCGTCGACATCATCAAGAACCTGCAGACCTTCGTCACCGCTCTTCGTGACAGCAACGAGCAGATCGTGGCCTTCCAGGACAGGTTCGCCACATTGACCAGCGTGCTCAACGACGACAGGTCGGGGCTCGACGATGCGTTGACGGACCTGTCCAGCGCGGTCGGCGACGTGCAACGCTTCATCGCCGGTAGCCGCCACCAAACCGCCGAACAGATTCAGCGGCTTGCCAACGTCACTCAGAATCTCGTCGATCACAAGACCGACCTGCAGAACATCCTCCACGTGGCGCCCAACGCCATCGCCAATGGCTACGACATCTACAACCCCGACTCGGGAAGTTTCGTCGGGTCGTTCGTTATGAACAACTTCGCCGACCCGATGAAGTTCCTCTGCGGCGGAATCACCGCGGTCGCCGACGCCACCTCAGCCGAGACGGGGAAGCTGTGCGCGCAGTACCTCGGGCCCGCGCTGCGACTGCCCAACTTCAACTACTTGCCGTTCCCATTCAACCCGTACTTGACGAAGTCGCCCGCCAACGTGATCTACAGCGACCCGGCTCTGGCACCCGGTGGTGCAGGCCCGCGACCAGGTCCGCCCGAAACGCCACCGACGGTGTCGGCATACACCGGCGCATCGGACAACCCATTCCCGGCACCCGCCGCAGTCCCGCCGCCCTTCCCTCCGGGACCTTCTGCACCCGATCATTTGCCGGCCGCGCCGTCACCAGCAGTGTTCCCGGGCGCGCCGGTGCCCGCGCCGCCCGCGATCGCAGTGCCGGAGCCGGCGCCGTCACCAACGCCAAAGACTGTGCCCGAGATGCTGCTACCCGCCGAGGGGCCGCCGCCATCATGATCGAGAGGACACCGATGCTGCTGACGCGGCTGATCGCGGCGGCTGGCTGCGTGGTCATGCTTGCTACCGGCTGCGCATTCCACGGCTTGAACTCGCTGCCGCTGCCCGGCACCGTCGGCGACGGAACCGGCGCCCAGATCTACCATGCCCAGTTCGCCAATATCGGCACGCTGGAATCGAACTCACCGGTGATGATCGATAACGTCGTGGTCGGCAGTGTCAGGAAGATGACGTTCTCGAATTGGCATATCGACGTCGACTTGTCGGTTGAGCGCGATGTCGTGGTGCCCGCCAACGCGGTGGCTAGCATCGGGCAGACGAGTCTGCTCGGATCCTTGCACGTGGCGCTGGACCCTCCGGTCGGACAGTCACCCAGCGGGCGGCTTGCCCCCGGCGCAACGCTGCCGCTCCAAGATTCGTCGACCTATCCCTCGACCGAGCAGACACTGTCGTCGTTGGCGGCTGTCGTCAACGGCGGCGGCCTTGGCCAGATCGGCGACATCATCCACAACTTCAACTCCGCACTGTCCGGCCGACAGAGCGATGTCCGGGACCTGCTGACGCGCCTGGACCATTTCGTCGGAGTACTCGATGCGCAACGGGCCAACCTGATCACGTCCATTCAGGCGCTGAACCGACTCGCCGGCACCTTCGCCAGCCAGCGCGACGTCATCTCAGACGCACTGCTCAAGATTCCACCCGCACTCGACGTGCTGATCGCCGAACGGCCGCACATCACCACCGCGCTCGACAAACTGCGCGTCCTCAGCGACACCTCCACACGACTGGTCAACGACAGCCAGGCCGATCTGGTGACGAATCTGCGCAACCTCGACCCCACAATCCGTGCGCTGGCCGACGTCGGAGACGGACTCGACCGGGCGCTCGCGACCGCGACGGTGTTCCCGTTGAGCCAGAACGTGATCGACCGCGGGCTGCGCGGTGATTACATGAATCTCTTCGCGGTCATCGACCTGACCATTCCCCGGCTCAAGCGCTCGTTGATGCTGGGTACCCGTTGGGGTCAGCCGGGCGCAGCCCTGGTGCCTGCGCCCGGAGACCCCTACTACCTGCGCTACACCTACGACCCGCTGACGATGCCGATCACGCCGGCACCTGCTGCCCCGGGCCCACCGGGCGGTGCGCCACCCGCAGCCGACGGTGCATCGCCACCACCAGAGGGCGCTTCTCGCATGCCAGGCGAAGCGGTGCCCACTCTGCCTGGAGATCCGTCGCCACCGATCTTCGCGGGACCCTACGGTGGGCCCAACGCGCCGGCTGCTCCTGCGGGCGGTGGCTGATGCTGACGCGCTTCGTCCGCAACCAACTGATCATCTTCACCATCGTCGGGATCATCGGCGTCGTGGTGATGGTGCTGGGCTACATCCAGGTGCCGACGCTGCTGGGCATCGGGCATCTTACCGTCAAACTGGAACTGCCGGCCTCCGGCGGTCTCTACCGGTTCAGCAACGTCACCTACCGGGGGGTGCAGGTCGGCAAGGTGACCGAGGTCAAGGCCGTGGACGGCAACCATGTGGAAGCGACTCTGTCGTTAAGCAAATCGCCAAGGATCCCGTCGACTCTCACAGCGCAAGTCCGCAGCATGTCAGCGATCGGCGAACAGTACGTCGACCTTCAGCCGCGCGACGAGTCCGGCCCTTTTCTGCAAAACGGGTCGGTAATTCCCTTGCAGAACACCGTGATTCCCCAGCAGGTGGGTCCCATGCTGGATCAGCTCAACTCTCTGGTGAGCAGCATTCCGCAGGACAAGTTCGGCGAGCTGCTCGACGAGTCGTTCAAGGCGTTCGATGGTGCAGGCTATGACTTCGGTTCGTTGCTCGACTCAACGGCGAAACTCAGCGGCGACGTCAACGGTGTCGCCGACCAGACACGTGCACTCATTGACGACAGCGCGCCGCTGCTGGATTCCCAAGCGCAGAGCACCGATGCGATCCGAATCTGGGCGCACAGCCTGGCCGGTGTCACCGATCAGGTGACACGCAACGATCCCCAGATACGCACCTTGCTGCAAACCGGGGCAGAGGCCGCCGACGAAGTGTCCAAGCTGCTCACCGACATCAAGCCCACGCTGCCGGTGTTACTGGCCAACCTCACTACAGTCGGCCAGATCGGCGTCACGTACAACCCGTCGATCGAACAGCTGCTGATACTGCTACCGGCCTACGCCTCCGCAATCCAGTCGGTGGCGCCAGTCAACAATCCCACCGGGCTCGCGTTGGGTGACTTCTCGCTCACGGTCTCCGATCCGCCTGCGTGTACGGTCGGCTTCCTGCCGCCCTCGGCGTGGCGATCGCCGGAGGACACGGGTGAAACAGACACACCCGATGGTCTGTACTGCAAATTGCCGCAGGATTCGCCGATCGCCGTGCGCGGTGCGCGCAACTATCCCTGCATGGACCATCCGGGAAAGCGTGCGCCGACAGTTCAGTTGTGTGACGACCCAAAGGGATTCGTACCGTTGGCGGAGCGGCAGCACGCCCTGGGCCCATATCCGATAGACCCCAACCTCATTGCGCAGGGCATCCCCCCTGACGGTCGCGTCGATGCCAACGACCATCTCTACGCCCCGATCGAGGGAACCCCTTTGCCACCGGGCGTGCCACCCGCGCCGACTCCGGCATCGCCGGTCGATGACACGACACCGCCGGTGGGCTCAGCCCCGGTACCGCCGTCGCAGCCCGTGCCCGGCGATGCACTGGCTCCGAGTTCGTTCTCCGGCAATGAAACTGGTGCGTCTGCGTCAGTTGCGGTCGCGCAGTACAACCCGCGAACGGGAGCGTACATGGCTACAGATGGCCATCTGTACCACCAGTCGAATCTCGCATCTGCCGGGCCCAAGGCGTGGACAGACCTGGTCTTGGGCGCGCAGTGAAGCACGCGTGACCCCTCTTGCCGCCTGCTCGACAAGCGTCACGACCCCGTAGTACCGGGCGCGTCGAACATCTTGCTCAGATCGAGCTGGCCCGACTGCACTGCGCCGAAGAAACCGCCGTCGGTGACCAGTGATTCGCCATTGATGTAGCTCGACCGGGGACTGTTGAGGAACACCAGCGGCCACGCCTGTTCCTCCGGGGTTGAACGTCGACGAATCGGGCCGACGAAGGCGTCAATGATGTTCTCCCCGGCGAATTCCACGAAGTGCGGCATCATCGCAGTGTCCGTGGGACCGGGGTTGATGCAGTTGAGCCGGATGCCGTCGGTGATCAGCGTGGCACCGCGCGAGGCGACCCATGCGTTGATCGCCTTCTTCGAAAACGGGTACGCGCCTACCGCTCCCATCTCGCTGTTGGCCTCGCACCACTGCTTGCCCTCGTCGAATCCGTCTGTGGCAACCAGGCCCATCAGCTGCCCCAGCTCCAGTTGCCACCCCATCGCGGCGTTGGACGCAACCACCGCGATCGCACCGCCGGCAGGAATCTTGGGTAGCACCAGGTTCACTAGATGGCGCGCCCCAACGAAGTTGACCAGCAACACATCCAGACAAGAGAACGGCGGGCCGGGCAGGCCGGCGCAGCCGAAATAGCCGTCCACCGGTCCCTCGATGGCCTCGGCTGCCTTCTCGATCGACGCGCGGTCGCGTAGGTCCACCTCAAGCGCCCGGTGGACCGAGACCTCGGTGGGCCGGACATCGAGCGCGGTGACCCGCGCTCCCAGGCGGGTCAGAATCGTGGCGGTGGCGGCACCCATCCCTGATGCGGCGCCGGTGACCACGACATGGCGACCCGCGTACCCCAATACGTCTTCCACTTACCCGGTTCCTTCCTATACCTATGACTGATGATGTTGCGTGTCGACGCGAGGATATATCAAGTGCGCGGGATGAATACGATGTTCTCTTCAGAGGGATGGGCTGATAGCGTCATCGGATATCACCATCTCCGCGCCCGCATGTTCGCAGGCGGGGCGCGGCGACCAGCTTCGAGGCGGAGGTAACGCGCTGTGAGTGACCGGTGGGACTACGACCGCATGTTCATCGACGGCGGGTGGACGGCCGACGACATCGTGGGGGTCATCGAGGTCCTCGACCCGGCTACCGAGGAGGTCATCGGCTCGGTGCCCGACGCGGGCGTCAAGGCCACGCATGCGGCGATAGCGGCCGCCCGGCGGGCGTTCGACGATGGGCCTTGGCCACGTAAGTCCCCCCGCGAACGGGCCGCAGTGCTACGCCGCTTCGCTGCCATCCTCGACGAACGCCACGACTTCCTGAAGAAACTGGTGATGGCCGAGTCCGGGTCGGTCGGCTTCCTCGCCGACATCATCCAGGTCCGCGGCACCATCGACATCGCCGAGTGGATCGCCGAGGCCATGGAGCTCGCAGTGCGCTGGACGGAAGCGTCTCCGCCGGTCGGAAGCCCGACCGGGATGGCCGGGCACGCTGTGGTCCGCGAACCCGTGGGTGTGGTGGCCGCCATCACCCCGTTCAACTTTCCGTTCTTCCTCAACATCGTGAAGGTGCTACCGGCCTTGGCGGCCGGATGCACGGTGGTGCTCAAGCCGCACCAGTGGACGCCGCTGGACGCCTTCGAAATCGCCAAAGCCGCTCAGGACGCCGACCTTCCGCCCGGAGTGCTCAACGTAATCGCCGGCGGCCCCGACGTAGGCGAGGAGATGACCACTCACCGGATGGTCGACATGGTGACGTTCACCGGCTCCACCGCGACGGGGCGGGCGATCATGGCGGCCGCCGCCCCCACCGTGAAGCGCCTGCAGCTCGAGCTCGGCGGCAAGAGCGCGTCCATCGTCTTGGATGATGTCTCCGAAGAACACGTCGCCTCCATGGGGATCATCACCTCGATGATTCACGCCGGGCAGGGCTGCGCTATCCAGACCAGGTTGCTGCTGCCCGAGCACCTGCTCGACGCCTACGTCGAGGGCGCCAAGGTATCGGCGTCGTCCCTCAAGGTCGGCGACCCTCGGGAGCCTGACACCCTGATCGGCCCCCTGATCCGCGAGCAGCAGCGCGCCCGCGTCGAGGGGTATGTGCAGTCGGGAATCGACGAGGGCGCCGAACTTGTGTTTGGCGGCAAGCGTCCCGAGCATCTGGCCAAGGGCTTCTTCTACGAACCGACGCTATTCATAAACGCCCGCAACAACATGCGCATCGCTCAGGAGGAGATCTTCGGACCTGTTCTCACTGTGATCACCTACAAGACCGAAGATGAGGCGATCCGCATCGCGAACGATTCCATATACGGACTTGGCGGTGGCGTCGTATCCGGCAATACCGCGCGCGGCTTCAACGTCGCGCGTCAGATCCGGGCCGGCAACGTCGCGGTGCAGACGGTGGGATCACCGACGAGCAACGCTGAAACGTTGGGCACCTCAGGTCCCGGCTGGTCAGCCAAGCAGCCCAACGGTGTCGGTATCACCGGCGTCTTCGGCGGATTCAAGCAGAGCGGGGTCGGCAGGGAATGGGGCCACCACGGGATCGAGGAGTTCACCGAACTCAAGTCGATCGCCTGGAGTTGAGGCGACCTCGGAGTTGGTCCTTGCGCACCTTGCCGGTGGCCGTCCGAGGTAAGTCGTCGACGATCTCGAGACGCTCCGGTGTCAGGTGGCGCGCAGTCCCTGCGACGGAGAAATGCGCACGGATATCGTTGAGCGACAATGTGGCTGCGGACCGCAGCACGACGAAGGCGCATACCCGCTCGCCGTAGAGAGGGTCTGGTGCTGCCACGACCGCGGCTTCGGCCACCGCCTCGTGCTCGGCCAGGATATCCTCGATCAATTTTGAGGACAGGTTCTCCCCGCCCCGAATGATGAGGTCCTTTCGGCGGTCGGTGATCGTCAGATAACTGTCGTGGTCAAGGACGCCGACGTCGCCGGTGCGAAACCACCCGCCGGGCACGAACGCATCGGTGTCTAGGGCCGAATCACGGTAGCCCACAAACAATTCGGGGCCACGGCTCAGGATCTCGCCAGGACGGCCCGCAGGGAGGTCCTGCAACGCGTCGTCCACGACCCGGACCTCGACGCCTTCGAGAAGCCGCCCGTCGGTGCGTGCCCGTTTGTCCAGAGCATCCTCGGACGAACCCCCGCTGATCGAGGGATGCTCGCTGGAGCCGTAGGCGCGGAAGGCCATGATTCCGTGCTCGTGGGCTCGCTCGATCACGCTCGGCGGCACGCTGGCGCCCCCGACCCCGTACTCGCGCAGGGATGACAGGTCGATCTCGCCTGCGAGGTCGAGCAGCGTCGTGAGGAAGAACGGTGTCCCACCCGTTGCGGTGACCCCGGACTCGTTGATGAGTCGGGCTGCCGTGGCGGCGTCCCAAGCATCCATCACCACGTGCGGCATTCCCTGCAGCAGCATGCGCAACAGCCCCAGGGTGCCCGCGATGTGGCCGGACGGGAACGCCGCGAGGATGACGCTGTCGTCGGCGACACCCGTCAGCCGCGTCCGCAGCTCCGCGAGCAGGGTGGTGTGGGTGTGCTGCACA
>Ga0073928_10011314_pt1 | contig 10422 bp, 10 predicted proteins | sample PaiPotPPA55metaG_FD_76969 | JGI IMG/M metagenome (GOLD analysis project Ga0073928, IMG submission 76969) | Iron sulfur acid spring bacterial and archeal communities from Banff, Canada, to study Microbial Dark Matter (Phase II) - Paint Pots PPA... ...
CTGCTGACCCTTGACGATATCGCACCCAGACGCTATATTGCGATTTATTATACATATCATGGATATAGGCGGGCAATCTCGCTGATAATTTTGCATGCGTATCAACGAATGAAGGTACAAGATATTGAAACACCTGGATTTCTGCAATGCCACGCAGCGTTTTGCTGTTTATTCGCTGCAGAAACAGCAAAACGGCATGAGCGCGGATAGTTAGCGCACAGGCAGGGGACGGGCTAGGTTGTTGCGATGTTCGAGAAGGTGCTGATCGCCAATCGCGGCGAGATCGCGTTGCGCATCCACCGCGCCTGCCGCGAGATGGGGATCAAGACCGTGGCCGTGCATTCGACCGCCGACGCCGACGCGATGAATGTGCGGCTCGCCGACGAGACCGTGTGCATCGGCCCGCCGCCGGCCCGGCAATCCTACCTCAACGTCGCCGCGATCCTGTCGGCGGCGGCGATCACCGGCGCCGACGCGGTGCATCCGGGGCTCGGCTTTCTCGCCGAGAACGCCGATTTCGCCGCGATCGTCGAGGAGCACGGCTTCACCTTCATCGGCCCCGCGCCCGAGCACATCCGGCTGATGGGCAACAAGATCGCGGCAAAAGAGGCGGCGGTCCGGCTGGGCCTGCCGATCGTGCCCGGCTCGCAGGACGCGGTGCGCGACTTGGTCACGGCCGAGGCCGAGGCTGCGGCGATCGGCTATCCGGTGCTGCTGAAGGCGGCGGCGGGCGGCGGCGGGCGCGGCATGAAGATCGCCCGCGACCGGCTGGAGCTCGCCCAGATGCTGCCCATTGCGCGGGCGGAGGCGGCAGCGTTCTTCGGCCAGGGCGATGTCTATCTCGAACGCTGGCTCGAACGCCCGCGCCACATCGAGATCCAGATCCTCGGCGACGGCCAAGGCGGCGTCGTGCATCTGGGCGAGCGCGACTGCTCGCTGCAGCGATCCCACCAGAAGGTGCTCGAAGAAACCCCCTCGCCCGGGCTCAACGCCGCCGAGCGCCGCCGTATCTGCGAGGTCGCCGTCGCCGCCATCGGCGCGCTCGGCTACAAGAGCGCCGGGACGATCGAGTTCCTCTATCAGGACGGCGAGTTCTATTTCATCGAGATGAACACCCGCCTGCAGGTCGAGCACCCGATCAGCGAGATGCTGAGCGGCATCGACATCGTCCGCGAGCAGTTGCGCATCGCCGACGGCGCGCCGCTCGGCTACCGCCAGGCCGACATCACATTCTCGGGCCACGCGATCGAGTGCCGCATCAACGCCGAGGATCCCGTGAATTTCCGGCCGTCTCCGGGCAAGGTGACCGATTACCACGCGCCCGGCGGGCTCGGCGTGCGGGTCGACAGCGCGCTCTACGCCGGCTACACGGTGCCGCCCTATTACGACAGCCTGATCTCGAAGCTGATCATCCACGGCAAGAGCCGCAACGAATGCCTGATGCGGCTGCGCCGGGCCTTGGAGGAGTACGTGATCGGCGGCATCGCGACGACGATCCCGCTGCATCAGCGGCTCGTCGAGGCGCGCGATTTCATCGAAGGCGATTACGACATCGGCTGGCTCGAACGCTTCGTTCCCCGGGCGGGCTGAGCGGCATGGCCCGGTTGCGCCTGACCCCCGACATCCTGCTCGCCGCCTATGCCGCCGGCATCTTCCCGATGGCCGAATCGGCAGACGACCCCGAGCTGTTCTGGGTCGACCCGAAACGCCGCGGGATCCTGCCGCTCGAGGCGTTCCACGTGCCGCATCGGCTGCGCCGGGTGTTGCGGCGGGGTCGCTTCGAGATCCGCGCCGACACCGCCTTTGCGGCGGTCATGCGCGGCTGCGCCGAGGCCAGCGAGACGCGGCCCAACACCTGGATCAACGAGGAGATCGTGCAGCTCTATTCGGCGCTGTTCGCGCGCGGCGCGGCGCACAGCGTCGAAGCCTGGCATGGCGACCACCTGGTCGGCGGCCTCTACGGCGTCTCGCTGGGCGCCGCGTTCTTTGGCGAGAGCATGTTCAGCCGTGCGACCGACGCCAGCAAGATCGCCCTCGTGCACCTCGTGGCGCGCCTGCGGCTCGGCGGCTATCGGCTGCTCGACACGCAGTTCCTGACACCGCATCTGGCGCGCTTCGGCGGCATCGAGATCGCGCGCGGGCAATACCATCGCCGGCTCGCCGAGGCGCTCTCCTACCGCGCGGTCTTTCCTGCCGTATTGCCCGCGTCGGCAGCGCCGGAGGGCGGCCCGCTCGCCGCCCGGCAATCGAGCAGGTTGACGTCGTAGACCGGGTGCTCGAGCGCCGACAAGGCCGGGCTCGAGGCGAACATCCAGCCTTGGAACAGGCGCAGGTCCGGCTCGCCCGGGCGCGATTCGGTGATCTCGACAAAGGCGCCGTTCTCGGGCGGCGCCTCGGGCGGGGTCTTCTCGCAGTCGCGCACCAGGATCGACAAGGTGCCGAACCGCACCGCGGTCCCGACCGGCGCGGTGAATTTGGAGATCCGCGCGGTGGTCTTGTCGAGTCCCTGCAGCAGCGCCACCGGTTCCGAAATCGTCTCCGCCGCTGCAGCCGGGACCGCCAGCAGCAATGACAACACAATGGGGGCCGGCGCGCTGTGCGTCCTTCGAGACGCCCGCTGCGCGGGCTCCTCAGGATGACATTCTTTCTTAATGCCATCAAAAACATACGTCATCCTGAGGAGCGCCCGAAGGGCGCGTCTCGAAGGACGCAGGAGGCCCGCGCAATTCTTTGCGGCGATTTGCCGGCAGCCCAGAAAGTCGGTGTCCATCGCCGCCATGGGTCCCAGCTTCCACCGGGACAACAAAAGGCTCATTTCCGGTAGGGGTTGACGAGACCAGCGACGATGCCGACCAGCACCTGGCGCAGCTGGGCTTCGTCGGCCCCCATCAGCACCCCGTCCTCGAGCGCGTCCTGCGCCAGCGCGGCGATCTCGGTCAGGTTCTCGTTGAGCACCTTGATCTTTTCGACGCACGAGACCGGCTCGCCTTCAGGCGTGCGCCAGACCGGGAAGTCGGGGGGTTTGCTGTCGGGCATGGGCTCTATTTGGGTGCGGCCGGCGCCTCCGGCGAGGGCGGCGCCCCGCCCTCGGGCTTTTTCTGCCCGCCCGGCTGCGAGAAGATCATCTGGCCGATCAGGTTTTCCAGGCTGATCGGCGCCTGGGTATAGGTGATCCGGCCGCCCGGCGGGATCATCTTTTCCGAGCCGCCCGGGACCAACGCCATATACTTGTCGCCGAGCAGCCCGGCGGAGAGCACCTCGGCCACGGTGTCGTCGGGCAGCTGGTAGGTGGGATCGATGCTCATCCGCAAGGTCGCGAGGAAGGTCTTGGGATCGAGCGATTCGGACATCACGGTGCCGACCTTGACGCCGCTGATGCGCACATCGCTGCCCTCGCGGATCCCGTCGATGCGCTCAAACTGCGCGGTCACCTCGTAGCCCGACACCGCCCGCACATGCGCCGTCGAGTAGGCGAAGAACAGAAAGAACCCGGCGACCGCCAGCACGACCGCCCCCATGACGGTCTCGATCACGTTCCCCCTCATCGGCTTTCCCCCGGGGCGCGACGCCGCGGCCGGCCTATTCCGGCGTCCACGGCTCGTAATCGCCGGCGGCCGGCGCGCGCACGCCACCGCGCAGAACCGAGCCGCGCGGGTGATACGCGAAGGGCGTGCCGCTCAGATTCGGCTGGTGCTCCTTTTCCCACGGATATTTTGTGCGCGCCTCCGGGTGCGGCACCTCGTCGACGGTGTGGTGCAGCCAGGCGTGCCACTCCGACGGCACCTTGGAGGCTTCCGGTTCGCCTTGGTAGACGACCCAGCGCTTCTCCCGGCTGGCCCGGCCGCCGCCGCGCGGCCGTTCTCTGTTGCCCTTTTCCCGGTAGTAGCGGTTGCCGAAGCTGTCGCTTCCGACCAACTCGCCCCGGAACCAGGTCAACAATCGCGTACCGATGGTCATCGCGCCAGCCGTGCCTGCCAATGGCGGCGGACTATCGCATCGGCCGCCGGCCGGCGTAAAGCCCGGGACACGGTTCTCACACCTCGGGCAGGCCGGCCCGCCGCAGGCCGGCGAAATAGGTGGTCTCGGCCATCGCCCGGATCTTCGGGTTGTCGTACCAGTTGGACTTCTTGACGCGCGCCAAGTTGCCGTAGGAGTCGCTGAGCCCCTGGGCGCGGGCGAGCGCCGCATGCGCGCGCTCGGCGTCGCCTTGCAGCCCGTAGGCGGCGGCCAGGTAGGCATGGACAAACGGCAGGCGCGGATTGGTGTTGGTCGCCTTGTCGAGCCAGCGGATCGCTTCGCCGACATCGCCCTCCAACAGGTGCACGACGCCCAGCCGCCCGTACCAGGCGGCGATGCTCGGCTCGTTCGGGCTGAGCCGGATCGCCTCCTCGAAATAGGGCATCGCCTCGTCGACCGCTCCGGTCAGGAACTTGCACCAGCCGATATGCGCCCAGGTCGGGGCGCGGCTGCGATCGATCGCGATCGCCGCCTCGTATTCGGGAATCGCCTCCGCGCAGCGGCCGCGCGCCCGCAGCACCTGCCCCTTGACATGATGCGCCAGCGCGCTGCCGGGCGCCGTCGCCAAGGCCTCGGAAACCAGCCGTTCGGCGCGCCGCAGCTCCTCGTCGGGCGCCTCGCTCAGTTCGTCGAGCACGCGCACCGCCAGCACCGCCGCGAGCCAGGCTTTGCCGTCGGGAACGCGCGGATCGATCGACAGTGCCTTTTCGAAATCGCCTGCGGCCGCGTCGTAATTGTCGCGCGAGATCGGCTTCTGCAATTGGGCGCGGCCGTGCAGCACGTAATCCAGCGCGTCGGGATGCGCGATCGGCCGGCCGGCCTCGGCGATCGCGAGCTGCGCCTGCACGGCGCGGGCGATACGCGCCGTGATCTCGTTCTGCAGCGAGAACAGCTCGCCGATTTTGCGGTCGAAGCGATCGGCCCACAAATGGGCGCCGCTCTCGGCGTCGACCAGCTGGATGTTGACGCGGACCTGATCGCCGGAGCGGCGCACGCTGCCCTCGACGACATAGCGCACGCCCAGCTCGCGGCCGACCTGCTTGGCGTCGACCGGCTTGCCCTTGTAGGTGAAGGCGGTGTTGCGCGCGATGACGAGGCTGCCGGCGAGGCGCGACAGGTCGGTGGTCAGGTCTTCGGTGACGCCGTCGGCGAAGTAATCCTGGTCCGGGTCGTTGCCGAGATTGACAAAGGGCAGCACCACCATCGACAGCCGCGGCGCCGGCTCCGTGGCCGACGGTCTGGCTTGGACCGCATCGGCTCCCGGAGCCGCGGCCGGTTCCGGCCGCACGGCGCCCGGCCGCAGCCACCACCCGCCGGCGATGATCGCGAGCAGCACCACCGCCACCGTTGCGGAGACCGCGATCCGAACCCGCCGCGACAGGCTGCCGGCATTCCCCGCCGCGGCACCGCGCTCGCCGCCGCTGTCGATCCTGAAGGCGCGCACCGGGACGGCGATGTTCTTGACTGTCTGGGCGCCGAGATCGCCGAACCAGACCGGCAGCCTGTCGCCGACCTGCTCGCGCACCGCGCTCGACACGCAGATGCCGCCGGGCTCGGCCAATGCCTGCAGCCGGGCGGCGATGTTGATGCCGTCGCCGAACAAATTCTCGCCCTCGACGATGACGTCGCCGAGATGCACGCCGATGCGGAAGCGCATCGGCTCGCCGGCGGTGGTCTCGGCGTTCTCCCGCGCCATCGCCGCCTGCACGGCGACGGCGCATTCGACGGCCTCGACCGCGCTCGCGAAATCGGCGAGCACGCTGTCGCCGGCGGTCGTGAAGATGCGGCCGCGGTGGGCGGCGATCAGCCCGTCGAGGATCGTGCGGCGCGCCTGCAAGGCGCGCAGGGTCCCGACTTCGTTCCGCCCCATCAGGCGGCTGTAGTCGACGACATCGGCCGCGAAGATCGCGGCGAGCTTGCGTTCGACGACGCCGGCGTCCGCCACTCGGCCCTCCCCTCCGGCACCGGGGCGTCGATCACCCCGGTGCCGGGGCCATTATACCTTATTTTTCCGCCTATATGTCGGCGTTCGGCGCAGCCCTACCGGCAAATTCGCGCGGTATCCGGACGGCTTGATCTCGGCCCAGCTTGAAGAGTCCGACATATCGTGCGGTAATCATGGCCAGCAGGCATATATCACCGCTCGCATTTGCAACAAGCCCATATCCGAGGTCACGGGGAGCCGGAAATGAGCGCAGATGCGGGCGGTTATGTGACCGACATCCCGTACCTGCGCGACTTCAAGCCGCCACTGGCGCCGGCCTGGCTCGACCATGTGGCGATCGTGTGCGGGGTCGCCCCGCCGGCCCGGGGCAGCGGGTTCGCCTGGTGCGATCTCGGCTGCGGCCAGGGGGTCACCGCGGCGGTTCTCGCCGCGACCCATCCGGATGCCCGCTTTTACGGCATCGACCTGATGCCGGCACACATCGAGCACGCCCGCCGGCTCGCGGCCGAGGCCGGGATCGCCAACGCGATGTTCCACGCCGCCGATTTCGCCGCCACCGGCGGGCTGGACCTGCCGCGGTTCGATTACATCGTCGTGCACGGCGTCTATACCTGGGTCGACGAGAGCAACCGGCGCGAGCTGCGCAGGCTGATCGATCGCCGACTAAAGCCCGGCGGGCTTGTCTATCTGAGCTACAACGCGCTGCCCGGCTGGGCCGCCGATCTGCCGGTCCAGCATCTGCTGCGGGCATTCCATCGCCGCCTGCCCGGCGACGCCGCGGCGCGCGCGCTCGACGCCGTCGAATTCGTCCGCGCGCTCACCCCGCATGCCCTTGGTCTGGCGGCGAGCTTTGTCGTCGGAGAGCTGCGGCGACGGCCCGAGGACTACACCCCCGCCTACCTCGTGCACGAGTTCATGCATGATGGCTTCCGGCCGCTTTACGTGACCGAGATGCGCGCCGCCGTGGCCGAGATCGGCCTCGAGCCGGTCGGCTCGGCGATCCTGGCCGAGAACGACGACGCGCTGCTGCTGGACGAACCGGCGCGCGCGCTGCTCGCCGGCATCGGCGATCCCGATCTGCGCGAACTCGCGCGGGACTTCCTGATCGACCAGCGCTTTCGCTGCGACGTCTTCGCCCGCGGCAACCGGCGCCTCGACGATGCCGAGCGCTCGGCCCGTCTCCTCGAGAGCACCTTCGCGCTGACGCGCCCGGCCGCGGCCGTCGGCTATGCGATCGAGACGCCGCGTGGCCGCAGCAATCACGACGGCCGCGAGGCCCGCGCCGTTGTCGCCGCGCTGTCGTCCGGCCCGCGGCGGCTCGCCGAGATCGGCGGCGGGCTGACGCTGGCGTTGCTGACCCTGTGCGCTACCAACGACGTGATCCCGGTCGAGCCCGGCCGGGCCGCGGTCGGGGCGCTCAACCGAGCGATCGGCCGCCGGCTAGACGGATCTGAGGAAATCGGCTGGCTCGCCCTGCCCTGCGGCACCGCGATCGCGATCGACCGCGAGATCTTGCGCGCGCTGCGCGACGGCACCCCGATCGATGAACGCCGGTTCCGCGGCTGGCGCGGCTTCCTCGCCGGTCATAGCGTGGGCGCCATTTGATGCGCTTAGTACTTGTCCTCGGCCGCGTCTCGGCCGATCATCGGTTCACGATTGAACGGAGGGCCGACAATGCTGCCGCGTGAGGAAAACGAACTGGTGACGCGCACCGGAGCCGGGACGCCGATGGGCGAGACCCTGCGGCGCTACTGGATCCCGGCGCTGATGTCTCGCGAAGTGGCGGAGCCCGACGGCGCGCCGGTGCGGGTGCAGCTGATGGGCGAAAGGCTGGTGGCGTTTCGCGACAGCGCCGGCCGGATCGGCCTAGTCGACGAATTCTGCCCGCACCGCCGCGCCTCCTTGTGGTTCGGGCGCAACGAGGAGAGCGGGCTGCGCTGCGTCTATCACGGCTGGAAATTCGACGTCGAGGGCAACTGCGTCGAGCAGATGAACGAGCCCGAGCCGTTCTGCCACAAGATCCATCTGAAGGCCTATCCGACGGTCGAGATGGGCGGCCTCGTGTGGACCTATATGGGACCGCCCGAGCGGATGCCGGCGCCGCCGAAATACGAGTGGACTCAGGTTCCCGAGACGCATCGCCACGTCTCCAAGGTGTGGGAGGAGTGCAACTGGCTGCAGGCGCTCGAAGGCGGCATCGACACCTCGCACGCGCCGATCCTGCACCGCGCGATCACCCCGAACACGACGCGCCCGGGCATCCCGGTGCAGGGGCCCTTCGTCCGCGGCAAGGCGCCGACCCTCGAGGTCGACGTGACCGACTACGGCTATCGCTATGTCGGCATCCGCCCGCTCGACGAAGACAAGACCTATGTGCGCTCCTACCAGTTCGTGATGCCGTTCACGCAGATCCGGCCGCAGCAATTGGGCCGCGCGCTGGGCGGCGGCGACCGGAAGATGATCGCCGGGCACATCTGGGTCCCGATCGATGACGAGAACTGCATGGTCTACAACTGGATGTACAGCTATGGCGCGGAGCCGCTGAGCCAGCTCGACCGCGAGGAGCGCGGCAACGGCAACGGCCCCGACTATGTCGAGCAGTCGGGCGAATTCCGCTCGCTGCGCAACAAGCGCAACAACTGGATGATCGACCGCCAGGTGCAGAAGCACGAGACCTTCACCGGCATCGAGGGCATCAACACCCAGGACCGCGCGGTGCAGGAAGGGATGGGGCCGGTCGTCGACCGCTCGCTGGAGCATCTGGGCCCGGCCGACCGCGCGATCATCGTCGCCCGGCGCCTGTTGCTCGACGCGGTCAAGAGCGTGCAGGAGGGCGGCGACCCGCTCGGCGCCGACGCCAGCTACTACGGCGCCCGCGCGATCGAGAAAATCTTCCCGAACCATCAGACCTGGCGCGAAACCGTCCTGCCCGAGATGGATGTCGAGACCCCGCTCGCGGCGGAATAAGAGCACTCAGCCGTCATGGCCGGACTTGGTCCGGCCATCCACGCGCAAGATAAGTCTGCCGGCAGCGATTGCACGCGCGTGGATGCCCGGATCGAGCCCGTGTAACTGACTAATACACCCCCGGGATCAGCCGGGATATGCGGGCGCGGTAGGCGTCGTACTCGGCGCCGAAATGCGCGGAGAGGAGCTGCTCTTCCGCGCGGATGCGCGCCAATAGGGGCGGGATCAGCAGCGCCGCCAGCAGCACGCCGACCAGCGAACGAAAGGCCAGGCCCCAGCCGAGCGAGTTGACCAGCAGTCCCAGATAGCTCGGATGCCGGATCACGCTGTAGATGCCGCCGGTGACCAGGGCGTGTCCGGGCTGGATCGCCACCAGCCCGCTGAATCGCCGACCGAGCACAAACACCGGCCAGAGCCGCAACGCGCCGCCGGCGACAAACAGGCCGACCCCAAGCCAGCGGACGGCATCGCCGTCGACGGTCCAGAACTCCTTCCAGTCGGCATAGGCCGGGGCATAGGCGTCCAGCAGGCCGATCGCCGCAAAGACCGGGATGACCCAGCGATTGCCGCGATCCTCGCGCACGCCGGGGCTCAGATTGCCGCCCGCTAACAATGCCGCTCCCGACAACGCGAAGAATGCCGCCGCGAGCGCGATCAGGGCTGGGTGCGAGAAGAAGCTTGCGAACCCGCCCTCCCCCAGCACGGCCAAGCCGAGATAGGCGGCGCTGCCGGCGAGGATCAGGGTCCAACGGATCATCCTCTCACCTGTCGCGATCGCAGCGCTCGGCGCGCGCCATCAGCCAGCCGGCGGTCGCCACCAGCACGAAGACGAAGGCGAGGAACAAGGTCGCCAATGCGTTCACCTGCGGGCTGACGCCGAGGCGGACGCTCGAAAACACCGCCATCGGCAGGGTCGTCGCGGCGGGGCCGGTCACAAAGCTGGCGACGACCAGATCGTCGAGCGACAGGGTGAAGGCCAGGAGCCAGCCCGAGACCAGCGCCGGCATGATGCCGGGCAGGGTGATGCGGGTCAGCACGGTCCATGGCCGGGCGCCGAGATCGAGCGCCGCCTCTTCGAGGGCGCGGTCGAACTGCGCCAGCTGGGCGCGCACCAGCACCGACACGAAGCACAGGCCGAAGCTGGTATGCGCGATCGTGATCGTCGCCAGCCCGCGGGGCGGCCAGCCGACCGCGCTGTCGAGGGTGACGAACAGCAGCAACAGCGACAGCCCGAGGATGATTTCGGGCACGACGAGCGGCGCCAGCAGCGCGAAGCCGAAGACGAGGCGGCCGCGGAACCGGGCGAACCGCGCCATGCTGAAACCGGCGCAGGTGCCGAGCGCGAGCGAGGCGCTGGCCGCCATCAGCGCGACTTCGAGGCTCGTCACCGCGGCGTTGCGGAAGGCCTCGTTGGATGCCAGCTCGCCGTACCAGCGGGTCGAGAACCCGGCCCATACGGTGACCAGACGCGAGGCGTTGAACGAATAGACGAC
>Ga0073928_10011316_pt1 | contig 10421 bp, 10 predicted proteins | sample PaiPotPPA55metaG_FD_76969 | JGI IMG/M metagenome (GOLD analysis project Ga0073928, IMG submission 76969) | Iron sulfur acid spring bacterial and archeal communities from Banff, Canada, to study Microbial Dark Matter (Phase II) - Paint Pots PPA... ...
CATGCGCGCGGACTGCTCCAGAGATGGCGGAAGAACTGCGCTGAATATAGCACTTCCGCATCGCAAAACCCAGTGCCCGAACGACCGATCAGGGCAGCACCGGCGGCATAAATGCGGCGTCGGGCGAGAGCGTATCGTTGCCCGTGCAGAGCCCTTCGGCGAGGTCGCGGAGCGGCAGGAAGGTCTCCCGATCGACCCCCGTGAGCAGCGCCTGCGCGGGCAGCGCGGCAAGTGCGGCGAACAACGCGCGGCGGCGCTCGGCATCGAGATGCACCGCCGGCTCGTCGAGCAGCAGCAGCGGCGCGTATCCGCGCGCCTGGGCGAGCAACGCGGCGTGGCCGAGCACCACGCCGATGAGCAGCGCCTTCTGCTCCCCGGTGCTGGCGGCGGCGGCGGGCAGCCCGCTCGCGGCATCGGAGAGGTCGAGATCGGCGCGGTGCGCCCCGAGCGTGGTGGCGCCCGATTCGCGGTCGCGCGCGCGGCTCGCGGCCAGGTGCCCGCGCAGCCAGTCCTCGACGGCGAGGGCGGGCTCGGCACGGAGCCGCTCGGCGATCGGGCATCGCAGCGCCAGGCGCGCGGCGGGGAACGCCCCGGCGCCGCCCGCCGCCAGCGCGGCGTTCAGCCGCTCGACCAGCGCCATGCGCGCCGCGGCGACGGCGACGGCATGCCGCACGAGCGCGTCCTCGATCCCTCCCAGCCATGCCGGATCGGCGCCGCCCAGGGCGAGCAGGCGGTTGCGCTCGGTGACCGCCGTGTCGTGCGCCGATACCTCACGCAGGTGGCTTGGTTCGAGCGTCCAGACCAGCCGGTCGAGGAAGCGGCGCCGCGCGCTCGCGCCCTCGAGGAACAGGCGGTCCATCTGCGGCGTCAGCCATACCGCGCCGATGCGGGCCGCGACCTCCGCCTGGCTGCGCGGGGTCGCGCCGTCGAGGCGGAAGACGCGCCGATCGGCCGGGCCTTCCGGGGGCGTGCCGGTGCCGATGTCGGTTTCGCCGGCCGGCGAGAGGAAGCGGCCGGCGACCGCCCAGTGCCCGCTGCCGCCCGCCCCCCGCCGCGCCAGTTCGGCGATGCGCGCGCCGCGCAAGCCCCGGCCCGGCATGAGCAGCGAGACCGCCTCCAGGAGGTTGGTCTTGCCGCTGCCGTTGGGGCCGAAGATCGCGGCGATGCGAGCGGCGGGCCGCCAGGTCAGCGTAGGGTAATTGCGGAACTGCGTGAGGCTAAGGCGGGTCAGGCGCAGGGCGGCATTCGGAAGACAGAGCACGGGAGGACAGACGACAGATATGGGGTCCGTCTTCCGTATTCTGTCCTCCGTCCTCTGGTCACACGCGCATCGGCATCAGGACGTAGAGCGCGCTGTCGTCGGCGGCATCGCGCACCACTGTCGGCGCCACGCCGTCGGCGAAACGGAATTCCACCTCGCCCTCGATCTGGTCGGTGATGTCGTTCAGATAGCGGGCCTGGAAGCCGATCTCCAGCGGCGTCGAGTCGTATTTGACCCGGTCGGCATCCAGTTCCTCGCTCGCCGTGCCCTGCTCGGGGCTGGCCGCCGATAGCGTCAGCTGGTTCCGCTCAAGCGCCAGCTTCACCGGCCGCGAGCGCTCGGCGGAGATCGCGGCGACGCGCCCCACCGCATCGGCAAAATCCTTCTTGCCGACCCTGAGCACCTTGTCGTTCTCGCGCGGAATCACACGATCGTACTCGGGGAAGGTGCCGTCGATCAGTTTGCTGGTGAGCTCCACCGGCCCGACGCGGAAGCGGATGCGGGTGTCGGAGAGGGCGATCTCGACGCTGTCGCTGACCTCGTCGAGCAGCTTGCGCAGCTCGCCCACGGTCTTGCGCGGGATGATCACGCCCGGCATGCCGGCCGCGCCCTCCGTCAGCGGCTCCTCGACGCGCGCCAGGCGATGGCCGTCGGTGGCGACGGCGCGCAGCACCTTCGTGCCCTCGCTCTCGGCCGCATGCAGGTAGATGCCGTTCAGGTAATAGCGTGTCTCCTCGCTGGAGATCGCGAAGCGCGTGCGGTCGATCAGGCCGCGCAACGCCTGCGCCGAGAGGCTGAAGCGGTGCGGCAGCGCCCCCGCCGTCATGCTCGGAAAATCCTCGATCGGCAGGACCACGAGGCTGGTGGTGAAGCGGCCCGAGCGCAATTTGAGATGGGCGTCGCCGCCGGGGTGCTCGAACTCCACTTCGGCGGCCTCGGGCAGCTTGCGGACGATTTCGTAGAGCGTGGCGGCCGGGGCGGTCGTGGCGCCGTCGCGGATGCCCGCGGCCGGCACCTCCTCGACGATGGCGATCTCCATGTCGGTGGCGGTCAGCTTCAGCCGTTCGTCGCGCACGGCGAGCATGACGTTGGCCAGGATCGGAATGGTGTTGCGCTTTTCCACCACGCTCTGGACATGGGCCAGCGCCTTCAACAGCGTGGCGCGGTCGGCCTTGAACTTCATCGCGTTGATCCTCAACGAACCGGCCTGGCGTGGCGAGCGCGGCAGCCGGCGGCGCCCGCCATGGAATCGGCGGCGCCAAGTCTAGCAATGCGGGTAAAGCCCGAAAAGCGGGTTCCGCCCCGGGCGGGCGGCTAGGCCGGCGACTCCAGCATCCGCCGCAGCAGCTCCACGTCCTCGGCGAAGCCGGCGTCGGTTTCCATGAGCTGGGACACGCGGGCGATGGCGTGCATCACCGTGGTGTGGTCGCGGTCGCCGAATTTGCTGCCGATCGCGGGCAACGAGTGACTGGTGAGGTGCTTCGCCAGGTACATGGCGACCTGTCGCGGCCGGGCGACGTTGCGCGAGCGCCGGGGTGACGCCATCTCGCTCAATCGGATATGCCAGTGCTCGGCGACCTTGCGCTGGATCTCGTCGATGGTCACGCGGCGGTCGTAAGCCTTGAGGACGTCCTGCAACACCTCCTGCGTCGTTTCGAGCGTCAGCGGACGGCCGAACAGATTGGCGTGCGCGATCAGCCGGTTCAGCGCCCCTTCCAGCTCGCGCACATTGGAGGTGATCTTGTGGGCGAGGAACTCGATCACCTTCTGGGGCACGGCGGACTTGGCGCGGGCGGCCTTGGATTCCAGAATGGAGATGCGCAGCTCGTAGGTCGTGGCGTGCAGGTTGGCGACCATGCCGCAGCCGAGCCGCGTGCGCAGCCGCTCCTCGAGCCGCGAAAGATCGGACGGCGATTTGTCGGCTGACACGACGATCTGCCTGCCGGCCTCGACCAGAGCATTGAACGTGTGAAAGAATTCTTCCTGCGTGCTGTCCTTGCCGATGAGGAACTGCACGTCGTCGATCATCAGCACGTCGAGGCCGCGAAGCTCGTCCTTGAACTCGACCGTGGATTGCCTGCGGATCGCGGCGATGAAATGGTGCATGAAGCTTTCGGCGGACATGTACGCCACCGAAGCCGCCGGCAAGCGCTTCTTGCGCAAAAGCTCCCAGGCGATCGCGTGCATCAGGTGCGTCTTGCCGAGCCCGCTGCCGCCATAGAGGAAGAGCGGATTGAACCCGGGCGTGCCCGGATGCTCGGCCACGCGGCGGGCACAGGCATGCGCGATCTCGTTCGGCTTGCCGACCACGAAGCTCTCGAAGTCGAACCGCCGGTCGAGGCCAGTGAACTCCATCCGGCTTTCCCCCCGCTTCTGCGCGCGTGCGACCCGATGCCGTTCATCCGCCATTGCGTCCTGAGCTGGTGCCAGGTTCTCCGACATCGCGCTACTCGGGCTCGGGATGACGGCCGGGTGCAGAGCGAGGGCCGCTGCCGGGGCCTCGCCGCCGACGCGAATATCCACCCGCCGGACGCCCGGGTTCTCGGCCCGCCATAGCATATTCAGCCGGTCGCCGAAGTTGCCGCGCACCCAGTCGCGCTGGAACCGGCTCGGCAGATAGAGGGTGATCTCATCGCCATCCAGGCCGGCGAGCGTCATCTGCCACAGCCAGGAGCGGCACTCCGCTTCGCCCACTTCGCGCTGCAGCCGGTCGCGCACGCGGAACCACTGCGCCGCCAGCCAGTCCTCGGGCCGGCGTTGCTCGTAGCGGCCGGCCCGTCCGGCTGAATCGTCCGCATCCGCGAATACATGATCGGATGGCCCGTCGAGTTCGTGTTCCATGCTGTCACTGCCTGACGCCGTCGACACCAGCCGAGGTGGCGGCTGAGCGGCCGCCAAGGCACGTGCTCACGCGGCTGAACAAGTAAATCGAAGAACGCGCCGCGCATCCGATCACGCGAAAGTTACACCAGCAGCGGCATCGAGGGCAATGGCAAAGTCGATAGCCATACGTGTTAAAGTAGTAATCTTTTTTTATTAGTCAAACACCAACAATCAATCGTCACTTTATTGTGGCGTTGACATCAGACGGCGGTGAACCAGCCTAGCTAGTTACGCGCGCGCGTCGCCTGAAATACCCGGCCGCGCGACCGCACATGCAATGTCGAGAGGAATGAGACACCTGTCCATGCGATGCACCTCCGTCAGAGGCTGGCTCGGTTCAACCGCGCGGCAAAGCCTTGATGCGCGCCACCAGGCGCGACAGCCTCCGCGCCATGGTATTCTTGTGCAGCACGCCCTTGTTGACCGCGCGCTGCAATTCCGGCTGCGCGGCCCTGAGCGCGGCGGTCGCCGTCGCGTTGTCGCCGCTCGCGATCGCCGTTTCGACGCTCTTGGCGAACGTGCGCACGCGCGACTTGCGCGCCCGGTTGCGTTCGGTGTGGCGAAGGGCTTGCCGAATGCGCTTGCGCGCCGAAGCAGTGTTGGCCATGCGCTAACTTTGTAACTGTTGTGCGGATCGAAAACAGCGGGAGCAAGACGCCCCGCCAGGGGGTGTTTTGTACGCAGCGGGCGACCCGGTTGTCAACAATTCCAAATCGAGCGGTTCATGGCCGCCCAAACAGCGGCTTTCGCTTCTCGATGAACGCCGCCATTCCTTCCTGCTGGTCCGGCGTGCCGAACAGCGGCAGGAACAGCGAGCGCTCGGCGCGCACGCCCTCGCTCAATGTCGTCTCGAACGCGCGGTTCACCGCCTGCTTGGCGACGGCGACCGCGATCGGCGAAAGCGCGGCGATGCGTTCGCCGATGCTGATCGCCTCCGCGAGCAGTCGATCGGCGGGAACAATGCGCGAAACCAGGCTGGCCCGCTCGGCTTCCGCCGCGTCCATCATGCGCGCAGTCAGAATCATATCCATCGCCTTGGCCTTGCCGACGACGCGCGGCAGGCGCTGCGTTCCGCCGGCGCCGGGGATGACGCCGAGATTGATCTCGGGCTGGCCGAACTTCGCCGTCTCCGCGGCGATGACAATGTCGCACATCATCGCCAGTTCGCAGCCGCCGCCGAGCGCGTAGCCGGCGACCGCGGCGATCACCGGCTTCCGTACGCGGAGGATTGTTTCCCATTCCACGATGAAGTCGTGGAACAATATGCGCGGATAGGTGCGCGACTGCATTTCCTTGATGTCGGCGCCGGCGGCGAACGCCTTGTCCGAGCCGGTGAGCACGATGGCGCGGATCGCCGCATCATCGTCGAATGCAAGAAGTTGCGCGCCGAGCTCCCGCATCAGCTGGTCGCAGAGCGCGTTCAGCGCCTCTGGGCGGTTGAGGCGGATCAGGCCGACCGGCCCCATCGTCTCGACCAGGATCATCTCGGCCATGCGCGTCTCCCTGCGTTAGCGCTGCGTGCGCGGACAATAGTATGAGCTGCGGCCGGCCTGCACCGTGCGCTTGATGCCGCCGCAGGCGGGCGCGCCGGGGCAACGCTCGCAAGCCTCGCCGTCGCGGGCGTACACCTTCCACGCATGCTGGAAATAGCCAAGCTCGCCGTGTGGTTGCACGTAGTCGCGCAACGACGAGCCGCCGGCCGCGATCGCCTCGGCGAGCGTTGCCTTGATCGCGGGCACGAGCCGCGCCGCCCGCGCTCCGGGGACGCTCGAGGCCAGGCGCTGCGGGCTGACGCGCGCGCGGAACAGCGCCTCGCAGGCGTAGATGTTGCCGAGCCCCGCCACCGTCCGCTGATCCACGAGCGCCGCCTTGATCGACGTTCGGCGCCCCGTGAGCAGCGAGCCCAGGCGCTCCGGCGTGAAATCGTCGTCCAGCGGCTCCGGGCCGAGCCCGGCCAGCAGCTTGTGGCGATCCTCCTCGCCGGTCGGGATGAGGTCGACCGAGCCGAAGCGGCGCGGGTCCACGAAGCCGACGCGCCAGCCGTCGTCGGTCTCCAGCACCAGATGCTCGTGCGGGGGAGGATCCCGCTCAGCCGCGCGCTCGATCACGATGCGGCCCGACATGCCGAGATGGATGAGCAGCGACTGATCGCCCTCGATCCGCATCAGGATGTATTTCGCGCGCCGGCGGAAGCTCGCGACCCGGGCGCCGGTGAGCCGGGACGCGAGCCCGGGCGGGAACGGCCGGCGCAGATCCGGGCGGAGCACGCGCGCGCGCGCGATGCGCCGGCCTTGCAGCCGCGCCGCAAGCCCGCGCATCACGGTCTCGACCTCGGGGAGTTCCGGCATCGGCGTTGGACACGCTATACGTCGGCGGCCATGCAGGACAACCCCGCCGCGCCTTCGGACACCACCGATTTCGGCTTCCGCACGGTGCCGCGCGCGGCGAAGAAGGCATTGGTGCGCGGCGTGTTCGAGCGCGTGGCCTCGCGTTACGCGGTGATGAACGACCTGATGTCGCTCGGCATCCATCGCGCCTGGAAGCGCGCGCTGGTCAATGCGCTCGACCCGCGCCCCAACCGCACGCTGCTCGACCTCGCTTCCGGCACCGGCGATATCGGCCTCGGCTGGCTTGGCGCCGGCGGCGGGCCGGTGGTGCTCGCCGACATCAACCTCGCGATGCTCCGCCTGGCGCGGGACCGCGCCATCGAGCGCTGCGCCGTGAAGTGGGCGAGCTTCCTGGTCGCGGACGCAGAGGCACTCCCCCTGCCCGACCGTTCGTTCGACACGGTCGCGATCGCCTTCGGCCTGCGCAACTGCACCGACAAAGCCGCGGTCCTGGCCGAGGCCCGGCGCGTGCTGCGCCCCGGCGGGCGCTTCCTCTGCCTGGAGTTCAGCCGCCCGCGCGTCGCGGTGATCGAGCCGCTCTACGACGCGTGGTCGTTCCACGTGCTGCCGCGGCTCGGCCGCATCGTGGTCGGGGACGCCGAGAGCTATCGCTATCTCGCCGAAAGCATCCGCACCTTCCCGGACCAGGAGCGGCTCGCCGGAATGCTGCGCCAGGCCGGGTTCGCCCGCGTCGGGGTGCGCGACCTTTCGGGCGGCATCGCCGCGATCCACGCCGGCTGGCGGCTCTGATGCCGATCGCGGGGCGGAAGGTTCTCCTCATGGTCACGGGCGGCATCGCCGCCTACAAGGCGCTCGAGCTGATCCGGCTCCTGCGCACCGAGGGCTGCGGCGTCACCGCTGTGCTGAGCCACAACGCCGCCCATTTCGTCACGCCATTGGCGTTGCAGGCGCTCGCCGAGAACCGCGTCTACAGCGATCTCTTCTCGCTCACCGACGAGAGCGAGATGGGGCACATCCAGCTCTCGCGCGCCGCCGACCTTCTTGTCGTGGCGCCCGCCTCGGCCGACATCCTGGCCAAGATGGCCGCCGGGCTGGCCGACGACCTCGCCTCTACGCTCTTGCTCGCCACCGACAAGCGGGTGCTGGTGGCGCCGGCCATGAACGTGCGCATGTGGCTGCATCCGGCGACTGCGGCCAACATGGCCCAGCTTGCCGAGCGCAGCGTGGCGGTGGTCGGGCCGGACGAGGGCGCCATGGCCTGCAACGAATATGGCCCGGGCCGGCTGGCCGAGCCGCCGGCCATCCTCGCCGCCATCATGCGCCTCCTCGACGCGGCGAAACCGCTGGCCGGCCGGCACGCGCTCGTCACCAGCGGCCCGACGCACGAGCCGATCGACCCGGTGCGCTACATCGCCAACCGGTCGAGCGGGCGGCAGGGGCACGCCATCGCCGCCGCCCTCGCTGAGCTTGGGGCGCGCGTCACCTTGGTGAGCGGCCCGGTCGCGCTCGCCGATCCCCCGGGCGTCGAGGTCCGGCGGGTCGAAACCGCCGAGGAGATGCTGGCAGCGACCGAGGCGGCGCTGCCGGCCGATGTCGCGGTGTTCGCCGCGGCGGTGGCCGACTGGCGCGTTGCCGGTGCGGCCGGGCAGAAGATCAAGAAAGTGCCGGGCGCCGCCCCGCCCCGCCTGGAGCTGGTGCCCAACCCGGACATCCTGGCGACGATCTCGAAGCCGGGGCCGCGGCGCCCGCGCCTCGTCATCGGCTTCGCCGCCGAGACCGAGGAAGTGCGGCGCAACGCCGAGGCCAAGCGCGCCCGCAAGGGTTGCGACTGGATCGTCGCCAACGATGTTTCGCCGGCCACGGGGATCATGGGCGGGGCGGAGAACGCCGTGCTGCTCGTGACCGCGCAGGGTATCGAGGACTGGCCGCGCATGCCCAAGCGCGACGTGGCGCGCCGTCTCGCCGAGCGCATCGCCGAGGCGCTGGCATGAGCGCCGAGATCGCGGTCCTTCGGCTGCCGCACGCGGCGGGGTTGCCGCTGCCGGCCTATGCCACGGCGGGGGCGGCGGGGATGGATGTGCTGGCGGCGGTCGAGGCGCCCGTCACCGTGCCGCCGGGCGAGCGCGCGCTGATCCCGACCGGGCTTGTCGTCGCGCTGCCGGCGGGGCACGAGCTGCAGATCCGGCCGCGCTCGGGGCTGGCGCTCCGGCACGGCATCGTGCTGCCGAACAGCCCCGGCACGATCGACGCGGATTACCGGGGCGAGTTGCAGATCATTCTGCTGAACGCGGGGCGCGAACCGTTCACCGTCGAGCGCGGCATGCGCATCGCCCAGGCAGTGCTGGCGCCGGTCCTCCGGGCTGCTTGGCGCGAAGTCGAAGAACTCGACGCGACCGCGCGCAGCGGCGGCGGCTTCGGCAGCACCGGGGTTTGACGCTATCTATGGATAGAAACCGGCGCCCACGTACGCGGGTGATCCGGCGATCGTCACCGCCTTCGCGTAGGACCATTTCTGGGATGGCTGGCTCTGTCCGGGTTTAAGCCACATGTAGTCGACCCAGCCCGATCCCTTGGACTGAGCCACCTTCGCCAACTCGACATTGATCAACTTGCCGTTCCGGTCCCGCAAACCGCTAACGTCGGTCCCTTCGTATTTCGGAAACGCGGCGTTGAACAATTCCATTCCCTTCATGTCGGCGCTGAACAAATACGTGTCGCCGTTGAACCACTCGCTACCTGGTTTCCTGAACTCGGCAAAAGCCGATTTCCCCTTGCTCTCCAAGAGCGCCGCGGCCTTGTCAACGAGCGCCGCGATCTGTTTTGCCTTCTCGGACTCCGGTGGAGCTTGCTGCGAAAAAGACGACGCAATCGGCCCGACCAATGCAGCAAGCACGAACAAACCGGCAAACAGAGTTTTCAAGTTCATGGGGAGCTTCCTCCTGCCGCTGCCCCGCCCCGGTTGCCCGAGGACATTGAGGTCAATATCGGCCATCCCGGCTTGCTCGGCAACGACTATCGGTGCAGCGCCGCTTCATGCCTAAACGTACGGCGGAATGGCGGCGCGCATTCCACGACCGCCGCGGCTGACTGCGTTCGGTTGTTCCGCTGGACCGGCCTGCACCGCTCAGAAGGCGAGGCGCGCGGTTAGAATCCAGGCGTGGTTGTAAACGGGCGTCAGCACCGGCGTCAGTTGCAGCTTGGGCGTCACCGCAAATTGGTAGCCTCCCCCGACAATCACCTTCGCCCGGGTGCCGAAGAGCGGGAAGCGGCCGAGAATAACGCCGGGGGTCAGGAACACCTGCGTCTTGCCGCCGCGCAGCCCGTCGAACCAATGCGTGTAGTTCACTTCGAACTCGGGCCAGAATATCTGGTTGAAGTGGTACTGGAAGGCCGTGTTCCAGAGCATGGTCGTTCCGATGGTACTCTGGTGGTCCGTCGGGACCCCGAAGCCGAGGGTCATCTGGACATCGAAATCACCCCAGCCCTTACCGCCAGCGATCGTCGGCGTGATGACCCACGCATGATTGGTGAACGCCTTTATGCCGGTCGGCGCCTGGACGCCGAGGAACGCCGTCACGATGTAGTTGCCGTTCTGTTCGTTGGCGCTGAGCAACCGCTGCTTGATGGTGAAGAACGGCCAGTCATTCCACCCCGTCGCCGACTTCTTGGCCTCGCGCTCCTGATAGGGCGGCAGGTTGAATAACAGCTCGTTCGTCTCGGTCGGGATGAGTTCCAATCCCTTGCCGGAGTCGAACACGTTGACATTGCTGTTATTCCCGAGGTGTTCCCAAAACTGGTCGTAGCGAAACTCTTCTTCCAGGCGCGGCGTCACGGTCACCAGCGGGGTGATCCAGTGCGGCTGGCTGGCCTGCGCGGCGTCGACCCGGTTGAACCAGTTGGCGAAATAGCCGGCGACCCCGGACGGCCCC
>Ga0073928_10011318_pt1 | contig 10420 bp, 8 predicted proteins | sample PaiPotPPA55metaG_FD_76969 | JGI IMG/M metagenome (GOLD analysis project Ga0073928, IMG submission 76969) | Iron sulfur acid spring bacterial and archeal communities from Banff, Canada, to study Microbial Dark Matter (Phase II) - Paint Pots PPA... ...
AGGCGTTTTTTATGATTGGATTACATAGTCGTGACAGTTCTATCTCGCCGTGCAGCGTGATATTCTCAGGGTTCGATGATAATGACTTTCTTCGCGCTGTTGGCAGCGACCGCGTCAGCGCCACCGAACGCTGGCTCGTTCGCTTTATTGGGGGCGATAGTTGCGGCCGTCCGTTGTAAACACGCCATTGGCGGATGGCTGTTCTTCTTCATGTGGCAGGTATTTATCGGATTTGGTCTCGCGGCCGTGCAAGTCGCGCGTGATTGGCGCACATACACTCCGGCTGGATGGTCCGGCTCGAACCTGTACCTCATATATATCATGGCAATGGCACCGCGGCTGACGGCTCTGTTCGGAGTGACGATCGCAAGCTTCATGCTCTTGCGTATGTCGGATTGGAGCTGGGCCATGTTACTGCGTACTGTTCTTATCATCTACATCTTTTTTGTTGGTGTTTCGATTGCTGTAGACTGTGTATACTTCCCGGCGGACCTAGCGATTAACTGCGCCTCTCTATTGTTTCCTAGTGTTTTACTCGCGTATACATATCAATCGCAGAGATTCAGGAAAAGTATTTCAGACGCACGAATGGGGTAGTGTTCAATTATGATGAACACCAATCAGAGCGGCGGCAATGAAGCGATGCTCTGCCGGCGGAAAGGTTACATTGTGTTTTCTTTATCAGCGTGGTGGGCTATAGTATTCGGATTGTTCTTTATTTGGTTTTTTTTAAGTGGAGAGGAGACCCCTAATCACTTCGTGCGGGTGGTGCTCCCCGTAATTCTGGGTTGTCTTGGATTTATGGGAAGCTTTGCAGGCTTGCATAGTCTCCTGCGGAGGCAGCGTCGGGCCGGGCCCGGGGCAATACACTTTACGTGCTGGATGAGCCAACCATGGGACTCCATCCATCCGATGTTGAAAGGTTAGTCAAACAGTTGATGGCTTAGTAGAGGTGGGCAACACGGTCATCGTCGTGGAGCACGATGTCTATATTGTCGCCGCGAGCGATTATGTAATCGATATTGGGGCCTGGTGCAGGTGAGGAAGGCGGCAGCGTGGTTGTGGCCGGTCCCCCTTCTCGCGCGGCCGAAGATCGCAAGAGTCGAACGGCACCTTATCTTCGTCGCTTGTTGCAGTGAGTGCGCACACCGCCTGGCTTAAAGTTCGCGTGGTAGATCTCGCTAGTCGATAACCGCTAGAATCAGCGCAGACTTAAATGCCATTCATTGCGATTCCAATGCGGGCCAAGATCATGCCGGTTGTCCGTGTGGCCACGGGCAACTTTCTCGAGATGTACGATTTCATGATTTTCGGCTACTATGCAGCCGCCATTGGCAGAGCCTTTTTTCCGCAAACGAGTCAGTCCGCTTCGCTGATGCTTTCATTGGCTACATTCGGCGTCGGTTTCCTGATGCGTCCGCTGGGAGCGCTGGTGTTGGGCGCGTACATCGATCGGCGCGGACGGCGAGCGGGCCTGATGTTAACGCTGGCGCTGATGTCAGTGGGAACATTGTCTATTGCCTGCATGCCCGGATACCAGGCGATTGGGATACTCGCCCCCTTGCTCGTTGTGGCCGGCCGTCTACTACAGGGCTTTTCCGCGGGCGTCGAATTGGGTGGAGTGTCGGTCTATCTTTCCGAGATCGCGACGCCCGGCCACAAAGGCTTTTACGTAAGCTGGCAATCGGCGAGCCAGCAATGCGCGGTAATCTTCGCAGCGCTGGTAGGCGTGGTGCTGAGCTCGTCACTATCCGCCGCACAGATGGAGGCGTGGGGCTGGCGCATTCCTTTTCTGGTGGGATGCCTTATCATTCCGTTCCTCTTTCTGTTGCGCAGATCTCTAGCCGAGACCGAGGATTTCCTCTCGCGTAAGCGGCATCCATCGCCCCAGGAGATTGTCCAGTCGATCACAGCCAATTGGCGCATCGTGGCAATCGGAAGCATGTTAGTCACTATGACCACGGTTTCGTTTTACATTATTACCGCTTATACGCCCACCTTCGGCCGTGTTGTGCTGCATCTGGCCGATCGGGACAACCTGATCGTCACGCTTTGTGTAGGTATCTCGAATTTTGTGTGGCTGCCCGTCATGGGCGCGCTTTCGGACCGAGTGGGGCGGCGGCCGCTACTGCTGGGTTGCACCGTTCTAGCGATCGCCAGCGCCTATCCGGTCTTATGGTGGCTGAGCGCTCATCCTTCATTTGGGAGACTGTTGACGGGCGAGCTGTGGCTCTCTTTTCTATACGGGAGTTACAACGCCGCTATGGTGGTTTATCTCACCGAGTTGATGCCCACGGAGGTCAGAGCCACTGGATTCTCGCTGGCGTATAGCTTGGCCACCGCGCTGTTCGGAGGCTTCACACCGGCCATTTGCACGTTCTTGATTGATTGGAGCGGCAACAGGGCGATGCCGGGAGTGTGGTTGTCGTTAGCCGCAGTGGTGAGTCTCGTCGCAGCGATTCTGGCCGGGCGATTACGGGCGTCGCGGGAGGCTGTTAGACCTTAGGGTGTCGCGTACGAACGTCGCAAAATGTGGTGCGTGAGTTTAAGGAATGTGCCGTCCGAAGACGGGCGAGAACTGTTTGATAGTGACAGCCTTCACGTGCCCATGTTGCGTATTGGCGCTGTGGCAGCTCAACGAGAATCGCACGTGCGGCGCGCCCCTGACGTCCGACGCCTGCACTGAGGCGATAATGCAGTCTGTAAGCGTAATCTGCAACTGCGAACTATTCAATGTGCCCGCGATTATGGCTGAAGGAATGGGCTTGCCGGACAACGCCGCGAGCCTGAGCTTCGGAAAGCTCGAGTCTAACTTCGCCGCGAACATAACTTTTGTAGGGTGTGTATTCGCGCTGCTTTCAGTTTCGAACGCGAATGACTCCACTTCGATCCAGTGAAGGTAAGGGAGCGTCGAGGACTCGCCAGCGATCCCGTCGATTTTCAAGAAGTAACTCATCTCAGGAACCTTCGTACTCGTGCTGCTAGACGACATCCGTTTATAACACAGGACAGATCCATTTTCTCGATCCGCCGCGATAGACTTGAATACGCATGCCGCTTTCCGCAGGCCAGAGACTCGGCCCGTACGAGATCCTTGCCTCCATCGGGAGCGGCGGCATGGGTGAGGTATATGCGGCGCAGGACACGCGGCTTCATCGCGACGTGGCCATTAAAGTTCTGCCGGAAGCGTTTGAGACTGAGGTGGTGCGAGAGCGTTTCCAGCGTGAGGCGCGCGCTGCTTCGGCGCTCAACCATCCGAATATTTGCGTTGTCTACGACGTAGGCGAGACGGCGGGCCATCCGTTCCTCGTGATGGAATTGCTCCAGGGCAAAACGCTTCGTGAGCACATCGACGGGAGGCCTCTCGAGATCTCGATGGCGCTGGCGGTCAGCATTGAGGTGGCCGACGCGATGGATGCAGCCCACGCAAAGGGCATCGTTCATCGCGATGTCAAACCGGCCAATATTTTTATCAACGAACGCGGCCATGCCAAGGTGCTCGACTTCGGCTTAGCCAAGCAAAGCCGGCCAGCGGACACTGCGGCGAAGACGGAAGAGCTGCTCACGGAGCCGGGTTCGGCGGTGGGCACAATCGCTTATATGTCGCCCGAACAGGCGCGAGGCCAGGCCGTGGATGCGCGCACCGACCTGTGGTCGTTTGGCGTGGTCTTGTACGAAATGGTGACGGGGTCGCGGCCGTTTGACGGACCGACGGCTCCGATTATCTATGCCGCTCTTTTAAACAACACGCCGCCGCCGGTTCGCGAGCGAAATCCGAAGGTCCCGCCGGAGCTGGAACGAATCATTGGAAAGCTTCTCGAAAAGGATCGCACGCTACGGTACCAAACCGCCGCGGAGCTGCGCGAGGATCTGGAGCGGTTGCAAACGGGCGGGAGCCAGGCCGCCGCAAGCCGAAGGCACAACCCTCTGCTGAAATACGGAATCGCGGTTCCGGCCGCAGTCTTACTGGCGGCTTTCGGGATCTACTTTTGGCAGCAGCGCGGCCGCGCAAGTCTGCTCACCGACAAGGACAAAATTGTCCTCGCCGATTTCAAAAACACGACAGGCGACCCGGTGTTTGATGGCACGCTTCGTCAAGGATTGGCGATACAACTGGAGCAGTCGCCTTTCCTCAGCCTCGTCTCCGATGAGCGAATCCAGCATACGCTTCCCCTGATGGGCCGGCCGGCGGATGCACCGCTCACTCCGGACGTCGCTCGGGAAATCTGCCAACGGACCGCGGGCGCAGCCGTCCTGGATGGATCGATTGCGAGACTCGGAACCCAGTACGTATTGGGCTTACGCGCCAGGAACTGCCGCAGCGGCGAAGTCCTGGATGAGGAGCAGGTGCAAGCGGTCAAAAAAGAAGACGTCCTGACCGCTTTGAGTCAAATTGCGAGTAGATTCAGAACCCGAGTGGGCGAATCGCTCACCACGGTCGACAAGCACTCGACTCCGCTCGCGGAGGCGACTACGCAGTCTCTCGAAGCCTTGAAAGCCTATAGCACGGGCTGCAAAGTTTTGTTCTCAGGTGGTAACGCCGCCGCTCTGCCGCTTTTCAGGCGCGCCACCGAGATCGACCCCAAGTTCGCGATGGCTTACGCGTTCCTGGGGCGCACTTATGGCGATATTGGAGAGTCTGTCCTCGCCGCCGATAGCACCACCAAAGCCTATCAGTTGCGGGATCGCACCAGTGACGCGGAGAAGTTCTTTATCACTGCTACGTACGATCAACAGGTGACTGGAAACCTGGAGAGAGCGCGACAGACATTCGAGTTGTGGGCGCAAACTTATCCTCGTGAGTCAGTCCCCCACTCACTCCTCTCAGGCGCCATTTACCCTGTCCTTGCTAAATACGAACAGGGGATCGAGCAAGCCGAAAAATCGATCGCGCTCGATCCGGATATTCCCTTCGGGTATGCCGTTCTCGCTTACAACAATCTTTATCTTGACCGCTTGGTGGAAGCCGGGAACGCCCTTCAGCGGGCCAACGAGCGCAAACTGAATGTCCCGGAGCTTTTGCTTCCGCGGTACGACCTCGCCTTCCTCAGGGGGGACTGGGCGGGAATGGAACGGGCAGCGGCTCTGGCGCAGGGAAAGCCCGGTGAGGACTGGATATCCGACCACAAGGCTTGTGTTCTGGCGTATTCCGGCCGTTTGCAACAGGCGAAGGGGATGGCGCGGAAGGCGGCGGACTTGGCTCAAAATGCGGCGCAGGGGGAAAGCGTGGCTCTCTACGAAACCGGGGTAGCAGTGTGGGAAGCCTTGTTCGGGAATGCGGCCGCGGCAAAGCGGAGCGTGCAAGAAGTACTCGACGTTTCGAAGGGGCGGGATGTGGAATATGGCGCCGCTTTTGCGTTGGCGCTCTCCGGCGATTTTTCCCGGTCGCGAGCACTCGCAAAGGATCTGGAAACGCGTTTCCCGGAGGATACGTCCGTGCGATTCAGTTACCTGCCGGTACTGGGCGCACTTTTTGCAGTGAAAGAAGGCAATGCGTCTAAGGCTATCGACCAGCTACAAATCGCCGTTCGGTATGAGTTGGGAACGCCTGGCAGCAGCTTTAATGGTAACTTCGGGTCCCTCTATCCGATCTATGTGCGTGGGTTGGCCTATATGGCCGCACACCAAGGCGTAGAAGCCGCCGCGGAATTCCAGAAGATTCTCGCTCACCCTGGTATTTTGGTCAGTGATCCCATGGGCGCGGTGGCGCGCTTGCAACTGGGCAGGGCGCTCGCGTTGTCGCCTGATAAAACCAAGGCAAAGACTGCTTACCAGGATTTTCTCACGCTCTGGAAAGATGCCGACTCTGACATCCCTATTCTCAAACAAGCTAAGGGAGAATATGCGGCGCTGAACTAGGTTCACGTCGACCATCGCGTCTCCGGCTACATCGGGCCGCTACCGTATTTGAACTAGGCTCGGACCGGCGTCTTTCGATTGCGTGTCCGATGCCGCGGATGGCGGACCGAGTTTGCGCGGCCGCAGTCCATCGTGCGCGATGAGCACGCGCCTGTGAAGGGCATTCACTACCCGGAAGCCGAACTCGAGCGTAGGCATGTGGAGCAGCGACGGCCGGCGCCGGAAGATCTCGAAGCGCTGCGCCAGGCGCGCTACCCAACCGGAGAATTGGCTGCCCAACTCGGACACGGTTCGAACTTTTGGGGCTCAGTTGATCCTCTGATCGAACCCGCAGATGTCTATTGTTTTTCAGTGCGATTCGAGCGCACCGCCGACGCTTGTCCAGGGTGCGCACCCACGCTGGACACGTCTCGAACTCGGCAAGGTGCGCAAGTTAACTCGCGGATGGCGGGATTTGTTCGCGAAAACCAATCAGGCCAGCGACGGACTTACTTCGCCGCGGGTTTACATTTGGGATCGGCGATTTCAACCCTGCGGTTCCTCATCCGGCCTTCGTCGGAGTTGTTGTCAGCGACCGGTTGGGTTTTGCCGTAGCCCTTAGCCGTCAGGCGGGCGGCGGCGACTCCGTGCTGTGTCAGCCAGGTCATGACTGAACGAGCGCGAGCTTCGGACAGAGTCTGATTGTAGGCGTCGGCGCCGACGTTGTCGGTGTGCCCCTGGATTTCGACGTTTAGCGATGGGTTCGCAGTCATTAACGTCGAGACCTGCGTGAGGATTCCGTCGGAAGCAGGCTGGAGAGTGGATTTGTTGAAATCGAAAAGCACGCCTAAGAGGGCGACGTGGCAGTTGGAGGCAAGGCTGGACTTCATCTGATCGGTGGCGGCTTCCTTGCCGACTTGTATGCTGTATTCAGTTCCGTGATCGATCAAATACGCCCAGAGATTGCGCCCTTTCTTGGCGTAGTGCGCTACGATCACTTCGGCGTTCGGCGTTTCCTTTTCGATGCTCCAGCCTGCCTTGACCAGGGCGTCATGGTAGACGGCGGCAAAGAGCGGCTGCGAGCCGTCTTTCAGCGTGTAGTTTCGGATGATCGAACCGTTGGCGACGATTTCGTCCTGACTTGCGCCCTTCGGGGTCAGACGGAAGGGAGCGTTGTCCTCCTGTCCGCGATGCGCCTCAGAACCGGGAATCGGCGCGAGAAACGGGAAATCGCCTTTGCCGCCGTCGGGCAGTTTCTCGGGCGTTGCGGCGGGCTCCGTCAAGGTCAGCGAGACCGGCGGCGGAGTGACCTCGATGATTTCCGCAAAAAAATTGGTTCCGGGATTATCCGTGCCGGCGTTGGCCCACGCCTCGACTCCGTCCCCGTTGTAGTGCAAAACGACCAGCAGACCGCCCTTGAGATTCTCCGAAACCACTGTCCATCCGGCTTGCACTGCGTAGGGCTTCACTGCGGCCCATATCGCCTCGCGGTCTTTAAACCCCGGAGTGCGTACGAAGAGGTTCCAGTGGCGGCCGTACCTTTTCACCTGGTTAGCGCCGTAGGACGGGATCGTCGTTACGCCCCAGGCTTCGTAAGCGTACATTTGCTCAATCTTGCCCCAATGAGACATAAAACCGGCCTCAACCGGAGGCTTAGGCGCTTGGGCCAGGCAGGGAAGCGTCAGCACGAGAACTCCGAGAAAGACCGGAATGCGGGCAGTGGACATGGTCCATTTTAATTCAATCGCCCGAGTGCGGTGACTAGCGGATGGGGCTGCATTCTACGCAAGCGCTTTTTATTGGAACCGAATGAATTGCTCAACTTGACGGGAAACGCTAGTACGACCGAAGTGCAATATGTCAGCTTCGAACGCGTGGCGTTCCGGAACAAGCGTCTGAAATGCCGGTAATGAAAGCAGTCAGATAGCGCGAGGTCGAGAAATTTCAGATTGGCTCCCCAGTCTGGACACGAACATACAAAAATGTGTATCCCAAACCCCGGCGATCACGACGCGCGCAGGGTATTTTCTTTCAGTAACAATAGCGCTGTTACCGTAGCTTCGAAATCAAGTAGCGGAATCGGGCAACAGAAGAAACATGAATGCTTCACCATTAAACCGACTGGATGGCGCGCATCAGATCGACTAAGCCGGAACCCTGGAACGTGCGGTCGCGCTTCAGGTCGGTGGCGCTGTCCATGAAAAGCTTTTTTACTTCTTCGGGCTTGCCAACGTATTCGCGGCGGATGGAGAGAAATGCGGCGATGACGCCGGAGACATGAGGCGCCGCCATGCTGGTGCCGCTCTCCTCAACATATTCGAAATCGACCGCGGCGTCGGGAGCAGCCAGCGCGGCCCGGGACGTTTTCTTAGTGTTGCCGGCGGCGCAGGATAGAATGCGTTCTCCGGGCGCGACCAGGTCCGGTTTCAAGCGGCCGTCGCCCGTGGGCCCTTTCGATGAGAAATACGATACGCCATAAGTGTGCGGCATATCGCGGTGCGTGGATCCGACCGTGATGGCGCCATCCGCATTGCCCGGATCGTTGATCGTCAGAGTGAGGCCGGCGGCGGAAACTCCGCCGAAAGTTGCGGCGATGCATCCGTAACCGCTATTGCCGGCAGCCGCAACCACCACGACGCCGGAGCGTACCAGCCGGTTCACTTCGGCGCATAGAGGGCTTTGTCCACACGCGAACCACTCCGGCATGAAAGGATACCCGACGCTCAGGTTGACGCCCTGCACCAGAATGCGGCGGCCGAAATCGTTGATCTTCTGAACGTAGGCGATGGCCTCGATCAGAGCGCTCACTTTCCCGCGCCCGGAGGCATTCAATACTTTCAGACTGAGCAGTTTCGCCCGCGGAGCCATGCCGGATACCCTGGCCTTCAATGGGACGACCGCGCTCGAGATCACTCCGGTTTCGTCGTCGCGGGCCCGGATGACGGCGCAGGGATTCGATTTTTCATGAATGATGCCGGCGATGATTCCGGCGACGTGGCTTCCATGCCCGAACTCGTCCGTGCGTGGGGAGGCGCCGCCGGTGAAGTCCTGGTGAACCATGGGCCGTGGCAGATTCTCGAGATTTCCGAAGAGTGAGAAGTGCGGATGCGCGCAGTCGATGCCCGAATCGATGACTCCCCAGACGATGCCTTTGCCCTCGGCAGTGAAGGCGGCATGCGCGGCATCGGCCTTTACGGTAGCCAGTGAATGGGTGAGGAGGGCCTCGACATCGGTGTCCTCCCAAATGTGATGGATGCAGCGTGTGGTCCGGGCAGAGCGCGTCAAACCGAGAATGACACGCGCGGGCAGCGTGGCAAAGATGAAGGGATGAGCGGGATCGTCGCGAACGGCCGCGCCAGGGTGCGCCTGTTCGATGAGGCGCTTGATTTCCGTGCAGGCCTCTAAGCGCCCTCCGATGTAATCCAGATTGGGATCGATGATGACGTCGAAGAGCGTGTCGGCATTGGGTGGCTGCAGAACCGCGTCCAGCAAGGGCCGCGCGATGACCGTTTGGGTGAGGTTGCGGAGTATCTGTTCGCCGTTGGTCACGTGCATTACCTCAATACCAGGAGAGCAGCCGGATTCGCGGCCAGAGCGGCGTCCGGATGTAAATCGCTGAGCGCGTGGGAAATCCAGCCTGAAGTTTTTCTTGAATGGGGATTATTAAAAGATTCGCTTGACACGGGCCAGGGGAGCGCAATAGACTTACCCAAACGCCCGCCTCAGGTTGGGTGGCGTACGTTCAGGGAAAGCTTGTATCCAAGAAAGGGAAGGGGCACATGAATCCAAGGTGGACGCTCACTACGCTTGCGTCTTTGCTTCTGGCGGGACTCTTTATGATTTGCGCTGTGCCCGCGCTCGCGCAATCCTCCGCGACTGGGACGATTACGGGCCAGGTCACCGACCAGCAGAATGCCGCGATTGCCGGAGCGGAAGTTAAACTCGTCGATGTTTCGACGAACTCGGCGCAGACGACAACCACCAACGACGTGGGGCGATATACGTTCATCAGCGTCCCACCCGGTGTTTACAACCTCACCGTCCAGCATCCAGGGTTCACGCAGGCCAAGCTACAAGGGCAGAAGGTGGATGTCGGCCAGGCATTGACTCTCAACGTCACGCTGGAATTGGGCGCCACTTCGACAATCGTGGAAGTGAAGGCTTCGGCCGGCGCGGAACTGCAGACCCTGAACGCTACGATCGGCACCACCATCACGAATGAGGCATTAAATCTGCTGCCGAACCTGGGCCGAGACGCTTCGACGCTTTCCGTCTTGCAGGTGGGCGTATCGTTGGCTGGCAACGTCGCAGGCGCCGCGTCGGACCAGAATGGTTTCCAATTGGATGGCGGCAACAACAGCGACGACATGGCGGGCTCGAACACCACCTATACTCCCGGCAACGGTTACAGCGGGTCGGGCGCGACTGGCGGAACTCCGACCGGCGTGATTCCGACTCCCATCGAGAGTATCGAGGAGTTCAAAGTCGGCACCAGCAATCAGACCGCGGATTTCAACGGCGCGGCGGGCAGCCAGGTGCAGATGGTGACCAAGCGCGGCACCACTGACTTTCACGGCGCCGC
>Ga0073928_10011319_pt1 | contig 10420 bp, 18 predicted proteins | sample PaiPotPPA55metaG_FD_76969 | JGI IMG/M metagenome (GOLD analysis project Ga0073928, IMG submission 76969) | Iron sulfur acid spring bacterial and archeal communities from Banff, Canada, to study Microbial Dark Matter (Phase II) - Paint Pots PPA... ...
AGCCTCCGCTAAGCGCAGGAATTTGTCTTCCTGAATCATCACCTCAGCCAGCACTTCAGATCGATACCCGGAGACCCCAGGAGTGCCGTCCTTATAGGGATTGACTTGAGCGCTGAGATCAATCGCCGGACGGACCAGGGCCAGCAGACACACAGCCCAGAGAATGCTTTTCGCCCAGAGAATGCTTTTCATGGACGCTCTCCTTCACTTTCGCAAGCGAAGTCGGTTATCAATGCCAAACAGGTAGGTAAGATGGTGCGCCCGGAGAGAATCGAACTCCCAACCTCATGGTTCGTAGAACCAAGGTCGGGAGACTCCAAGTGCCGTATCGTCCGTCGCCTACGGGCAAGCTGGTTCTGAAATCCATTCCTTAGTTGGGCTATGAGTTGGGCTACGATTCGTGTTCGGCTCATTTTATTCCTTGAACACCCAAGTGTCAGGTTCGCCACTCGGCACTAGATCGTCTTTCGGGATCGGATCACTCATCTTGTCTGGGCTGTGTGGGCCGACTAGCCACACCATTTCTTCGAAGACACTGTGTATTTTCTCGCGGCGTCCCGAAGGAAAGATCACCGTGTCGCCCGCTTTAGGTTGTGGTTTGTCCACCATCGTTGGACGCAATTTTACCAGCAGCCAGCGCCTTCTTCTTAGCACGCCATTCTACCCGGTAGGCTCGCAAGCGTTCTCGATGGGCGTCGGCGTACGCTCGGTTGGCCGCTCGTTTGATTGCCTTCTCTTCTCCCGACATCTTGGCGACACGGGCGGCGTGTCGTTTGCGCTTCGCCCGGTTGAGTTCTTCTCTACGCTGAGCAACGTAGCTTCTTGCCTTCCGTCTGCGTTCTTCAATCTGCTCTGGCGTGAGCGAGCGGTAGCGCTCCATCGCCTTATCGCGCTTTTTCCAGTTCGCTTTTTGCTGCGGTCTGATGCGGTCACGGTGCGCGTAGTAGTAGTCGTTTGCGTACTTCAGTCTTGCGGCCCGTTGCTCTGGGGTCTCTTTGGCTCGCTCTGCCTTTTCCTTAGCTGCCTGTTTGTGCTTGTATCCCGAGCGTTCCCACCACTCGCGGGTCTTTGCTCGCCGCAGTTCACCGGGCTTCGGCGGCTTGTCCGTGCCGTCCTGCATCCGCTCCCACAACTGCGTGAGTCGAGATGCAATCTGGCGGACAGCAACGGGTGACACGCGAAGATTGAGCGCAGTGGAAGTCTCGACGGAATCGAAGCCACAGCGAAAAAAATAATGCACGATGCCGACGATGAGTGACGGCCCGTGTTTGTCGATGACCAGCTTACCGTCGAGTGCTTTTATCTGCGCTTCAAGAACGCGGTGGCGCTCGGGAGTCGTGTCCGTGTTCCGAACGTCAGCCTCTTTGCAAAGACGGTCGAGCAGGGCGACGTTAGAGGGAATGGCGGCGAGAATCTTCGTCTGGGCGTAGACGATGCGGCGCTGGGGCGTGCCGACGCGTGGGCAGGCGATGCCCGCACGCCGTTCCATGTAGCGAGCGAGCAGTTCGCCCAGCAGCTGAAGATTCGACGCCCACGACGGGCAGCCAGCGCGTCCTTTGAAGAGACTGCAATTGGTCTGGGTCTGACAGAGGGCGTAGTCCGAAAAATCTAGCCCAGCTTTGAATCAACCGTCGTCGTTTTCTTCTGGTAGGTGAACAGGTAGCATGGTCACACTGAGTCCCGAAAGTGTGACGCCAGACAGGGGCGAAGCCGACCGTCATCGCTTCGCCGTCATCCCATCTCTGGTGACTGTCGCTTGGCTCGGGTCGGCTTCTGTTGCCGATGCTGGTCGGCGCATCCGAGCGCCATGTCGTAGCGCTCGAAACTTCAGGTTTTCAACCTTGCCGAGACGATGGGAGCACTCGCGCCGCTCGTCGGGTCGTTCAGCACAGCGTCAACCAAGATGAGGCTATGGAAGCGAACCTTGCCAAACTCTATTAACCCCGGCGACTGCGTGAACCTGCGCTGAAGCACGGCAGACGCGTGAACGACGTAATGCGATAGGTCACCGAACACGCAGAACGAGCCGGGCGCTTGCGTTCCCAGCGACGGGTTGTACAGCGGCAACGAAGGGCAGACGTACACGGGTTTTCCGAAGACCTGAAGCACGCCGTCGGATGTCGGGAACAACGGGCGGTTGTTCGAGTCCTTCGCGTTGCGGATGAGCTTCTCGACGGCGTCGCTGACCAGCCAGCCACACTTCGGAGAGTTGCGATACACGCGGTTGACGCTGTAGAACACGTTCGACAAATCGTCGTGGACAATGCTGCTAGTGTTCGCGGTCGTGACGCCGCTGTCAGTTGCGCCTGAGACGACGCCCTGCGGTGCGGTCGAACCGTCGCCGTTGACAAGGTCTGCACCGACACCACGCGCAATTGCGATTCCCTGCGCCCGGGAGAGTGCGGAGATAGTGTCAACACCATAGCTCGTCACGGCATCTTCTTCGAACTCGATGGACATATCGAAGGCGGTGCGGTAACCGAACTTGTTCAGCAGCGGCTGATTCAGTGTCGGAATTGTAGCGGCGCTCTCCTGCGAGACTTCGCCAACCTTCGTTGCCTTGACGGTGCTCAAGTCCCATCCTGGGATTTGCAGCGGACGGAGCGAGTAGTCAGGCTCCTGCACAAGTGTGACGATGTCAGCGTCGAGCAACGGGTCGGTTAACTTCATGCCTTCGGCGATGTCGGAGTGATATTGCATCGGGACTAAGAAGCCCAGATTGTCGCCAACGCTATAGGTGATACCCGGCGTGTTCTCAGCCGACGTGACCAGCGTAGTAGCACGCAATTCCGCGTCAGTTGCCTTGCCAGCGAGCCAGCGTTTATACAAGCGGGTCTCGGCGGTCTGTGCGGCTCTGAACTGCGGCGTCGAGACACCTAGTTCCTTCGCCATCTCGGACGCAAGGGTCTGGTTCAGTTCGTCGGAACTGCGACCCGTCGCCCTGATGGATGCGATTCGGGAGATGATTACATCGGCTCGTTTTTGCTCGGCTCGGGAAACGTTGGAAGCCCTGAGAAGGTTTTCGGCTTCAGTTTGTAGCGAAAAGATTTCGCGGACGGCGGCGTTGGTTAGGGTGGACATGTGATTTCCTTTTCCTGCGACTGTTGGCGTCGCCCCGTTGTGAACATCGGAACTTGTTAGACTCCGTCGTCGTCGTCTTCTTCAGCGGCCAGCTTCGGGCGTCCGCAGGTCGGGCAGATTTCCTGCTCTTCTTCGTCGGCTTCGATGGTCTTGACGTTGCGGCGCTCGACGTTCTTCGCTTCCCAGTTACGGGCTTCCGCTTCAGTGACAATCAACTGCTCACCCTGTGGCCCGAACACGAGATGTTGATTCGGCTTCGACATATTGCTCCTTAAAAAATCGACGCCGCGTCCAACAGGCGGCGCAGTTTCTCGACGTTGTTTTTCGTCGGTTCTTCCACACGCTGGTTCACGTGCTTAGTGTTGGGGAAGAGTCTTTGCTCGATTACCTGAGCCGTCGCCCGGTACTCGGCACTCGGCTGTGGAATCGGGCGGCGCTCAAGAATTGCGCTTCTGATTTCCGCGATGCGGGCGGCGAATCTGGGCGGCGCTCCTGTAGCATCGCCGAACCCCATCTTGGGTAGGTTGCGGGCGCTTCGTTTTTCGTCGCCTTCCAAGAGCATTCTCTGTTCCGGTGTCATTGGGTGTTACTCCTGTCTCTGGTACTCCGTATCGAGCACTGCGGCTGCCGCAAGTGATTCCTGACGTTGCCTACGGGCTTCGGCGGCGCGTGCGGCTTGAATCTGGCGCATGTTAGCTGCGCTCTGTGCAAGCTCGCGCTTGACCATTACGTTGACGGCGTCGCCCACGGCGGTCGATTCGTTGCTCGGCTGTTTCTCAAATTTCGGCCAGTTAATCATCGTGTTCCCCTCACAATGACCTGAACGGTGTGACGGCGTTTTATGTCCACGTGAACCTACTTTCATTTTCGAAAATCCCTGTGTTGCTGTTCGGCGCATCGTCTTCTAGATCGGTCGTGAGTACGAACTGCCCCATGTGTGGGAGTGCGCCCGTGCCAAGAGAACGGCGCGGCAGATCGCGTGTGTTTGTCGGCGTGATCTCGACGCGTCCGCAATGCGTGAAGTGAACGTCAGAGCACAGCCCGTACCTGACGCAGCCATGACACACAGGGCAAATCGCGCCCAGTCCGGCTTCGTGGCCGCTGATGGTGTAGGCCCGGTAGAACTGCGTCTGAGATTTTTCTCCGAAGATGTTCATAAAGTTCCCCCTTGCGTTTCGTCGAGCGCCCAGATGTCGATGGCGGGCGTGTCGTCAATAGGCGGCGTCTCGTCTCGTGTTGGCAGCGGCTGTGCGGGTTCGCTTTCTGGCTTCGGCGGCTGTGTCTTCGAGCGCGTGACTGGCGTACCGCCGAACTGCATCAAGAAATTCCGCAGGCTCGCTTCGAGTCGGGCGGCGCATTTGGACGCGGCGGACTCGACTGTCTTGCTGTGCTCGTTGCCGTTCGTGTCCAACCATGAGACGCGCTCCAACGGGTCGGCTTCGGCGATGTCGGCGACGTGACGCCAACGGCTGTACATCCTGCAATAAATTTCGAGCGCGGACGCGTCGCCCTTCGTCAGCGTCTTGCGCTTGCATAATTTCGGGCAGAGACGCCGCCATTCCTGCTCGGCGAGCGGCGGTAAGTCGGCGGGCATCTTCGGACGACCAGAAGTGAAGTCGGGCGAGTCGTCAACGGCGGCTTGGCTTTTGGTTCCTGTCAGGGTATGGAGTGCGGCGGGCTTCTTCGGCGTCGGCATAAGGCTCCTACTGTTGACAGAAAAGTGTGACACCCCACCCCATTTCGCGAAAACGAAGAACGTTGCTGTGTGAAAAGGCGGCGTCGCTAACCAGCCTGAACGCCTTTTTAACTTTGCCTCCCCTATCCCCATGAGTCTAAATGAGATATTGTTGTGACGATTTCAGCGGTCGAAACGCTGACAGCAAAGGGAGTGCTTCACAGATCAGCGCAGAAGCGCCCAAAAAGGCGCATGAATCCTAACGAAATCGAGCGGTTCAGATGTGCGTTAGCAGGTCAGGCAGCACAACAACGTCAGGGGTTGTTGGTGCAATCGCCACGTTACGTCAACTACGGCTCAGGGAATCTCATCCGTTGACGGTACGGTGCAGCCCAGTGTAGGGTTCCGACCATGTCATCACTCATTGGGCTTTCGGGGTGGAAGCGGACTGTTCTTGGCATTGTCTGTATGGCGGTGCTCTGGTATTTCTCAGCCCCCAAATCGCTTGGCCGGGGTCTGGCAACGGTGGCCATTGCACTGGGGCTTCTCGTGCTCGTGTTCGAGGTCATTTCTGGTATTGCATCCAAGAATGGTTCTGGCTAGTAAGTCCCCCAGCCCTCAAACCGCCTATCGGCTGGGGTCAATGAGTGAAATCGGGATGTTACGCCAACTATCCGTGGGCGGATCGTCATTGCCTTTTTCCCCTGTCCGCAAACGCTTCCCAGTACGCCTCTCCCAGGGCAACAAACTCTTCGAGTGTGGCTTGCTTTTCCCCGGCGTAGAACGTAATCCCTTCCCCGCGAATGTACGCTTCTACATAGGAGTCTCTCGCCACCAACAAGCCGAGTTGCAAAGCAACAGCGTCGGGGCCTAGACCTAGATTTGCTACGGACACTTCTAGACCGTAAGGGTCACTGGTCAGTCGCTCGAAATCAGTCCACGACTGCGACTCTTCACGCCATTTACGATGGTATTCAGAAATGATGATGCTCTGCTGTTCATTGGGTGTCCCCGGTGGAATTGGGCATCCACCCGGCCACGGGACGCTGCGGAGCGAACGGACGGATCGCACGCCATTTACGATTATGACGAATTGGGTGCCCTCTGGGAGATGGTGGAAATCCCTGACGTAGTCAACATCGAATCGCAGCGTGACAGTCCGGGCCAACAGGTCAGACTCGATTGAAAGTAGGTCACCATCATGCAGCGCATCCCAAAGACTAAACGTCGGAATTCCTTCCGGGAAGTTAACCCAATCGACTATTGGTCTTTCATCAGAAGCCACAAGATTCCTCGGCAGCATAGTACCAGTACCACTCCCAGCTTTCGCCACCGGGAGTGTCAGTTGGCGTAATCAGGCGTGGGTGTTGAAAAACTCTTCTCGCGGGATTTCGCGAACGAAATTCGCTAGCAAGTTATTGAATCTTCGTTTGCCGTAGGCGCTGAAATTCACTGAAATTACTGCTTTGGTTCCTTTTTCAACAGCCACAGGCGTTTACACTCAGAACGCCAAACAACCCCGCCAGTAAATCACTCAGGGATTCCGCTCAACAGGTCGTCTATCTCTGCCTGCGTCTGTGGGAGTGCGGCGTTGATTTGCTCTGCCGTCACTGTCGCGCTTTGGAATTGTCGTCCACGGTCGCCCGTAGCACTGACCGGGTTGAACTCGTGTGCGCCCGCTTTCTCGTCAGCTAATCGCTTCGCATTGTGATGGGCAGCACAGCAAGATCGGAGATTTTCGAAGTCGATACCGCCGATGAAGAGAAACCAATTGCCCTTGTGCGCGACGCGATGGTCAACGGTCGTTGCTGGCTGGTCGCAGCCAAGTACTTCGCAGTAAGGATCACGGCGTAGCTTGGCGGCTCTGATCCCCCAGACGGGGTGCTTCCAGATTTGTCGATGGTATAGCTTGTCCCAGTGCTGTCTGTTGCTCACGGTTTTTCCCCTATCAAGCGCAGCACAAGTGCTTCCCTGAACGCTGCGAGTATTGTGTCTTCCATCTCTGCTGTGATTTGCTCTGCCTGCTTTTGCGCCCAGCGTCGTAGCTCGGCAGTCTCTTCGGCTGCGATCACTCTCCCTTGCTCGGCTGCCAGTGTCCGCAGGTCGGCGTACTTCAGAAGCCTGGAGAACGGCTGCGATGTCAGGTGGAAGTGATCCCCGCACGAGTAGATTCGCAGGTTCACCTTCCGGCGGCGCATCAGGCGGTCAATGGCGGCTTGTGCGTTGCTCCGTGAGTGATACTTGACTTTTGAGCACGACATATTTCCCCTTGTGGTTTCTCCCATTCAACGTCATAGGGCAGGCTTCCGACTTCTTCGGGAAGCCACATCGTTGCCCGTACTGGGCACCATAGCTGCTGCTTCGGTTCGCTCATCCTTTTCCCCCTGTTACTCGTATCCAAGATCGCGGATGAACTTCCGCACCACGGGCTTCGGTAGTTCCCGGTCAAGGTCGATGATCTCGACTCGCAACCAGTCTAGTACTTGCAGTTGGGCGTCGATGCGCTGGCGATACAGTCGGACGACGGCGCTGTCTTTCGGCACCAAAGCGAATCGCCCAGCGCCGGACACTTTCCTATCGGGCCATCGTGTTGCTGCGGTTTGTAGGTAGTCAGTCATTGCTCTCTACCGTGTCAGCGAAGTGTGACTGCCTTATGAGTTCGGGTCGCCTGTTTCGAGCCAACGTTTCCAGCGCCCATAATCTAGCGTTCTGAGTGGCGGACTCTGTGTCTGTTCCCAGTCTGAAATCGCTGAGCCTAAGAACTCAGCTTTAGTCATGCCGCTTCTGAGCGCGTAGCCTTCAACGACAATCGCGTCTAACTGAGCGAGCACAGCAGTGCGCTGCTCGTCGGTCGGCGTCGCGTGCTTCATCGTGTCCGGTAATGCTGCCTTCTTGTCGTTGACAAACTCTAGCCATCGTTGCTGTTCGGTTTTGCCTTTGCTTTTGGGTGAAAAAGGTTTGCTCGAACAATCAACCTGCCTGACTGCCTGCCCGCCGTTTTCTGAATGGCGGTCTGGCTGGCGGTCTGTTGTTTTTGGCGGTTCTGTTGGCGGTACGTCAAGGGCGGTAAGAGTGGGCGTGAAGATGGGACAGGTGACCGTCGAAGATGGGACAGGTGTACTCGAAGATGGGACAGGTGCGCTCTCGAAGATGGGACAGGTGACCTGCGAAGATGGGACAGGTGCGACGCTCGAATCGTTCGAAGATGGGACAGGTAAACGCAGTTCACGACGCCGGGTTTTTAGGTACGGGTGAAGGTCGGCGTCAGTCAGGATGCCTAGCGTTCGAAGGTCGTCGAGAAATCGAAACAGAGTGCTGCGCTTAATCTCCGTCATGCTCACAAGCGTGCTGATGGAAGGAAAGCAACTGGTGCCATCGGCGTTCGCTTTGGATGCGAGTGCTTGCACGACGGCCTTACGCCGGTTACACAGGTGGGTGCGTTGTCGCCCATCATCGGGTAATGCGAACGCGGACGGCGGCAACGCCGTCGCATCCAGCAAACATCTAATCGGTTTGTCTTTCTCTGCCATATAGACTCCTGAAAAGCCGAACGCCTCACCGGGGTTAACCGATGAAGCGTCAGGAGTTCTCGTTGGCGACGAAGAACGGAAGAAACAATTGTGTGTTGCTGGGTGGCTTCCGCTCTCAGGGTCGCCGTCCCGAGAACTTTTTCTAACGTCACTATGCCGCGAACTCTGTGACGGGCACGGTCAGGGTTTTCCACAGGGCGGCCAAGGCTACCTCTACCTTGTCCGCGATCTGTGACATCAGGGCACGCCCCGGTAGCAAAATGCCCAGATTTTGCCATTTTGACACTGGGAAGCCAAGCCCTTCGTATGGAGCCAAGCGTTTGGGTACTATCGTGCCGTAGACGAAGCCAAGCGCTTCGCTCATACTGGGGTCATGCCGAAGAAGCCGAAACCGCTCAGAGCGCTGTACACTCCCGACCTGTTCACGGGTGAGCGCCCCGAAAAGATAAAACGCCCCTACCATCGGAAGCCGAAGCCCGAACCCGGCAAGTACTTCACACCCGCGCTTGAGTTCTCCGCCGACGCCAAGAAGTCAAGCGATTCACCCGCTCTCACCCCGGCACAGGTCGCGGCGCGGATACTCGGTTCGCTTGGCGGACAGTCGAAATCGCCTGCCAAGGTTGCGGCGGCGCGTCGGAACGGACGACGCCCGAAGAAGTTCACTAACAAATGAGATCAGTGGGTGCCGTCACATTCCGCTGTCAGTCTGATGCCTACCACAGCCCCAGCCACACCCGAGTTGTTGCTAACCTGCCCGACCCATGGTACCCTTACTCCGGCACGCACGATACGGCGGAGAGGCCCATCCTTGAACCGTCGTATAGGACAAACAGGAAATGTGTTTCAGCAAAATCAACCCGGCGGATGGAACCCAACCGCGCCAGCTTATGGTAGGTACTGGGTCGATTCCCCGACAGGCAGAAAACGTCGCGTCGTTTCGCTTGGCGTCTGTGCGACAAAGACAACCGCTAGACGAAAGCTGCGCGATCACATCGAAGCCGAAGGCGTTAACCACAGTGCCGCCTTCATCTCATCAACTTCGCCGGGTACGACGTTCGGCGAGCAGGCAGAGAATTGGATTACGTCCTTGCCGTTGCGCCGTCGCCGTCCGGTCAAACCCGCAACCATTGCTGGCTATCGCCAAGCGCTCAACAAGTGGGTTCTCCCGTTTCTGGGGCAGCGCCCGCTCGCCGATGTATCGAACGGAGCACTGCGCGAACTGGTGGAAGTTATGACGAAAGGTGAGCTTTCCCCCAAGAGCATCGTGAACCATGCCGCCGTCGTAAAGCTGGTAGTCGCCTCAGCGTTAACCGCTGATGGTGACCAGATTTACCCGCGCCACTGGAACCACGATTTTGTTGGCTTGCCCATCGTCAACAAGGAAGAGCAGCGCCGTCCGACTGTGACTGAAGCGGTAGTTGAGAAGCTCACCGCTGAAGCCACATATCGCTTTGCTGTCCTGTTTGCCCTGCTTGCAGGGACGGGCTTGCGAATCGGTGAAGGGCTGGCTTTGAAATCTGCCGATTTCTCAACAGACTTCCGCACCGTTCGAATTACGCGGAGCGTCTGGAACGGAAAAGAGCAGACTCCAAAGACTCCAGCCGCATTTCGGGAAGTGGACATCGCTGAACCGCTTGCCGCTCTGCTTCGTGTTTACGCGGAAGGGAAGGCACCAACTGCTTTCCTATTCGCAACGAAGTCTGGGCGTCCGCTCGGGCATCGCAACGTCCTCAGGGCATCGGGCGTCGGGTGTCATTCGTTCCGTAGATTCCGCGCAGAAGTTATCCGTCGCGCTGGAGTGCCAAGGGACATCGAACGTAGGTGGCTCGGTCATGCAAAGGAGACTGTCGGCGATTTGTACGCGGGCGGGCTTCAGAATGACCTAACCCGCCGACGTGAGTGGTGCGACAAAGTCGGGCTGGGATTTCGGTTGGGCTATGTTGGGCTAGAAAACGAACTGCCGATTGCACTCACGCAAGCGGCGTAAACCTAACAGGGAATGGGTTTTAGAATGGTGCGCCCGGAGAGAATCGAACTCCCAACCTCATGGTTCGTAGCCATGCACTCTATCCAATTGAGCTACGGGCGCATCGTGGTGAAATTGTGTCTTCGAATTATAACGGAAACAAAATCA
>Ga0073928_10011321_pt1 | contig 10419 bp, 6 predicted proteins | sample PaiPotPPA55metaG_FD_76969 | JGI IMG/M metagenome (GOLD analysis project Ga0073928, IMG submission 76969) | Iron sulfur acid spring bacterial and archeal communities from Banff, Canada, to study Microbial Dark Matter (Phase II) - Paint Pots PPA... ...
CATCGCGCGGTAGATCGCCGGCGTGACCTCGATGCCGCCGAATCGCTCGGTGAAGGTCACCACCCCAAACGGCAGCGAGGTCGAGCCCAGGATCTCGGGCCGGCCGCCGATATCGCGGCCATGCCGCAGCAGCACGATCTCGGTCGAACCGCCGCCGATGTCGAACACGACCGCATAAGGAATGCTCGGATCGAGCAGCGGCGTGCAGCCGGTGACGACGAGCCGCGCCTCTTCGGCGGTCGAGATGATCTCGAGCTCGATCCCGGTCTCCTCGCGCACGCGGGCGAGAAATTCGGTGCAGTTTCCAGCCTGCCGGCAGGCCTCGGTGGCTACATAGCGGCCGATCTTCGCCTGCCGCTGCGCGATTTTGCCGGCGCAGACCTTGAGCGCCTCGATGGTCCGCGCCATCGCCGTCTCGGACAACGCGCCGGCGGCCGCGAGCCCCTCGCCGAGCCGGACGATCCGGGAGAACGCGTCGACCACCCGGAACCCGTTGCCCGAGGCCCGGGCGACCAGCAGCCGGCAATTGTTGGTGCCGAGGTCGAGTGCGGCAACATTGGGCGCCCGCTGCGACGGCGCGGCGTATTCGGTCCGGATCGCCGGCGCGGGCGCCAGTTCAGGCCCGCCGCGCAACAGCGCCGCCCGCGCCTCATGTCCGCTCGGGGCGACCGGCGGCAGCGGCGGGCGGAAATCGTTCGGGACCGGCATTTTCGTATTCTCCGCCGGCGATCGTAGCCGCCCGGCCAGCGAATCGGAAGAGGTGCAGAAGAGGTGCGGCGCGCCCTGTTCAAGCCGGGCGGCGCTATGCTATCAAAACGCCGGCCCGCCGGCGGGTTTGCCACCCGCCCGACCGGGCCTACATAATGCCGAGCCCGCCCTGTGGTGGGGGATCGTCTAACGGTAGGACAGCGGACTCTGACTCCGCCAGTCTAGGTTCGAATCCTAGTCCCCCAGCCACTTCCCGGTTCTGATCGTCTCCGAACGACGTGACACCGCCCGCTTGTCTTGACGGACCGAGCTCAAGGCACTCCATCGTCCTTTCGCAAGCGCGGCATGGTTTCTGCAACCTCCGGGAACAGGGCCGCAGGTGGTCGAGAGGACACCGATGCCGGGACCGCAGGCGATCGCGGCCGACGACAAGGATCTGGCGCTGCGCGACGATATCCGGCTGCTCGGCCGCATCCTCGGCGACACCGTCCGCGAGCAGGCCGGTGCGGCGGTGTTCGACACGGTGGAGAGCATCCGCCAGAACGCGGTGCGGTTTCACCGCGACGAGGACGCCGCGGCGCGCCGCGAGCTCGATGCGACGCTGAACGGCTTGAGCCCGAGCGAGGCGCTGCGGATCATCCGGGCGTTCGGCTTCTTCTCGCATCTGGCGAACATCGCCGAAGACCAGCACCATATCCGCCGAACGCGTGCCCATGCACTGAACGATGCGGCGCCGCGCGAAGGCACAATGGCGCATGCGCTCGCCCGGCTGCGCGGTGCCGCAGTTTCCCAGGCGCGCCTGCTCTCGTTTTTCGCCACCGCCCGGATCGTGCCGGTGCTGACGGCGCACCCGACCGAGGTCCGGCGCAAGAGCACGATCGACCGCGAGCGGGATGTCGCCGACCTGTTGGCCGAGCGCGACCGGTATCCGCTGACCGGCGCGGAGCTGAAGGCCAACGAAGCCGCCCTGCGCCGCGCCGTCCTGACCCTGTGGCAGACGAGCCCGCTGCGCCGGACGCGGCTGCGCGTCATCGACGAGGTGGCGAACGGGTTGTCCTATTACGACTATACGTTCTTGCACGAACTGCCGCGGTTCTACGGCGCGCTGGAGCAGCAGCTTGCCGAGGAAGGCTTCGCTGCCGCGGGCGGATTGCCTTCGTTTCTGCGCATGGGTAGCTGGATCGGCGGCGACCGCGACGGCAACCCCTATGTGACCGACGGCGTGCTGCGTGCGGCGCTGCGGGCGCAGAGCAGCCGCGTCCTGCAGCACTATCTGGACGAACTGCATCGGCTCGGCGGGGAGCTGTCGCTCGACAGCCGGTTGGTCGGCGCTTCGCCAGGTCTCGAAGAGCTGGTCGGGCGCTCGCCCGACCGCTCGCCCAATCGCGAGTCCGAGCCCTATCGGCGGGCGATCAGCGGCATCTATGCCCGGCTCGCGGCGACGGCGCGGATGCTCGACGCCGTCGAGGCGCCGCAGCGCCCGGTCGGCGATGCCCCGCCGTTCGGCGACAGCAGCGAATTTGCCGCGGAGTTGGCGATCATCGACGCGTCGCTGACCGCGAACGGCTCCGCGGCGCTGGCCGAAGGGCGGCTGAAGACGCTGTGCCGCGCCGTCGATGTGTTCGGCTTTCACCTCGCCGCCCTGGACCTGCGGCAGAACTCCGACGTGCACGAACGCGTCGTCGGCGAGATGCTGGGGCTGGTGCAGCCCGGTCTCACCTACGCCGGGCTCGGCGAGCCGGAGCGCATCCGCCTGCTGCTTGGCGAACTGGGGACGGCGCGGCCGCTCGCCTCGCCTTTCCTGGCCTATGCGGCGGAGACCGCGGGCGAGCTGGCGATCCTGCGCGCCGCCGCAGAGGCGCAGCGCCGCTATGGCCGCGCCGCGGTGCCCCACTATGTGATTTCCAAGACCACCGGCGTCTCGGACATTCTCGAAACCGCCGTGCTGCTGAAGGAGGTCGGGCTGCTGCGGCCGCGCGAGGGTGCGCTCGACATCGACATCGTGCCGCTGTTCGAAACCATCGATGATTTGCGCAATTGCGGCGCGGTGATGGACAAGCTGCTCGGCATTTACGAATACGCGCGGCTCCTGGAAAGCCGCGGCCGGGTGCAGGAGGTCATGCTCGGCTATTCCGACAGCAACAAGGACGGCGGCTACCTGACCTCCGGGTGGGAGCTCTACAAGGCGGAGATCGCGCTGGTCGAGGTGTTCCGGCGCTACGACGTCAAACTGAGCCTGTTCCACGGCCGCGGCGGCTCGGTCGGCCGCGGCGGCGGGCCGAGCTACCAGGCGATCCTCGCCCAGCCGGCCGGCGCGGTGCAGGGCGCGATCCGCATCACCGAGCAGGGGGAAGTCATCGCCAGCAAATACTCGAACCCCGAACTCGGCCGGCGCAATTTGGAGATCCTCGCCGCGGCGACACTCGAAGCGACACTGCTGCAGCCGGAGGCCGCGGCGACCCCGCCCGAATTTCTCGCCGCAATGGAGTTCCTGTCGGCCGAGGCCTATCGCGCCTATCGCCTGCTCGTCTACGAGACCGAGGGCTTCGACCGCTTCTTCCGCGAGTCTACGGTGATCGGCGAGATTGCCAACCTCAACATCGGAAGCCGCCCGTCATCGCGCAAAGCGTCGGAGCGCATCGACGATCTGCGGGCCATCCCGTGGGTGTTCAGCTGGGCGCAATGCCGGCTGATGCTGCCGGGTTGGTACGGTTTCGGCAGCGCGGTCGATGCCTGGCTGGCGAGCCGTCCCGATGACGGCATCGCGGTCCTGCAGGCGATGTACCGGGACTGGCCGTTCTTCCGGATGCTGCTGTCGAACATGGACATGGTGCTGGCCAAGAGCGACCTCGCGATCGCCTCGCGCTATGCCGAGCTCGTCGAGGAGGCCGAGCGGCGCAACCAGATCTTTTCCCGGATGCGCGCCGAATGGCACAGCACCGTCACCGCTCTGCTCGCGGTCATGGAACAGAACAGCCTGTTGGAAAGCAACCCGCTGCTGTCGCGGTCGATCCGCAACCGCTTCCCGTATCTCGATCCGCTCAACCACATGCAGATCGAATTGTTGAAACGCTATCGCGCCGGCGACCGCGACGATGCGGTCGTCACCGGCATCCACCTGACGATCAACGGCATTGCCGCCGGCTTGCGCAACAGCGGATAGCGGGTTGCGACCGGCGCGCCGCTAGAGCGCGTTCGGGTAGGTCGAATCGAGGAGGCCGTCAGCGGCGAGGAACGCCAAGTTAAACCTTTTCAACATTCCACATGAACAAGGCCGGGGCGTTGATCACCCCCTTCAGGGTTTTACGATAGGCGGTCTTCGGCAGGTATTGCCCGGTCGGGATGTACGGCACCGTTTCAAAGGCGCGCTGCTGAATCTTGGCCGCGATCTCCTGGCGGGCCTCGCTGTCGCTGGCCTGGAGCCACTCGTTCCGCAAGGCTTCGATCGTGTCGTCCTTGGGCCAGCCGAACCACGCCTTGTCGCCATTGGCGGGGAGCGGCGGGTTGAGCCAGGGGTTGAGCATTTCGGCGCCGAGGAAATCGGTGCCGAAGACGTTCCAGCCGCCTTCCGCGACCGGTTTTTTCGAGGCGCGGCGGGTGACAACGGTGCCCCAATCGGCGGTCGCCAGTTCGACGTTGAAGCCCAGCTTTTTGAACAGGTCGGCGGCAATCAGCCCGTGGGCATGGCTGACCGGCAGGTCGACGCCGTCGAGCACGACGACCTTCTCGCCCTGGTATCCGGCGTCGGCGATCATCCGCTTCGCGGCATCCAAATCGTGCTTGCCGGACAGCGCCGCGCTGCCGGCGTCGCTTGCCATCGGCGTGCCGCAGGTGAAGAACGAAGGGCAGCGCTTCCAGTCCTTCGGGTCGCCGGCCAGGGCGGTCATGAACTCGCTCTGATCGACTGCTGCAAGCACGGCCTGACGCATTTTGATGTTGTCGAACGGCGGCAGCAGGTGATTGAAGCGCAGCAATCCCATGCTGCCGAGCGGGTCGGTATCGACGACGGTGATTTCGGGGTTCCCCGCCACCATGCGGGCCAGGTCGAGCGTCGGGTTCTCCCACCAATCGACTTCACCATTGGCGAGGGCCGCGGCGGCGCTCGAGACCTCGGGGATGACCAGCCATTCGACCCGGTCCACCTTGACGATTTTGCCGCCTGTCGCCCAATCGGGCGGCTCGCTGCGCGGCACGTAATCGGTGTTCTTGACGTACACCGCCTTGTGCCCGGGCTCGAACTCCTCGCGCACGAACTTGAATGGGCCCGAGCCTATCGTGTCGGCGATCTGCTGGTAGGGATCGGTCTTCGCCATGCGCTCGGGCATGATGAACGGCACCAGGCTCGATATTTTGGCAAACCCGTCGAGCAGCAGCGGGAAGGGCTCCTTGAGGCGGATCGTAAAGCTGTTGTCGTCACCGCCGGTCATCGCGTCAAGCGCCCGCGTCAGCGCCTGCCCGAGCGCATCGCGCGCCATCCAGCGCCGCAGCGAGGCGACGCAATCGGCGCCGCGCACCGGCTCGCCGTCATGGAATTTGAGTCCGGGGCGCAGGGCAAAGCGCCAGACGAGCTTGTCTGCCGACAGGCTGTAGTCGCCGACCATCTGCGGCTGCGGCTTGAACTTCGAATCGAGCGCGAACAGCGTGTCGAAGATCATGTAGCCGTGATTGCGCGAGACGTAGGCCGTGGTCCAGATCGGATCGAGAACGCGCAGATCGGTGCGTACGATCAGGCGCAAGGTCTTGCTGTCGGCGCCGAGTGCCCGCTTGCCGGATGCCAGGGCAACAAGTCCAATCCCACCGAGCGCTGCGAACCTGCGGCGGGTTATCCCCTGAACCGCATGCGAGTTCGGTGCGCTCGCGGTAGCGGTGGTCGGCCGCCCGCCATCGTTCGTACCCAAGGGTTCGGTGCGATCGGCACGAACGGCGATGCCTGTTTCAGACATTGAAGGCAGCTCCTCTGTTCGGTCGCTTTTTCGTTTCAGCGCGCGCCGGGCCGGAGCGACGGCGCGGGAACGCCGGCTCAGCGCAACGCCAATTCCCAATCGAGATCCTCGACGGCCTCGCGCTGCACCACGGCTGGGCGCGACGCGATCGCGATTTGGGCAAGGCGCGGCGACAGCAATTCGATGCTTGCCCAATAGCCCGCACCGGTCAGGATCACGGTGCAGACGACGCGGATCCACTCCGCCGGAATGACGAACATGTAGGCGAGAAAGCCAAGCGCGGTCCAAATTACCGCAACCGGATTGACGCCCCTCCAGTACCAGTAGGGGCCATTCGGTTCGAACAGACCGACGAGGTCGATATGTCCCCGCTTCACTAGGACGTAGTCGGCGATCAGCACACCGGCGATCGGCGCGAAAACATTGCCGAGCATGCCGACATAGGTCGTGTAGCCTTGGACGACGCTAGGTGTTGCCGATAGCGCGATGCCGAGCAGACTGATGATGACGGTGGTCCAGAACCGCCCGAGCCGCTCGAACATGTTCGATAGCGACAGGCCGCCGGTGTAGAGGTTGAGGACGTTGATGGTCCAGTTGTCGAGCGCGATGACGACCAGGAACAACAGCAGGGTGAACCAGCCGGTGCTGAGCCCGGCAACGATCTCGAACACATTCGCCGTCTTGCCGAGCGTGGCGGAGGCGCCGTAGGCGCCGAGCAGCGCCGCGAAGCAGCCGCCGCCGACCTTGCCGATCAGCGTGCCCCACCACATGTCCCAGCGCGACCGCGTATAGCGGCAGAAATCGGCCGAGTCGGTCACCATCGTCAGTGACCCGGCGGCGACGACATTCATCCAGGTGACGAACAGCAGCCAGTTGGCCTCCGGCTTGCCCGGATAGGTCAGCACTTCCGTCGGCGAGAAGTGCGGCAGACCGCTGGTCGCCAGCAGCCAGACGACATAGGACAGGATCATGATCTTGAACGGCAGCGCCGTGCGCGACAGGTGCTTCAGCGACCCATAGCCGATGATCGCGACAACCGCCTGCAGCACCGCGAAGGCAATGCTGACCGCGACCAGCGAATGCGCGGTGCCGGTCCAGCGGTCGAGGATGGCGACGACGGCGAGCGAACCCGCTACCGTCTGATAGGCGAACCAGTAGGTCGAGGCGATCGTGCGCAGGAATGACGGCACCCATTTCGCGCCGCGCACGCCATACACCATGCGCGTCGCAACCTGGCCCGGCAGGCCGTAATCGACACCGACAGTTGCCATGATCGTGTAGGCGATCGTCGCCAGCAGCACGCCGCAGGTTATCGCTCCGACCGCGCCGAGAAACGACAGGCCGGACACGACGGCCAGGCCGCCGACGAGGATCGATCCCGGGTTCAAGGCAAACCCGAAGATGATCGAAAAAATATCGTGCCAGCGCACCGTCTTCAGCTCGGGCGGCACCGGCTCGATACCGAATTGCTCGACGCCTTTGGGCTGGTGATAGCGTTGCCGGATCTTTTCCTCGATTTCACCCGTGGTATGCATGCTGGGGGCTCCTACGGTGCTCGGGAAATACTGATGCAGGAGACCAGCAATTAGCGTGCCACAAGTATAGTGATTAATTTAACTGCAAATGACCTGGATTTATACAATTGTATAATAAATAATCATCCCTGTTGTCTCGGAATTTTTTGTCCAGGATTCTGTGTAGGATTTAGGCAATGAGGGTGAAGTTCAATCTCTTTCGACATATTCGCCAGGCTGTGTTGCCCGCGGACTGTGCGCCGTCTTGCCAATAAACGGAGCATCACGGGTCAGCCGGGTCCTGGCTGACCGGCCATGCGTCCTGCGACGCCCGGCTTCGCCGGGCCGCTGTTCAGGATGAGATAATTCCTGCGATGTCACAGTAGATTTGAGCTCACCTGAGGAGCCCACGCAGCGGGCGTCTCGAAGGACGCACCGCGCCAACCCAGCCGAAGCTACAGCTGGTTTACCCGGCCACCATCAGCGGCACCGTCTCGCGGCGCTCGTCGAAGCTTGCATGGGCCGTGTTGACATCGGTGAGCAGCGGCAGGCTGGCCTCGTTGCCGAGGTATTGGATCGCATGCGCCGAGGCGGCCCTGGCAAACCGGAAATGATCCTCCCAGCTGGCGAAGGGATTGGTCAGAAAGGAGTAGATGTAGGCGCCGTGAAAAATGTCGCCGGCGCCATTGGTGTCGATGATCCGTTCGGCCGGCACCGCGAGCGCCGGCATGATCCGATCGCCGCCGTCGCCCTGGTAATAGAGGAAACCCTGCGGGCCCAACGTCACCCCGCCGACGCGGCAGCCGCGCGAGCGCAGGTACTGCAGCATCTCGCCCGGGCTCAGCCGCATCTGCTCGCATAGGCGCTCGGCGGCTACGGCGATGTCGATAAAGCCGAGCACGTCGTGCGTGTTGGCGCGCAATCCGCCGCCGTCGAGCGAGGTCAGAATCCTGGCCTCGCGGCAGGTCCTGGCGTAATCGATCGCGGCATCCGTCTGATGCCCATCGATATGCAGCGCGCGGCAGCCGCTCAGGTTCAAGGGCGGGTGGGGATGCGGGAATTCGTCGTCACGGCAGCGGACGATTGCGCGCTGGTCGCCCTTCGGCATGACGAAGGATAAGGACGATCGCGCCACTTTGCGGTGATGCAGCGACACGCCGTAACGCGCCGCCATGTCGATGAACATGCGGCCGAGCCAGTCGTCGGCAACCGAAGCCAGCAAGTCCGGCTTCTCCCCGAGCTTGGCGCAGCAAAAGGCGGCGGTCACGGCATTGCCGCCGAACGATACCGCATAGCGGCTCGCCACCGTCTTTTCGTCGCCGGTCGGCAGCGCGTCGGTCAGGAAGGTGATGTCGATATAGGCCTAGCCGATGAACAGAGCGTGCATGGGGGCGCTCGCTAATCGTTGACATGGATCATGTCGCGCAAGACCGGATAGACCTCGCCGGCCCAGCGGCGGCCGCTGAACACGCCGTAATGCCCGACCGCCGTCTGCACGCGATGCGTTTTCATGAACGGCGGCAGTCCGCTGCACAGCTCCTGTGCGGCGAGGGTCTGGCCGACCGCGCAGATGTCGTCGCGCTCGCCCTCGATCGTCAGCAGCGCGGTGCGCTCGATCGCCCGCGGCTCGACCCGCCGGCCGCGCCAGAACAGCCGATGACGCGGCAGCGCGTGCTGCTGAAAAACAGCGCGTACGGTGTGCAGATAAAACTCCGCCGGCATGTCCATGACGGCGAAGTATTCGTCATAGAAGGTTCGGATCGCCGCCGCCTTCGCCGTCTCGCCGCGGGCCAGATGTTCCAGCAGGTCGCGCCACGATTTGGCGTGCCGCTCGCGGTTGAGGCTCATGAATGCGTAGAGCTGCAGAAAGCCGGGATAGACCGGCCGCCCGAAGCCGGCGAATTGCGCCGGAACCATGTCGATCGCATTCAGCGCGAACGATTCGATCGGCCGGCTGGTGGCGAAGCGGTTGACCTCGGTCGGGTTGATCCGGGTATCGATCGGCCCGGCCATCAGGGTCAGGCTGGCCGGGGTCGCCGGATTGCCGGCATCGGCCATCACCGCGACCGCGGCAAGCGCGGCAACTGCCGGCTGGCAGATCGCGACGACGTGCCCGCGCGTCCCGATATGCTCGATGAACCGGATCAGGTGTTCGATGAAATCCTCGAGGTCGAACCAGCCGCACGAGGGCGGGATGTCGCGCGCGTCGCGCCAATCGGTGATGTAGATGTCGTGCTCGGGCAGCATCGTCCGCACCGTGCCGCGCAATAGCGTCGAAAAATGGCCGGACAGCGGCGCAACGATCAGAACCCGCGGCTGGCTGGCGGCGCTGTCCTTGGCGAAATGCACCAGCGAGCAGAACGGCGTCTGAAGCGCAATCTCCTCGCGGACCGGGACCTCGCGGTTCCCGACCGCGATCCTGTCGATGCCGAATTCCGGACGGTCATGGGTCAGCCGGGCCGCCGCCATCGTCGTCAGCGCCGCCGCCCAGCTCGGCGGCCAACCGCTTTCGGCCATGCCGGGCCACGGCCGCGACAGGTAATGCGCCGTCTCCAGTCCCAACTGCCGCAGCGGAGCGAGCATCCGCTCGTACGCCTGGTACGCCTGATAGAACATGCGCCGGCTCCCCCGCCGGCCGCGGTGTCTCGAACGATCTCGCGACGGCACGGCCGGTGCCTGCAATATGCGCACCAGCGCCAACGGGCGGGGCGCAGGTGGCATGCCGCTTGCGACGCCATTTGGCTCGGATCGCGGCAAATAGGCGCCTATAAGCGAAGCTGGAGCGGAGGAAGTGCCGATGGCCCAGGCTGTGCTGACCATCACCAGCAAGAACTATTCGTCCTGGTCGCTGCGCGGCTGGCTGTTGGCGCGTTTCAGCGGGATCGACTTCATCGAGAAGATCGTTCCGGCCGATGACCCGGCGATGCGCGCCGAACTGCTGCTGTTGTCGTCGTCGATCCTGGTGCCGTGTCTCGCACACGGTGGCCTCGCCGTTTGGGACACCCTGGCGATCGGCGAATATCTCGCAGAGGTGCGGCCGAAATCCGGGCTGCTGCCGGCCGATTTGGCGATGCGCACCCGTTGCCGCTCGATCTGCGGCGAGATGCATTCGGGGTTTACCGCGCTGCGCTCGTCGCTGCCGATGAACCTGAAGGCGCATTTCCCCGGCTTTAAGGTCTGGTCGCGGGCGAAGGACTAAACCGCTCTCGCGGTAGAGCGCTGCGCGCAAGCGTGTGCGCGGGGCGATCAGCAGC
>Ga0073928_10011322_pt1 | contig 10418 bp, 12 predicted proteins | sample PaiPotPPA55metaG_FD_76969 | JGI IMG/M metagenome (GOLD analysis project Ga0073928, IMG submission 76969) | Iron sulfur acid spring bacterial and archeal communities from Banff, Canada, to study Microbial Dark Matter (Phase II) - Paint Pots PPA... ...
CGTCGAACGCTTTGCCCGCGACACCTCCGGGCGGCCGATAGTTGCCGCGCAGTTCCAAAACGCATGTATCGTACTCTTCATCGGCACGGACGGTGAGCTCGCCGTCAAAGTCTGGGTACGGGCCGCCATCCTTCGGCGTCCAATGGACCTTCCACGGCTCGTCTAAATGCATAGGATCGGCGCCGCTCGCATAGGTTGCTATCACTCGCGCTGGATGCCTAAACCGCCTTCGCGAACGGGCAGCGACAACGTCAGCGTCGTCAGTGCGTGCGAGGTCGCAGCATTCGCCAAAGCGTCGTGAAGATTACAGTCGTGCCAAATGGTAGGGCGTCTCTACAAAGACGTGCTCGTAGACGTGCGTCATCCTAGAATCTTAGGTCCGGCCACACCCTTTCCCGAGGACTTGCGGCACATATTTGAGCGTGGTTTGCAAGCGCGGTCATTGCGAGAACAATCTTGAGAATAGCGCGGATCATAAATGGCCCCTCCAGTTAAACCCGCCGTCCATTGCGCGAAGGGCGCTACCGTTTCTGAGGTATGGACCGGTGAAGACCATGTGAATTTTGCAAGGAGGCTTTAGATCCTTTAGGTCTTTTTCGACATCGAGCGCACACTATTCGTACACCCGGACTAAATGCGCGCTAGATCTCTCGCAACGGCCGGTCCGCTCGATCAGCCTAATCCGGTAAACCGTTGCGCGTTTGTCTAAGACGCCCGGGCCTGAGCCGGCGAAAGAGCGCGTCGTGGCCTGTGTTTTTGTCGGAAGAAAACGCAGGAGCAGAGTCCGCATGGCGCGCTCGGCGGCCTCGCCGTGCAGCTCTTCGTAGGTGCCCCACGCGACAACGCTGCGCCAATTGAAGACATCTTCGACCGCGTCCACTTGAAAGCACACGTTTGGGTTCTCCCGCATCATGCGTAGCTTCAGGCCCTCAGTGCTATGTCCGTAAATTGATCCGTCGGCGTACGCGTAGGCAATCGGTACGACATAGGTCCGCCCGTCCGCATGACAGCCGATACGGCCCACAAAGTGCTCAGCAAGCACCTGTTCGATTTCATCGTCGGGCAATATTTCAATCATTGAGTGTGAGGCGGGCGTTTTAGCGAGAAAACGATACACGCTCCCAACAGCTGGCGGTACTCGATGGGAAGATGCCTAAACAAATAGGCGCGTGCAAGGATGAGTGGGTTCGTGATAACGCGGCCGAACGGCATATTTTTAGTTTGATCTGACTACCGATGGTGTTGGCGCGTCATCACGAAGCCACTCAAGTATGCGCTTATCGGCCCAAGAAAGATAGTGCTGGTAAATTAGGGGCCGAACATGATCATTAGGCTTCCGATCAAACGGAGCCAGGTTGTATAGCACTCAGGTGAAAGCACCATATGGCGGCTTGAATGTTGGCGATTGTTGAGTAGACACGCCCTTTACAACCGGGATGGTTGCGCAGGTGGCCTCTCATTATTATTGTTACGGTCATTCGGAGCTACGCTCCCGATCGCGCACGGCTTGTGCCGAAAATCAAGTAACCGAAAAACGCTAGTCACGGCGGCTTTGCCTTGAAACACTCGTGTTTGAGCGTGCCGGACCCTAACCTACCATGGCCCCGCTCTTAATCTTTCGGCGATGACGCAAGGGTCGTCTGCCGGGCATCTCCGTATGTCGATTCAATGAAGGTCTTGATGTCTTGCAGAAGCGCAGCCGCAGTCGCCGACGCAATGCGCTGACCGAGCACGGCGTCGAACGCGGCGCCGACGATTCCAAAAGGCGGCGTATACTCGCCTTCCAAGATCAGCATCACGTGAGCCGCTTCCCGGCGCTCGGCATGGAGGACGCCCGCAAACTTCGGCATGATTTTGTCTTGTGGATCCCATGCCAACGAGATCGCATCGGGATGCCCCGGATCTCCCTTGAGCTCGTAGGCCACCTTGACATCGTGTCGGGCCTCTACGTGTCCGGGGATTTTCAGGCTTGTGGAATCGATGCTTAATGTGAATACGCCCGGCTGTTGTCCACGACGATGAACGCTGAAATAGCGTTCTGCGTAGTACATCACTTCGTGCAGCGGACAATCAACAAGCGTGTTTTCCTTAATTCTGGCCCTCACTAGACCTCCCGTGGCCGCGCGGCGGCGCATAACCTTCGCACATATTTACCGCAGCCGGCAGCCGTGTAGGGCTCGATATGCTCGGCTCGCGTTCTAAGAAGGGTTTGGGAATGTTTCACGGCCCCCTTTCTGCGCATTCAGAATCGTCCGAGTAAACTCCAGCGACGTGACACAAATCGGCGCACAGTGAACGTTGCGAGAATCAGGGATTACATCGAACGCCGAGCGCCGAGTCGCTTCTCAGTGATTGGAAATTGGCAGACGATGACTACTCAAATCGTCTCCCTATAAGAAAGAGGGAGGACGCTCAAGACGGCCTAACCGGTCATGCGAAGGTGATGCTTACGATCGTAGTTGATTCGCCGTGAACCGCATTGGTCGTGCCTTTTTCGCTTCCATCAGCTTCGTCATAGCATCCGCAGGCTCAGCAGTGGCGATGCCTCCGTTCGCGCAGGCTTTCGGAATGAAGTGCACCGTCTGCCATACGCAGGTGCCGGCTTTGAACGCCTACGGCCGCTATCTCCAGCGTACTGGCTACGCACCCCTCGATTACCACGTTCTCCACCGCTCCGTTCCATTCTGGATCGGTGAGAGCGCAAACTATGACTCACAGAATCCCGCCGAGCCGCATCATTGGGAGTTTGGCAATCTGGCGCTGCATGCGGCGGGCGCGTTTGATGAGAACTTCACGTTCCACGCCCAACAATGGATCGTCCAAAATGGACAGTCGGGCGGCGTTGACACCCTGTGGCTAACGTTCAACAACATCTTCCATCGCGATGGCCACCTCTTCGCCGGTAAGATGCCTGCGCCCGGACCGTCGTTCTACAGCCAGTGGTTCGACCTCGCGCCTTTCACGACGCCCGAGATCACTGTGGGCGAGCATGTGTACCAGCTAGACGCAAACCGCTGGGGCTCAAAGCTCAACTACGTGCACGGCTCGCTTGATGCGGAAGCCGGGTATTTCGGAGCGGGCGGCGACCTTGGCTCGGCTTTCAACTTTGACCAAACCAATGATAAGACACTGATCTGGAAACTTGCGCATGCCAATCCGGAGCAACCGCTTGAATTCGGCTTGCTCGGTTCTCGCGGGTCGTGGCCGCTCACCGAAGGCGGGTTCGATCAATACTACACGTTCGGCGGATATGCTCAGCGGGATCCGGTCAACAGGGTTCCTGGCCTACTCTTTGTGTATCAAACCGGCTACGATCAAAATCCAGGTGTCGGCCTAGGACCCGCTGCGAGCAATGCAGCGACGTTCGAGATGTATGAACCGATTGGGCAAAACGCCCTGATCGCATTTCGAAAAGAATTTACAAACGATGGTTTAGGCACACAGGCGCAGACGGGAAATATCGATTTTTCGTACCATATCGCGCCGTATCTCCACTTCTACGCGGAGGCGGCGATGGCGCAGAACTCCACTCCGGCTTGGCGCTACATGCTCTGGTGGACACTTCCGTTGCAGAAAGTACATGAAGCAGCTCCGGCCGTCGCAACCACCCAAGCCAACCCGGTCGTCGCATCCTCTCCCCCCGTTACGCAAACATCGGCGCCGAACGCAACTCAGAGTGTGGCAGATCTTACGCATGGCAAACAAATCTACGCTCAAAACTGTGCAGCATGTCACGGGGCCTCGGGACAAGGCGGCGTCGGGCCTTCGCTCAGGAACGAGCATCTTCGTAAGGACGAAGTCACGGTCGCCGCGTGGATCAAGAAACCGCCCCCGCCCATGCCCGCCTTGTATCCGAGCGTACTGAGCGATAAAGACGTGCGCGACGTCGCAGCATTCGTCGAATCGCTAAAGTGAGGTATTAAAGCATTATGCTGTTGGCAGATCAACGAGCTCCGCATCCAGGCGGTTTTCGGCACGCTCGATTCGCACGACGCGGACGCTTTTTGCACGTGTTGTTACAAAAGACATCGTAGGACCGACCCGAACGGGCGCACAATGAAACCAGGAACAGCCGCGGACGCCAAGACTTAGTGCGGTCGGGCGCGTTCCATGTTCAATTAAGGAAGGCTCTGATGTCAAAACTGTTATCATTTTCTTGCGCGCTTGTTTTAGGCGCATTAGTCTGCGCCCCGTCGAATGCCGGTGCATCTCAAATTAATGTAACGTCGCGGAACTTTGCGTTCGCACCGTCAACCATCACATTAAAGTTGCACAAGCGCACGACATTGCGCTTCGTGAGCACTCAAGGTATGCACGGAATAACGATTCCCCAACTCGGCATCAACAACGTAGTAAATATAGGACCGAAGCCGACGGTGATCACGGTAACTCCTGGCCGGACCGGTACGTTCGTCGCGCATTGCGCGGTGATGTGCGGACCAGGCCACGCGAACATGGTGCTCACCGTCAGGGTAGTGAAGTAACGGTTCGCGTCCAATATCGATGCCGGGTGAAACGCGCCTATTAGTGATGGCGAGTCTGTTGTGACGGTGTGCGGCTTCGCCTAAAGTAAAGCAGAGCTCTTCGCTCTGCTTTGTTTCTCCTGTGGCTTCGTAATACCGCGGCCGATGGCATATTTTAGTTTGTTTCGCTATCACCAAGGAGGCGGCCCACAATGAGACGCATAGCCGTAGCGCTCCGTTCACGGGTTCGGCACTTTATCTTGAACGAGATGGTGACCCTCCACAGGATGTCATTGGACGGAAGGCCACTTAAAAGTTGTAGATAACCTGCCGCTACTATGACGCTCAAGGTGTGGCACGGTATCATCCTGGCATTCGTGCTGCTCGCTTCTGCGATCAATGCGATTGTCGTCGTCCGTCAGCATCAGCAATTAGGCGGTCCGAAGACGCGCCCGAACGACTTCTACGCTTCCTATTACAGACGGCGCAACGAACGGCTGCACGGCTTTATCAATCGGCGTGCTACGCAACGCGAGATTCTCATCTTGGGGTTTGCCGGCATCGCGTGGTTTTCGGGCTGGTTTTCGGCCACCCAGAAAGCAAAGAAGGCCGTCTAGCGGATAGCGTCCTCAAGCGATGTGCCACTCAAGGCGGCGCGCGAAAAATCAACGCCGCGCAAATCTGCGTTTGAAAAATCACAGGTCCTAAACTGACTGCTCCCGACGCGCGCGCCACTCATCTTTGCGTGCGAAAAATCGACGCTCATAAATGAAGCGTTTTCCAAATCGCTTCGTCGCAAATCCGCCCCGCTTAAATCGATCCCGCTCAGCCGAATGCCGCGGAGGTCTTGACCGCGAAGATCGGCTCCCGAAAAATCGCAGCCGGTTCGGCATCCGAAGAGCAGCGCGCGGGCTTGGGGCGGTTGCAGGGATCGGGCCGTAAACTCGCAGCCCGTCGCATGCGAGCCGTCAAAGATGGTGCCAAGCATGTTCGCGCCGGAGAGATTGCAACCATACAGAATTGCATTTGAAAAATTTGCTCCGCGCAAATCGGCATCCGAAAAATCAACACCGGTTATTGTTGCACTGCGAAAATCAGCATTTTGAAGGTTCGCATGCGAGAAGTTACTCCCACTGATCCGCTGTCCGCGGAAATCATGTCCGCTGAGGTTCTGGGAGCTAAAATCGCATCCGCTGCAGGAGCGCGGGGTACGTGAGCCGGCTTGTGCCATGACTTGGGGTATGCCGATATGCATCGACGGCACGTGCACGTGTACGCCCGGAACGTCGACGTGCGTGGCCGGTACGCTGACATGGACAGCGGGAACGCTGACGTCAATAGCCGGAACTGATACCGAGGCAACGGGATGTACCGGCCGGGCTGATACAACGCCTGCGTGTCGGGACGGTGCCGCCACTTTCGAAATGTACACGGTCTTTGTGTGAACGATCGTATGCACGACGGTTCGCACCGGCGGCGTAACACGAGGTATGGCGGCAGGGGCCGGTTGAGCCGCCAAAACGGGGGCGCGTCGCACGAGAACGAGGTGAGGCGCTCGCGGCTGATGTGCGAGCGTCGGCGGTTCTTTGATGATCGCGCCTTCCGGCGCATACGCGATGACCGGCGTTACCACGTTGGCAAGAACAAAGAGCGTTGCAAGCGCCGCCACTACACCCGCCGGAACGAGATACGCGACGTTGACGCGCGCATTGCGATGTTTGTTGAGCAGCCGCTCGATGCGGATCGAGATGCCTTTGCGGGTCGCGAAGACGCCCGGCGCGGCGAGCGCGCGATGCGGCCATGCGGTCAGCTCCGCCATTTTTGTCAAGCACGTGGCGTACGTACGGATCTCGCCCGTCAGTGCAAGCACCCAATCGTCGCAGGCAACCTCGCGCTCCAAGTCGAGCTGCGCGCCGATAAATCGAATGGCGGGATTAAAGAAGAAGATGATCTGCGCGATCCGCTGCAGCGAGTTCGTCCAGTCGTCTGCGCGGCGCAGATGCGCGAGCTCATGCAGGCTGATGCGGTCGATCTCGCCTGCGGAGAGCTGCTGCAGTAGGTGTCCCGGCAACAGAATCATCGAGTCGAAGAGCCCAACCGCGACGGGAACCTCGATCCGGTCGGAGACACAGATGCGCACTTCTCGCGAGGGGCCGTACGCCGCTTCGACCCAACGCGCCATTTGATCTCGCACGTGGAAGGGCAGCGGTAGGGCTTCGCGTTTGAGCCGCTCTAGGCGGTAGAGATCCCACGCAAGCCGCAACGCAATCAGGAGAGCAAAGGCCGCCCAAACGGCAAAGAGCGCCTGCGCCAACCACACCGGCATCACAAAGTGCAGGCGACTCGGGAGGTGGATTGGGGCCGCAGTCGCGGCGGCGTGTTGATCGTGAGTGACCACCGCGCGAGGCGGGTGTGCCGTGAACGTTTCAAAGACATTGCGGTGCACCGGCGCAAGCTTCAGCGGCGTGCCGGCGGTTTGCACTGCAGGCAGCGCCAAAGGACGCGGGGCGGACATCTGGGGCAGCGTCGTGATGATCGGCAGCAAAACGGCGGCGATGAGTGTCACGAGCCAGCTGAAATACCGCGTACTCGCGTTGACGCGCACGTTTCGCAACAGCGCCCAAACAGCGAGCACCAGCAGCGCGTCTTCCCACAAACTGTTGACGAAGATGGCCACCGCGAGACCGAAGATTATCATCCTGAGCCTGGACTTCGCGCAGCGAAGGCAGGGGTCGAAGGGGAGCTCACTCAGGCGCCTCGTACTTCTCGATCAACTCTTTGAGGCGCGAAAGTTCAGTCTTATCGAGCTGCTGGTTTTCAACGAGCTTGAGGGCCAGCGTTCCGGCCGAGTTGTCAAAGAAGCGGGTGAGCAGCTGATCGAGGGCCCTGGTCGAGGCCTCTTCGCGCCGAACGCGCGGTATATAGATGAAGGCACGCCCCTCTTCCTCATGTCGGACAAAGCCCTTTTGCTCGAGGATCCGCATGGTCGTCAAGACGGTATTGTAGGCAATGGGGGGCGCTCCTAAAGAGGAAGTCACTTCAGCGACCGTGGCATGTCCCTTTTGCCAAAGGACGTCCATCAGGCGGAGCTCGCCTTCGGTCAGCGTTTTTGATTTCTTACGCGCCACAAGTTCTCCAATGGTTCAACTAATTCCTTAAGAGTAGTATAGTGCCCCGCGTCCGCGGTGTCAATTAATTTCTTAAGAGGCTGTGTTGCATCTCCCGGCGGCCCCCGCTCGTCTAAGGAACATGACCCCAAGCGAACCGCAGGTCCGCAAGAGCGACGCCGCCTGGCGCCAAGAGCTCTCCCCCGATCAATACGCCGTCCTTCGAGAGGCGGCGACTGAAGCTCCCTTTACCGGCGCATTGCTGCACAACAAAGAAACCGGCATGTACGTCTGCGGCGGTTGCGGCGCAGCGCTGTTTGCATCCGACAGCAAGTTTGACTCGGGTTGCGGCTGGCCGAGCTTCACGCATCCGGAGACTCGTGAAAACGTGGTTCTCCTTGAAGATCGCAGCCACGGAATGCATCGCACCGAAGTACGCTGCAAGCAATGCAACTCGCATCTCGGACACGTCTTTGATGATGGACCGGGACCCGAAGGAACGCGTTACTGCATCAACTCCTTGGCCCTGGGATTCCAAAAGCAAGACTAAGCGTAGCGGCGAAGGAGCGGCCGTGGAAGCAACGCTCTTTGCCGACGGAGGTTCGCGCGGCAATCCAGGTCATGCGGCATCGGGAGCCGTGCTCGTCGGTGACGACGGCGCCGTCTTGCGTGAAATCGGGCGTTACCTAGGGATTGCAACCAACAACGTGGCTGAGTGGACCGCCCTGCTCGACGGCCTCTCCGCCGCAAAAGAATTAGGCGTTCAGCGCTTAGCAGTGCGCTTGGATAGCGAACTGGTCGTGCGGCAACTCAGCGGTGAGTATCGCGTCAAACACGAGAATCTGCGGCCGCTCTATGCGCGCGCCAAGGCGCTGCTTTCACACTTCAGTCACGTCGACGTGCGCCACGTTCGCCGCAGTGAAAACAAGCTGGCCGACGCTTTGGTCAACCGGGTGCTCGACCAGCAGTAATGCAGCGGTCCGCTTTTCCGGTCCTCATTTCGCTTGCGGCTGCGGTCGCGGTGATCGTTGGATGGCTGACCTTCTTTGTCAAGCCGGAGGCAGCACGCTATCATGCCACGCAAAGAGTTGCGAACTCATCGAGTACCCTGCACGTTGGAATGACCGTGCGATACGCTGCCGGACCGGTCGCGAGCGAAGAATACCGCATGGCCGATACAAACGGCAGCTCGACCGCCAGCTACCGCGTCGTCGGTACGAACGGGAAAGTCTATACGATTACGACGCCGGCAATCGAGAGCTATACCGTTCCGTTTTTCTTCGAGCGCGTCGTGGCCGACGGCATCTGGAAAATCGCCGATCGTCCGCCGCGTGGCGATCGCAGCATCGCTTATACGCTCTCTGTCGATCAAGCCGTTCAGAATGAACGGGGCTCTCGCACCGTGCATTTTACCGATCCGCACTACTGGGCGACGACGGCAGGGCGGCAATACGAGATTCACCTGAGCAAAAATAAGCCGACGCCGAGTTTGCTGCAGCTCTCCGGAACCTCGCTCGCCGACAAGCGGTATGCGGCGCTCGTGAGCGATTTTCGCAACTTCGGAACGCCGGGTTTTCGCGCAAAGGTCGCCGAGGTTCAGACCGCCGTGCGCTCGGGGCGGTGAGCCCAAAGCTCGCGCGGCTTGGGGCCCGCGTCCTGGCCGCGCTGGTACTGATCGCCGCCATCCTCTACGGCGTGTACAAGCTGTTCGAAGACCCGGCAAACCAGTGGTTCGGCCGCACGGTCGTGAGTGGTCCGACCGATCAACGCGTCGTTGCGCTGACCTATGACGACGGTCCGAATCCCCCCTATACCGACGGAATTTTGGACGTGCTGGCGCGCGAGAAGGTGCACGCGACGTTCTTTCTCGTCGGTAGAGCGGTCACGGCGTATCCTGACACGGTGCGGCGGATCGCCGCCGAACGGCACGCGATCGGAAATCACACCTGGGACCATCGCCATCTCGTCTTGCTACGGCGCTCGGACCTGCGCGCCGAGATGGAGCGGACCGATGATGCCCTTCAGACAACGGCGCATGTGCGTACGCGTCTGATGCGGCCGCCATTCGGTGCGCGCGACTGGCTCGTGCTCGACGAGATGCACAAGCTGGGTTACACGGTCATCATGTGGTCGGTGCCCTTGCCCCGAGACTGGGAGTACCCAAGTGCACAAACGATCGCTCGACGAGTCACGGCTCGGGTGAAGGACGGCTCGATCATCGTCCTGCATGACGGCAATCGCGGACTCCTATGCCGCGCGCGCCATCTTTCGCCGCAGGTGTGCAATCGGGCCGCCGACATCGAAGCAACGCGCCTGATCGTCGAAGATCTCAAGCGCCGCGGTTATCAGTTCGTCACGATTCCTGAGTTGCTGGCGATGCACAAAGTGGCTAAGCATAGGTCCGCCCATGGAGGCGAATAAAGCCGTCGGGATGGCGATGAGCCGGATCGTGATGCGTCCAATGGACGACGTCGCCGCATCGGTCGTGCACGAGTTCGCCGCGCACGTGCACGGTATCGCCGGGATGGACCGGCACGGGCGCGGCTAGCGCAACGTTGTCCACGACCTTGATGACGCCACCCGACGTGCGCACCGCAAAGGTTTCATGCTCGCAGTGAGTCTTCGTTCCGAAGAAGTAGCGAGGCGATGTCGCCACCGTGCCGGAGAAGTCGACCATGCTGATCCCTCCGCGCCTCGTTCACGCGGGCATGACGGGCGGCAAGGCCGTCGCACGGTGCGCGCGGAACGCGCTCGTTCACGAAACGATGAGAGCAATTCGCACGCAGCGCCTGCGGCTGACCCCGGTGACGACGCAAAATGCCGCGGTGCTGTGGCGTCTGTTGCAAGC
>Ga0073928_10011323_pt1 | contig 10418 bp, 9 predicted proteins | sample PaiPotPPA55metaG_FD_76969 | JGI IMG/M metagenome (GOLD analysis project Ga0073928, IMG submission 76969) | Iron sulfur acid spring bacterial and archeal communities from Banff, Canada, to study Microbial Dark Matter (Phase II) - Paint Pots PPA... ...
CCCCTACCTGCATCGCGCGTTCGCGTGCACCAATCCATGCTTCGGCCAGCGTTGCGTGCGTCGTCGGCGGTGTCATGGGGGGATGCATGTCCATGTGGCATGCCACTCTTTGCGGCCTCGTACGGCGCATTCTTTCGTCGGGAGCGGTGTCCTCGGACGACTTTCCGGGCGTCCTGGGACGACCGTGCCCTTTCAGAAGCTCGACCAGGCTCCTGCAAAGCCGGAGAGACGTGCGGACGCCCTTCCGAAGTTATTCGCAGACTCCGAATTCGGGGCTCTGAAAAAGCGGCAACCTGCTTTTGCAGGTCTGCATGGCGGAGCAATGTTCGCCGGGAGAGGCGGTCTGGCAGAGCTGGTAGCACCGCCGTTGGCCGGGAGAGCCCAAACAGACCATGTCGCGCCCGCAATGCACTTCGTCGCAGGCATCGCCCACGGCCGCGCTACCGATTGCGACGCAGCTGGTCGCACCGTTGACGCGCACGACAGCGCAAGTTTGGCCTATCGAGCACGAAGTGGCGCCGAGGAGCTGACACCCCAATGGAGGGCGGATCGGCATGCACACGGGTACTTTGGTCGGGGTGGTCGCCGACGTGGACTGGATGTCGCAAAACTGGTTCGTGTCGCACGCGTCCTCACCCAAGCAACAGTAGTGCTGGCAAGTGCCGCTACCGATGCATTCGAAACCGGAAGCGCAATCGGTCGGGCCGAGGCATGCGCTTGCGCTGGTGCCCGCACCGGCTGAAGTGCAAACCGCTTGGGCTTTGCCATCGGCTGCCGTCTGAACGTGGCACGCGAGGACGGCGCTGTCGTACGCGCCGGTTGCGCCGTAGGGGCCGCCGTCGGGGGCCAACTTGCAGAACTGCGCGGTCGTCGGGTCGTCCGGATAGCAAGTCGTCGCTTGCGAGGCGTTGCACAACGGGCTGCCCTGGTAGAGAGTTGCCGCCGCCGCATCGCCTGCCGAAGTACCGCTCGACGGAGTTTCCTGCGGGATGCTTTCGTCACCCCCATCGACCACCTCTGCGTCGCTGGCGTTGTGGACGGTCGAGAAGCCCCCCGGCGAGCTCGTGTTCGGGGAAATGCTGCAACCACCGACGAGTGCGGGCGCTGCAAGGGCAAAGAAGAGGGAAAGAGCGGCACGCGGAATCATGGAAGGTACGCCAGAGAGCCTGAGGGCGGTCTCCTTCACGGCACGTGCCGTGACGGCGATCGCGGCGCTAGTAAGCCGAGATTCTTACAGATTCATTGTTTCGTCTCGTGGGAAGGGGGGGATTCCCCCTGACGCCAGTGTCGTAGTCGTCGACGCGAGGTCTCGGTGCCGCGCGACCGGAACCCACTAATGCGACTCCACGTCGCGCACCACAAAATTGCCTGACGCGTCATAGGCACGCACAGCGACAAAGTGCGGCCCCGCCCCTGCAGGAAGAAGTGCGGTCAGGTCGGCATCCACCATTTCGTCTGCAGTATCGAAGATCCCGTCGGCCGCGGCCACGGGGCGCCACTCGTTGCGCCCGTCGACGGCAATGTCGACGCGCATGACGGGACCGAGCCCGTCGACAATCTCGGCCCGCAGCCTTCGTCCCTGCATCGAGAGTGCCTTGAAGAATGGCGGCGTGTTGTCGACGAGGACGGGAGCCGTCTCCAGCGCATGATGCGTGATGTCCCCGGGTGGATTCGAAATTTCGTCGCTCGCATCGACGCGCACGCGATAGCGGCCTTCAGGGAGCGTTGCGGTATCCCAGTCGAGCTCCGCCTTCGTCAGGACGTCGTCGGGGCGCGTGGCGCCGACCCAACGCGTCCCCCCTTCCTTCCGAAACTCCACGCGATAGCGAAGCTCGTCGTCGTCGGGATTGTCGACCTTCCATGTGACGTGTACGACGCTGTCGTGCTTGGGCGGCTCGTTGCCGCTCGGCGCCATCCCCTCCTTCGTCTGTAACATCGTGCCTTTTTGGCGCGCCGTGATCTCGATCACGATGGCCCGCAGGTTTTCGGTCACGAACGGGAGGACGACGTCCGCAATCGTGGATGTCGCATCCTTCAAACGGGCGCGCACCTGCACGAAGCGACCTACCGGGCTGATCGGTGTGCCCCCGAGGGCGACCGGAGCGCTCCACGAGCTCCACGATGGGTCGGGAGTCTTGGTGTCCCCCGTTCGCATCGATACTTCCAGCGCTCCGTTTCCGAGCCACGTCATGTGTCCGAAGCGGGCGCGCAGACCGGCATCGAGAGGCTTGCTCGTCCAGACCGCGTCGGGGCCACCGACCGAGAGAACGCGGTGAAGGGTGGCTGGATCGCTTCCGAGAACGGCTTGGACCTTTCCGGCGAGTAGCAGCGCCCCAATTTGGCGCTCGTCGGTGTCGGCGACGAGCGAGACGACGTGCGCATCGTCGACCGTATACACGCGCCCCTCGGCGCCCGTGCCCACCAACGGCCTGCCGCGCGAGTCGACAGCGAGCGATATGTAGTGAAACTCGTCGTGGTGCATGAGGCGTTCGGGTCGATCGCGCGCGTCGAATCGCCAGAGCGATCCCTTGCCCGGCTTCGTTCGCACCGTCGGAGGCGTAGGACCCGGAGGCGAACGCCCACCGGTCGCATGCTTTTGAGTCGGTTCGGCCGAGTCGCTGGCGCCGCTCGCCGCTTCGTTGGCGATTGCCCAAACGCTTCGATTGGATCCAAGGGCGATCGCGTGGACGTCTTCACCCGAAAAGTCGTACAGAACCGTCGCGTGGCCCGGCGCGGTGATACGATAAAGAAGCGCCTTGCCACTCGTGCCTGCGTAGACGACTCCGTCGTCACCGACGGCGAGCGAGACAACGAAGGGCTCTTTGGTGGTGAAGTAATCCGCTGCTGCGCCGTCCGGCCCGATGCGCATCACTTTCCCCGCCGATCCAGTGCCGGCGTAAAGAGCCCCTGCCTTGTCGGCGACCAGGGCGAGGACCGTTTCGGCGCCGGCGAGCGTCGCAAACACCTCGGCCTTTCCCTGCGTAACCTTGTAGATCCGATTGCTGGTGGTCGCTGCGTAGACTGCGCCCGCCGGGCCTATCGCAAGCGCGTTGACGGCGCTTTCCTTCGTGTCGGCAAACACGGCGGCGCGGTCGTTGGCAATGCGCACTACTTTGCCCCCGGAGGAGGGCCCCGTCCCGACGAGAACGCTGCCGTCCGGAAGCTCCACGGCACACGCCGCGGTGGTTCCGGCGTCGGCCGGGAGAGGGGTGCTGCCGAGCGTCCAGCCGGCGCGTACGACGCCGTCGGCCCCCACGCTGACGCCTTTGAGGTCGCCTCCCGAAAGCTCTTCGAGCGAGTCGAGCTCGAAAGTGCGCGTGCCCACGGCGCGTGCGTCGCCGACGACGGCTGCGAACATCGCCACGACGAGCGCTGCGACGCGAGCGGGTGCACGAAGGCGCATGTGTTCTTCCGTCTTCTTACACTGCTTGTCGCACGCTGTCTGGCGTGTCGACAGCCACATTTTCCCGATCGATGGCTTGCTCCGCCGCCTCGAGGCTCGCGGTCGATGGGCCACGCAACAATTCTCGCTCGTCCAAGCGGAACGCGCGCAACAGCAGCTTCGAAGGCGCAAGACGCAGATCGCTCTCCTCGAGAAACAGACGCGCCAGACTCTCGGCGTAGGCGCGCGCGAGAACGGGTCTCGCGATCCCATCGAAGCGTTCTGCTCGGCGGCGGCTGGGGACGGTGGATGCGACGAGCCCGAGAAAAACAGCGTGATAGAGCGCCCGCAAGCGCAGTTGCGTTGCGGTGCCCGGCGCCCGTGCGAGCGCTTCACGGAGAAAGTGAACATTCAGCGGAACGTGAAACGCCTCGTCGCGCGTGAGGATCGCGAGCATTTGCCGCACGGTCGGGTGCGTCACCCGCCGCAGGGCAATGCGGTACGTGGTCGAGCCGATGGTCTCGAACATCAGGTTCACGAGGACGATCGACTCCATCCGCGTGGCATGCGACGACAGCGCGTAGAACGTGCGCGTCGTCCTTCCCATCGGTCGGACGGCCCCGCCGAGGCAAGCGAGGAATTCCGTCAGGAGCTTGCGGTGCCAGCCCTCCTCGTCGCCATACAGGCGCAAACACTCCGCAAGATCGGCGTCCCATTGGACGACCTCGTCAGCAAGAGCGTGCGCCTGGCGCAGTCCCACTTCTTCGGCGCGAAACGCGGCGTTGAAGAAGGCGATGGCTGCGGCGCGCTCCTCGGCGGAGGCAAATGCGATCGGTCTCGTGAAGTCGATTGTCTCGGCTTCCATGCGCGCGCGCCGCTTTCGCAGGGCGGCGAGCCAAAAGGACGTTGGGCGAGTGCGCATGCAGCGGCAATCCTTGGTGCAGTAGGGCGCCGTACGCAAGCACGGAGCGATTACTGAACAGCGGGCTCAGCGCAGCAACGGAAGCCGGTCGAGTAGTCGTGGTACGAAAACTCGTGCGCGACGGTACGGTAGGTGCAGCCGTCGCCGTTTCGGTGCGTATCGAGGTAGTAGCCTCCCTGAAAGGTGCCGTTGGGGTCGCTCGTCCACTCGTGCAGATTGCCGACCATGTCGAATACGCCGTACTCGTTCGTGCATTCTTCGTGCGAGCCCGTAGGGGCCAGCGTTCCATCGAGTTGATTGAGACGCGCATCGTTCATCTCGGTCATTCCGACGGTCGTCCACGAGATCGCGACTTGGGGGAAAAGGCGAAGCATGGGGCTACGGCCCGAGTCGTTGCAATGCCCGGCGATCCGCTCGTTGCCGTAACCGAACGTCGTCTCGCTCGGGCCCATGCACGCCTTCCGCCATTCGATTGGCGCGCACAAACGCTTGCCCGCGGCCGCGCAGGCGCGGGCTGCTTGCGCGCCGCTGATGTATGCTTGGGGATACACACGCGGCCGGCTCACGGCCCGAAGCGCGTGGCCGTCTTCGACCGCGCCGAACGGCGGCCACGGCACGTCTCGCCCGTCTTCGAGTGTCTCCACGAGCGCGTCTTCCCAGCGGTCGATACAGAACCGGTCATCGATGTTGGTCATGTCGGCTGGGCAGGCTGCGCCGGGCACGGCGGAGGGGAGTCGCCCTTCGTCGCACCGCGGCTTCGGGCGACGCGCCACACCGCCTTCGGCGGACCTGCCGCCGGCCTCGCCGGAGCGCGGTCGGAACGACGGTTTTTTCTTCGGCGTCCTCTTCGTCGCCGACGCGGCGCGCACTCTCACGGAAGCGCCATCGGCGCCGGCATGGACTCCGTAAGTCAGAGCGAGCGCGAGCCCGAACGCGACGAGCGGCAGTCGGACCGAGCGGCGCAAACACATCGACTTTACCGGAGTAGCAAAGTCGCCGCGGACTGTTCAAGGAAAAGATATTGCTACCGAAGAACGCTTCTTACCTTCACCTTCACCTTGTCGTGACCGTCTACGTACCAATCCAGCGGAACGACCGTCCGCGACCAGCTCTGAAATGTTTCCGGGCCGGTATCGCTGTTTTGAGGACGAAGCGTGTCGAGCGTGAACGGCGGGAGACGCGTCGTGACGTGGCCTCTGTAGGCAATGCCTTGCGAAGGGACGTGGAACTGCAGGACGACCGACCGGGACGCGACGCTTTGGCGAGGCTCGTTGGCCAGTAGGTCGTCGAGCGTTTCCGGCGCTGCCAGCTCAGGCACGACCTCGTAGCCGGGGATGACCTCGATTTCGACCTCTTTGCCCGCGAGCTCCGCCGGCATCGTCACTTCGGCTACGCGCGTCGTCTCGGGGCCGTTTTCCGGGACCAGATGAAGCCGCAAGCGCGCCTTGCCGTCCGCGTCGACCACGGGATCGAGCGATTCGACGCCACGCAGGCGCCACATATCCCGTGCGTACTGCACGTCGAACGTTGCCTCGATCTTCGTGATGCGGGGTCGTTCCCAGGGATTGTTGAGCACGTCGCCGATCGTATTTACGAGCTTGGAGTGCAGCCACTCGCCAGCCTCCGGCACACCGCCGGTCGCCACACCGACGTCGTCGAGCACGACCGTTCCATGGCCGGCAACGGATACTCTGGCTTCGAGCTTCCAGGTGATGTCGCGCCGTTCGCTCGTCGTTGCTTCGATGACCGATCCGAGCACGACGGCGGCGAGCCCGGGAGCCATGAACTTGTCGTCGGCAATCTCCGCGTGCCAATGCGTTTTCGGTGCGCCGATCGCGCCCACGATCGCGACGTCGATCGGAATGACGGGGGCGGCCAATGTTTCGTCGAGCACGATCGCAGTTTGCCTGTCCTGCACGAGAGTGCCCATCGGCCGCGCGCATTCGCCGACCTTGTGCGAGGCCATCGTGCTGCCGTTGATGTAGAGCACCCGCGCGATGCACGTCGGCATCGCGCTATCACCGGCGTTGAACATCGGGTGACCGAATCCGGCGACCTTCCCAGTGCCGTCGGCGAACGTCGCCGTCCCAAGCCCCATGAGCGACAGATCGCCCCGCGCAAGCTCGACGCCAAGTCCGCCGCCGTTGACGAAATGAAGCGGCGCGTTCGGGTCGCTTGCGTCGCCACCGCCGCCTTGCAACGGCTCGAGGCCGAGCGGTTCCACGAGCTTTCGCAAAGTGGCCGCGACGCGATCGGTCGCACCCGCCATCATGAGCGGCGTTGCCGCGGGACGAACGGGATTGGCATGGTCGTAGCTTCGGCCGGCCAACTGCTCCGCGTGCTTCTCCAGGTCGTAGCTGCCCGGGGGACCCTCGAATGTCTCCGCCGACGCGTGCACGGGGGGCAGCGGCGCAGCTTTGGCGCCGGGCAACGGGGCGCCGCGTTCGATAGGCCAAAAGCCCGCGGGAATCGGTCTGCGCAATTCTTTCAGCATGAGATCGATCGGTGTGACGCCCGCCACCGGTTCGATCGGAAACTGTGACAGCGCGTACGAATAGGCCCCCGCCAGACGTCCGTCGAGGAAAATGGGGCTGCCGCTCATCCCATGCACCGTCTTGACGATGTCGAGCCGCGGGTCGGGCGTCTTGATGACGATGATCGGCTCGCCGGGACGGAACTGGTGCAGCACGCCGATGACCTCGACGTCGAAGCGCTCGGGTACGGTGCCCTTGAAGACGGTCAGTCCGTACCCCTTCATTCCGTCTTTGATTTCAGCGACGGAAATGGTCGCAGGCTTCGCGTCGCCGTGCGCAAGCGGTACGCTGGCGCCGACTGCCAGAACAGCGCCGGCGGCGAGCGCGCCGAGGAGGGCGGAAGTCGTTCGCACGAACGAACAGTGTCGCGCGCCTAGCACGCGCAAGCAAACGCGGCGTTCGCCCACGTTAGCCGCATCGATGGGGCGACGTCCGCAACGAGGCTACCGCAGGGCAGGGATGTCGTCGTCTTGTGCCGCGGTTTTGGCCGGGTTGGGCGGGGAGGCAGGAGGCTTCGCCGGTACCGAGCCAACGCGGATCGAAGGCGTCGATCCGCCTGCTGGCGACGCAGGAGATGGAGCGGGCGCCGTGGTCGCGCTTGGCACGACGGTTTGCGGGTCCGCGATCTTCATGGCCTCCAATGCAACGGTTGGCGCCGGTGAGGCGTGCCACGAGGAAGGAGCGACGACGACCGGCGGAGCGACTTCGGACGCTTGGACGGGACCGGCACGCTGCCGACGCAGCGCGAGCCCGCTCGCTGCGATTGCAAACGCAGCCGCCAGCACCGCGGCGGTCCACAGCGCCGGTCGCGCGATCTTCGTCCCGATGCCTCGGTTGCGCCTACCCGACTCCCACGCGGCCGGCGTGGTTGCCTTTTCCGATGCAGGCAGCGGTCCTGCGGAGGCAAGGGCGGCGTCGATCTTTCCGTCTGCCGAAGCCGTCTGCGCGCGCGGCGACGCGAGCGTCATCTCCGGGCGAAGCGCCGGACCTTGGGAAGCCAACGTCGCGAAGGGCTTGAGCGCCTCAGCCAGCTCGGCTGCGTTGGCAAAGCGTTCCGCCGGATCTTTGCAAAGGCAGCGCAGAATGACGTGGACGAGGCCCAGGGGCGCATCGGGCCGCAACTCGAGCAACGGGCGAGGCGGATCGCCGACGATCATGAGGCAAAGCTCGGTGAGCGTGTCGCACTCGAAAGGCGGATGGGCCGTGAGAAGCTCGAAAAGAACGACTCCCAGCGCCCAAACGTCCGACCGCGCGTCCACGCCTCGCGACGATCGCATTTGCTCGGGCGACATGTACAAGGGCGATCCGATGATCGCGTGAGTGTGCGTCAGTGCCCCTTCCGCTCCGCTCAACGCACCGATGGCTTTCGACACGCCGAAGTCGAGCACTTTGACCCTGGCGGCGTCGCCCTCGCCGCGAGCCAAGAAGAGGTTTTGCGGTTTGATGTCGCGGTGCACGATGCCCATCGAATGGGCCTCGGCCACCGCCTCGCACGCTTGGACGACCCAGTCGACCGCTTGCTCGACGCGAAGTGATCCGTGCTCGCGCAAGACCTGCGCGAGGTCGTTGCCATCGAGTAGCTCCATGACCATGTAGGGCGCCCCCGACTCCAGCTTGCCGACGTCGAGAACCCTCGCCGTATGCTCGCTCTTCAGCCTCGCAGCGGCGCGCGCCTCACGCAGGAAGCGCTCTGTCGCTTCCCGATTGCCGAGCGCTTCGGGCCGGATGAACTTGATCGCGACGCGCAGATCGAGCTGTTCGTGCCGGGCCGCCACGACGATTCCCATCCCGCCTGAACCGAGGATGGCCTCTACTCGGTACTTTCCCGCGAGCAGGTCGCCCGGGTTTACGGGATTTGGGCGTTCGCTCATCGTGTCGGTTGCCGGCTCGCGTCGTCTTCGAAGCCCGCCGAGGGGAAGACGGGTTACTGGATGCTGACCTCTTTTTCGAACGTGTAACATTGCTCCTTGGAGCACACGGCGCCCTTGAGCTTGCCTGCTCCCTTCGGAGCGTCGACCTTCGCGCTCGTCTCCTCCAGGCTGAACTTGGACTTGTCGAGCTTGGTGTCGCCGACTGTGAGCTTCCAGGGGTATTCCTTGTTGATGTGCCAGCCTGGATGAGTCTTCACGGTAACGATTCCGTTGGCGACGCTGACGTCGAACTCATTGTCGGCGCGAGCCAAAGCGCTTAGTGTGAGCGCCGAAGCCGTGGTGGCGAGGATGGCGGCGATGGTTAGAACGAGTGCCCTACGCATGATCCGGTGTCCTCCGAAATGAGTTTCTGACAAGCGCATCCGAGGTCGACGCGCATCAAGTTTACGCCATCGCCTCGTGTTGTCAGCCCTCGTTGCCGCAGGGCACTCGAATGGAGCGACAGGTGGCGATAGTGCATTTGATTTGCGGTGCAACCGCGGCTGGAAAGACAACCTACGCCGCGGCGCTTGCGACGCGAGCCCATGCGGTGCATTTTTCCCTCGAAGAATGGATGTCGAGGCTTTTTTGGGGGCCCGACGCCCCAAGCATGCGGACGCTCGCGTCGCTTGCGTGGCCGCCCGAGCAGATTGCGCGCTGCGAAGCCCAAATGTGGGCGATTGCCGGGCAGCTGATCGCGTTCGACGTCGGCGTCGTTTTCGACGTCGACCTCTCGACGCGTAGCCATCGAGACGATCTGCGGAACAAGGCTTGGCAGCTCGGCGCAGAAGCGAAGCTGCACTACCTCGATGTCGATCGGGAGACACGAAGAGCGCGCGTCATACGTCGCAACGACGCGACGACTCCGCTCTCCTTCGCGATGACCGACGAGACGTTCGACTTTCTCGAAGGCGAGTTCCAGCCGCCCTCCGACGACGAGCTCTACGACGCGATGATCGTGTGCGAATCGCTGACTCCGGGAAGTCCCACAGTGGCGTGACGGCACAAAGGACGCCATGCCGCACAAGATCGAAGTAGCGCCCAGCGGTCGCGCGCATTGCCGCGGATGCAAAGAGCCCATTGCCAAGGGAAGTACGCGCTTTGCGGAAGAGTACAATAGTCCTTATTCCGAGGAAGGCGGATTGTCGTTTCGCTACTGGCATTTGCAATGCGCGGCCAGGTCTCTCGCCAACGAGCTTGGTCAGGCCCTTGCGGAGTATCCGGGCCCGATCGACGACCGGCCATCGCTCGAGGCGCTTGTCGCGCAGCATGCGCGACCGCCAATGCCCTTTGCCGAGCGAGCAAGCACGGGCCGGGCTCGCTGTCGCGCATGTGAGGAGAACATTGCGAAAGGCGCCTTGCGCGTCGTGTTCGAGCGCACCTACGAAACGCCGATAGGGCCTCAAAAGGCGGCCGCCTACGCGCATGCAAGATGCCTGGCGCGCTACCTGGCGCGAGAGAAAGAGCGTGCGCGGACGCCGCCTTCGGCGGACGTGCCGTCGCCTCCGCCGGCGGGTGGTCAAACGCTCGACGAGCTGCTCGTACAGGTGAGGTCGAACAGCAAACTTGCCGAGGAGGATCTGACGGCGGTGGAGAACGAGGCGAGGGCGGGGAGCGTTTAGGGTCGGCGTTCGCTCGACGCTTGCACCGCCTTCATCGAAGGATGTCGC
>Ga0073928_10011325_pt1 | contig 10417 bp, 8 predicted proteins | sample PaiPotPPA55metaG_FD_76969 | JGI IMG/M metagenome (GOLD analysis project Ga0073928, IMG submission 76969) | Iron sulfur acid spring bacterial and archeal communities from Banff, Canada, to study Microbial Dark Matter (Phase II) - Paint Pots PPA... ...
TCTCGTGCTCGATGGAGTAACTGCTTACACCACTTTCTAGCACGCAGCAGCGAATCCCCAACCTGGAAATTTATGCTCCAAAGTGACTACTTTTGCACCGCAAAGTAGCTAGGGTTGGGTAAGCCACAATCACATTGGCGCAGGCCTTATCAGTGATTACAATCATTCCAACATCGACGCACAGGAGCAACCCCCTTTGGCTTGTCCCTTTTTCATCCCTACGGAGCGTGCGGACGATCTCGCACTGCCGCATCCAGCGCGGCTGCCGCTGGGGGCTGCATGGCGCGGGACGTGCGCGGCTCCAGGGCACGAGGAGGCGACGCCCACTGACCGGCAGCTTGAGGCCTGCAACCTGGGATATGCGAAGTCCTGTCCGCGGCTGCCTCAGGAGCGGACCTGCGATGCCGTCCGCTTCGCCGTGGCTAACGATTCAGGCGAAGCCATCTCATTGTGTTTCGTTCTTGAATCCGACTATTTACCGGCTGGGCAGGGATTGCTGGAATACGACCGCTCGCGGAAAATCTGGACTGTGCAGCACCCAGAGCTGCGAACGCAACGGCTGGCGGAGAGTTTTCTGCAATCCTACTTGGAGCGCCAGAGTTTGGCTTCGATTTTCAACCCGAGCGCATAACCTATGCACGAAACCCGCGATCCCATGATGCCGCGCCCGGTGCGCGACTCGCAGTCTGAGATGAACGAGATTGTGTTGCCCAACGACACCAATCCTCTGGGCGCGCTGCTTGGCGGACGCCTGATGCACTGGATTGACATGGCGGGCGCGATGGCTGCGCATCGGCACTCTCGGCATTATGTGGTCACCGCCTCGATTGACCACCTTGATTTCTGGACGCCGGCGCACGTCGGCGACCTGGTGATTCTGCGCTCGTCGGTAAACCGCGTGTTCACGACCTCGATGGAGGTTGGGGTTCAGGTCATGGTGGAGAACTATCTTTTGGAGGAATGCAAAAACCTCAGCTCGGCGTATCTCACGTTTGTCGCGGTGGATGCGGCAGGGCGGCACGTGAAGGTTCCGCCAGTGATTCCGGAAACGGAAGAGCAGAGGCGGCGGTATGAGGATGCGTGGCGAAGGCGGGAGATTCGGAGAGCGGAGCGGGAGCGGAGACGGAGTAACACTCCGTGATCAGTACGAAGTCATCCCTTCGAGCTCCTCGGAGACGCCTGAAGCGCCAGGCTGCGGTTCTTTGCGCTGTACTGATCAGTTCCATGTTGGTGGCGTTTGGGAATGCGCCCGGAGATCAGTACACTCCCCGACCGCAAAAAACCGTCTTTGTCTCATGCTGTGACGAAGACGGGAAAAACTGTAAGTCCACTTTCGTTCACGGCCCGGTTCTCGTTGCGCCGGATCGGATGCGCCGTGCCTACGCGGAAGTCAGAGTTGAAGTAGGACTCCGATGGGGTTGAGAGTTGCCACAATAGAACGACTCTATTTGTCTCCGCTGACGGAAAGTCGTTTAAGCCAGCACTCGACTATCAGGGTGAGGAAGGTGCAGATGGAAGCGGAATTCAGATTGATTGGTCCGCTGATTCGAGCACACTCGTCACCGACCTGGTGATATGGAAATACTTTTCAGAAGGTTGGGCGCACAACCTGCTGATCTATTCGGCGGGTACTGGAACCATTGAGAAGGAACCTCTCAATGATCTTTTCTCGAAGATCACGAAGCAACCTTGCATGGCGGAAGGTGAGTTGATCGCCTTTTCCCCGACGGCGAGTCGGGATTCGGGCCCTTCCTGTCGATGAAGTCGAAGATACTCCCTGTGTCACGGTCGAGAGCACATGGACGGTCGATCTCGCGAGGCTTAGTCTCTCCGCGGTGACTAAGCCGGAGCATATAAAGCCAAATGGACGCTTCGAGGATCTCACTGAACCGGGCTTCCGCCCGCTACTCCCCGTATAATCAAAGCAGGATTCTTCCTCTAAGGTGATCTTTTGAGCGCACAAATGCCTCCTCGTCCTGGACAGCCGCCACCGGGCCCTCAGCCGCTGCCTGGTGTTGACGCTGTTGTTGCCGTCGGTTCTGGTAAGGGAGGCGTGGGAAAGACCACGCTGGCGGTCAATCTGGCTCTCGCTCTGGCCAAGCTCGGCCACAAGACCGGACTGCTCGACGCCGATGTTTATGGCCCCAATGTTCCTCTGATGCTGGGGACTAGCGCGCCGCCGAGGGTGCTGGGCGAGAATCGCATTGAGCCGCTCGAGGTCCACGGGCTGAAAGTGATCTCTGTCGGGTTGCTTAACCCCGGGGACAAGCCGCTGATTTGGCGCGGGCCCATGCTGCACTCGATCATCCGCCAGTTTCTCGGCTCGGTCGAATGGGGGACGCTGGATTATCTGATCGTTGATCTTCCTCCTGGGACGGGTGATGTTGCGCTGTCCCTGATTCAGACCGTGCCACTGACGGGCGCAATCGTGGTCTCAACGCCCTCGGACGTTTCGCTCCAAGACGCGCGCAAAGCCATTGAAATGTTCCGGCAGATGAAGGTTGACCTCGTCGGCATGGTCGAGAATATGAGCTACTTCGTGTGCCCGCATTGTCAGCATGAAATCGACATTTTTTCGCGCGGCGGGGCGGAGAGGACGGCGCGGCAGTTTGGGGTGGATTTTCTGGGTAGCGTGCAACTTGATCCCGAGATTCGTAAATCCGGAGACGGAGGTAAACCTACAGTGCTGGAGGGCGAGGAGTCCTCTCATGCCAAACCTCTGTACGAATTTGCGCGGAAGGTTGTTGCGAGGGTAGAGCAGATCAGGGCGAGCGCACCGGAGAGCGTGATTTCAATCCAATAGACCCGGAAAATCATCTAAGTGTTACGTCCGGTAATGCGTCTGCCTCTGAATGCTGGCCGGAGAGGGTCACGGTGGCTAGAATAGAGACTGTAGAGTCCTTGTTTCCAAAGCGTTAGGGAGTTGGGAACTGGAAGCGAGTAGCCAGCGGCTAACCCACTGTTTCCAAAGCTGTTACTTTGGCGCATAGGATTCTCGGGCGTAGCAGCATATATAAAAGAGTATGTCTTCAGGCCAACCCATAGGCGATCGGGAACGCGAAATCCTCACGGCGATCGTGGAAACGTTTATATCCACGGGCGAGCCGGTGGGCTCGCGCATGATTTCGCGCGCCAGCCGGGAAGGGCTTAGCCCCGCCACAATACGAAACGTTATGGCGGACTTGGCCGATGCCGGATTTCTGGAGCAACCGCATACGTCTGCGGGACGGGTGCCTAGTTCGGCCGCGTACCGCTATTACGTGGAGCAACTCAGCGGCAAGGCGCGGCTTTCGCAGGCCGACGAAGGGATGATCCAGGATTCGCTGCAGGGCGTGACCGATGTGCAGGAGTTCATGGAGCGGACATCGCATGTGCTGTCGCTGATTTCGCGGAATGTTGGAGTCGCGGTTGCCGCCAGCGGGCCCAAGAACGCATTGGAGCATGTGTATTTTTCGCGGCTCGGCGATCAGAAAGTGCTGGCGGTCGTGGTTACGAGATCAGGCGTAGTGCGCGACCGGGTGATGCGTCTCGACCTGCCCCAGGCTGACTTGGACGCAGCGGCGCGCTTCATCAACGAGAATTTTCATGGCTGGACTCTGGAAGCTGTGCGTAATGAGATTGCGCGTAGGCTGGAGCAGGAGCGCAGCGAATACGACAGGCTGATGAAATCGGTGGAGCAACTTTACAAGCAAGGCGTGCTCTCCGCAGAGGACTCGGCGCAAGTGGTTTTCGTCGAAGGCGCGGCGAACCTGGTCGCCGGTGAGCAGGACCGGTCGCGGCTCCAAGAACTGCTGCACGCGCTCGACGAAAAACAGAAGCTGGTCGAACTGCTGGGGGCATATCTGGATGCCAGGCAGGAAGCGGTGCGGGTGGTGATTGGTCTGGACGAAGCCTCGCCTTCCATGAGGAACCTGGTGCTGATTGGAACTCCGGCGCGGGTTGGCGGCGAAGTCATGGGGTCGCTGGCCGTTCTAGGACCTCCGCGCATGGATTATCAGCACACGATTACGGCTGTTTCTTACATCGCGCGATTGTTTGACAAAGTTTTGAACGAATCTGAGTGATTAGTTATGACTAGAAGGAACGGAAAAACGAAACTCGAAGAGCAGCAACTGGATGTCGAGCACGAGCTGCCGGCGTCAGATGAAGGCGATGGCACTGGAACGGTCACGCAGACCGGCGCGCCCGCGCTTTCTGAAGTAGAAAAACTTCGCGCCGAGCGTGACACGCTGCTGGACCGCCTAGCGCGAATGCAGGCGGAATTCGACAACGCGCGCAAGCGTGCCGCTAAGGAGCAACAGGACTATCGCGACTACGCGCTGGCGGACGCCATGAAGGCAATCATCCCCGTGCTGGACAGCTTCGAGAGGGCGCTGCGGACGTCTCCGGAAAAATCAGAGTTCCACGCTGGGGTTGAACTCATCCAAAAACAATTGCAGGATGCGCTGGCGAAGCTCGGAGTGCGAGCGATTTCGGCGAAGGGTGAGCCATTTGATCCGCGGTATCACGAGGCGGTAGAGATGGTCGAGACCACCGACGCCGAGGACCATCATGTGCTGGAAGAGCTGCAGCGTGGGTACACGCTGAAAGACCGGCTGCTGCGCCCGGCGATGGTGCGCGTGGCAAAAAATCCAAACCGCTAGTCAATAAGAGGGAATTCTGGCAAGTAAAGTGAAGCGAGATTACTACGAGATACTGGGAGTGCAGCGTGGGGCGGCCGACCAGGAGATCAAGAGCGCCTATCGTAAGTTGGCGCTGCAATACCATCCTGACCGCAATCCCAACAATCCCGACGCTGAAGAGAAATTCAAAGAAGCGAGCGAAGCGTATGCCGTGCTCGCGGACTCTGAGAAGCGCGGAGTGTATGACCGCTTTGGCCATGCGGGACTGAGCGGCAGCGGAGCGGGTGCAGGCTTCGATGGCACCGTCTTTCAGGATTTCAACGATATCTTTGGGGAGTTCTTCGGCTTCAGCGACATCTTTGGAGGTGGCAGCGGCCGGCGACGCACTCGGGCGCAGCGGGGAGCGGACCTTCGCGAAGATATCACCCTCGAATTTGAAGAAGCTGCGTTCGGCACTGAGACCAAGGTTACATACCGCAGGCATGAGAGCTGTGAATCCTGTCAGGGGTCAGGCAGCGCGCAGGGCAAAGCTCCGACGAGTTGCCGCAGTTGTGGAGGCCGCGGTCAAGTTCGGTATCAGCAGGGTTTTTTCAGTGTCGCCCGCACTTGCCCGTCGTGCCAGGGCGCGGGAAGCGTGATCAGCGATCCCTGCCCCAAGTGCAAGGGCGAAGGCCGCAACGTTCAACAGAAAACTATTGACGCCAAGGTGCCCGCAGGCGTCGAGGACGAAACTCGCATACGCTTCTCCGGACTCGGCGAGGCTGGTGTTCACGGCGGGCCGCACGGCGATCTTTACGTGGTTCTGCACGTCAAGGAACACCCGTTCTTCGAGCGCCGGGGGAACGACCTGTACTGCGTGGTTCCGATTTCATTCACCCAGGCGGCGTTGGGAACCGAAATTCAGGTCCCGACGCTGGAGTCCGAGCACGCGCTGAAGATTCCTGAAGGCACGCAATCTGGAACAGTTTTGAAGATACGCGGCAAGGGCGTCCCCGTGCTTAACGGTCACGGCAAAGGGGACCTTTTTGTTGAGCTGCGCGTCCAGACCCCCAGCAAGCTGAGCAAGAGGCAGCGTGAACTGCTCCAGGAACTACAGGGCATAACCCAGGTGGAAAACAAGCCTGAGCGCCGCTCCATTCTGGGCAAGATGAAGGACATGTTCAACTAGTCCACGCAACATTCTTCGTGATGACCCGCCGCCGCTGGATTGCCGACGAAGTATCGGATAATCGCGCGGCTCTTACCGGAGACCACGCACACCACCTCGCGCAGGTCCTGCGCGCCCAAGTCGGCCAGGAATTCGACATCTCAACTGGAAGGGAAGTTCGGCGCGGCCGAGTCACGGGCATTCATCCAGATCGCGTAGAGTTCGAGCTGGGAGAAGTGGTCGCGCATTCTACCGAGAGCGGTATTACCATCGCGCTTTCGATTTTCAAATTCGATCGCATGGAGTGGGCGATTGAGAAATGTACTGAACTGGGTGTGGAGCGAATTGTTCCGTGCGTCGCGGGCCGCACCGAGTCCCATCTAGCTGCGGCGGCCGGGAAACGGGTGGAGCGCTGGCGGCGGATTGCCCATCAGGCAGCAGAACAGTCGCGACGAATTTCTTCGCCGGAAATCTTGGCGCCGGTAAAATTCGACGACCTGGTCGCCATTGCGGCAGATGTTCGAATCGTCCTCGCCGAAACGGAAGAGGATCTGTTGCTCAAAGATGTGGTGCGGCAGGATGCCGGAACCATGATTCTCGCCTTCGGCCCCGAAGGCGGCTGGAAACCACAAGAGCTTGCGGCGTTTCGCGACGCGGGATGGACGTTGGCTTCGTTGGGGGGCACGATTCTCCGCGCTGAGACCGCGGTGATTGCGGCAGTGGCGGTTACTGCTTCTTTGGCTGAAACGTAACCCTGGTTTAGTATGACGCGATGCCGATTCACCGTCAGGATAATCGTCGTGGCATCGTTCATCAGCCTTGCCTGTTGGCTGGTGGTGGCGCTGCGTCTTAAACGGATTCCTCGCTCTGAGGGCTACAGGGGTGGGCCGCTTCGGCGATATCACGAAAACTTTCCCAAGAGCCCAGTAGTGATGATTGACCGCGTTTGCTCGGTGGTGTTCTACGGCGCGTTAGCCTATTGGATTTGGAGCTTCGTAACACATAAGTAGCAGCGCCGCCTTTCCGCAGCGCACTCTGATATTCTCCTGCTCAATGGCTGTTTCCAAGTCGAAGTCTAGTTCTTCCATCCAATCTGACCCAGAGCAGCAGAGGGCTATCGAGCACGTCGTCGGGCCAATGCTAGTGGTCGCAGGCGCCGGCACTGGAAAGACCACGGTCCTCATTCGTCGCATTGCGTATTTGGTCCGCGAGGGGCACGCCCGGCCGGATGAGATCCTGGCGCTTACTTACACCGACAACGCCGCTAAAGAAATGCTGGAACGCGCTCAACACGAGCTGCGCGGTTCCAATGCAAAGGGCCTGCAGGTTTCGACATTCCACGCCTACTGCAACGAATTGCTGAAGCGCTGCGGGCGGGGATTCGGCGTGCTTGATGACAAGCAGCTATGGATCCTCCTGCGGCAAAACATCCGAGAGTTGAAGTTAAAGCATTTCGTTCGCGCAGCCAACGTCGCCAAGTTCCTGGATGATCTGCTTGAGTTCATGCGCCGCTGCCAGGATGAGTTGGTCGGCCCGGAGCAGTATGCGGAATATGTGCGCCGGATCGAGCGCGTCGAAATCGCCGTTCCCCGAGTCAGCAAGTCAAAGGACGCTGACGAGCTTTCTGATGAAGAAAGTTTAGACCGCTGCCGCGAAATCGCTTCGGTTTTCGAAACCGTGGAACGCATTTTGCGGGAACGTAATCTGGGCACCTTCGGCCACATGATTCTCGGTGCCAACCAGTTGCTGTCGGAAGATCCGGTGCTGCTGGAGCGGGAGCGGACGCGGGCGCGCTTCATCCTGGTGGATGAATTTCAGGATGTGAACTTTGCACAGATCAAAGTGCTGGAGAAATTGGCTGGGGGCGCCAAAAATGTATTCGGAGTCGGCGATCCCGACCAGGGCATCTATCGTTTCCGAGGCGCGTCCAGCGGGGCCTTTGAGCTTTTTCAGAAGCATTTTCCGGAATCGAAGCTGGTGGTGTTGGCGAAGAATCGCCGTTCCACGACTCCGGTGCTGAAGTGCGCTCACGCCGTGATCGCAGAGAACCCTGAGTTCGCATTGCATGCGGGCGCAACTCAATATCGCCGTTCGCCTCTGATTTCCGCGCGCGACGAAGAACAGCCTCGCGGGACCGCTGCACCACGGCCGCCGGTTGAGGCCATATGTGTGACGAGTTCTTTCATGGAGGCCACGGACCTGGTTTCGACGCTGCTGGAAAAGCGGAAGCGATCCCGTTGCGATTGGAAGAACATTGCAATTCTTTACCGCGTTCATACGCATCGCGATGAGGTCGCCGCCGAGCTCGCCAGGCAAAAGATTCCGTTCTCAATCGAAGGCCTCGATGTGATGGACGCACCTGAGGTCCGTGATCTGCTGGCTTGCGTTGGTGCCGTGGTTTCGGCCTGCGACAGCGCGTCCATGCTCCGGGTGGCCGCGTTGCGCCAGTTTTCGGTGGATCCGAATGAGCTGAGGAGCGCGCTGAAGGCGTTGCCGCGAGATGTCAGCGGAACGATGGCGTCCGTTCTGCCGGAAATAAAGGGCGGCGCAGACGTGCTGCGGGTTGTGGAGCAGGCTAGGGCGGAGGTCGCGGGCAAAAAGACCTATGCCACGCTGCTAACGCTAGCACGCGTTTTTCAGTTGCCACGAAACTCCGCGATCGAGGCGGTCCTGCAATTTGCAAACAAATGGGAGGACTCGCCGGTGACCGAGAATGGCAGTCCGGCGGAGTTTCTGGAGTATCTTGCCTATTTCCGGGAAGCGCGCGGAACTCTACCGCTGGCATCGAGTGAGGAGGAAGACTCGGTCAAGCTGATGACCGCGCATTCCGCCAAGGGGCTGGAGTTCGAGCATGTCTTCATCCTGCGCGCGGTTAGTAATAGCTTTCCGTCGTACTTTCGCGAGTCGCTGATCGAAATCCCGGCTGAGCTTCGCAATTCGGGTTTGGCTGCCGATCGGGACGAGAAGGAAGTGCACAAGCAGGAGGAACGGCGGCTGTTCTACGTGGCTATGACCCGCGCCCGCGATACCCTGACTATCTACGGCCCATTCGGAAAGGGGAGGACGGAAAAGACTCCGCCGGGATATCTGCGCGAGTTGATCAAGCATCGGGAGTTGAAGAATTGTCTGAGAGAGAGAATCTGCCGCGACTTCCAGACCGACATTTTTGGGGCTTCGGACGCTCCGGTCTCGCGCTTGGGGGAATGGATTGCACTGCCGCCATCCTCGGATCTGGCGGCGACACTCAGCGCCAGTGCAATTCAGCGTTACGAGACCTGCCCGTTGCAGTTCAAGCTGGAGCGGGAGTGGAGAATCCCGTCCGAGGTTTCGGCGGCGCTGCAGTACGGTGCGACCATGCACCGGGTGCTGCTCACGTACTACGAATCGGTACGCGCGGGGCGGACGAAATCGGAAGCCGAACTGGTGGAGTTACTTCTTGCCGACTTGGCGGATGCGGGCTTTGCAGATCATTACCAGCGCGAACTCTACGAGCAAAAGGGAACCGCCGAGTTGCGGGATTTTCTTGCGGGCTCTGCTTCTGAGCAGGCTGAGGTTCTGCATACCGAAGAACGGTTCAGCGTAAAGATCGGAGCCACAAACCTGGTCGGGCGGGTTGACCGGATTGACCGGGCTTCGGGCGATGCAGTGGTCATCACCGACTATAAGACCGGACGTCCACGTTCTCAGGAAGACGCGGATGAGAGCCTGCAACTTTCCGTTTACGCGCTGGCGGCGCGCGAAAAGTGGGGATATCACGCCGAGCGCCTGGTCTTTCATAACCTCGAGGGGAATGCCAGGGTCAGCACCGAACGCAGCGGGATCCAGATCGACGCGGCCAAGGCGCGGGTCGAAGAAATCGCCGAGAAAATTGCTGGAGGACGTTTTGAGCCCAAGGCCGGGATGCATTGTGGGTGGTGCGCTTACCGCGTCCTGTGCCCGAAGACTGAGAAGCGCATTCCGGATTTTGTTGCGGCGGTCGCGATCAAATCGGCCAACTGAATTCGATTCTTTCCGAGCAAACCGCCCGCATAATACTTCGCCGCCAAAAAAACTTAGGGGACGCTTTACGCGTCCCCGTGGTTTTACTTTGCGACCGGCCAGTTAGTGCTTCTTTTTCGCGGCCTTTTTCGCTTTCTTTTTGGTTGCCATGGTTGCCTATTCTCCCTTCCATTATTCATGGATCACGCAACGGTCGTTTGTTGCGACTGTCTGAATGTATAGAGTCAATAAAATGCGAAGTCAAGAAAAAAATGATGCATGAGCTCGATCGAAGAGGAGTACGAAGGTCACGAAGGAGCGATCGCGACCAAGAAATTCTTGTGTGATGCGGGTTCGTTTTCGATTTTCTGGTTCGTCTGTGCTCCTCTATGCCCCCTGTGGTTGAGAGGTTCCAGAACCTGGCCACCGATGACACTCTCGACTTCGGTCAGAGCGGGCCATCCATCACAGAGGTGAATCGAGATGCGGAGGCTCTCTCATCCAACATCAGAGAATATAATTCGATACAGAAAACATTCGCAGGAGCACACAAATGGCCGCTATGGACGAAGTCGTCATCATCTCCGGGTGCCGCACGCCGGTAGGAAAATTTCAGGGATCGTTGTCTGATCTCAGCGCAACGCAGCTCGGCGCGATCGTGGTTCGCGAA
>Ga0073928_10011326_pt1 | contig 10417 bp, 7 predicted proteins | sample PaiPotPPA55metaG_FD_76969 | JGI IMG/M metagenome (GOLD analysis project Ga0073928, IMG submission 76969) | Iron sulfur acid spring bacterial and archeal communities from Banff, Canada, to study Microbial Dark Matter (Phase II) - Paint Pots PPA... ...
CCGATGTGGTGGTGGTCGTCGCCGGCTGCGCTCCCATGAGCATGATACCCGCATGATCGACCTGGATCGGCTGGCCGTTGTTCAGGAAGTAGATCGGCACCGGCAGGTTGGCGAGGTTCAGGCCACCACCACCGAGGGCGCCGCTGAGGCCGCTGCCGCAGCCGGCAAGCGCGAAGGCAACGGCCGCCAGGGTGGCCGCGAGAGCTGACTTGGTCATTGGCAAAACGCCTCTCTGTTGGAGTTTGAGCGCGACATCATGTCGGTTAGATGCACTAACTAACGATTCCGGCACAAGCCCCAGCAACAGGCGTGGAGGTTAGTTCAATGAAATCATGGTGCTGCTGGTCAGGATTGAACTGACGGCCTTTCCCTTACCAAGGGAGTGCTCTACCACTGAGCTACAGCAGCCCGCCTATGGCGAATTGGCGCCGCTTTCGTAGCGGGCCTCCCGAGGGCGCGCAATCCGCCGTTGCGCGAGCCGCAGCGAGAGTGGCCAGCGGGAAGCCGCATCTCCTTTCGGTTGATCGGCTGGGCACAATATATTAGCTTATGGTTGAGTCTCGGGGCCGCAAGATGCCCGATCCCACCACCATCGACGCCTGGATCGGCGGCTCAGGCGCCTGGACCGATGCGGCCGATTGGAGCCTCGGCGTCCCCGGCCCAGCGGATAGCGCCAGTTTCGGCGGCACCGCCGCCCTCGCGGTCACGTTCGCGACCACCGATACGATCGACGCCCTTCTCGACCCGGCCAACCGGGCCGCGACCCTCGAGCTCACCGCCGGCACGCTCTCGCTTCTCGACGGCGGCAATTGGAGCGGCGTGGTGCTGCTCGATCCCTCGGCACAAATCGGCCTTGGCGCAGCGGCCCTGACCCTGAGCGGCGCGGCGGGACTGTACGGCACCATCGCCGGACCGGGGACGCTCAGCGTGAGCGGGTCCGCCGATGCCGACCGGCTGCTGCTCACCGGCGGAGCGGTGCTGCAGGACCTCGGCACGATCACGGCGGACGGCGCCGTCACGCTCGGCACCGCCGCGGCGGACGCGGCGGACGCGGCGACGCTCTCGGTAGCCGCTGGCGCGACCTTCGACATCCTCGACGATGCCAGCATCATCGCAAGCAGCGCCGCCGCGATCGTCAACGCCGGGCTGTTCCTCAAGAGCGGCATCAGCGGCACGAGCTTCATCGGCGCCAGCTTCGCAAACAGCGGCACGATCACGGTCGGCCGCGGCACGCTCGCTTTTGATGGCGGCACCGATCAGCTTGGCGGCACCATCGACGGCGGCGGCGAGCTTGATCTGCGCGGCGGCGGCGGCTACGCGCTGGCGCCAGGCGTCGCGCTCGCGGTCGGGACGCTGGCCATCCTCGACAGCGCCACCGCGGTGACGCTCGACACGTCACCCACCTACGCCGGCGTCTTCACGCTCGGCGAGTTCGCGCGGCTCGATCTGAACGGCAATGCGTTCCGCCTCTCCGGAAGCAACGACGCGCTCTTTGGCACCATCGAGGGGCCGGGCAGCGTCACGATCGCAGGCACCGCCGATGCCGGCGGACTGGTGGTCGCCGGCGGAGCGGCGGTGCTCGACACGGGCGAGATGACGCAAGACGGGGTGGTCAATCTTGGCACCGGCGGCGCGGACTTCAACGCACTGACCATCGGGGTCGGCGCAACCTACGACCTGCTCGGCGATTTCAGCATCAACGCATTCGGCAGCGCCGCGGTCGTCAATTCCGGCCTGTTCGAGAAAACCGGCGTGAGCGGCGTGAGCGGCATCGGCGCCGATTTCGCCAACTCCGGCGCCCTCGCCGTGAGCGCCGGCATGCTCGGGTTCGCCGGGACACTGACGAACGACGGCGCGATCACGGTTGGCGGCGGCGGAGCAAGCGCCGAGCTTGTGCTCGCCGCGCCGCTCGCGGCGGATGCGGGTCATTCCGGAACCGTCAGCATCGGCGCGGGCGGAACGGTATCTCTCGGCACCGTCGGAGCCAACCAAACCATTGCATTCGCCGGCGCGGGCGGGCTGCTTGCCCTGGCCCAACCGGGCAGCGTCGCCGCCGCGATCTCCGGGTTCACGACAGGCGACACGATCGATCTGGTCTCCATCGCCGCGAACGGGCTGACCTATGCGGGCGGGCTGCTCACCGTCAGCGAAACCGCCAACGGAACGCTCGCCACCATCGCCACGCTCGACCTGCCGGGCATCGCCGACCCGTCCGCGCTCGCGCTCATGGTGGATGGCGCGGGCGGCACGGCGATCGAGCTTGTTCATCCCGGGCCGCAATTCACCAACCCGCCGGGCACCATCGTTGCCGACGATTGGACCGCCGCGGGCGGCGGTGCCTGGTCCAACGCCGCGAACTGGACCGTGCAGGGCGGGACGGTGCACGCGGTTCCAGCCTCGGGCAACGACGCCGTTATCGCGCCGACAACGGTTGCCGGGTTCACGCTCAGCTACAATACCACCGACACCATCAATCAACTGACCGGCGGGACGGTATCCGGCGGCGCGGCCATCACGCTCGCGATCGGCGGCGGGGCGCTTACGGTGAACGACGGCGGATCGTGGTCGGGGCCGATCGCGCAAGCCGTCGGCACGCTTGACGCCGTCACCGGACTTCTCGTGGCCGAAAGCCTGAGCCTTGGCACGGCGGCGCTGGACGAGGTGGACAGCGGCGCCCTCTCGATCGGCGATGCCGCCTTGGCCGGCACGGTGGCCGGCGCCGGCGAATTGTACGTGAACGGCCAGGGCAGCCTCACGCTGGAACCGGGCGTTGCCATCACCGCGGCCACGTTCGATCTCGGTGTCGATGCCGGCGAGGGCGCCGCCGCCACGCTGGATACCGGGCTCACCTATGCGGGCGATTTCATCCTGGCCCATGCCGGAGCAATCGGCGCGTCGCTCCTTCTGAATGCCGACAGCCTCCGGCTTGCGGGCGTCGCGGCGCTGGACGGCTCCGCCATCGGCCCGGGAACGGTAACCATCGGCGGCACGGCGGACCTGAACGGCTTTGCTCTCTCCGGTTCGGCGCTGCTGTTGGACGCCGGAACGGTCACGCAGGATGGCGCCGTCACGCTCGGAACCGTCACATCGGACACGAGCGGGCTGCAAATCGACGCGGGCGCGACCTACGACATCCTCGCCGATGTCAACATTCTCGCCGGCGGCGGCGCGACGATCGACAACGCGGGGCTCCTGCTGAAGAGCGGCGTTTCGGGAGCCAGCACGATTGCCGCCGATGTCGATAGCACCGGCACGATCCTCGTCCGGCGCGGCACGCTCGCTTTGGCGGGCAGCGCGGATACGCTCGGCGGCACGCTCACCGGGGCGGGCGACATCATCGTGAACGCGGCCGGAGGCGCAACCCTTGCCAGCGGCATCGTTCTCAACGTCGCGCGCCTGGGCCTGTTCGGCGGGGGCACGATCGCCCTCGGCGGCAATGCGACCTACGCCGGCGCGTTCACGCTCGGCTCGAGCACCGCGCTTTCGCTCAATGGGTTTGCCCTGACATTGAGCGGCGTGGCGGCGCTCGATGGACGATTGCCGGGCGCCGGCACGCTGGTCGCCGCGGGCAGCGCCGACGCCAACGGCCTGACGCTTTCGGGCAGCCTCACGCTCTCCGATTCCGGCATCATCACGCAGGACGGCAATATCAGCCTCGGCACGGTCGGGACCGATAGCGTGAGCCTGTCCGTCGCCTCCGGCGCGACCTACGACATCCTGGCGGATGTCGATCTCAACTCTTCCGGCAATGCGATAGTGAGCAACGCCGGCCTGTTCGAGAAGAGCGGCGTCAGCGGCACCAGCTACGTCTTCGCCAACATGACGAACACGGGGACGATTAAGGTCGACCATGGCGTACTCTCGTTGCGCGCCGGGGTCGCGAGCCTCGGCGGGACCATTGCCGGCGCCGGCGAATTCGACCTCAACAGCGCCGGCAACTACACGCTCCTGAGCAACCTCGTCCTCAACGTCGCCTCGCTCGGCCTGCTCGGCGGCGCCAACGTCGCTCTTGCCGGCAGCCACGCTTATGGCGGCGCGCTCGCGCTCGGGACGGGAACGACGCTCGGCCTCAACGGGAAGGTGCTGACACTGAGCGGAACGGGCGCGCTGGCGGCCTGATCCGAGGCCCGGGCAGCGCGACGATCGCGGGCAGCGCCGATGCCAACGGGCTGGTGGTGTACGGCGCGGCGGCGCTGAGCGTCACCGGGACGCTCACCGCGGATGGATCGCTGACATTGGGAAGTGGCGCGGACACCGCGCTCCTTAACATCGGAACGGGCGGTACGTACGACTTCATCGCCGATGTCGATCTTGATCTGAACGGCAACGCGATCGTCAACAATGCCGGCCTGTTCGAGAAAACCGGGCTCGGCGGCACCAGCAACGTTCAGGTCAACGTCGACAATACGGGGACCATCGCGGTCGCCTCCGGCACGCTCGCGTTCGGCGGCAGCCTGGCCAATGACAGGCTGATTCGCATTGCCGGTGGCGAACTCGTGGTGGCGCAATCGCTGGTCGCCGACTCCGGGCGGAGCGGCATGATCAGCATCGGCGCCGCGGGCGAGGCGCTGTTGGAAAGCGCAGTGTCATCGGTCGAGGGGATCACGTTCGCGACCGGCACCGGAAAACTTGCGCTGGCGCAGCCGACGCGCATCGGCGGCACGATCAGCGGATTCCAGGCGGGCGATAGCATCGACCTCATCGGCGCGACGTTCACGCCCGGCGCCGACTCGGTGCAATTCGTCGGCGGCGTGCTCACGGTCAGCGACCCGGGAACGACGATCGCCAGTTTGCACCTGGCCGGAAGCTATACCGCCGGTGAGTTCCAGCTCGCCGGCGACGGGGCGGGCGGCACCGACATCCTTACCACGGATGTGCCGTGCTTTCTCGCGGGGACGCGCATCCGCACGCCCGACGGCGAGGTGCCGGTCGAGGCGCTCCGCGTCGGCGATCCGGTGCTCACGGCAAGTGGCGAGGTGCGGCCGATCGTCTGGATCGGCCAGCGCCGCATCGCCTGCCATCGGCATCCGCGGCCGCACAAGGTGCTGCCGGTGCGCATCGCGGCCGGCGCGTTCGGGACGGGTCTGCCGCGGCGGGACCTGCTGCTCTCGCCCGACCACGCCGTCTACGCCGAGGGCGTGCTGATCCCGGTCAAGCATCTGGTGAACGCCATCACCGTGCGGCAGGAGACGCCGGCGGCCGCGCATTACTTTCACATCGAGCTGCCGGCGCACGAAGTGCTGTTGGCCGACGGCCTCGCGGTCGAAAGCTATCTCGACGGCGGCAACCGCGCCGAGTTCGCCAGTGGCGCGCAGCCGATCACGCTGCACCCCGACTTCGCATCGCCGCGCGGGAGCAGCCCGTGCGTGCCGCTGTGCGTATCGGGCGGCACGCTTGCCGAGGTTAAACGCACCCTGCTCCGGCGCGTCGAGCAACTTGGCCACCGCACGATCGCGGAGCCCGATCTCTGCCTCGTTGCCGCCGGCCGCGCGATTCGGCCCGCCGTGGTCGGGGGCGGGATGCACCGGTTCATCCTCCCCGAGTACGCGCGGGAGGTGTGCATCGCCTCGCGGAGCGGCGTTCCCGCCGAATGGGAGGCGGAGAGCGAGGACCGGAGACGGCTCGGTGTCGCGGTTCACGCCATTCTGCTGGATGGCCGGCCGGTCCGGCTTGATGACGCGATGCTTGGCCCGGGATTTTACGCGCCGGAACGCGCCGAGAGCGAAGAGTGGCGGTGGACGGACGGGCGTGCGTGGCTCGCGGTTCCGCCCGGCCAGGGCGGCGAGCGGCCAAGGCTCCTGGAGCTGTTGCTGCGGGCGGCGATGCGAAGCTGGGTTACGGCCGAATCCCCAGCGACGCGGGCGGCGTAGGGCGGCGGCTTGACGGCGGCCGGATTCGATCATTTCTCCTCCTTCATGCCGAAGGCCCCGCCCGGTTCGCCCCGCCCCGCCGCCAAGCCGCAACGTCTCGCCGACGAGCAATCCCGCCGGGCGCGCGAGGCGGCGGCGCTGCGCGCCAACCTCAGGAAGCGCAAGGCGCAGGCGCGGGCGCGCACGGCCAAGCCCGAGGACGCCGGCCAGGCGTGAGGCACAATTCGCGCTCTGATCCGAGCGCGACAGAACGCGACCTTGTGTTTGCCCGGAACTGTGGCCTGGGCTAGACCCGCCTCGATCCCCGCGCGTTTCCGGAGCCGGCCGCCAATGCCCGTCATGCCCGACCATTGGATCCGCCGCATGGCGATCGAGCATGGCATGATCGAGCCGTTCGTGGAGACGCAACGCCGCGAGGGCGTTATCAGCTACGGCCTCTCCAGCTACGGCTACGACGCGCGCGTTTCGGACGAATTCAAGATCTTCACCAACGTGGACTCCGCCGTGGTCGATCCGAAGGCGTTCAGCGAACAGAGTTTCGTGGACCGGCGGGTTCCCGTGTGCATCATTCCGCCCAACAGTTTCGCCCTCGGCCACACGGTCGAGTACGTCCGCGTTCCGCGCGAGGTCATCGTGGTGTGCCTCGGCAAGTCCACCTATGCGCGGTGCGGCATTATCGTGAACGTGACGCCGCTCGAGCCGGAATGGGAAGGCCAGGTGACGATCGAGATCAGCAACACCACGCCGCTGCCCGCCAAAATCTACGCCGGCGAGGGCATTTGCCAGTTCGTGTTCCTGCAGGGCGCCTCGCCCTGCGAAACGAGCTATGCCGATAGGGCGGGCAAATACATGCGCCAACGCGGCGTCGCCCTGCCCAAACTCTGAGCCCGCGCGATGGACCGCATCGTGATCCAGGGCGGCCGGCCGCTCGCCGGGGAAATCGCAGTTGGCGGCGCGAAGAATGCCGCCCTCCCGCTGATGGCCGCGGCCTTGCTCACCGACGAGCGCCTGCTGCTGTCGAACGTGCCGCTGCTCGCCGACATCCGCACCATGTCCGATCTCCTGGAGCGGCACGGCATCGCCGTCGAGCGCGCGACGGCGGACGGGCGCACGCTCTCGCTCGGCGGGCGCATCGGCAGTGTCGAGGCGCCGTACGACATCGTGCGCAAGATGCGCGCCTCGGTGCTGGTGCTCGGCCCGCTCCTCGCCCGCGTCGGCGAGGCGCGCGTGTCGCTGCCCGGCGGCTGCGCGATCGGCACGCGCCCGATCGACCTGCATCTCAAGGGCTTGCAGGAGATGGGGGCAGAAATCCGGCTGGAGGGCGGCTACGTCCATGCGCGCGTCGCCAACGGCGCCGGCAACGGCCGGCTGCGCGGCGCCACCATCGTGCTGCCGTTCGCTTCGGTCGGCGCCACCGAGAACCTGTTGATGGCGGCCACCCTGGCGGATGGTGAGACCGTGCTCGCCAACGCGGCGCGGGAGCCGGAGATCGGCGATCTCGCCGAGTGCCTCAATGCCATGGGCGCGCGCATCGGCGGCATCGGCACCGAGCGCCTGATCATCGAGGGCGTCGCGCGGATGCGTGGCGCGGCGCACACGATCATTCCCGACCGCATCGAAGCCGGCACCTACGCTTGCGCCGCCGCGATCTCCGGTGGCGAGGTGCGGCTACGGCACGCCCGGCTCGCCGATCTGGCATCGCTCGCCCGCGCACTGCGCGAGTCAGGCGTCGAGATTGACGATGACGGCGAGGGCGTTACGGTCCAGCGCCGCAGCGGCCTCCGCGGCGTCGATGCAATGACCGAGCCCTATCCCGGCTTTCCTACCGACATGCAGGCGCAGTTCATGGCACTCATGTCGGTCGCCGACGGCGCCGCGCTGGTCACGGAGACGATTTTCGAGAACCGTTTCATGCACGTTCCGGAATTGAACCGGATGGGCGCGCGCATCAACGTTCACGGCGCCTCGGCGATCGTGCGCGGGGTTGCCGCGCTGTCGGGCGCGCCGGTGATGGCGACCGATCTGCGTGCCTCGGTTTCGCTGGTGCTGGCCGGGCTCGCCGCGCGCGGCGAGACGGTGGTGAACCGCGTCTACCATCTCGATCGCGGCTACGAGGCGCTGGAGCGGAAGCTCGCGGCTTGCGGCGCGAGCATCGAGCGCGTGCCAGGCTAACCGCCGGCCCGCAGCCAAATGCGAACGCCAGACGCGTCGCCGGGCGGTTCGTCCGGCGCCGCTTCGGAATCAACTATAGTGCGCGATCCGATCAGGTCGAGGCGGTTTGCCGTTGTCCCCCTGCGAAGCCCCGAATTGGTCCCTCTCCGCCCCAGTGGGCGGAGAGGGACCGGGCGGCGCGATTCCGCATGACCGGAATTCGCTCTAATTCTTGTCGGGCGCGATGTCCGACGGGAAGCAGTGCGGGTGCTTGAAACCGGTCGGCGCCTCGCCCTGGCCGAGATAGTCGATGTTGTCGGTCTTGTTGAACCCGACGCCGCCCGGAATTTTGTCGAGTTGCGCTTCCCGGCGCATGCGATAAGCAATCGTATGGTCGGTGCAGGAAGTGTCGCCGCTGAGGCCAAGGCCGCCGATCACCTGCCCGTTCTGGTAGAGCGGCACGCCGCCGCCGAAGGTGATGATCCCGCCGACAGCACTGCCAATCCCGCTCCCCAAAGCCAGGAAATTGGGATTGAAGGGATTGGACTCGTTCAGCCCCCACAGCGAACCGCCCGGCTGCGTCGCCGACCATAGATTGGCGGTGGACAGCGCGAGCTTGCTGTTGCTGAAGTCGTTCGCCGTGCTGGCCTTGGCGATGGCGATGGCACGGCTGCCGGGCCAAGCATCGCCGACCTTGACGACCGAACAAAGCCGCCCGTCGCGGTCGACGACCGCCGACCACATCATGCTGGGTTTGAAGATGCCGCCGTTGTCCATTTCGGCGACGGAGTTGAGCTTGCCCTGCAGTTCGGTAACGACCCGCTGGGGGATACCGCAATGCCCTCCCCGTAACAACCCTTGCGCCAGTGCTGCCGAACTCACGCCCATGGCGAGTATCAGCCCCAGGACGATATTACGCACCTGCTTCCTCCCATTGTTCGCGCAAACTTGCGGTTGCAACCTGCAAGCGATCCGATGTGCTTTGGCTTACGTTCCTCCCCTAGAACTAGGCCACCGGGACATACCAAGTTGCCGAATTGGAGGCAAAGAACTGCAGTCGTATCTTCCGCTGTCCGGCGTCTCGGCGCCTGGCCTTCCCTCCGGCGGCGGAGACGTGTACAGGCGGCGCAACCACGGTTGGCTGCCCCTCGTTGCGGGGCGATACCTGCGGGCAGGAGCGCCGATGACCGCCCCGTTCAAAGCCGCCGCCTTCGGGCCGGAACCCGCCGGCCCGCTCATCCTTGCGTTGCCGAAGGGCCGTATCCTCGGCGAGTGCGGCCCGTTGCTCGCTGGCGCCGGCCTCCACCCCGCATCCGATTACGCGGACGACAATAGCGGCCGGCTGCGCTTCCCGACCGATGAGCCGGGGCTCGACGTGATCCGCGTGCGCCCTTTCGATGTCGCCACGTTCGTCGCGTTCGGCGCGGCGCAGCTCGGCATCTGCGGCGCCGACGTGTTGATGGAATTCGACTACCCGGAAATTTACGCGCCGCTCGACCTCGGCATCGGCGCCTGCCGCGTGTCGGTCGCGGAAGCGCGCGAAACCGCCGGCTCGGATGACCCAAGCGGCTGGTCGCGGGTGCGCGTCGCCACCAAGTATCCGAACATCGCCCGCCGCCACTTCGCCGCCCGCGGCATCCAGGCCGAGATCGTGCAACTGAACGGCGCGATGGAACTGGCGCCGCGGCTCGGCCTCGCGCGCCTGATCGTCGATCTGGTGCAGACCGGCTCCACGTTGAAGGCGAACGGGCTCATGGAAACCGAGGTGATCGCAAGCGTCACCAGCCGGCTGATCGTCAACCGCACCGTGCTCAAGACGCGACCGGAGCTGATCGGCGGCTGGATCGCGCGCTTTCGCGCCGCCGTCGGCGAGCAGGGCGACAATCGCTGATGCGGCGGCTGGCCACCGCCGATCCCGCCTTCGCGGCGGCGTTCGCGGCGCTCATCGAGGAGACGCGGCAGACCACGGAGAGCGTGGAACGGGCGGTCGGCGCGATCATCGCGGATGTGCGCGCCCGCGGCGATGCGGCCGTTTGCGAATACACGATGCGGTTCGACCGGCTGGCGCTCGCGCCCTCGGAGTTGCGCATTCCGCCCACCGAAATCGCGCGGGCGGCGGCGGCGATCTCCGGCGAGTTGCGGGCGGCGCTCGACCTCGCGGCAAGCCGCATCGAGGCGTTCCACCGCGCGCAACTGCCCCACGACCTTCGCCTCGCCGATGCGGCCGGCCTGACCCTGGGCATGCGCTGGACGGCGCTCGACGCGGTCGGGCTCTACGTCCCCGGCGGCAAGGCGGCCTACCCCTCCTCGGTGCTGATGAACGCCATTCCCGCCCGGGTCGCGGGTGTCGACCGCATCGCGATGTGCGTGCCGAGCCCGGAGGGGCTGCTGAATCC
>Ga0073928_10011328_pt1 | contig 10417 bp, 7 predicted proteins | sample PaiPotPPA55metaG_FD_76969 | JGI IMG/M metagenome (GOLD analysis project Ga0073928, IMG submission 76969) | Iron sulfur acid spring bacterial and archeal communities from Banff, Canada, to study Microbial Dark Matter (Phase II) - Paint Pots PPA... ...
CGATCAAAGCATTCCCAAGTTGTTCTTTTCCGGCGCGTAAGCCCTGACCTCGTCGAATCACACTTGCTGGACGTGAAATCGATGATGAAATCGAGAAATCTTGATGAAGACATCCACCTTGTTCCGGGGGATTTCATCTTCGTGCCACAAAACACGATCTCGAAAATAAAAAGATACTTGCCAACCTCTGACATGAGTCTTTATTCCGCGCCAACAAAATTTTGATCAGCCCATAACAAAGAAGCAGGCAATGATTTATGAGAGAAGAACTGGCCGTTCGGAAAACTGAGTGGAACCCTTCTCCGAGTTTGCGGGATGTTGCGTCAGTTCTGTTTCGGCAGCGGCAATTGCTATTAACGTCCTTTGGGCTGATTTTTTTCGGCTTTCTTGTTTGGGGACTGTTTGCGCCTTCCTACCAGGCCGAAATGAAGATTCTGGTACGACGCGGCCGCTTGGATCCGATATTAACCCCAACTCCAACTCAGTCGCCTTTGATCGAAGATGAAGTAGTAACTGAAGAGGAGCTGAACTCGGAAGTTGAGTTGATTCAAGACCAGGACATCCTGCGCTCAGTGGTAAGTAACTCCGGACTACTCGACGGATGGAAAATGCCATGGAACCTCGGCGGCAGCGATGAAGTGCGGCTTTCGCGAGGAGTGCGGCGTCTCGGCAGACGTCTGAATGTCGAGGCTGGTAAAAAGTCGGCCTTGATAACGGTGACCTACGACTCATCGAACCCGGAACAGGCTGCTCGAGTATTGCAATGTCTTGCCGCAGCCTATTTGGAGAAGCACCAAGAGGTACGCAGGCCTTCCGGCCAGTTTGATTTCTTTGACCACCAAGTACTCGAATCTCGTCGTGGACTGCAGCAAGCCGAGTTCCAGCTGATGAGATTCACCGAATCGGAGGGAGCGGTGTCAGCTTCCCTGGAGCGCGACATTGCACTGAAGCGGTTCAGCGATGCCGATGCGAATTATCGCGAAACCGGTGTTGCGCTTGCCGAGACGCGAGAACGGATCCGCAGCCTTGAAGCCGCATTGAAGGTCTTGCCAACCCGAGCAATGACTGTGATTCGCAGCTCCGACAACCCACAACTCCTGGGAGAAATGAAATCGAAATTGCTCGACCTTCAGCTAAAGCGAACCGATCTTCTGGCTAAGTTTCAACCTTCTTACAGGGTTGTTGAGGAAGTAGATCAGCAAATTGCTGAAACCAAAACTGCCATTGCAGCAGAAGGTCAGGCTCCGGTTCGGGACGTGACCACGCAGCAAGACCCGAACCGGGATTGGACTCAAGCAGAGCTGGTAAAAAACAGGGTCGAGCTTAATGCCCTCGAAGCGCGCGGAGCGGCCACCGGCGTGGTGCTGTCCGATTACAGAACCACTGCCCACCAACTCGGGGACCTGGCGATTGAACAGGAAGAACTGCTTCGCGCATTAAAGGGCGCCGAAGAAAAGTATCTGCTTTACGTGAACAAGCGGGAAGAGGCAAGGATTGGCGACGCCCTCGATCAGGGCGGAATTTTGAACGTAACCATCGCCGAGCACCCTCGAGTACCGGCATTGCCCATCTGGTCCTGTTGGATGTTTGGCGCAGTTGGCCTCTTAGCCGGAGGTACCGTGAGCACCGGCGTTGCTTTTGCTGCCGACTACCTGTCGACGGGATTTAGAACCCCGGAAGAGGTCTTGGCATACCTCGGTTCTACGGTATTGGCTTCCCTGCCCGCAAAGTCGGATTGATTTTCCTGGAGCGACTGATACACACGTGGATTATGAGTTGGTTAGAGGTTCCGAGCACAGGTAGCCAGAAATTATGACCACGACCACAGTTCTAAACGCAATCTTTGGCAGTACCACTTCCGATGCCGTCCCGGATCGGGAACTAAGCAGCATCAAGGAACGAGCCGCATGGAACACTCGGGTCTTTGGTGAGGAGCAGATTCGCTCTCTGGTTCAACAGCTTTTTTTGCGGGGCGGACCGAGGTCTTCCCGGCAAGTAGTTTTCAGCTGTGCGGATGAAAGCTCTGACATTGCGGACATCTGCCAACAAGTCGGTCACTCGCTGTCGGCGGAAGTCGCGGGAAGCGTTTGCATCGTCGAGGTTGCTGCTCAGCCACGATGCGATGAGGACAGCTTTCAAATTCCAATTTCACACATTGAAGGACTTGATTGCTTGCGGGACTCCGCTCTATGTCTCTCCAAGAACTTGTGGCTGATGCCGTGGGATGTATTCCTACGAGATCAAAAAGCCCTATCCGCAGGTTGGCTGCGCAGCCGCTTGGACGAACTTCGGCTCGCTTTCGATTACACGATCTTCCAGACACCCCCGTGTGGACGATTCAGCGATCCGTTACTGCTTGGTCATCTTTGCGACGGAGTAGTTTTGGTTTTGACAGCGAGTTCCACGCGCCGAGTTGCAGCCCGCAAAGTAAAGGAAAGGCTGTATTCGGCAAATGCCCGTCTGTTGGGAACGGTCTTAAGCGGTCGCACTTTTCCGATTCCCGACAGAATCTACAAAAGGCTTTGACTCAATCGATGCACTCGCTCAGGAGTTCCTAATCGCAATCGCGAAATGAGAAGGAAATGATGTCAATGCGTACTTCGCAAATCTCTGAATCGGGGAATCGCGCTAAAAAGGCACTTGCGACGCGCTTTCTTCCCCCGATGGGAATCGTCAGCCCGACCATTCCCCGCAAGAAACTGCAGTCTGCAATCTTCAAGAGTGAGTTTACTTTCGAAACTCGAAGTTTTCCCCCAATTGTAACTTCGCGGAAGACTTCCTCGCCGCGTTTTGCAGTCACGATGAAGCGAACGATCGATATCGTTTTCTCCGCAGCGGGGTTGCTTGTTGTCGCGCCATTAATGGCGGTGATTGCCGCATCAATCAAACTGGATTCGAGAGGACCAGTATTTTATTGCGCACCTCGTGCTGGCAAGATGGGCCATAGTTTTGTATGTGTCAAATTCAGAACCATGATCAATAACGCCGATGCCATGAAGGGGGGACTGCGCTCCCAGAACGAGCGTAAAGGACCGTTCTTCAAGATTGTTCGTGATCCCCGGATAACGCGGCTGGGTAGAATCTTGCGCCGTTACAGCCTGGATGAATTACCTCAACTTTGGAACGTGCTGATAGGAGAGATGAGTCTGGTGGGCCCAAGGCCGCATCCGCTCGATGATTGTCAATTTTACCTTCCGCACGATTTACGGCGGCTTAATGTAACTCCGGGCATCACCGGACTTTGGCAAGTTACGGCACGAAGAGATCCGTCATTCCAACGAAACATGGCACTGGACCTCGAATACATTGAGCGCTGGTCGATCACCATGGATTTGCAAATTCTCTATAGGACGGTATTTGTGGTCCTTCAGGGAACCGGCGCGTGAGTTATCAGCGATTAAGTATGTCTCCGTTTGTACGCCTGGGAGCAGTAGCGGGCACAAGGTCCGCAACGGACCTTGCCATTTGGGCGGTGGCCCGTCCGCTTCAGGTGCTGATGGCTGCACCTTCAGTGCTTTTCATCGCAGCGTTAACGATAATGCTGTTCCGCCCTCCAGACCTTCAGTTCTATTCCTTAGATCGAGTGGCGCTCTGTGGCCTCATCTTTGTGACATTTCTTCGAACATTTGTAGAGCACCAATCGTCATGGATCCCCGGCCCCGTCACGCTTCCAATGCTTGGCCTGGTGCTACTGGCACTCTCGGGCTTAGCAACGGAAACGTACGAGGCGCAAAACTGGAGCTTATTCGCTGCAAAGTGGTTGGTTCCCTACATCCTTTATCAATTGGCTGGCCTCGCCTTCCAGGATACGAAGTCGGTGAGCATGTTTGAGATTTTCTCCCTAGTTGTTTTGGCTTACTTGAGTCTCACCGCAATCTTTTTTTTAATCGACGCGCGAAGCCTAATTTTTCCTCGCTACATTCTGGACGAGAGCCTTGGAATTCACGCCGATCGCGCGCGCGGTCCGTTCCTTCAAGCCGTGGCCAACGGCGTGACCTTGAACCTGTTGGGATTGATCGCGTTGGACTCATTTCGTCGGAAGCGATTACGCGGATTGTTGGCATTACTCTTCGCTGCGGCATTGCCTGTCGCAATTCTGGCAACGAAAACGCGCGCCGTGTGGGCGTCCTTTGCAGGATCACTGGTCGTTGTACCGATCCTCTGCTCGAGTTCAAGAGTGAAGCGGGCGTGCCTGTCCATTCTTGCGGCAAGCGGCATCTGTATCACAACTTTTCTCGTCTTCGGAGACACAAATACATCTCTCAGCGACCGCCTGCAGGAACGTGGCCCTGTCGAGTTCCGCATGGGCATGTATGCCGCAGGGTGGGAAATGTTTCTGGATAAACCGATCGTCGGATGGAGCGCAAACAGCATTCAGCCTGAACTCGCGCGTCGAATTAGTGATTTTCATCCTCCATATTTTCTGTTCCATAACACCTATCTTGAGATCGCGGTAAAGCATGGGTTGTTGGGACTGGGCCTGTACGTCTGGTTGATCGTCGACCTTTTTCGATTGGGTGGACGACGCCGAAAATTCGTGCCCGCAGCGGATGGGAGCTTTCTCGACACAGAATTTCGAAGGCTCTGGCCCTTGTTAGTCATCGTCTATCTGTTCAATGCCAGCTTTGTGGTCATGGGCTATCAATTCGTGAACGGGCTACTGTTTACGATCGCCGGAATGCTGGCGTCTCAGAACCGTCTGGCTAGATCCAATCAGGCACATCTGGAGTAGGAACGCGGGCGGTTCCCGCATCGGGAATTCCCAAACCTCATGCTCGACTCGTTCTTCGATCGGATAAAGAATGCGGAAGCTTGCCTACATTACGAATGTGTTTCCCTCGCCTGTAGAACCATACGTGGTGGAGGAAATCGGAGAACTACGCCGACGAGGAGTTGCGGTCATCCCATGTAGTGCGCGGCGGCCAGCAGACGCGACCAATATCGAACTGAAATCTTGGCCAGCTGAAACCAATTACATACTTCCGCTGCGTTTAGGTCATTCGATAAGGGCGGCATGGCTGTGCCTTCGTAAATTGCCTTTACTGGGCGACATACTGGTTCGTGCGCTCATACGAGGGAGAGAATCTCCTAGCCGCAGATTGAAAGCGATTTTCCACACATTTCTTGGGGCTTATTTCGCGGTCCAGTTGAAGCCCACCGAAGTCGGCCACATTCAAGTTCATCACGGCTACTTTGCGTCCTGGATCGCTATGGTAGCGGCGCGTTTGCTCGGAATTACCTATAGCATGACGCTGCACGGGTCCGATCTTCTCTTGCACAGAGCGTATTTGGATATCAAGCTACGCAATTGTCATTTCTGCACGACAGTCTCCGAATTTAATCGCAATTACATAATCGACCACTATCGCTGGGTAGATCCACAGAAAATATTCATTCGCAGAATGGGGGTAGACGCCACGCCCATGTCTTTTGCGAATCTAGCCCAGCCTTCGCTGGTCATGCTGGCGGTAGGGCGTCTCCATCGTGTAAAGAATTATGCATTCCTACTCAATGCATGCGCCCGACTCAAACGAAGCAGCCGCCCGTTTGCCTGTCTGATTGCTGGCGAGGGAACAGAACGCCAGTCACTGCAAATTCTTATTCAACGTCTCGGCTTGGAGCACCAAGTAATCCTGCTGGGACATCTTTCGCGTTCAAGACTGGAAGCCTTTTATGAAAACTCGAATTTGGTCGTCCTAACCAGCCGGAGCGAGGGACTGCCCCTGGCGCTGATGGAAGCCATGGCGCGGGGAAAAACCGTCCTTGCACCGTCTATCTCGGGAATCCCCGAACTAGTTATGGACGGTAAGAATGGATTCCTTTTCCGCGAGGGATCGATCGCCGATTTTCTCGATCAGGTCGAAAGAATACGCACCTCGTCGCCGGCCGTTCTGAGGAACATCGGCGCGGCGGCGAGGAAAACGATCTCACAAAGCTTCGATCGCCACAACAACCAGACGGCCTTTGTTGATCTACTTCTGCAACAGACAGCCAGCATGACGCAAAGCGACCCCCATGAGAATTTTGTACTGCAACAAATATAACTTTCGCTTCAGCGGTACTGAAGCTTACGTTTTCGAATCTATGGAGCTAATGCGATCCCGGAAGCATGACGTCGCATTGTTCTCGATGGCTGATCCGCGCGGGGAACAGACTCCCTACGATCATCACTTCGTAAGCCACATCGATTTCAAGAGCCCCTACATTGGATTACTTGCCCGCGCCCGGCAAGCGGCACACGCACTCTATTCAACCGAGGCGCGAAGGAAATTGCGAGACATGATTGCGGATTTTCGCCCTGACGTGGCGCATGTGCGAAATATCTATCACCATTTGTCACCGTCGATTCTTTGGGAGTTGAAGGCCCAAAGGATTCCGGTTTTGTATCACCTAAATGATTTCAAATTAATTTGCCCGAGCTACAACATGGTTTCGCGCGGTGTTGCTTGCGAGAAGTGTCACGGCGGCAAGTTCTTCAATGTGGTAACCGAGGGTTGCTACAAAGGACCTGCAGGCTCAGCTTGGGTCCTGGCGGCTGAAGCCTATGCGCACAAATGGCTGCGAACGTATGAAAGGTGTGTCGACCGTTTTCTCGCGCCAAGTCAATTTGTAAAAGATAAGCTGACAGAAAATGGTTGGGACGCGAGTCGGATCGACGTTCTCCAACATTTTCAGCGCATTCCGAAACCTGTGCCATTCAATTTTGGATCAGATGCCCCCATTCTTTATTTCGGACGAATGTCCGCGGAGAAGGGCATTGGTGATCTTCTACACGCGATGCAGCAAGTTCCCGAAGTCCCGCTACTTCTTGCCGGTGATGGTCCGCAGCGGCCCGAACTGGAGCAACTTGCCCGAGACTTACGCCTCTCTAACGTTAGGTTTACCGGGCATCTGATCGGGGCCACCTTGGACGATGTGATTGCTTCCTCTCGATTTACCGTCCTGCCGTCTCGAGCCTACGAGACCATGGGAAAGAGCATTCTGGAATCTTTTGCCAGGGGCCGTCCGGTAGTTGCCTCAGACCTGGGCTCCCGCCGCGAACTGATTCGAGACGGACAGAACGGTTTACTGTCTCGCGTTGGCGACGTAGATCAGTTGGCTCGAGTTATCTCGCAGCTATACCACGCTCCGGAAGTCGCGGCACGCATGGGAAGTGAGGCGCGTGAATTCGTAAAAACAAATCACTCGCAAGAGAGCCATTATGTGAAACTGATCGGGATTTACCGTAACCTGGCTCAAATCATCCGTGCCCCGCCATTGCGCGTAGCGTTCATCGGCGGCCGGGGAGTAGTTTCGAAATACAGCGGCATCGAAAGTTACTACGGAGAAGTTGGGAGCGAACTCTCTCAACTAGGGCATGAGGTAACGGTGTATTGCCGCACGTATTTCACGCCTGCGATGCCGAACCACGCCGGAATTCGGGTAATAAGACTTCCAACCGTTAGAACCAAGCACCTGGAAACTCTTCTACACACCGTTCTTTGTACAGCGCATGCCATGTTCAGTGATTCGGAAATCGTGCATTATCACGCGCTAGGTCCGGCTTTTTTTTCATTTCTTCCGCGATTGGTCGGAAAGAAAACTGTGGTCACGATTCAAGGCCTGGATTGGCAACGAACAAAGTGGGGTTGGATCGCCTCAAGCGTGTTGAGACTGGGAGAACATGCAGCTGTGCGCTTTCCAAACGCAACCATGGTCGTGTCGCGCACGCTGGAAGATCGCTTTCGGTCTCGCTTCCAAGCAAAAATCAGCTACATTCCGAACGGCACTTCCATCCGTCAACACGGCACCAGCGGCCACTTAAAGGAGTGGGGGCTGGAATCCGGTAAATACATTCTGTTTCTCGGACGACTCTCGCCGGAGAAAAACTGTCATTTACTGATCCAGGCGTACGAAAAGCTCAAGACGCCCATTAAGTTGGTGCTGGCAGGCGGATCCAGCTATTCAGACTTCTATGCTGCGACACTTCGACAACACGAAAGTGATCAAATTCGCATTCTTGATTGGATCTCGGGCGAGGCGCTTGACGAATTGCTTACCAATGCTTGTTTGTTTGTTTTGCCCTCGGATGTGGAAGGACTTTCCCTAGCCCTGCTGGATGCGATGGGAGCAGGTGTTTGCGTGCTGACGAGTGATATTGCTGAGAATCGCGAGGTGGTGGAAGGGGCGGGTTACACATTCACGGCCGGCGACGTTTTTGATCTGGAGCAATCGTTGCGGCTATTGGTTGGCAATTCTGAACTGCGCGACAGCGCAGCGCAGAAAGCGCTGAAGAGGATTCGACAGGGTTATCTGTGGCCACACATCACTAAACAAATTGAGGAAGTGTATTTGGAGCTGGTGGGCAGGGCGCCGAAACCCCGCCTGAAAAAGACGCCGTCAGCCGCAGCGCCAGCTACCAGTATGGAAGACGATCGAATCGCTTGAAAGATCGCGATTTACTGCGCGAATATCCGCCTTTGTCTTTGCCGTTCAGCCTCGTTATCATCCCTCAAATGCCTTCGGCGAATCAAAGCACGATTGTCCTCAGCTTTGAAGATGCGCGCCATTTAGTAGAGAGGCATGCTGCCACCCTGCATCCTCGCGGTAAAGAATTGACACAACTGCTCAGCGCGATTGGGTTGATTCTTGCCGAGCCGGTATCCGCAGATCGAGACTTTCCGCCGTTTCCAAGAGCCGCTCGGGATGGCTATGCGGTGCGCGCAGCTGATCTGCAGAATCTTCCAGCCACGCTCGAAGTCGTCGGAGAAATCAGAGCTGGCGGCCCGGATGATTCTGAGATCAGAGTTGAATCTTGCCAGGCAGTATCGATCATGACGGGCGCTGCGTCCCCTCCTGGCGCGGACGCGATTGTCATGGTCGAGCACACATCGCGAAATGGCGATAGAGTGCAAATTGGTAAGAGCATTGCAGCCGGAGAAAATATCGTTCCTGTTGGCTCCGAGGCCAAGCAGGGCGACCGTCTGCTTGCGCCTGGCATGCGACTGGATCACGCCGCTGTCGCAGTGGCAGCGTCCGTGGGCAGAACCCACTTGCTGGTCTATTCAAAGCCGCGCATCGCGGTATTGGCGACCGGGGATGAGATCGTCGATATTGCAGCGCAGCCGCGCCGAAATCAAATTCGCAACTCCAACACTTATTCGCTCGCAGCACAGATTCAAGTTGCGGGAGGCGAGCCGATCGTGCTTCCCATTGCTCCCGACGAACCGGCACGCCTCCGCGAATTGATCGGTGAGGGACTAGAAGCCGACTTGCTGCTGATCAGCGGCGGCGTCTCGATGGGAAAGTATGATCTAGTCGAGCAGGTGCTTGCGGAATTCAACGCCGAGTTCTTCTTTACGGCGGTTCAAATTCAGCCAGGCCGCCCCACGGTCTTCGGCCAAGTCTTGCGTGACGCGGACACTCCTGTCCGCGAAGCAGCTCGTACGCACAATTATTTCTTCGGTCTCCCCGGAAATCCCGTGTCGACCATAGTGACGTTCGAACTATTCGCGCGGCCGATGGTGGAAGCGTTGGCTGGCATGCTTCCACGCAAACTTGTTTTCTTGCACGCGAAGTTAAAATCCGAGATCAAAACGAAAACCGGCCTGAAGCGGTTTCTGCCGGCAATTCTATCCGGTGAATTCGAACTGGCAGAAGTAGAATTGGCAGGCTGGCAAGGATCAGGAGACATCGCCGCGACCGCACGTGCAAATTGCTACATCGTGATTCCGCCAGATCGGGAGAAGATTCCTGCGGGAGAGTGGGTGCCGGTGATGATGCGGTAGATCGTGTTTCGCCGAGGCCACGGACCGGAGCGGTCCGATTGGAGCTCGTAAGATGAACAATACGGCAGGCACTGCGAATTCATACTCCACAGCTCACGATCGTTTCGCCGCTCAGCTTCGCGGATTTGGCCCGGCGGGCATTCTCGCGACGCTCGTCATTGCCGCAGGGCAGTTATTGGCACCGCTCAGTGCTGTCCTGGTTCTGGTGTGGGCTAGGCTATCGCGCACGCCATGGCGCGAGATCGGTTACGTGCGACCGAAGAGCTGGATTGGAAGCTTGGGCGTCGGCGTCGCTTTTGGCATAACGTTCAAACTCCTCATGAAGGCGATAGTCATGCCGCTTCTCGGGGCAAGCCCAACAAATCAGACCTACCATTATCTGGTCGGAAACCGGGCAGCCGCTCTCCTGGCAGCCGGGTGGACCATGACTGTCGTCGGCGGTTTCGGGGAAGAGACGGTATTCCGCGGGTACATGTTCGAACGACTCGGTAAGCTGCTCGGAGTGAGCCCGGGTGCCCGAACCGTCACCGTGCTTGTAACCGCCGCTTTATTTGCGTCGCTCCACTACTTCGATCAAGGGCGGTCTGGAGCCGAACAGGCAATTATCACGGGTCTCGTATTCGGGACGGTCTTCGCGTTCGCTGGGCGAA